>WNEZ01006118.1_pt1 | contig 10562 bp, 10 predicted proteins | sample 5400521 | NCBI WGS metagenome assembly WNEZ01 (sample SAMN13153339, study PRJNA577476) | soil metagenome | isolation source: 120 cm saprolite under Douglas fir tree site 2 hole 1 replicate 1 | place: USA:California | collected 2015-04-18
CACCCACCACGATTGCTGTCAACCATTGCTTACGTGTAGGTAATTCATGTTTACGAAGCCGTAAAAAGAGAAAGAGTATGATACCTGCCGTCAGTTGACGCACACCGGCCAGAATAAAGGGAGGAAATCCTTGTAGAGCGATACGCATTGCCAGGTAGGTCCCACCCCAGATAAAGTAGAGTGAGAGTAAGGACAGAATGATAAGCAGACGTTTGCGCAGGGTTGAAGTGCCTGCCGGAACAGCCAGTGAGGTTTCTGTCTCACTAATTTCATGTCCGGCTTGCTCTTGTTTTGTTTTCGTAGAGTCGAAATCTCTCATGAAGGAGCCAGTCTAACTTTAGTCAAATACCCTCGGCTGAAGCCAGGGCATCCCTGGCGCCATTCAGTGAAAACCATACCAGCGCTGCCTACGCTCCCACTCGGGGCTATCGGGGCCATCGATACTGTTAATACCCCATTGATGAGCAGCGACACCTAAGACAATCAGCATGAGGATGATGAGTACAATTTCCATCATGCCCTCCTTTGGGCTTAAAGCCGGTACATGTACCTCTATTTCGCTTTCCTATCTAAAAATGCAAATCTAGACTTGAGTACACTATTAAGTGTAACAGGTTACAATGTTTATTTGTACAGCCAAAATAGATAGAAAGAGCGTAAATTGGCTTTTATTATTGCCTGAAGGCACGTTAGAGATGTACTCATATTGTTTAACACAACCTCACATCCATATGATAGGATAAGATTGGAGAAGAATCTATCTAATTCTTGCGTTTACATTTGTATTGTTCCGAAGCTTGTTCATAAGCTACCAGGAGGTTCCATGTCCCAAACCGATCGTTTAAAATCTGATATTGATGAGCTTGTACCTGATATGATAGCATTGCGCCGCGACCTGCACGAGCACCCAGAACTGGCATTTGAAGAAGTGCGTACTTCTGGCATTGTAGCACAACGCCTGCGATCGATGGGGCTAGAAGTACAAACCGGCGTCGCTAAAACAGGTGTTGTCGGTCTACTGCGCGGAGGCGCAAGCAGAGCGGGAGCGAAAACCATTGCCATCCGCGCAGACATGGATGCCCTCCCCATTCACGAGATGAACGAAATAAACTATCGTTCCACTATCGATGGCAAAATGCATGCTTGCGGACACGATGGACATACCTCTATTTTGCTCGCTGTGGCCGATATCTTACATAAGCGCCGCGCAGAACTCACTGGCAATGTAAAATTTGTCTTCCAGCCAGCCGAAGAGCGCGTAGGTGGAGCTGAACCAATGATCAAAGAAGGGGCAATGCAAAATGTTGATTCTATCATCGGCTTGCACCTGATAAGTGATTACCCTCTCGGTCGAGTTGGTGTACGAGCTGGTGCTGTTTTTGCCAGTGCTGATAGGTTTATCATGACCGTCAAAGGCAAAGGCGGACACGCCGCTATGCCGGAGACGACTGTCGACCCGATTGTCATATCGGCGTACATTGTTACTGCACTACAAACGCTGATCAGCCGTGAGACTTCACCATTAAGCCCTGCTGTTATCACCATCGGCAAGATTCAAGCTGGGACTGCTTTCAACATTATACCGGAAAGCGCTGAAATGGAGGGTACTATGCGCGCCTTTAATGCGGAACATCGCAGTAAATTACTACGTCGTATCGGCGAGATTGCGCAGGGCATTGCAATCGCAATGGGTGGATCTTGCGAGATAAAGCTCATCAATGGTTGCCCACCTTGCGTGAATGATGCAAGAATGACTGAGATAGTGCGCGATGCAGCTATTGCTGCAGTAGGAGAGAAAGAGGTTGATGAGAGTGAGGACGTCGTGACTGCAGGCAGTGATGACATGGCTTGTTTCCTTAAAGCTGTGCCTGGCTGCTACTTCATTGTGGGCGCAAAAAATGAAGAGAAAGGTGCACATTATCCTCACCATCATCCTCGTTTCAATATTGATGAAGATGCTCTCCCCATCGGGGTAGAGGTGCTGACACGTGCAGCAATGGACTTTCTGAAATAATAGTTGTGACTGTACAGGGTGAAGTTCTCTGCAAGGGGTTAGAATTTCAGTTCCCTTGCAGAGAACTTCGCCCTATATACCCAAAATGGAGAAGTTACCCGTTATGCAAAGACCAAAAGCAATAATTTTTGATCTAGATGGAGTGTTAACCGATACTTCGGAATACCATTACAAGGCCTGGAAACAGCTCGCTGATGAAGAGGGTATTCCATTTACGCGAGAGGAAAATGATGAGCATTTGCGTGGTGTTGGCCGTCGCGACTCACTGATGTATATCCTGCGAGGACGAAAGGTCTCCGAAGAGCAGATTCAAGTGATGATGGACCGCAAGAATCGTTATTATACTGAGATGATTAAGTCGATGACTCCAAATGATCTCGTAGCAGGCGGCAGAGACCTGCTGACTGAGATTAGAACGGCAGGCATCAAAGCTGCTATCGCATCCAGCAGCAAAAACTGTTATACAGTGCTTGAACGGTTGGAAATTTTGAGCTACCTCGACGGAATAGCAGATGGCAATAGTGTGGCGAATAGCAAACCAGCGCCGGATCTTTTCATCTATGCTGCGGGATCAGTGCAAGTTCCTACACCAGATTGCCTGGGAGTAGAAGATGCTAATGCGGGCATCGAAGCTATCAAGACTGCTGGAATGCAGGCCCTGGGAATTGGGCCAAAAGAGCGTTTCCATAGGGCTGACAAAGTCTTACCAACGCTGGCTGATATGCATTTAGCAGATGTGTTAAACTAGCAAAAGGACACCTTGCAGGTGTCCTTTCAAAATAGGTAGAAAGGGTAAATTATGAATTCCTGGTATATTGAAGAAAGTGAGTTTGATCCCAAGAAACTCCATAGTCGCGAAACGGTGTACACTATCGGCAATGGCTATTTCGGTACACGAGGTACATTTGAGGAAGGTTATCCTGAAGCAACACCAGGGACCCTGCTGCATGGTGTTTTTGATAACATCCCTATAGGGAAAGAGGAGTTAGCTAACGCTCCCGATTGGCTAACGATAAAGCTGTTTGTGAATGGTGAACGCTTTCGGCTGGATCATGGCAAAATTCTCGATTACCAACGCACATTAGATATGCAACATGGCATCCTTCGGAGAAGAATACGGTGGGAAAGCCCAGGTGGTATCCGTATCCGGATTACGAGCGAGCGCTTCGCCAGCCTGGCCGAGGAGCATGTGGGAGCAATTCGTTATAGCCTGACAGCTGAGGAGCAACCTGAGACACCAGGAAAGTTCGATGTGTTTCTATGGTCTGCTCTCAATATGGCTGTGGGGAATTATGACCTGCTACACTGGGAGCCTGTAGAGCAGCGTCGCGATGGCGAATTGATCTGGTTGCACTCGCAAACCCGCCATTCATCGGTCCAACTTGCACAGACAATGAGCTTCACATCCAAGGATTGCGAGTTCCAGAAAGAGTTAATCCGCTCAGATATTGAGCCAAGCATCCGGATATATAAGAAACTGAACGTAGGGGAAACAATAACCGTAGAAAAAGTCGTCGTCATGTACACCTCGCGCGATGTAGACGATCCGCTCCAGACTGCGATTGAGCATCATCACAATATTTTGCAATCGAGCGCATCGCCAGCAAAAGCAGGCAAGCATTATACACTCTTAGTAGAGGGAACCAGGAAGGTCAATCCTTGCATGCAGGTTCAACCCTATGAGACATTGCTTGAGGAGCATAAGAAGGCATGGCAACGTTACTGGCAGATCTCAGATCTAATCATCGAGGGTGACGACAAAGCACAACAAGCTATACGTTACAATAACTATCAACTGCGCATCAGCACCTCGTCACACGATAGCCGCTATAGCATTGCTGCGAAGGGTCTGACCGGATTTGGCTATCGTGGTCACGTCTTCCATGATACAGAGATATTCATGCTTCCCTACTTCACCTATGTCCACCCTGATATTGCCCGCGACCTGCTCATGTATCGTTATAGACTCCTTCCAGCTGCGCGAGCCAATGCGAAGGGTAATGGCTATGATGGAGCACAATATCCCTGGGAAAGCACACTAGATGGAGAGGAGACCACCCCATCTGTGATTATCCAACCAGAAAGTGGTGAACTGCTCCTTGTGCTCAACGGTAAGGCAGAATTGCACATTACGGCAAGCATAGCCCATAGTGTATGGCAATACTGGCATATCACAGGAGATGACAAGTTTATGCGTGAGTTTGGGGTCGAGATATTGTTGAGTACGGCTGAGTTCTGGGCTAGTCGAACCACATGGAATGCAGCGCACAATTACTATGAGATCGACGATGTGGTTGGCCCCGATGAATGGCATGAACACGTCAATAATAATGTCTTTACCAACTACATGGTGAGAAGGAACATCCAGATTGCCATCGATGCTCTCCATTGGCTCCAATCCACTGCTCCTGATGAAGCAAAGGAACTGAGGCAACAGCTTGACTTGCACGAGGAGCGCCTGGCCCATTGGCACGATGTGCTTGACAGTATCTATATTCCACAAGATAGACACAGCGGGCTATTTGAACAATTTGATGGCTTCTTCCAACTTGAGCCTTTCGATCAGGAGCAATACATAGGGCGTACTATTTCCTACCAGGGTATCCTGGGTTTAAAGGTAGTGGAGCACTATCAAATTATCAAGCAGGCAGATGTCTTGATGCTACTGACCGTGCTGGATCAGCAATTTGACCTCAACACCAAGAAAGTCAACTGGGATTATTACTACCCTATCACTGACCATGATTTTGGATCATCCCTTACACCTGCACTCCACGTCATCCTGGCATGTGAGTTAGATTTGGTTGACACTGCTTATCAGATGTTCATGAAAGGCGCGCTGGTCGATCTTGAGGATAAGCGCGGAAACGCAGCCGAGGGTATCCATAGTGCCTGCACAGGGGCAGTGTGGCAGGCAGCGGTCTTAGGATTTGCAGGTCTACGCTTCACCGATGATGGCTATACCATTACTCCACACTGGCCAGATGGTTGGACGCGCCTTGCTTTTAAGTGTTTCCACAAAGGTGAAGAAATTTTGATTGACTTGCGTAAATGAAAGGAATTCTTTTTGGAGATTACATTCCTTGGCCAGGCTGGCCTATTTATTGAGACTCGGCATGGAAGTATTCTCTGCGATCCCTGGTTTAATCCAGCATACTTCGCCTCGTGGTTCCCTTTCCCCAGCAATGAGGATGTGGACCTGGAGAAAATCTCACGTCCAACGTATCTGTATGTTTCGCACCTGCATCATGACCATTTCGACCCACAGTTCCTGCGTGAGCACGTCTGGAAAGATGCCACTGTGCTATTACCAGATTATCCATTAAACCTGCTCGAGCGCAGGCTTCAGGATCTTGGCTTCACCAAATTCATCCAGACAAAAAATGGACAGGCGACTGAAGTAGATGGCCTGCGTTTCATGATCATGGCGATGGTTGCACCCATCGATGGTCCGCTTGGCGACTCTGGATTGATGATAGACGATGGCGAGACACGCATCTTTGACCAGAATGATTCGCGTCCAATCGACCTGGACGTTTTAAATAGCTATGGGCCATATGATGCCCACTTTCTACAGTTCTCCGGCGCTATCTGGTATCCGATGGTCTACCGCTTCCCAGAGAAGATGTTACAGGCTCTTGGGCGCAAGAAACGCGAGAATGAGATGGCTCGTGCCCTACGTTACATGAGAGAAATAGGCGCATCCTTCGTCATTCCTTCTGCCGGACCACCATGTTTCCTGGATGATCACCTCTATAACTTCAACGACTTCGACCGCGACCCCACAAACACGTTTCCTGATCAGACGGTATTTCTGGAATACTTACAGGCCAATGGACTGGACAACGGGCGACTGATGATCCCTGGCACCATCGCAACTCTTACGAAAGATGCCTGTACCGTCGTACATCCCTATCCAGATGAACAGGTACAGGCCATATTTACGCAGAAACGCACCTACCTGGACAGCTACAAGGCTCGCCAGCAGCCGATTATTGATGCACAGAAGGCATCATGGCCGCGAGGTCAGGTAGACATCCTGACTTCAATACACGATTGGTTTGAGCCACTGTTAGAGCAGGCTGACCTGACCAGTGTAGGTATCAATGGCCGCGTATTGATCGATTGCGATGTGCAACAAATCATGCTTGATTTCCATACCCGGCGTGTCTATGCCTGGGATGGCAATGTAGACCCCGATGTATCCAGAGGCAATGTAGACCCTGATTTATCGAGGGGCGAGCCAAGCGATGAGTGGGATTACCGTTTCCACATTGACCCGGCGCTTCTCGAATACTGTATTATTCACCACGAAGAAGACTGGATTAACCAGATTTTCCTCTCCTGCCGCTTCGAGGCCCAGCGTAAGGGAGCCTACAACGAGTACGTATACAATTTCTTCAAGTGCCTCACGCCGGAACGCCTGCAATATGCTGAGGGTTACTACGCCGAAAAGACTGCCGTAAAGCAGCTCTGGGAAAGCAGCGGATATCGCATCCAGCGGCGCTGTCCTCATCTGAAAGCCGATCTAACGCGCTTTGCGCATATCGAGAACGGTATCCTGACCTGCACGATGCATGGCTGGCAATTTGAACTAGCCACCGGTCGCTGCCTGACATCGGAGGGTCATCCACTATACGCACAGCCTATTATTGATGCAGCGGCGACAAACGGCTCGGTGGAAGAGGTAGATCAAGAATCCACAGAAGGGCAGGTACAATCGATCAGAATTAAATGCAGCCATTGCTGGTATAACCCGAAAGATTTGCCGGAAACCTCGAAAACAAAAACAGGGTAATGAGGCTAATACATCTCGTGACCCTCGATAATAACCTGATAATGACTTTTAACAACATACTCCGAACAACCGTAGGAGCCGATTTATCGCGCTCATCGCCGATTCATCGGCCCTCGGTACATTTTCCGCTATCCAGATGAAAAATGAATAAGCATCATCTGAGCATCCTCGCAAAACTGCCCAAAAATCCTACGTAACGGGCAACAACCTGCCACTTCTCACATCATAAATGAATCCGCTAACCTCAATGTTCTTTGGAATAAACGGCGAGTTCTTGATAGTCGCAACATCATCACGCACCGACTGTTCCAGGTCCTTGAATGGCAGGAAGTCAATATGTTCAGCATCGGCATTCAGTTCCTGCTTCAATTTATTGCGCAAATCTTCATTACTGAAGGTGAGCATGCCACAGTCGGTATGGTGAATGACCACTACTTCATTAGTGCCGAGTAATTGCTCCGAAATAGTTAATGAGCGAAGGGCATCTTCACTTGCACGTCCACCCGCGTTACGGATAACATGGGCATCTCCCTCTTCAAGGCCGAGGAAGCGTGCGGGATCAAGGCGAGCATCCATACAGGTCAACACAGCCACATGCCTTCCGGGAGGCATCGGCAAATTTCCTTTGCTGAATGACGATGCGTAAGCAGCATTTGCCTTTTGAAATTCCTGAACTTCTGACATTGAAATCTCCTTTCACTACACAAGCCGTTGAACTCCTATCGTTCAACGGCTTCTATTCTTTACAATACATACATTTCACGAAACCGGAACCTTTGCCAATACTTCGTCCACCTGTTCTAGCAATCGCTGGGTATTGGCAAAACCATAGTTTACAGCATGTGCGCGGCCTTTCGCGTCCATTACCACTGTGCTAGGCAAGGTGAGCACTCTGAATCGTTGAGTCAAGTCAGGTGAGTTGGGCGCATCAACTTCCGCTACGGAAACTTTGCTTCCTCTTGCATCCAAAACGCGTTGAAGTGCTGGTATCTGTAGCTCATGACATTGACGACAGTCAGCGCTGCTAAACGCTAAGATATGCACAAGAGACAAGCTAGCATTAGCATCCCCATCCTCGGAACCCGAAATTATCGGAGCAGCCGCCAGCGCGCGCCGGCGCTGCGTCTCAACGAAGCGACGTCCTGACCAGACCAATAGCCAGAGTAGGATGCTTACCAAAACCAGCACGCCAATTCGTACCATGAATACTGGCATGTTGTTTACACTCCCCTCCAGTGGAAACCGCCCTCGTAGCGCACTCTCGGAAGTACACCCATGCGTCCGAGGTGATAGTACACAAAGCACCCGGTACAGAAACCAACGGTCAGATTAATGCCAGCCAGTACAAAGACAATCAGGTCGAGTGCCCAACCAACCGCTGTAGCGCTCGTCAGAAAGAGCACAAGGCTTGAGGCGATCAGAAATGCAGCGCCGACGCCTTGCGCGAATCGATGAGGCGCGGGATCGTCCTCCACAATCCTTGGCCGCAACAGGTGTAGAGGTAGGACGATGTAACGATAGAGTAACCGGAAAGGACTTACCGGCGGCACAACAGCGGCAAGCAACAAGATAATGGCAGTGATTGCAACAATGACAGGTTGGTTTAAAAGAAAGGCCAGGGCGGAAAGCATGACAGTTCCAGCTTGCGAAAATTTAGCCAGATGCGTATCTACACGCAATGCATCAGATGGAACAGCAGACGTGGTCTCCATGAAGCAAGTCTCCTCGTATATTAAAAGAGTAATAATAATGCTGACAGCAGTAACCGCAGCGACCCAAAGTACACATAGTTGATTGACTAACTCAACTAACATCTTAAGTGTAGCTTATGAAAAGGAAGTATGTCAAGACGACCAGGTACTTCTCTCTAGAGGCTGTTGAGGACTCAATATAAAGGGGTGCTAAAATGCAGTAGAAGTACCGATAGTAACGGGACGCTTACACCGTTCAAAAAACACGTACTTCCAAGAACGCATCGAATGGACCAGAAAGGAAACCACCTACGATGACTGCCGAAAACACATCTCAACCAGTTGATCTGAATGAAGAAACGCGCACCTTGTGGGATCAAAAAGCTTCATTCTGGGACGACAGAATGGGTGACAGTGGCAACGATTTTCAACGTCTCCTCGTCGCTCCCGCGAGCGAACGCCTGCTCAACCTGCAGCCCGGCGAAACAGTGCTCGAGATCGCCTGTGGCAATGGAGTCTTCACTCGCCGCATGGGCCAACTTGGTGTCCACGTCATCGCTACTGACTTCAGCGAGCAATTTCTTGAACGTGCCCGCGCCCGTCCCTCCGAATATGCCGACCGCATCGAATACCACCTCCTCGATGCCACCCGCGAGGACCAGATTGTCGCCCTCGGGAAGCTTCGCTTCGACGCTGCCGTCTGCAACATGGCTATCATGGACATGGCCGAGATCGACCCTCTGATGCGCGGCATTCGCCAGGTCGTCAAACCCGGTGGCCGCTTTGTCTTTTCCCTCACCCACCCTTGTTTCAACCACAACGGTATGTCGCTCTGTGTCGAAGAAGCCCCGCTCAATGGCGAAATCGTCACCACTCACTCCATCAAGGTCACGCAATACCTGCACTCTAGCCCGCAGAAAGGCGTCGGCATGTTCGGCGAACCTACCCCTCACTACTACTTCGACCGTCCGCTGCATACCATCTTCAACGCTTGCTTCCGCGCCGGTCTCATTCTGGATGGATTGGAAGAACCCGCCTTCAATCATCCTCACGACGGCTCACAATCCAGGCGCTTGCTAAGCTGGATCAACTATAACGAGATCCCGCCCGTTCTGGTAGCTCGCCTACGCATTCCCAATTGAACGTGTGAGAGGCTTGAGAGAGCAATCCAGTCAAACGCTTGTCGAGGAACTACGATGGCACTCTATATAAGCGAAGCAGGAACGGCAGATGCGCCATGTATTGTCTTATTGCATGGTCTGTGGTTAAGCAGCGTGATGTGGCAGCCCCAAATCGAGCGCCTCTCGCATGACTACCACTGCCTTGCCCCTGATCTGCCGGAACACGGGAAAAGCACAGACATCGGACTCTTAACGCTGGAGAACACCAGCCGAATTGTTGCCAACCTGATTCGTGAGCAGACTCCGCATGGATGTGCTCATGTCGTCGGCCTGTCGCTGGGTGGAGCGATAGCAATACAGTTGTTACGCGACGTGCCAGAGGTTGTCGATCATATGATGGTGAGTGGAACGGCGGCTCATCTCAGCCCGGTGATAGCTGCACTAAGCAAGCTTGGCAAGCCGCTGCTGCATATCCTCAAGCCAGCCCCACTGATGAGTCTCGCGCTCCGTCAGTCCAAGATTCTACAGCCATATCTGAGTGTGCTGCTAGAAGATCTGCATCATCTCAAACCGGAGGCAATCATCCATTTTGCCGATGCGTTAGTAAAAGCTGAATTGCCGCAGGGAGTGCAAATACCTGTGCTGGTGACGTTTGGACAGAAAGAGGCCTATATGGCAAAACGAGCCGCTCGTGAACTGAGTCGGACACTCCCCGCAAAAGCGGTGATGGCTCCTGGAGTCGGCCATATCTGGAACCTGGAAGCACCGGACCTGTTCACGGATACGGTGCGTGCCTGGATGACGGATCAGCCACTCCCACAGGAACTTGTGGCATTGTGAGAGAAAGAGAGGAAAAAGATCGAACTGGAGTAATCCTCCAATCTTTCCATCCACTCTCTGCATTTCCTGCCTCCTCTTTCAGTTCAAGCAAGCAGGCT
>WNEZ01007152.1_pt1 | contig 10560 bp, 9 predicted proteins | sample 5400521 | NCBI WGS metagenome assembly WNEZ01 (sample SAMN13153339, study PRJNA577476) | soil metagenome | isolation source: 120 cm saprolite under Douglas fir tree site 2 hole 1 replicate 1 | place: USA:California | collected 2015-04-18
TTGCCGAGTCGGAACACAAATCCCGCATTGGCTCCGCCTACGGATTGATCCAGGCGATGGACTCTGCAGGCGCCATCTGTGGGCCGCTCATCGCGCTTCTGCTGCTACCTTACTACGGCCTGCGCGGCATCTTTTGGGCTGCTGCGATTCCCGGGTTTTTTTGCATTGCTGTATCTTCTCTGGGGATTCGAGAAACGAAAAGATCTCAGGTGGACGATGGGGCAAGAGGTAGTCCTGACGCCAATCGCGACTTGAAAGCTCCACGCGGCGATGACTGGCGAGCAGGCGGTACAAGCTGGCACCCACACCTGCCCGGCAGTTTCTATTTTGTGCTCGTAGCTGTAACGCTGTTCTCGATGGGGAATTCCAGCGACATGTTTCTGGTGTTGCGTGCGCAGAGCGTTGGTATTCGCGCCGTCCACGCGCCGCTGCTAGGACTTGTCTTCAATATCACTTACACTCTGTTCTCCTGGCCTGCTGGTCACCTAAGCGACCGGCTCTCCCGGCGCGCGATGGTTGCCGCCGGATACCTGGTCTTTGCTGCTGTGTACGTGGTGTTCGCAGTCGCGCCCTCCACTCTGGCCATTTGGCTCACGATGGCTTCTTACGGTTTGTTCAACGCCCTGACCAATCCTGTGTTAAAGGCGCTCGTAGTGGAGACGGTCGCACCCGAAGTGCGCGGCCGCGCGCTGGGCGTGTACTTCTTCCTGACCAGTGTGGCAGCGCTGCTAGCCAGCGTGATCACCGGCGAACTCTGGAAACAATATGGCCCGCGAGTTCCGTTTTATGTTTCCTCTGCAATCGCTGTCGTGAGCGCATTGTTGTTGCTGGTCTCCCGTCCCCCAGAGACCGTCGCCGCAAATTAGACAGGGATCTTCTGCCGCGTAGCCGAGCCCCACGGATACAGAAGCAGAAAGATCACAATCTCGCCAAGATGTGCAGAATCGGGTAGAGAATGCGGCTGGTGTTGTCGGCCGAGCCAAGGTTGGTCGATTCCGCGGCGATGAGCCCGAGCCACAGCAGGGCGGCAATCCATGCCTTCAATCCCTGTTTTTGGGTGGAAGTCAAGCGGGATTGCCAGAAAATAGAAGTTTTGCCAAGCGGAAACCACGAAGGGCACCCCTCAACTTCGCTCGGGGCAGGCTCCGGTACACGAAGGAGAACGGCGCGCTCAAGTACTCGTGTGCTCTGCGACTCTTCGGCAGCTCAGGCTTCCTCAGTTCGTTACTCCAGCGCATAATTCGGCGCCTCGCGCGTGATCATCACATCGTGCACATGACTCTCGCGCAGGCCGGCCCCGCTGATGCGGACGAAGCGCGTCTTCTGCAGTAACTCGGAAATGCTGGCACAACCGCAGTAGCCCATGCCCGATTTCAACCCACCCACCATTTGCTGCACGATCATGGCGACCGAGCCGCGATAGGGAACACGTCCCTCGATGCCTTCCGGTACCAGCTTGGCGAGACGGTTCGATTCCTCTCCGAGAACCGGCATTGCGGTGGAGGCATCGCCGTCGTTGTTCTGGAAATAGCGTTCGCTCGAACCTGCCGCCATCGCGCCGAGTGAGCCCATGCCGCGATAGGACTTGAAGGTCCGTCCTTGATACAGGATCAGCTCGCCCGGGCTCTCGTCGGTTCCGGCGAACATAGATCCGATCATCACCGCACCTGCGCCCGCCGCCAGAGCTTTCGTGATGTCGCCCGAGTACTTGATGCCGCCATCGGCAATCACTGGAACGCTGGCGTCTTTGGTGGCGCGGTAGGCTTCCGCGATGGCCGTGATCTGCGGTACGCCTGCGCCGGTCACAACGCGTGTGGTGCAGATGGAGCCGGGCCCAATGCCGACTTTGATCGCATCCGCCCCCGCCCGGGCCAGTTCGCAGGCGCCGTCGAAGGTTCCGACGTTGCCAGCGATCAGCTCTATTCCCGGAAGTTTGGACTTCACCGTCTTTATCGCTTCCAGCACGCGGCTGGAGTGGCCGTGCGCACTGTCAATCGCCAGCAGGTCGACTTTGCATTTCACCAACTCCTGCGCGCGCTCCAGGAAGTCGCCCGTGGCCCCGATGGCCGCGCCCACGCGCAGGCGTCCCTGGGAGTCCTTGGCCGCACTGGGATACTTCAGTTTCTTCTGAATGTCTTTTACCGTGATCAGTCCCTTGAGGTTGTACTTGTCGTCCACCACCAGCAGCTTCTCGACGCGGTGCTCGTGCAAGATGTTTTCTGCGTCCTCCAGGGTGGTTCCGACCGGCACGGTGATCAGGTTTTCTTTCGTCATTACTTTGCTGATGGGAATATCGAAGCGAGTCTCGAAGCGCAGGTCGCGGTTGGTGAGTATGCCCACTAACTTTCCGTTCTTGGTGATGGGCACGCCCGAAATCTTGTACTTGCGCATGACCTCGAGCGCGTCGGAAACCTTGGCGTCGGGTGACATGGTTACCGGATCGACGATCATGCCGCTCTCCGACCGTTTCACCTTGTCCACTTCGTCGGCCTGCTGCTCGATCGACAAGTTGCGGTGGATGATCCCCATCCCGCCCTGCTGCGCCAGCCCAATCGCCATACGCGATTCCGTGACCGTGTCCATGGCGGCGCTGATGATAGGGATGTTCAAGCGGATGTTCCGTGTGAGCTGCGTCTGCGTACTCGCCAGCGCCGGGATCACGTCGGAGTGGGCGGGTAGCAGCAACACGTCGTCGAAGGTGAGGGCCTCAGGGACGGGGAAATGAATCATAAGTTTTCTCGAACGCGAAAGTAATTCCTATTCTAGAGACGGTTGGCGGTTGAGGCAAATGGGGATGTGCGGATGGAAATCCTTACAACTCTGCTGGCTCGAGGCGTTTGTCTTTTGCTTTCAGGCGGCGTATATTGGTGTTTGGAAACTGTTGTGTAGTTACCAGCATGTGGCGAGACACACCAGTGGGCGCAAGCCCACTTTTTAGTTTCGGCACGTTTTGGAGAGCGCGGCGGGCCAATAAGTTACGTGTTTCATGGCATTTGACGCCGAACGGGTGCGCGCGATCGCGGAGCGGGTAGCCGCCTCCAGCGGGCTGGAGGTGGTGGAAGTCGAACTGCGCGGCGGTGGCAAAGCCCGCATGCTGCGCATCGTTATCGACAAACCCGCCGCGGGCGCTATCGACAAACCCGCGGGCGTGACCCACGAGGATTGTGCGAACCTGAGCCGGGAGGTGGGCACAATCCTCGATGTGGAGGATGCGGTTCCGGGAGGCTCCTACGTTTTGGAAGTTTCGTCTCCGGGGCTGGATCGCAAGCTGGTTCGTCCGGCTGATTACGAACGCTTTGCCGGGAGCCGGGTCAAACTGACCACGCGGCAGCCGGTAAACGGGAATCGGTACTTCGAGGGACGGCTGGAGAATTTTCAGGCAGGGCGGCTGACGCTGGACCTGAGCGCGGCGCGGAAGAAATTCCGCCCGGGGGATGGTGCGCCGCAGAAACTGGAAATCGAGCTGGCCAATGTGGAGAAGGCGAATTTGGAGCCGGAAATCTAAAGGCGGACCTCGGTCCGCAGACCTCGGACTTCAGGATGTTGGAGCCGAGGGCTGAGGTCCGAAGGCCGAGGTCGGGATAATCTATGGCAAGCGAGCTTTACAACACCATCGACGCTCTGAGCAGGGAGAAGGGCATTGATCCGCAGATTGTGGTCAGCGCGGTGGAAGACGCCATCGTAGTCGCCACTCGCAAGTACTACAAGACCCAGGAAAACCTGCGCGCAGAACTAGACAAGGAAACCGGCAAGATCCGCGCCTTTGCAGTGAAGACAGTAGTAGAGAGCCCGGAGCAGGTGGAAGATCCGGTGCTGCAGGTGACGCTTGATGATGCCCGCAAGATCGATCCCAAGATCGAGGTGGGCGGTGAATTGCAGATCACCAAGGTGACGGAAGGAATTCTGGGGCGAATCGCGGCGCAACTGGCGAAGCAGGTGATCTTCCAAAAGGTGCGCGAGGCCGAGCGTGACACGGTTTACAACGAGTACATCGGGCGCGTGGGCGAAATCGTCAACGCCACGGTGAAGCGCATCGAAGGCCCGGACGTGATCTTCGAGTTGGGCAAGGCGGAAGCTCGCATGCCTCGCAAGGAACAATCGCGCCTGGAGTCGTTTGCCATCGGCGAGCGCATTCGTGTCGTGATCGCCAGGGTGGAGAAGGCTTCCAAGGGGCCGGCGGTCGTGGTATCACGCGCCGCCCCAGAGCTGGTACAGCACCTGTTCCAGACTGAAGTGCCGGAGATCTACGACGGAACAGTCGTGATCCGGGCCATCGCACGCGAAGCGGGCGAGCGCACCAAGATTGCGGTCATGTCCAAGGACAAAGACGTGGACGCAGTTGGCGCCTGTGTGGGCATGAAGGGCATGCGCGTGCAGTCCATCATTCGTGAGCTGCGGGGCGAGAAGATCGACATCATCGAGTACCACGAGGATCCAGTGACGTTCGCGGAAAAAGCTTTACAGCCGGCGAAGGTCAGCCGGGTCACGGTGCTCGACACTACGGATAAACAGCTCGAAGTTGTGGTGGACGACAGCCAGCTCTCACTGGCAATTGGCAAGAAGGGACAGAACGTCCGCCTGGCGGCGAAACTGCTCGGCTGGAAAATCGACATCAAGAGCGAGGAAGAGAAGCGGCAGGAAGTAGAGCAACAGATGTCGGCGCTGGTGGGCTCGACTTCTACTCCGTTGGATAGCGTGCCCGGACTGGGTGAAGGGTTGATCGAAAAACTGAATACCGCCGGTGTGACTACGGTCGAAGCCCTGGCGGACATGACCCCGGAGCAACTGGAGGCCATCGAGGGGATTGGCCCGAAGACAGTGGAAAAGATCAGTTTAGCGGTCAATAATTATTTTTCCAGTCTGGAGGCCGAGGAAACGGCTGCGACCACCCCTGAACCAGAGACGGCTCAGGAAACGCTCGCGGAAGGCCAGGAAGCCCCGGATTCAGCGGGCGCTCAGACCACGGAATCGGGGGCGGAAGCATCGGCCGGGGGCTTGGAAGCTGCAGCCGAAGCCGTGCCTGCAGAAGTCGGTCCCGTGGATGAGACCACTGTGCAGACCGAGGAACCTGGGGAGGAGCATGCTCCCTCCAAGGACAAGCAATAAGTGCAATCCTTAGGTGCTCCAGAAAAAACTGGCAGCACGGAATTGAAAACTGACGCCGTGAGGTTGACATGAAGACTTAAGCGGACAGTCTGGAGGAAAGAAAGGGCGGATGAGCAAGATTCGAATCAACGATCTGGCAAGGGAGCTGGAAGTCAAAAGCAAAGCGATTCTCGACGTACTTCCAGAGATTGGGGTCACGGAGAAGAAGACTCATTCCAGTTCCCTTGAAGAGCACGAGGCGGTGAAGGTGCGCGCACACTTCCGCGCCGCCAGCGAAGCCCAGACCTCGAGCAGATCCTCGCGGTCCAGCCGGGCTGATACTGACGAAATCAAGACCAAGATCGATCTTTCTCATATTTCCAAGCCGGGCGATGTCCTGAAGGCGATCATCAGCAAGCAAACGGCTCCAGCGGCCGCCCCCGCGCGTCTGGCAACGGTGCCTTCGCAGGTGGAAGCGAAGGCGGTTACCGCAGCACCGGCTCCGCCTGCTATAAAGGCTCCAATCGCGACACCGCCCGGTCCTCCAGCAGCAGCTCCGCCCAGGATTGTGGTCCCCACTCCACCTGTGAGACCGGTGGTTGCTCCTCCGGCCCAAGTTGCGCAGCCGGCAGCAGCTGCATCGGCCCTTGGGTTGACTTCAGCGGTGACTTCAGCGCCGCCACGAGCGGCAGTTTCGCCGCCGGCAGCACCACCATCGCAAGCCGCGGCTTCAGCTCACATGGCAGCATCGCCAGCGCCGTCTGCAGCTTCCGCTTCCACTTCTCAACCTCCGGTGGCGCGGTCGACGGTGCCGAGTACCCCGGCGCCGCCGCAAGCGCCTCCGCCACGAATGATCGTGCCTCAGACAGGACCGCGTCCCGTGTACAAGGCGCCTTTGAGATCGGCGCAACCCGCGGCTGAATCCGGAGCGTCTGCGCGTCCGGCTCCAGGACGTCCGGTTCCAGGGCAGCCTATCTTCCAGCGTGCGCGGCCGGGCCCTCCGGCTGCGCGCCCGGCGCTGCGTCCGGGAGAGCGCAGGCCGATGCATCCCACTCGCCAGTCGCCGACGGGCACGCGTCCGCTCGGAGTTGGCCCCGGACTCCCTCCACCGGGACCAATGCGCCCCGGCAGCCGTCCCGGCGCTCCCTCACGCAGGCCCGGCCAGCGCTATGTTCCGCGCGGTGTGAAGGAAGGCCCGATGAAGGGCTATGTGCCGCCGCCGCGGTTGTCGCTGTCGAATGAACCGCAGCCGATTACGCGCAGCATCACGATCACGGAAGGGATCAGTGTCAAAGACTTGGCTGAGAAGCTGGGTATTCGCGCCAAAGATCTGATCGCGCGCCTCCTGGGCCGCGGGGTGTTCGCCACCATCAATCAGACACTCGACGCGGAACTCGCTAGCGAAATGGCGCGCTTCTTCGGAGCGGACACCAACGTCATCACCTTCGAAGAGCAGGCCGCCAAGGAGATTACTGAAGCTGGAGCAGGCGAAGAAGGCCCTGCCAGCGAAGGCGTGCCCCGCCCGCCAGTGGTCACGATCATGGGCCACGTTGATCACGGCAAGACCACACTGCTGGATTCCATCCGCTCGACAAGTGTGGCCGAAGGCGAAGCCGGTGGCATCACGCAGCACATTGGGGCTTACAAGGTGACGATCCAGGACACGGACTCGCCGGCATACGGCCGGCAAATCGTCTTTCTCGACACTCCGGGTCACGAGGCATTCACCCGCATGCGGGCCCGGGGCGCCAAGGCCACTGACATTGTTGTCCTGGTTGTGGCCGCCGACGACGGTGTCATGCCGCAGACGCTCGAAGCCATCGACCACGCCCACGCCGCCGAAGTGCCCATCATCGTAGCGGTGAATAAGATCGACAAGCCGGACGCGATGCCGGACCGGGTAAAGAAGCAGCTCGCCGACCGCGGGCTGGTGCCGGAAGACTGGGGCGGCAAGATCGTGTTCGTGGAGGTTTCGGCGAAGAAGAAAACAAACTTAAATCTGCTGATGGAGATGATCTGCCTGGTAGCAGACCTGCAGGAACTCAAGGCCACACCGGATCGTCCGGCCACTGGCGTGGTGCTGGAAGCTAAGCTGGACCGCGGACGTGGACCGGTGGCCACGGTTCTGGCGCAGAACGGAACCCTGCACACGGGCGACAACTTCGTGGTCGGCAATGTCTACGGAAAAGTGCGTGCCATGTTCGACGACCGCGGCGCGCAACTCGAGGAAGCGCCTCCCTCGACGCCGGTCGAAATCCTCGGCATGGAAGGATTGCCGCAGGCGGGTGACCAGTTTGTGGTGGTCGCCGATCGCGACAAGGCGCGCGGCATCTCCGAATACCGCGAACAGAAGGCGCGTGAGGCGGCTTTGGCCAAGAGCTCCCGCGTGTCACTGGAAGGCCTGGCCGAGCAGTTGAAGACGGCCGGAACAAAGGAACTGAACATCATCTTGAAGGCTGACGTGGGCGGCTCGGTGGAAGTACTGACCGACCTGCTCGCCAAGCTCTCGAACGACAAGGTCCGGTTGAAACTGCTGCACTCGGGTGTGGGCGCCATCACCGAGACCGACGTGTTGTTAGCCTCGGCCTCCAATGCGATCATCATCGGATTCAACGTGCGGCCGGAACGCAAGGCGCAGGAGTTGGCGGAGCAGGAGAAAGTGGACATCCGCCTGCACTCGATCATTTACGAGCTGCAGGATGAGATCAAGCGCGCTATGAGCGGCCTGCTCGAACCCACCATCAAGGAAACTTACCAGGGCCGTGCCGAGGTGCTTGAGACCTTCCGGATTCCAAAGGTGGGCACGGTTGCCGGCTGCAGAGTCGTGGATGGCCTCATCAAGCGCGACTCCGAAGTGCGATTGCTGCGCGACAACGTGGTCGTGTTTAAGGGTAAGGTCGGATCGCTGCGCCGCTTCAAGGACGATGCCAGCGAGGTGCGCAACGGCATGGAGTGCGGGATCACGATCACCAACTACAGCGACATCAAGGTTGGCGACGTGATTGAAGCCTTCGCGACGGAGCGGATTGCAGCGGAAGTAATTGCTTAAGACGGTCGTTCGTCATTAGTCGTTAGTCTGGGTGGATTTGCTGTGACTGACGACTAATGACGAACGACCAACGACTGCCTTGATTGCCTTTCTCACCCTCGAACTGCGCATCGAAGCGGCGCAGTCTCTCAAAGACAAGCGGCAAGTGGTACGCAGCCTGAAAGACCGGCTGCGAGCACACTTCAACGTGGCAGTAGCCGAGCTTGACCCGAACGGGTTGTGGAACCGGGCCACGCTCGGCGTGGTCAGCGTTTCCGATTCCCGTCATTATCTCGACGGGTTAATGAAAAACGTGGAACGCCAGGCGACACGCATTGCGAACAACGGGGGCGCCGAGATCGCGGACTCGTTTGTGGAATACCTCTGAGAATCGCCAGCCCATAATCTGTTCCATCTCCGGCACTTCCTGAGAATGAAACGAAAGTACCTGGGTCGGCCCGTCGCAACAAGACCGGAGGCTCGATTTTCTGATATTCTCATCCGTTTTAAATAGGGGTGCGGCGGTGGAGCGGCGCGGGCAGAAATATCATCGGGAGCGCCTGGGAGAGGCTCTGCGGGAGGAAATCGAGACCATCGTGGAGGGCGAACTTGGTGACCCGCGCATCGGCTTGGTCAGCGTGAGCAGCGTAACGCTGGCCGAAGATTCCCGCTCAGCGCGGGTTCTGGTGACGGTCGAGGGAGACGAAGAGGAAGCCGATCGATCACTGGAAGGTCTTAGGGCCGCAGTTGGATTCATCCGTCGCGAGGCGGCCGAGCGGCTTCACCTGCGCCGCGCTCCGGAACTGTTCTTCCAACTGGACCGTTCACAGCAGTACGAGGCTAGGATCGATGAGCTTTTGAGTCGCACAAAGAGGGGCGGGTAGCCAGCCACGGGATTCGGGCAGATATGTTGAAAGAAGTTCTGAAGCACATCGAGCAGCGCAACCAGTTCTTGCTTACCTCGCACGCGCGGCCTGACGGGGATGCGATCGGTTCTGCGCTGGCCTGCCGCCAGATTTTGCGCGCGATGGGTAAAGAGGCCGAGGTTGTTCTGCGCGATGGCGTTCCGCGCGTCTACCGGCCATTGCCATTCGCCGATAAGGTTGTGCAGGCGGATCGGGTCAACGGAGCCTACGAAGCTGCGATTATCCTGGAGTGTGACAGCATACAGCGCACGCGGCTGGAGGGTCTGGAAGAGCGCTTTCTGATCAGCATTGATCATCACCTGAGCGGCCGGCCTTTCGCGAATGTGAACTGGATCGATCCCACTGCGGTTGCGACCGCGGAAATGGTCTACTGCCTGGCGCGCGAAGCCGGAGTGAAGATCTCCCCCGAAATTGCAACCTGCCTATACACCGCGGTACTCACGGATACAGGATCATTCATGTTCGAAGGCACGAACGAACGCACGTTCACGCTGGCGAGGGAATTGGTGCTGGCTGGTGCAAACCCGGCGCATTGCGCGCGCAATGTGTACTTCGGACACTCCACGGCCAAGATGCGTCTGTTGGGTGCGGCGCTTTCCACCCTGCATCGCGCAGGGCCGCTGGCCTGGACTTCGGTCAGCCAGGAGCAGATGGAGAGCTGCCATGCCAAGGAGGAAGACTGCGAAGGGCTGGTGAACTACGTGCTCTCCATCCACGATGTGGAGGTGGCCGCATTTTTCCGCGAACTTCCCGACGGCCGATATCGCGTGAGCCTGCGCAGCAAGGGCGGCCTGAACGTGGCTGCGGTCGCGGAGCGCTTTGGCGGCGGCGGTCACCAATGCGCCAGCGGTTGCTCGCTCGATGGCCCGCTGCCGGTCGCCACGGCGCGAATTCTGGCGCAATTGCGGCTCGGTCCCTCCGTACAATAATCCGTTATGGATACCATGCTGGCACGGCAGGCCGCCTCGTTCGTCGGCGCGCTCCTGATTCCGGTCGCTTACGTCGGCCACCAGTTGAAATGGATGGACGCAGGGAAGGCGGGGTACAACATCCTGAATGCGGTCGGCTCAGTCTTCCTTTCCAGACCGGCTTTATTGTGCTGGAAGTTACCTGGACAGTCATCACAGTATTTACGCACTTGTGCGGGTGAGGGCCGATTGACAATCTTAAATTTTTGTTGTTGATTGAGCCCGGAGACGCGAAGGTTTTGAAATCAACAATCAAGAATCACAATCAACAATGCTCCTGACTCGTGCAACTCCACCCTCGGGGATATTAGCTTGAACCAGCGTCTGCGGCCCCTCACCGACTGGCTGCTGCTTGCCGGCTTCTGTGGGTTCCTGCTTTTCTTTGGGCTCGCATACTTTGGTCTGCTGGGAGCCGACGAGCCGCGCTATGCGCAGGTGGCGCGGGAAATGTTCGTCCGGCATGACTGGATCACGCCCACACTGGGCGGAAAGTCCTGGTTGGAGAAACCCGCTCTCTACTACTGGCAAGCGATGATGGCCTACCGCATCTTCG
>WNEZ01006121.1_pt1 | contig 10559 bp, 8 predicted proteins | sample 5400521 | NCBI WGS metagenome assembly WNEZ01 (sample SAMN13153339, study PRJNA577476) | soil metagenome | isolation source: 120 cm saprolite under Douglas fir tree site 2 hole 1 replicate 1 | place: USA:California | collected 2015-04-18
AAATTATCGCCTGCGCGCCGAGACGTGGTCAACGCCTAAGATGCAGTCAATTTATATGGCCATGCCCTTTGTGTCACGAAGCATGTCCCGGACCTGATTTCGCAATTCTGCGGGCAACTCGTCGCCCTCGCGCTGGAGGAATTGAGGTTTTCCACACAACGGTTTCGAGGAAGCTCCTGCCCAAGCGGCCGCGCCGCTTGCCGCACTCTCCCGAAATATGACCGCGGAAGCTCGATCCAGCTGCATTCGTGCTGAATCCTTAAAATCCACCTTCGTGGGATCCACCACCATCAAATAAAGCGACGGCTTCAGGAATTGCAGCAGCGTGTTGCTCTCCAAAATCAGATTTCCGGGCGTTTCTGCCGGTTCCGGATTAATCTCACGCAGCGCTGCTCGCAGCAGCGGCATGCCCTCCGCCAAAAATCCTTGTTTCGTCCGCAGCCAAAACGAGCGGCGTGCACCCGCCGCCAGGAACCGGCCGCTATCCGTCTCGTTCGGCCTCCTCTCCCAACTGATCGCGCAAACATGTTCATCCGGCGCGCAATCGCAGCTTTCTCCATTTTGCGCACACACCCCGTGCCCGTACTGCGTGATCTTCCCGGCAACCCAATTCTTCTCCGGAAACGCCGAAATCAAGTCGCACACCAATTGTGTCTTCCCGATGCTCCGCGTATGACCTCCGACCACAATCACCCGCCACTGCATTTCTATTTTCCTCTTCTTTTCCTCTGTGTGCCCTGGGCACTCTGTGGTGACTTCTTTCTCTTTTTAGGTCCTGGGCCTCCGGCTTCTAATTCCTTGATGCGCGCCGCCAATTCCGGCAATCGCGCATACCAAGCATACGCCTCCTTGAATTTGCCGATCTCACGCGCCGGCGTTCCCCAAACCGTCTGCCCTGCGCGAATGGTCTTCCCGGTGGGAATGCCCGCTTGCGCACCCGCAATCGCGCCATCTTCCAACGTACAGTGGTCCGCAATTCCTACCTGTCCGCCAACTACCACATGATGCCCCACCGAGCTGGACCCCGAGATCCCCGTCTGCGCCGCAACGACCGTGTGCGCGCCGATCTGCACGTTGTGCCCCACGTGCACCAGGTTATCCAGCTTCACACCTTCCGCGATGCGCGTATCATCGAGCGAGCCACGATCAATTGTCGCGTTCGCGCCGATCTCTACGTCATCTCCAATTTCCACGATTCCGGCCTGCGGAAATTTCCAGTACCGCCCCTCGCCATACGTATAGCCAAACCCGTCCGCGCCAATCACTGCGCCCGCATGAATTTCGGCGCGATGCCCGACGCGTGTGCCAGCATAGAAAGTTACCCGCGGATGAATCCGGCAGCCCTCCCCAAGCCAGCAACCCGCGCCAACCACGCAGTGCGCACCGATCTGCGTGCCATCACCGACGTGCGCATCTTCTCCAATAACCGCGTACGCCCCGATGCTAACGTTTTTACCGACGCGCGCCAGCGGTGCGACGATGGCCGTCGGATGAAGGCCAACCGCGATCGGGGCCCGCTCCAACAACACCGCCGCCGCTTTCGAAAAAGCCATCTTCGGCTGCGCGTGCCGCAAAATTGTCTTCCCCACAATGGACACGCCTGCGCCGGTGATCACGCAAACGGCCGCCGAAGCCGCCGCACGCTGTGCGTGTTTAGCCGCCTCGACGTAGATCAGATCGTGAGTGCCAGCCCGCTCCGGAGCGGCAACCCCTCGCAACTCGAAGCGCGTGTCACCCTCAAGGCCAGCGCCAATCGCTGCCGCAAGCTCCCCAGCCGTCTTCGTCATATTTAGCTCTCCGTCGATCTTCTCCGTGGCCTCTGTGCTCTTCTCTCGGTGCGCTCGGTGTTAAATCTTGGTTCTTCACTCGTACAGCGCGCCTTCGCCCTTCGGTCGCGTCTTCCACCGGGCATGCACCCACACCCATTGCTCCGGATATTTCCGAATAGTCTCCTCGATCACTTTCGCAAATTTTTGCGTGTTCACAAGAATATCGCGCTCGGATTCCCCCGTCCGCTCCAGCTCCACCACCGGCTCAAACCGCAGCCTGTATTTCCCGCTGTTCGAGTCCCACACGGCGTATCCCGGCACCACCGCCGCATCCGTGTGCAGCGCCATACGCGCAATTCCCGTCGTCGCGCACGCCGATTTCCCGAAGAAATCGACGAACACGCCCTCTTCCGGCATGGTGTTCTGGTCCGCGAGAATGCCCACCGTTCCCGATTCTTTCAGGATTTTCAGCAGCGCACGCGCCGACTCGTTCTTGAAAATCGGCTGATTCCCCGACAAGCACCGGTAACGATTCACCAGCACATCGACGCGCGCATTATCCAGCGGCCGCGCCATGTAGTGCAGCGGAAATCCGTACAGCGCGTGCGCATACGACGACAGCTCCCACCCCCCGATATGCCCTGTCAGATACAGCACGCCCTTCCCTCGCCGCAGCCCTTCCAGAAAATTCTCATGCCCATCCAGAATGACAACGTCTTCGATATTCTCCCGCGTGTACCGTGGAAAGCGCGCGAACTCCGCCGCCATCCAGCCCAGGTTCCGCACCATACCTCGAATCACGCCACGCCGCCGCGCCGCGTCCCATACCGGAAACGCCAGCCGCAGATTAAACTCCGCCGTCCGCCGCAATCGCGGCAGCATCGCATACAAGATCCGCGCCACCGTCGCCGCAAGGCTCCGCGCCACGCCGCGCGGCAAAGCCCCCAGCATCTTCAAGATCACCCAAACCGTGGCGAACTCAACCCACTCCATCATTCCGTAATCCTCGCCGACCCAGTATCCTACGCGCTCACGTTCGCCCCCACCAATGCTAGACTCCATCTTCTGTGACCACCCCCGCCGCCATCGTTCCAAACAAAAATGCAATCGCAGCGCGCATCGGCTGGACCGTGTTGATTTGCGCCACTCTCTACGTTTGTTACTTCAGCCATTTAGGCGCGATTGGATTTGTGGGCCCCGACGAGCCGCGCTATGCGTGGATAGCGCGCGACATGGCGGAGAGCGGAGATTGGATCACACCGCGCCTCTACGGTAAGCCCTGGTTCGAAAAGCCGCCACTGTACTATTGGGGCGCCGCGATTTCCTTCAAGCTTCTCGGCGTAAGCGAAGTCGCCGCCCGGCTGCCCAGCGCGATATCGGCCTTGCTGGCCACCCTCGCCATGGCCTGGCTAGCGTGGCGCCTCTATGGGGCAGAAACCGCGCGCTGGCTCTTGCTCCTTCTTCCTACCACCGTCGCCATGATCGGCTTTTCCCACGCCGCCGCAACCGACATGCCCTACAGCGCCATGCTGACCATTTCCATGGTCTGCGCCGCAGTCCTACTCCCTTTGGAGTGCGGCGGCTCGCCGTCGCTTTCACAAAACGAAGCATATGCAACCAAACCAACGGAAGCGCCCGCCACCGCTCCAGCTTCCTCTTCCTTCATTTCCTTTACCTCCTCAACCTCCTTTACTTCCCTCCTCTTCGGCTTTTTCCTAGGGCTAGCCCTCCTAGCCAAAGGCCCCGCAGCCATAGTTCTTTGTGGAGGTGCCGTTTTTTTCTGGGCGCTCTTCACTAAGCACTGGCGCGACGCCCTCCGCCTCTTTCACCCCGCCGCTATCGCCGCCTTCAGCCTCACCGCCCTCCCCTGGTACATCCTCTGCGCCCGCCGCAACCCCGACTTCTTCCGCGTCTTCATCATCGAACACAACTTCAAACGTTACCTAACCTCCGAATTCCAGCACATCCAACCCTTCTGGTTCTATATACCAGTCTTATCTATCGCTCTGCTGCCGTGGACCCTAGGTTCACTGACCTTGGCGAAGGACGTGGCGCGCACCTGGCGAGAGAGCGGTTGGCGCAATTCGCCGGAACTGTTCTTAAGTTGCTGGGCGATTGTTCCTGTTATTTTCTTTAGCATTTCCAAGTCAAAGCTGCCGGGTTACGTCCTGCCCACAATCTCTCCTCTCGGACTCCTCGTGGCATGGGCTGTCTCGGTTCGCACCCACAAGAATCTCTCGGCAGGTCGTTGGATCGGTATCACCACTGGTATGACCTTGATCGTCTTGGGAATCTTGGCATTCGCGGGAATCGAGTGGGTATCGTTTGGATGGGTGCCTTCAGTGCTCGCGGCGGGCGGCTTTGCAGTGCTGGTGATGAGCGTACAGCCCCGCCTCGCATCGGCACTCTTAGTTGGCGTCGTTGCGGTGATCGCCACAGTCGCACTGGCATTCGCTGGCTCGACGGGGCGCTTACTGGATCAACGCCTCTCCGCACGCCCCTCGCTGCGGGCTGCAGCCATGCTCTGGAAAGACTTCTCTCCAGAACGCTCGTCAACCTACAAACTCCGGCGGTCGTTCCAATTAAGTCTGAATTTCTATTTTCACCGAGAGCTTCCGGACTGGGCGCCAGATTCTCGGCATGGATGGGTTTTTACCTCAGGTAGCGAGACCTATGACCTGCGAAAACGCGGCCTAAGCTGTCCGGTCGTTTTCAAATACGCGGTAATCGTATGTGAGGATCCAGGTTTAACGGTTGGACCGTCTGGTAGCGGGCAGTCGCAATAAAAAATAACTCACCACCCGATTCTCATACGCCCGCTTGTCCGCATCTTCCATATTCACAAAATTCCCGTGCGGAATGGTCACCTGCTCCTTCGGCTCCGGCGCGTTCTTGAACATTTTTTGCGTGATGCCCGCCAACTCCGGATCGTCCGCCGCTTCAATAAACAATTTCGGCACCCCGGCCAGCGAGTCCAGCTTCCAGGTCAGCGGCTTCTCCCCGCGATACTTGTGGTTGATCCAGCCAAAACTCACTTCCGCCGACCGCTCCATCAACGGAATCCCTGCCAAACCTTCGCGCTCCACACCGATCTTCACCATCTGCTCCGGCGAGTCATACACCGAATCCAAAATCAACGCGCGCACGCGTCTGTCGTTTTCCGCCTCGCGCAACGCGGCATACGCCCCGAGGTTGTAGCCCCAAACTCCAAAGCGTTCCGGGTCGACATCGCCGCGTTTCGCCAGTTCGTCGATGGCCGCGCGCACCTCGTCGGCTTCGTGATACCCAAAGGAAGTGAGTCCGCCGTTGGCACCGTGCGCCGCAAAATCAAACACGAACACGTTGTATTGGTGGTCCTGCAGCGCCGAAACCAGCGTCAGCAACTCTCCGCGGCTCGAGCCATATCCGTGACACAGCACAATCGTCGGTGCGCCCAAAAATCCCGGGAAAAACCAGGCATCGCGCTGCCCCGTCCCCGGCACCGTGAATTTCATCGCATCCGGACGCCCCGGGAAACTATCCATATTGATTTCGCTGCTAGTCCTCTGCGGCTTCACAATGCGGTACACCAAGAATCCCGCGATGGCCGATGTGGCCACCACCGCAAAAAACAGCAGCGCGAAGGCCGCCATCAATAATTTCGTGTACCAACGCGTCGGAAACCGTATTTCGTTAAGGATGGACATCGTCACCCGCGCCGCTGCGCTGGCGCCCGTCGCCGTATTTAGCTGCTCACACCGTCAACGTCAAAAATCGTAGCACGCTGCCTTCGTCAGCCGCGTTCAACTGCGCGGGCTTGTGTCGCATCAGTAGCAGACGACGTCAGGCTCCGCGCCCGCATTCGGCGCCTTTCGCGCGGCCACCGCCGTTTCGGCTATCATAAAGCTGCGTTGTGGGACCGCTCCTCCTGCCATGAATATTCTCGACCTTCGGCAAACCAGTGTCCGCCAGCTCGAGCCGCTCCTTGAGGAAGAAGCGCGCCACTGGCACGACGAATTGCATTGGGACTACCGCGGCGCGCTCGACCTCATCAAGCGTTTCCTCGAAGCCCACGCACTCTGCGGATGCGTCGCTTTCGAAAACGGCTCCGCCGCCGGCTATTCCTTCTACGTCCTCGAAGAGCAAAAAGGCCTGATTGGCGGTCTCTATGTCTCGCAGCGTTTCCCGCAAGGCGATATCGGCCGCCGCCTTCTGGAGGAAATACTCTTCTCCATGCGTGCTCTCCCGCAGCTTTCCCGCATCGAAGCGCAGCTCATGCCCTTCGGCGGTCCGGTCGACACCCCGCTGCGCGAGCAAGGCTTCAAGCTCTACACCCGACAATTCATGCTGCTCGACTTGCACCGCGATCCCGAATCGCGGCCCGGCGCCTCCGCCGGCATGCGCCTCGACCGCTGGAACGACCGCTTCTTCGAGCAGTGCGCCAAATTGAGTTATTTGTCGTACGCGAATCACGTCGATGGCGAGATCAACGACCAGTATCGCAGCCGCGCCGGCGCCCTGCGCTTCCTCAAAAACATCATTCTCCTTCCCGGCTGCGGCCAATTCGTTTCCGGCGCTTCCTTTGTTCTTCGCCAGCCTGGCAGCGACGAACTCATCGCCGCCGTCCTCACCAGCGAGGTCTCTCCCGGCGTCGGCCACACCACGCAAATCTGCGTCCTCCCCGGCTATCAGGGACACGGCCTGGGCCGCATGCTGATGCAAACCTCCGCCGAGGCCCTGCGCTCCATGAAATTCCGCGAACTCACCCTCACCGTCACCGCGCAAAACCGCTCCGCCGTCCAGCTCTACGAAAAACTCAACTTCGCCACCATCCGAACCTTCACCGCCGGTGTCTGGCCCCGCTAATCTTCTTCGCAGCGACGCAGCGCCCCTGCGCTCCACGTCCGTAATGTCCTTCCATTGGCTAAAAACTTGTTTTTGTCCTAGCATAGCCCCGGCTTCGCGTACTGGCGCACCAAACAAAATGGACAAATCCTCCCCACCGTTCTCCCGCCTCGCCAGCATCCTCACCGACATCCATTTCTGGGTCCCCGTCGCCGTCTTGATCGCCGGCCTGCTCCTCTTGCACTCGATCCACTAACCGAACATGCCACCACCTCTCGCACTATCCCACGCGCAAGACACCTCACGCGCCCGCAAACTCCAACTCCTCGGCATCCTCTCCGGCTTCACCGCAGGCGCCTGGCTCGGCGCCGCCGAAGCGCCCACCAAACTCGTCTCCATCGGTCTCTCCCCCATCGTCATCTCGCTCATCATGGTCGTCGGCGTCTTCCTCGCGCGCTGGAGTGTCCCCGCGCTGATCCTCGGCACTTCCTCCGTGCGCGCCGACATTCGCCGCGCGCCTCATTTGATCATTTGGGCCCTTCTCGCCGGATGCCTCTGGGCGGTAGCCAACACCATGACCATCTTCGCCATCCGCGACATCGGCCTCAGCATCGCCTTCCCTCTCTGGAACTCCAACAGCCTCCTCGGCATTCTCTGGGGTTTTCTTTTCTTCAACGAACTGCGTCAAGCCGGCTGGCGACGCTGGCTCGGCGTGTTAGGTGGCGCGCTCGTGATGTGCGTGGGCGCCACGCTCCTCGCCATCGCTTCGTCGGGAGAAGCTCCCGCCGCCCATTCGATGCGTGGCGTCTGGGCTGCTCTCGGCGCCGGCGTCCTTTGGGGCACGATGTACATCCCCTATCGCAAGGCCTATCTCACCGGCATGAATCCTCTTTCCTTCGTCACCTTCTTCACCTTCGGCGAATTAGGCATGATGTCCGCGCTAGCCGTCAGCTATCTGGGCCTCACCCCACTCTGGCACCAACTGCGAAGCGCCCGTGATGTTCTCTTCTGGCTCATACTCGGCGGCTTTATCTGGGTCATCGGTGACCTCTTCCAGCAATACGCTGCCAAATACGTGGGCATCAGTCGCGGCATTCCTCTTTCCAACACAAATCAGCTCTGGGGTCTTCTCTGGGGCATTTTGGTTTTCGGTGAACTGCATGGCCGCGGCCATTCCCTCTACGCTCAAGTCATCGGCGGATCTTTGCTGATGATGGCCGGCGTCGCCGCCATCGCCTTTGCCTCCGCGACCACCAGTGAACAATCGCGCTGGAAGCAAGCCGCGCACCGCGAAAGCCAGCGCTACCACATCGAATCCGACTACGTTGAAGCCCGCATGGACGGCCGCCAGGCGGCCTCCGAAGCCAAGCCCGCCCGCACGCCCCTCGACTGGCTGCTAGTAGCGGCCGCCACCAGCATTTTCGTCTTCTTTGGATTCACCGCCCGCGTCCCCCAAATTCCCCTAAACTGGCCCCCCGCCCTACCCCTATCCGCCGCAACCCTAGCCCTCCTCCTCCTCTGCGGCGTCACCTTGCATCGCACCACGCGCTTCCATTAATGATCTAACCCAACGCAGTGGCACAACTCTTTTCTGATTCCATAACGGTGTCCGCTCCTTGCGACCGGCTAAAGGTGGCAGTCGCGAGACCCCCAAACGGGGAGGAAGCAGCCGAGCATGTGGATTATCGGTTGTCGGTGGCACACGCGCGATCACGAGATCGCGGCGATGAATGAAGCGACGGGCGGACTGCCGGAGGCGTGGGATGAGGCCCTGAGCCGGCTGAAATCAGTCCATGCGATGGTGCATGGCAAAAACTTTGTCCAATGAATCCTCGTACGGATACACGTGCACCATCCAGCCAAAGATCGACTCCCGGAAGCGCCCGCCAGCTGCATCGCAAGCATCCTGCGTGGCAATCGACCCTTTCAGGCCGAACCTGGTCCAGTCCGCGTTGTGCAATTGCGCTCGAGGCGGCATGCAAAGGTTGGTATGCAAGTGCCACATGGCCACACTCAGCGGCACGCGTGCATTGAGCTGCTCTTCGGTCGCGCGCTGGGGCATCGTGTACATCGCACCGACCAATTCGTACCCGCTGGAACTCTTGCGATACAGCAAAGACGTCGGCCGCGCGGGATCAAAGGTGAACGCTTCCAGGAAGCCGTTGCGGTAGCTCGTAAAGTGATATTCCGGCTGCGGAATGTTGGGCAGGAAAATCTTGAAGCCGTCACTCAACGCCACATGATAATCCCGGTATTTCTCGATTCCCGAGCGAAGCTGCGCCACAACTTCCTTGGCGCGCTCTGTGTCGTCGGGAGTTGGCTCGCGCATCGCCGTCATCGTCATGTGCTGGCTGTGCGCATCATGATGGCTCGGCGTCATGTCGTGCACCGCGGCTTTTTCGCTGGCATGCTCGTCGCTCATGTCCATGCCCGGCATGCTTCCGTGATCCACACCGGGCGCGGGCGTCGAGGAGTCTTGCGCGACTCCTTGCGCTGCCGGCGGGCGATGCGCGGGAATCGCGGCCAACAGCGCCGAGACCAGAAAGAGCGCGCCAAGAAGCATCCCGGCTTTTGCCACCATTTGAACGACCGTGCCACGTGCGAACATCTGCGTTTCTCCTGCACTAAATAATACGGAACGCAGTGCCGGAGAGTTTCAGCGTCTAGCCTCCTGTTGCGCGCCCTCAAACTGTACAAAGGGACAGGTCTTGGCGCGCTCGTGCGCGCTTTCTAAGACAGTATCTGTTGCCTCTTGTGAGCCGACGTCGAGGACCTTGGGTCGTTTGGCGGCCACTAAGAAGCACCGTGATAAAATCGCGACGTGAAACGCACCATCCGTCCCGCAAAGACTCTGTCTGGCGGCGTCGAGCCTCCCGGCGACAAATCCATTTCCCACCGCTACGCGATGCTCGCGGCGTTGGCTGAGGGAGCCAGCGAACTGCGCCACTTTGCCGCTGCAGCCGACTGCCGCAGCACGCTCGATTGCATGAAGGCCTTAGGCGCAGAGGTCAAGCTCGATAAAGGCGCGGCCCGCGTCACCGGGCATGGCCTGCGCGGACTCAAAAGCACGCGCCGCGCCCTCGACGCCGGAAATTCCGGCACAACCATGCGCCTGCTGACGGGCATCCTTGCAGGACAAGCGTTCACCTCGCAACTGACCGGCGACGCCTCGTTGCAAAAGCGCCCGATGAAACGCGTCGTCGGACCGCTTCGCGAAATGGGCGCCGACATTCGCGCTCGCGAAGATAATTTCGCTCCACTGGAAATCCGCGGCGGACGCCTGCATGCGATCCAGTTCCAGATGCCCATGGCCAGTGCTCAGGTGAAGTCCGCGGTACTCCTCGCCGGTTTGTTTGCCGAAGGGGAGACCTCCGTGACGGAACCCGCCCGTACGCGAGACCACACCGAGATCGCACTCGAAGAATTTGGCGCTCCTGTCGAAAAACACGGCAAGACAATCCGCGTCCGCGGGATCGGCGGCAACAACGGAAGCCTGAGCCTTCAGCCGCGATCGCTGGACATTCCTGGCGATCTCTCCTCCGCTGTATTTTTCATCGCCGCCGCTTCCATCCTCCCCGACTCGAATCTCCTGATCCACAACGTCGGTCTGAATCCCACGCGCACCGCGATTCTCGACGTCTTCGCTTCCATGGGCGCCTCCCTCCAGATGCTCTCCGTGCGCAGTGCACACGGCGAAATCGTCGGAGACTTGGCGGTGAAAGGCGCGTCGCTCAAGGGCGGCGTCATCGAGGGCCAGCAGATTCCGCTGCTCATCGATGAATTGCCGATGCTCGCTGCGCTCGGCCCCTCCACCGAGTTGGGAATCGAGATTCGCGACGCCGCCGAGCTGCGTGTCAAGGAAAGTGATCGCATCGCCGCGCTGGCCGAGAATTTGCGCCGCATGGGCGCCACCGTCGAGGAACGCCCCGACGGCCTGCGTGTCGAAGGCCGCCACGCTGGAACGTT
>WNEZ01008253.1_pt1 | contig 10559 bp, 9 predicted proteins | sample 5400521 | NCBI WGS metagenome assembly WNEZ01 (sample SAMN13153339, study PRJNA577476) | soil metagenome | isolation source: 120 cm saprolite under Douglas fir tree site 2 hole 1 replicate 1 | place: USA:California | collected 2015-04-18
ATGGGCCATTCGCGCGGCGGCGAAGGCATGCGTGCTGCCTATGAACAATTCCGCGCCGTGGGAAGTCCCTGGCCGGGGCGAATCGGCACTCCAGTGACCTTTGAAGGCCTCTTCGAAATCGGTCCTGTAGACGGGCAAACCGGTCCCCGAGGCAATCCAAACCGTCTTAACGCCGACGGCCTTGCGTGGACCGTGCTGCTCCCGAACTGTGATGGCGATGTCTTCAATCTGCAGGGCATTAAGCCATTCGACCGTATGCTGCTTATTACCAGTGAGAGTCCCGCGCGTTTTAAGGCGACTTATACGGTCTGGGGAACAAACCACGATTTTTACAACACCCAATGGCAATTCAGCGATTCCCCCGGATGCCTGGGTCAGAAGCGTCTTTTCCCGCAGCTCTTAGGCTCGTCCGACCAGACAACCATATCTTCTGCTGCTGGAATGGCGTTCTTCCGCGGCAACATCGGCCCGAGCCACAATCCGGTCTTCAACCAGAACTTCGATCCGGAGTTCGGCCTTCCTCCGGTGGTCACCAACATCACCCGAGTGGACCGCGGATACACCGATTCGCCCAGCTCAACAGTAACTACGGTATTCGATGACTTCCCCAATCCGACCACAAATACCTACATCGCGCAGAACGTGCAGTTTGCCATTACGGGAGTTTCCCAGCACGACCGGTCGCAACATGCTGCGGCAGTATCCTGGAATGCCGCCAGCCCGAAGGTGTTTTTCCAAACCAACGCAGCTTCCGCACTGAATCTCGCGACTCTTATGACCCTGGATTTCCGCGTTGCACGGCAATGCGGCGATGCGGATTGCGATAATCCCGGCCCGCAGTTCCACACCTCGACCAACTTCTCCATTCAACTCATTACCGGCAACGGAAGCGCTGTTTCAGGATCCGCGCAATTGCAGGACTTTGTCTCCTTGACCGGTCCGGTGGGCTCACTCACCAGGGGCGCCGGAGTTCTTCCGCACCCCATGATGATCACTGCCAGAATTCCGCTGACCGCGTTTGCCGGCGCGGATCTGACTAAGGTGCGCGGGGTGCGCTTTACCTTCGACGACACCAACACTGATCAGATTTTTATCGCTAACGTGCGCCTCTCGAGCGTCAGTGGCTTGTCAGGAACATCACCGCAATCAGCGGTTCTACCAACGGACGATACCCCGCTGCCTGTGGACACTACTCCGAACCAGAACACTGTCAACTCCATGAAGTCAGTTTCCGCTTCGCCTGCTCTGGGAGGGCAAGGCGGTGTGGACATCACGTTCTCCAGCAATCGTTCGTTTCTTCCCGGAGGGGAACTCCTCGTCCTTCAGATTGGGAGTCAGCAATTCGACGTCAGCCGCCTGGGCGATGATGGCTCAAGGAACTTCGGCCATGTCGATAAGACTATGCTGAGTCAGTAAAAGAAAATCTCCATTTTGCAAAGCCCGCGTGACTTCATGCCAGGAGGGTAGAAGCTACCTTCCCAACCATTTGCGGTGAAAGCGGAAGTTCCAAGGAAAATGCCAGGCAGGGAATACGGTCGTTCGATCTTTGGCTCACCTGCGAGTTCGGCTGGCTCCTCCAATTTCTCCATTTGGAAGAGGGTCGGCTGGCGAATCGGCTCGACGTTGGGACGCTGTGGTTTCAGGATGATGGGGAACGTCCAATCAAGAGCAAATCAATTGCTCTCAAAACCCTGCGATTTCAGATACTGTTCAAACCATTCCCGTAGCCGCTCGAAATCAACAAGGGTCACGTTTCGAAGCTGACCAGTCCTGCAAAGATTCCAAGTGTCCCGTGTGAATGAAGCCGTCGTTACATAAATAGCTTGATCTGCCTGGTAGATTTCCTTTGCGCCGTAGAGGGCGCGGACAAGATCAATTGATACTCTCCTTTCACTCGCCCACCTCTTGCATTCGACTACGTATCGTGTGGGTATGCCGAATACATCTTTGTGTACGGCGATAATGTCAACTCCGCCGTCGCGGGTCTGCGCTGTTAACTCAATTTCAAAACCGCAACTCTTCATTACCTCGGCAATTATGACTTCAAAAATTCGCGGTCTCATTCCAAAAGCGGCTTCGGGATGTCGTGCTATGTAGAGGGCGGACTCCTTTCGACACTTTGTAAGCACATCAAGAAGTTCCTGACGCCGCGAAAGGTCAATTGCGGCTAGAACGGAATGATTTCCAGTTTTCGTAGAATCTAGTCCGGCGATGGATTCCATTTCTTCTGGATTGAGCTTCCCCCGTTGAACCATTTTGTTAAGATGCTCAAGGCTGAAAACCCTAAGATGATCGTCGGCTCCTAAGACAATTGCTTCTCCATTGAGATTGGCACTTTCACGCAACGTAGCCGTCAACTGCACGCGGTTACTAACAAACGTAGACCGCATCCCGTAATACGCGGTTCGCATCAAGAACTTGTGCACTGCTCTATTCCCGTGGGGTACGAGAGCTAGCTTGTCCTCGATATCCTGCCACGCCTCTATTGGGTAAAGTCTCCCATAGTCGCCAGTAGTCGAAGTGACGTGGAAATCGGGACCTCTCATTGTCTTGCCTAGACTCATTGGCACCCGAAGACACCCGTCCTCGGTGATACTTGCTATCCAACATCCACGAAATCGGCGTCTTCGTTCGAGGGTCACTTGTGTAATGTTATCCTGTCTTTATTTAACAAATCGACTAAGGTCACACCACCATGCCGCTGTCTCATTATCGAATCGATCTGAACGCAGTTCTCAAGTCCTTTGTAAACCTACCACAAGAACCTCTAGCGGTTACGTGGGAGTCGCCACTGAAATTACGGCAAGAGGTAGAACGTTTCGCCATCTATTTCCGCCGCGAGTTCAACTACGATTTTCAACAATTCGTGGCGACTGAGAAGCCTAAGCCCCGTGAGAAACCAATGCCATCCATGCGGCTTACGAAGAGTTCTGGGACAAAGTGTGGTGGAACCGTCATCAGAATTGGCTGTACAGGATCAAGACCGGAGAAGAGCCTTTGAAGAGAGGGCAAAAATCCATTCTTGCGACCGCGAAGAAGGCCGCTCGACGAATCGAGAGAAAATATGGCAGGAAGAACCTTGGGTGGGACGACTTTGAATGGGGTATGGTGAGCGGCAAGTTGTCGGCGCTTGCTTGGGTGACAGGTGCTGAATGGAACGAGTCGCTGGACACCTAAGCCACATGAATGCCGAAGAACGGGGCAGGATGACACGAGGAGGAACTTCGCTGTGTTCACGCCTATACATTTGCTTCCGAGGTTTGAGCCTGAAAAATCAAATTTGTATCAACAAAGATGGGAGAAAGATCAGGGGCCAGCCCTAAGGGAAAAGATTCTGGAAATGATTCGAGAGGGTGCTGGCGAGGACTTCCTTCAGTGGGAATTTGAAAACCGCCAGTTGGGATTTCTTGAGAGCATGTGGGACCTCAAAGGCATTAACATTCACGGAGAAAACCTCAATTTTGAAGGCGAAGAGGAAGGCTCGGGCTGGTTCGAGGCCATAGACTTCTCCTACGCTCAGTTTTACCACTCGAAATTTCATCGTGCGGCATTCAGTCCCACAACATTCAATTTCGCCAGAATCTACAACTGCGAGTTCGTTGACTGCACTTTTTCTTTCGCAGGATTTTACGGTTCCACGCTGGAGAAGGTCAAATTTACAAACTGCAATTTTATCGAGCGCAACTCCTTCACGAACTGCAATCTTCAAGCGGTGGAGTTCAAGAATTGCTTTATACCGGAGAGCATTTTTGGAGATTGCCGCTTCGATGCCAACACGACGGTGAACGATCCAATCGAAAAACCGCACAGGGGATGGAACCTTACATTTGACAAGAAGCAACTCGTCACGATCTTTCAAGACCTAAAAGAAGGGTATTCAGCGGGCGGAGTTGTTAAACAGACACGAAAGTATTTCTTCCGCCAGAATCAAGCGACTACGCGCCATAACAGCAATAGTATTTGGGATTGTTTAATCGGCTATTTCTTGGAATTGTTGACGGGCTATGGGGTGCGACCATTGCGTGTGCTCGTCGTGCTGATTCTCTTGGTTATCACGGGGACCGCAATCTTTTCACGACAGGTCGGGTTTGCGAATGCACTCATTCTTACCACAGGTGGATTCTTTACATTCGGTGGGTATGTTGACCTACTGAAAGGTTTGAGTATCTGGTATCGACTTGCCTATATTTGTACCGCTTTCCTCGGAATGTTCCTTACTGGACTCTACGTCACTGTATTGGCGAATGTCTGGTTCAGAGAGCGGTAGAAAACAAGAGATTTGGTGCCGGGCATAGGAATCGAACCTACACGGCCTTGCGGCCACAAGCTAAGTCGGCACTTCCATTTTGGCGCTCACCTCAGACAAACGCCTATACAGCTTACGAACTTTTAGTACCTCTACGAGAGCCCACGTACCCGTGATAATGACGAAAAAAGTGACAAATACGCTCGCTCGACTAACCCATTCGTGCATTTGGCCATACCTATAGATTAGCGCAGCATTCGCCAATGCGGGCAGAATGACCACTGAAATAAATGTCACTATCAAAGCCAGCCAATTTTGAAAGAGACCCACCCAAGGATAATTTATCGCGTCGTTAGCCAAGGGCAACGAGCGGAAATGCACCAGATGCAATCCCATGAATAGAAGAATACAGAACGATACGACCGGACCTGCTGAAATGGCCAGGCTTCTTTCCACCGGAATACCAAAGAACGATACTGTGCCGCGTGTGTTTGCCTCTGACTCTTCCTGCAAGAACACGGTTGCTTGGTCGGGATTGTCCTGGTTGATTTGATGCCAAAATATTTTCAAGTGCGGAAACACGATCCCGGTCTTTGGATCAACGAGTCTTTTACCAAAGGCATCGTTGCGAAGCCAATCAAGCGCGAATGTTCCCGTCTCGGAACTCACTGAATAGGTGAAGATTATGAAAGTGGGTTGCAAACCTTGTTCGTCGGTGACTAGGTATATGGGCACGCTTGAGGTGCCCGACGGTGAGCGGTTAAGCCAATCCAACATCGGGGAGCCATCTGGATACTGCACGCCGGAGGTCGCAGAAACGTTTAACGCGATAATGTTGGCATTGAGATTTCGTCCCGTTTTCCACTTTGCGAATTGCTCAGCGAGCGGTTGCCGCTCCGTGATGAATTTCATATACCCGATTCTCTGCGTTTTGGCGAAGAAGGTATCCAAATCGAGCAGTCGCGAACCCGGATAAGGTACTTGGTCACAGAACACCGGGATGCTGATATTGGGAACTCCTTTAACGTGTAAACCGGATTGGCGGACCGTGCTTCGCACAAATCTAACGTCCCGGTCCGTTCCTTCCTTATAACGTTGAGCTACGTAGTTCGACCATCCTCCGTATGAAACTTGTTTGAGAGCGGCAAGTTCATCGAGAGCGGCCTTGTACTCACGAGTTAGGTCGGGCCGCAAAGCGAAGGCCAAAATAGCAGCGGTCGCAGCCATCAAAACTTGATGTAGAACTTTAATTACCTTGAGATTCTCGTTGATAAGGTCGGGGGCGCTCATTTTATCTCAAGAATCTTCGCCGCTCGGTTGCTCTCATATTCAACCGCTATCCACCAGGCAGACTGTTGTCATTGGTGATGTGGCTGAGTGTTCTTCGAAGTCCCCCCAATTCGGCAGAATGGCCCATGCATCGCAACAGTTGATTCAGAACGATGCCGACCGTGTCGGGCAGCGACGCCTGCAAATCAGGATATGTAAAATCAGCTTGCGCCTGTCCCGCCGTTTGCGGATTCTTTACTATCGCAATAGAAGCTCTGTCCAATGGATAGAAAAGGTCCCCTTCCACTCGTTCGTAAAATAATGGTGCGAAACCTTGAGCATTCATGTCGAGCTTCAAATCTCTAAGGTGTATCCCGGCATCAAGCCGAAAGGCTCCGAAATATCCTGTGTACTTCCAAAATTCCCGCACGAGCTTTCCGACAAGAGAAATATCTTTCGCAACGTCATATAAACTCCAGAGTGGTTCGCTGCCTGTAACTGGCCACCTCGTCTGTGTCACGAAACCGATTTCTCCTGATGTGAATAGGTGCCAACGTCGCTCATAGTCGTGAGCCTTATCGAGAAAATGTATTTCGAACCAATCGCGCCATCGTGGATGTTCAACCGTTGCTTCGTTTTGGTTCACCAGGGTTTGAAGTCCTGGAATCTGCTCCAACACAATCTCGGAAAACCTCCTCTCCACCACAAGGTCTAATGGCATAGAAGGATGGGCATAAGGGCATATTGCGATTCTGAAATAGGTTTCACTACGGGTCCGGGGGCTTGTACCCGCATCAACAGTTACGTATAGTCGGTTTCGGATCGGGACCAATCGAGCTTCGATTTCCGCAGCAGGCGTCTGGTTCTTCCTCTTCCGGTCGAGGAGAGCACGTAACTGTGAAGCATCGGCTGGAAGGGATTGATCTTCGATGCGAACGTACACGGGGTGAGGTTCTCCCTTTTTAGCCAGTAAGCAAATCTCTGGCGTTTCCCGAACTCTGACCACTGATAGCTTTCTCCCGGCGTCCGATGGTAAGGCGCATTCAGCAATTTCAAATTGGGGGCAAGGAAACAAGTTCGCTGCGATCATGCTGGCGATTTTCGTTTTCCACTCACCCTGAACGGATACGCCAGCTAACGTATCCGGGCGTCCATCTTTCTCGGTCACCCCCACTATAAGAAGACCGCCAAAAGTGTTGGCGAAGGCAGCCACAGAACGGAGAAATCGGTCACTCACGTCCTCCTTGTAATCGAGGAGGTAGCCTTCCCGAGGCCGATCACCAATTGGCCGATCCATGCTAGTGAATTCATGAATCAACCTGAACAGAGAACTTCCGGGGACCGATTGCAGATTGACGCGATATAGGTCCTCAGCCATGTTGTTCGGTAAAAAATGTGATTATAACATCCGCAGAGCTACGCTGGTGCTGTGGCGGAACTGGCAGACGCGCCGGACTCACCTCCTACAAAGCTAAGCGTCTCGCCATAGAGTGGCTGGACCGAGAACAAGCAAGGGCGGCAGGGCTTTAGAAAACTTTGATAATCTTTTTGTGTGGTGCGTTTTCCCGTGCGTCTACGGGCAGCAAGGCTCCGGCGAATGGGTGATTGCAGATACAGCATTTTCCCTCGATTGCATTTTCGGTTCCTTGGCGTGTGACTTCAAGCGTCGTCGTAGTTTTGCAGTGGTAGCAGTATCCCCGCACGAGCAACATAAGGGTCTCCACACGTTTGAAATGGTGCCCGAGAATGGGGTCGAACCATCACGACCTTGCGGTCACCGGATTGATCCGGCGCGTCCGCTATTCCAAGGGGTTCAGCTCGAAGCTAGCGACGGGCCATTTTCTGGGTCATATACAGAATGAGTTTCCGGTCTTGCTCGCCCGACTTGCCCAACAAACGACGAAGCTTGCTCACATACCGCGCATCCCTGCCGGAACTGCCCCAAGCGCCTTCATCAGAGGACTTTCGCTTGAGCAGATTCGGCACTTGAGGAGGCTCTTCGCCTTCGTAGAAGAGTTGATAGAGTGGGACCTCGAAAGCACGCGCCAGCTTTTCCAGTGTTTCAACGGCGGGAACAGTATGGCCGTTCTCGACACGAGAAATGTAACAACGAAGTAAGCCCGTGCGTTTTTCAACGTCACCTTGGGAGAGTTTCTTTTCCTCGCGCATTGCGCGGAGGCGGTTGCCGATAATCATAGCGAAATTATTTCATCAAGGGGATTGGAAGGCAAGCAAGGAGTCCGGCGGGCAGTATCGTCAGGTCGCTATTCACATGCCGGGAATAGCCACGCTAGGTCATCTCGACACCCAGGTGCGACGCAAAGGCCTGTTCAAGGTCATTCAGGCATTCGCGTACCTTCGAAAGCATGCTTTCACGCGCCGGTTCGCGGAGAAGCTTCGCAACTTGGAGCATATTGTGGCTAGCCTTGATTTTCATACGAAGGTCAATTACGAGGTCAAGAGCATGAGGTTTGCCCGAGAATGACTCCTGTTCGAGAGCTGCATGTACGCTATCCACAAGTCTACCCAAGTTTTTTATACGATTCTCTAGCTCATTTTCCAAAGCATATTCATCTCTTGGCAGAGATTTATTTTGGACTGATAGTTCGGTCTTTGGATTCCCCGCAATCACATGGCTTGAACCCATAAGCATCCTCCTCGGCCAGCATTCATGACTGGGTTTCCTTCCCCCCGGGTAACAGGCACCCTTTGTAACCGCAACAACCGGGCCAACAGGCACATTTTTTAGAAGGCTATGAGGAATAGCGACTTATTGAATGCTCCGTGGCCCATCTTTGAAGTGCGGAGCGTACTAGAACTGGAAAATTGTTCATTCTTTCGGGCGATAATGAAGCCTGTTCAGCCCCTAGTTCATGTCAGTTTCGGAACGGGTATACGGGCAAGTATAATCCGAATGTGAGCACGGAATTTCTTGACCGCTTAGCCAGCCAACTCAAAGTTGGCAAGGACGCTGCTTTCCGTCGTGCCATTGAGCGGATTTTGGACGTTGTTAAGAAAAACTACGCGAGCGGCCAATATCCAAGCCTGACCGAAGCGGAAAGAGATTTCCGACAGCGAGTTGAACGCGAAGAAAATGGCGAGTAATTCGCTATGCCGCTGATGCGCTCCGGGCCTCTATTCCGTATTAGGGACTCTTCGAGCCAGGAACAGACCCACCACCTCAACATCCGGAAAGGTCTCGCGCAGGATTCTCTTTATTGCCTTGAAGTGTGCTCCGGTTGTCAGAACATCGTCAACCACGGCAATCTGGGATGGCGCTGGCTCGATCAGAGAATCGTCAACGGTATAGTTCTCATAAAGTTCACGCGGTCCGGGGCGATCTGGAGAGATGTGAGCGCCCTCGGTGCTCTCCAACTGAAGAACAAGTTCTCTCACGTCAGTCCCTGGCCCGAGTAACCGAAGCACCTGACTCATACGATCATCATAGAGTGGGTCGGCAACGACCCTGCACGGTGGAACAGGAACGAAGGTCGCATTCTGAAGGAAGGCTGGATTCAGAGACCCGCGCAGCACCGTAGCCGCCTGCTGGATGGCTCTTTCCTTCCATATCCAATCGGAATGGCCGCGCTTCTCAACGCTCTTCTTGAAATTGAAAATAAACTGATTCGTGTTACTGTGCGCGAAGCCTTGCCCGGCAGTGTATTCCCCGATGAAATAACACTCGTCCTCGCTGTCTAGGTGCCAGTGATCCGGCAGGGTTAATTCATCGATCTTGGTCAGCATGCGCGGCCAGGTTGCTGCGAATGTCTTCGTATTTTGAGACCTTGATCGCGCCCCTGGACTCGAACTCGTGAGGCCAACTGAGAGAGGGATTGGTGAAGCAGCTATCCGAAATAAATAGTTTTCTACCCTGAGCTAAAGCTGCTCGGGCTTGTATCAGTGTTCCAGAAGTCTGCCCAGCCTCCACGATGATCGTCGCTTCGGTCAGCGCCGACATCGTCTTGTTCCGCTCCGGGAAAAACCCTCGATTCCGGCGAAAGTCTTGCTTAGAGTATCGATAAACCGGAACCTGAGAGATCAAGAGAAAATTTTGCGCGATCTCTTCTTGTAGATCAGAATTCTCTTTGGGGTACACACGATTGAGGGGTGTCCCGACGACAGCGATTGTCTTTCCACCATCTTGTATCGCAGCTTTGTGTGCTGCGGCATCAACGCCGCGAGCCAAACCGGAAACAACTGTGAACCCGTCCTTCACCAAGCGTCTTGCGAGACTAGCCGTTCTTTCAAGTCCCAATGGTGATGGTTCTCTCGTGCCTACGACTGCAACAGATCGCGTTTCGACGAGGTCCCACTGGCCTCGGTAATATAACAGTTCAACTGGGTCTTCAGCATCTCTTAACTTCTTTGGATATTCCCCCGCTCTGTAAACTCGGACTCCGAACTGCTTTATTCCGGCATCACGCAGCATTCCGCGTACGACAGTCGAAAAGTAATAAGCCTCGTATTCCGGCACGAAATCAGAAGGAAGGTGGTCGGGGTGTTGTCGAAACTTTTCAGCCAGCGATGAAAACGTCGTGTCGTTTTTTGCCCACAGAGCCTCGTATGCCCCCATTTCCTTGACGGGAGAGATCGCGCGAAGCGTTGCAAGCGGAGCGGTCGCCATCTTCAATGGATAGTATGTCAAATATGAATTCTGTTCCAGAGATTCGCCGGGGCCGTTCCCTTCGAAAATATAACACTACTGCCGGGGATTTTTCTCTGTCAAAATGACCGGTGGTCAGCCACACGGACAGGGAACTAGGAGCCTTTGCTACTGTTCTTGCTACTAGTTCTGGCGGATTTGCGGTATTTCGGAAGCCGCATAAACACAGGCGATTCTCTCTAATGATTTTCCGCGTTGAAAACAAGTAACATACCAACGGGAGTCAACGGGAGTCCGGGGGGAAACAAATGGGATGAAAATCCCTCCTCCTCCGCCATTTTCAGCGCAATGGGCAAGCCCAGCCCGGATCTCGAATTCAGGGTTCGTTATAGTTAGGCCATTCGTAGGACAATACGAAAGCAACAGCTTGCCCTCGCAGTC
>WNEZ01006466.1_pt1 | contig 10558 bp, 6 predicted proteins | sample 5400521 | NCBI WGS metagenome assembly WNEZ01 (sample SAMN13153339, study PRJNA577476) | soil metagenome | isolation source: 120 cm saprolite under Douglas fir tree site 2 hole 1 replicate 1 | place: USA:California | collected 2015-04-18
TTCAGAAAATCGTCGACGCACGCCAGGTGTGGCGATGGGCCTATCCGAGTGAACTGCGGATTGTGGCGGCTCAAGCTCTGGCGCAGATTGATCCTGGCGGCCTCGCAAATCGCCTGGCCAATAGCGAACTCAGCCGCACCGATATGACACTCGAGCCAATCGGTCCCGACCCCAATTCATCCTGCATTCGCCAGCGCCGCTATGCGCGGTTGAAATTGTCGAAGCCCGTCTCGGCTGTTACTTCCAATCTACGCATCAACTTCCGTATGGACATTCAAGAGCTGAACCTCGGCGGCGGCTTGGCGGCCTGCGACCGCCATACGGCTCCGGGAACGCTGCTCCACCTGAAGATCAATCATCGTTTTCGCCCGGTCCGCGCGCAGGTCATTGTCCGCGCTGCGCGCCCGCAAGCTCTGGCCTTCGAATTTGTGGAAATTGACTTGGAAGAAAGGGCCAAACTTCGCCGCCTCCTCGTCGAACTCGGTGGATTGCCCACGGTTGCGTCCGTCGTCAACCGCAAGCACCGCCGGGGCCGCGGGATTAAGACTGGGAGCTAATCACGGATTGTTCTCACATTTCCCATGCTGCATGCGATACTACCTGTCCTCCCGTACCATTGTTCACGAGCGGTTCCGGAGCTATGGTAATGAAAAGGAGACCCCAGCCGGCTTGCGCGGCCCTTGACAATGGTCACGGATGCCAAAACGGCTTCAGCTCGCGCCTTTGTGCGCAGCCTGAATATTCTCCTGAAATTGGCCCGGCTCTACGGATTCGAGCATTCCCGGACCACCGAACAGTTGGACACCGCCTGGAAGGAACTGCGCGAAGCGATCCCCGCCGGAGGTGAGGCGGGCTTGCTTCTCGGCGCCACTGGGTCCCAACTCCTTCTGGACGGGGTGCCGTTGGAAGGTACTCCTCCGGAACGCCAATTCGCCCAGCTCCTCTCCGCCGCTGGTTTGGCCAGCATTCATTTCTTTCCAACCATCACACCGGAGGAATTGGCGCGGTTCGCGCATGCCTTTCCCACGGGCAAGGCGAAACCCATGGAGCTGGCTCAGCAGTTGAAGGCCGCCCTCGCGGACGCCAATGGAATTCGTATCAACGAAATCTGTTTTGTGGCCACAGACTCCAGTTTTCGTGAAGCCCAGGCCGCAGCACAACTTACCGCCAGCGCTCTGGGGGCAGAAGCCAAAGATTTCAAGCAATGGCTCAACGAGCCACAAAAACTGCTCCAGCTAATCGCCGCAGCTCAGGGCTCGAGAAGTGGCGGCACAGCGGGACCCGGGACGCCGGCAACCGGGACAACTGGAGGCGGGGGCGGCGGATCGGGAACATCCGCGGCTCCCGATCCGGGCAGAGCGTCTACACCATCCAGCCCGGCAAATACGACGCAGGCAGCGGACCTCGGAATACCCGGCGAGAAAGAGTTCTTCGGCATCCTCCGCCACCTGACAAATCTGGGTCATGTGAGTGAAGCCGGTGGACCTTCCGCGCAGGGGGCCTTTCAGGAAGAAATCGCAAAGCTTTCGGGAAACACACAGAATGTAATCCGTCAGGCCCTTACCAACCTTGCGGCACAGACTCCCAAAGGATTGCCCAGTGAGTCCGTGCTGGTGCGTCTCGCGGAGCACTTGGCGATCCGTTTTGCTCTGGAGCGCTACGAGCGCGGTGAGGTCAAGGTCAACGCCGTCAAGGAACTGCTGGACCGCATGAACCAGGAAATCGGCAATCTGCGCAAGGTTCTGGGCGCATACGAAAACAAAATGGCCGACTCCGGCTTGATCGTGGAGACCTACGCGGACGTTCTTGACCAGAAATTCTGGGCGGCGGTGCCCGAGAGCAGCAAGCGAGCCGTCCTGCTGGCCCCGGAAGCCTGGTGCATCCCTCCCCGGAACATCCGGCAATACCTCACGCAACTCCTTGAAAGTGGCGCCACAAGCAATGCCCACGCGATTTTGCAGAACTACGCGGGGTGCGTAAACCGGGAAGAGCCTGACGCGCGCCGCAAGACGGCTATCGGCCTCGCGGAACTGGCCGACCTGTACGCCACAGCCGGCCCGCAAATCCTGAAGGATGCGATTCGACATTGCGGCGCCCAGTTGAGCCTGGAACAGGATGCCGACCTGGTGGCGCTGATGGGCGCCGCATTTGTGCGCTTGAGTCAGGAAGCAGCCCGGCGGAGGGTCTTCCCCGCCATCGAACAAGCGCTGCTCTCCCTGGATGGTCTCGAGACCCATCGTTTGGAGCTGGCGAAAAATCTCCGGCCCAAGTTGGGTATCGAAGAGCATGTGCCGGAATTAATTGACGATGCCTTGCGAAACAAGCAGGCTGCCGCCGGGCTCGATGCCGTTCTGCGTTTGCTTCCGCGCGCCTCCATTGAACAATTGACGACGCGCTTTAACCGATGCAGCATGCGCAACGATTGCGAGCGCATCTTCTTTCTCAGCCAATCGCTCGGTGATGGAGCGATCTCGCAGCTTCGCGGCGCTCTCCGAGCGGGCTCAATTCCCGAAGCGGTGGAAACGGTCGGCTTGCTGAGCCGCTTGGACCCTGCGGCCGTTCAGGAATTTCTTCCCACTCGGTTGGCCGATTGTCCGCGGCCTGCCCAGGACCGCATCATCCGTCTGCTGGGCACGGCCGGCGCCCCCGAGCGCGGCCGGCTGCTTCTTGCCGTCGTTGATTTGCTCGACCCGCTGGTCCTGCCTCTGGCGATTGACGAAATCGGAATGGCCGGCGATCCGCAAGCGCTCGGAAGATTGTCGGCGATCGCGGGCGGGGAGTTGCCTGCCTCCGGCGGTCCCTATCTCCAGCTCAAAGCCGTCGAGGCACTCGGCCGGTTGCAGATGCCGGAAGCGGAAACCATTCTTCGCAGAATTGTGGAATCGAAGCAGATGTGGCGCTGGACTTATCCGCTCGAACTGCGCATTGCCGCCGCACAGGCCTTGCAGCGAATTCTCCCCGGCTGGGCGGAGGAATTTCTGCCGCACGGTGGGATTGACGCCGCAGACCTCGCCGTGGGTCCACTGGGCCCTGTGCCGGACTCGCGCTGGGCGCGCCAGCGGCGCTATGCGCGCATCCGCTTGCCGCAGCCTGTGCCTGCCGTAGCCAGCAGTGCAAAAGGCAATTGCCGCATGGAAGTCAAGACCGTCAGCCTAGGCGGGGGAGTGGCTGCAGCGGACCATCACGTCCAGCCCGGCACACAGGTCACTCTGCGCCTTCAGGCGAGCTTGCGAGGCGTTAGAGCGACGGCGCTCATGCGGGATTACCGCGCCCAAGAGATGGCGTTCGAAATTGTGGACATGCCCTTGGACGAGCTTCACAAGTTTCGCCACTTCCTCGGCCAGACCCTTGGCACATTGACGGCCTCGGGAAACACTGGCGACGCCAGCGCGCCCGTTTCGCCTTCCCACTGAGCAGCAGAAGCCTTCCTCCGAATGGGTTGCAGGACCCTTCATCCATGCATTGTTTCTCCCGCTTTGCGCGCCGTGCGCCGAACGGGATAGAATGAATCGTTGGCGCCGCGCCAAACATCGAAATGGTGCGGGTTTGCGCCATCGGTGACCTGAGGCGCACGCAGAGGCTCGCCATCCTCTCCGGGCTGACCAGGCTGGATTTCGAATTGACCCCTGAAAGGACCCATGCAGGTAGACCAGGTTATTGACAAAGTTATCGCGCGGTTTATCGGCACCAAGCACGAGCGCGATATCAAGCGCATGACCCCGGTCGTCACGGCCATCAATGCCCTCGAGCCGGAGGCCAAGAACCTCAGCGACGCCCAGCTCCGGGAACGAATGGCGCAGCTCAAGGCCGAAGTGCAGCAGCGGCTCGAAGGAATCGAGCGCGATGACCCCGCGTACCGCCTGCGCCTTGCCGACGCCCTGGAGCCTGCGCTTGCGCAAACCTTTGCCCTCACCCGGGAGGCGGGCCGCCGCCACCTTAACATGCGCCATTTTGATGTGCAGTTGATCGGCGGCATGGTTCTCCACGAGGGAAAAATCGCGGAGATGAAGACAGGCGAAGGCAAAACGCTGGTGGCCACGCTCCCCGCGGCTTTGAACGCGCTGGCCGGCCTGGGCGTGCACATCGTTACCGTCAACGATTACCTGGCGCGCCGCGACGCGGAGTGGATGAGCCCGATTTATCGCGCGCTGGGACTGACCGTGGGTGTCATCGTCCACGACCTGGACGACGACGAACGCCGCGCCGCCTACCAGGCCGACATTACCTATGGCACGAACAACGAGTTTGGTTTCGACTACCTGCGCGACAACATGAAATACGACCTGGCCGATTGCGTCCAGCGCGCCCACCAGTTCGCCATCGTGGACGAGGTGGACTCCATCCTGATTGACGAAGCCCGCACGCCGCTGATTATTTCCGGCCCGGCGGAGGAATCCACCGACAAGTACTACAAGATCGACAAGATCATTCCCAAGTTGATCCAGGAAATCGACTACACGCTGGACGAAAAGCATCGCACCGCTACGCTTACCGAAGAAGGCGTCAGCAAGTGCGAGCGCCTGCTGAGCCTGGGCAATCTATACGACCCCGCGCACATGGAGACCATCCACCACGTCTATCAGGCCCTCCGCGCGCATACCCTCTATAAGCGCGACATTGATTACGTCGTGAACAACGGCGAGGTCATCATCGTGGATGAATTCACCGGCCGCCAGATGCCCGGGCGCCGGTGGTCCGACGGGTTGCATCAGGCGGTCGAGGCCAAAGAAGGCGTCAAGATCGAGCGCGAGAACCAGACGCTCGCCACCATCACCTTCCAGAATTATTTCCGCATGCACAAGAAGCTCGCGGGCATGACCGGAACGGCGGAAACCGAAGCAAAAGAATTCGGGAAGATTTACGGCCTGGACGTGGTGGTCATTCCCACCAACCGCACTCTGATCCGCACGGAGTATCGCGACATTGTTTATCGCACGGAAAAAGAAAAGTTCGAGGCCGTCGTCAACGGCATCATGCAGGAAGACGGCGGCTACGCAAACGGCATCCGCCATTACTTCGAGCGCGGCCAGCCGGTCCTGGTGGGCAGCATTTCCATTGAAAAATCCGAGCGCATCGCGGAAATTCTGAAAAAGGCAGGCATCCCGCATCAGGTGCTCAACGCCAAGCAGCATGAACGCGAAGCTAAGGTCGTCGCCCAGGCGGGGCGCAAAGGAGCCGTGACCGTTTCCACCAACATGGCCGGCCGCGGAACCGACATTCTCCTCGGGGGCAACCCCGAGGCCATGACGCGCGAGCATTGTCTGAAGGAAAAGCTCGCCATTCCCTACGCCTCGGCGCCGGCTGTAATCGGCGCCGAGGGTTCCAACGGCGCCTCCGGTGAAGCGGGCACCGACCACAAGCCCGCCGCCACCATGGTTCTCTTCCAGCATGAGGGCAAGATCTTTCAGGTTCCTTCGGACCAGTGGAAGCCCCTCTACGATCAATTTTCCGAGCAGTGCCGCGCCGAACATGACGAAGTGGTGGCGCTGGGCGGCTTGCACATCCTCGGCACCGAACGTCACGAAGCCCGCCGCATTGACAACCAGCTTCGCGGGCGCGCCGGCCGCCAGGGCGACCCGGGCTCTTCGCGATTTTTCTTGTCGCTCGAAGACGACCTGATGCGCATTTTCGGAGGCGAGCGCGTCAAGGCGCTGATGTACCGCCTGGGGATGACCGAGGGGGTCCCCATCGAATCGAAGCTGATCTCCAATCGCATCGAAAACGCGCAGAAGGCCGTCGAGGCGCAGAACTTCGAAGCCCGCAAACACCTGCTGGAATACGACGATGTGATGAACAAACAGCGCGAAACGATTTATTCGATTCGCCGCTCCGCGCTTGAAGGCAAGGATCAGAAAGATTACGTGGTCAGCATCGCCGAAGACGTTGCCGATGAAATGGTGCAGACCTTTTGCCCGCGCGAGCAGCATCCCGACCAGTGGAACACCGCGCAATTCGCCGCCGAGGTTCACAGCCAGTTTGGGATTGACACCAAGACCGCGGGACTCGACCCCCATAAGCTGAATCACGAGGAACTGGCCAACGCGCTGGTCGCGGAAGTCAAGAAGCGCTACGACGAAAAGGAAAAACTGTTTGGCCCGCAAGTGATGCGCTGGCTCGAGCGCCGCGTCATCCTGGACGTGGTGGACACGCAGTGGAAGGACCATCTCCTCACGCTCGATCACCTCAAGGAAGGCATCGGCCTCCGCGGCTATGGCCAGAAAGATCCGCTCGTCGAATTCAAGAAGGAAGCCTTCACGCTGTTCGAAGACATGATGATGCGCATTGACAACGAAACCGTGCGCTACCTCTTTCACATTCGTCTCGCCGAGGGCGAAAGCCCCGTCCTGCCTTCGGGGGACGCCCCGGAAGATCATCCTGGTTCTGCCGCTGCTTCTCCTCCCGTTTCCTCTCCCGGTCCGCCTCCGCTGCGTGCTCAGCCGGCTGCCCTGCGCGAACTCGAGCGCCGCCAGCGCCGCCAGCAACAGAACCTGCAGTACCAGGCCGGCCCGGCACAAGCCGAGGCGCCCAAACCCATTCGCGCCGGCGCCAAGATTGGCCGGAATGACCCCTGCCCGTGCGGCTCCGGCAAAAAATACAAGAAATGCTGCGGCGCGGCAGCCTGATCGTTCGTCCTCGGACCGGGCCTTTATTGCCTCCTGCGAAACGACCCTTCCTTATCGCATAGACATGAGCGTGCTTATCCGTTAAAAAAGAAATGGGCTGCCCTAGAGACTTTCCGGCAAGGAGGCCGGGGGAATGCGCAAAGGCCTGGCATTATGGAGCGCCATGCTTTTTCTTGCCGCAACAGCCGCCGCGCAGGATGCGCCGGCGGGGTCCTCGGCGCCGGCGCCGGAAAGCTCGTTCAGCTTATTCGCTCCGGCTTCCGCACCTGCGGCACGCTCCTCGCGTTCCGGGCCCTTTGAGCGCTATTCCTGGCAGTTGGGTTTCGGCTATAGCTTCGTGCGGTTCAACCAGGCTTTTACCGGGAACTCGGTTTCTCTGAACGGGATCAACACTTCGATTGCGCGCTATTTCAACGATTGGATGGCGATTGAAGGAGAAGCCGCGCCCACGTTTGGAAGCACGGGCGGGGTAGGCTCGAAATTCCTGTTCTACGGCGCCGGAGTGAGAATCGCGGACCGGAGCGGCGGGCGCATCGAGCCGTGGGCGCATGCCATCCTGGGCGGGGCCAGATTCTTTCCGCGCGCGGCGAGCGGTACGGACAGTGTCGCGTACGAAGTGGGCGGGGGCGCGGATTGGCGGGCCACGCAGCAATTTTCTTTTCGCGTGCAAGGCGACTGGGTGGGAACGCGTTTGTTCAACGCCACACAGAACAACCTCAAAATCGCCGGGGGGTTCGTGTTCAACTTTTAACCGCTGCTTCGGCATCTTACGCCGCCGGAGGGCGTGCCAGGGTTTCGGAGGGAGGGAATATTCATCATGCCTGACCAACCAAGACAAACAACTTCTCTAAAGCCGACAATGCCCCGGGTTCCGGGTGTGGTTACGCCCGCACCGCAGGCTGCCGGGGGATCAGCTTCTGAACCGAACCAGACGACGCGCTGGGTCTTGGGAATCGCAGTACTCGTCGTCGTCGGAGGATTTGTCGCTTATATCGCGCTGCGGCCCTCGCGCGGGCCGTCAAGGGACAACCGCTTTGCGGCTGTAGTGGGCGGTTCGAGCAAGCCTGCGCCGGCTGCTCCGGGTTCCGGAACTGCCCAACCCGCGGGCTCATCGCGGTCCGCGAAAGGCGCAATCACATTGCAGGAGCTGGCCGAGCCCTGGTCTTCCAAAACATTCCAATTCCGTTCGTTGACCGGCTCACCGGTTTCGGCACTGATCATCCGGCTCCCGGGCAAGGCCAGCGATCAGACTCAATCCTATTGGGCGTTTTCCCTGACGGAAGCTTACGGAAGCTGCCCGCTCGAGTACATCACGGACCTTAACCGGCTCTCCAGTGAGTACGGATTCCAGGCCAAGCACCCTATGGTGGCAAATCCCTGCAAGCGCGCGCTGTACGATCCTCTGCAGATGGCCAGCATGCCCACCGGCGCATGGGCGCGTGGCGCCATCGTCCATGGTTCCGCCCTCCGGCCGCCCATGGCGATTGATATTCGGATTGAGGGGGGTCAGATTATTCCGGTGCAGATGGAGTAGTAAAAAGCCTTGCGCCACGGCGGGAGCCGCCAGCTTTAGCTGACGCGTGCTTCGTAGCGCCGCACCTCTTCGTTCATTTTTCCGATCCTGCAGCAACGCGACTCATCTTCTTGATCCGCGATCCACGACTACAGAGGGCGGCCGAATGCGATGATAATCCCATGCAGCCCTTGACAGGCCCGCTTGCATCCAATACAAAGGAAAAAGTCGCGGTACCCCCAGCCATCCGCAGCATGAGCCACCTTGCGCCAAAACTTTCCAACGCGGCGCGGGTTGGGTCCCTGTAAGGAGAAACGATGCGAACTAGAACAGCATTCCTGGCAGCGCTGCTTGCGTTGATGGGGCTGGCAGCCGCCTGCAACAGCGCGCGCAACGACGCTGCCATTACCACGAACATCAAGGCCAGAATGTTTTCGGATCCCCAACTCAAAACGGCCAATCTCGATGTCTCCGCGAAGAACGGCGTGGTGACACTCACCGGGCAGGTCCCGGATGACTCCGCGCGTTCGGAGGCGTTCAAGCTTGCCACCGAGACACCGGGCGTGACCAAAGTAAACGATCAGATGACTGTGGCGACCGCGCAGGAAGCTGCGCCGCCCGCACCCGCAGAACCCGAGCGGGCTCCGAAGCCGGTGAAGAGGAGCTCGGCACGAAGACCAGTGTCTCCGTCCGCCTCCGCGATCCGGGACCAGACGGCTGTTCCGCAGTCAGCGCCCGTCACCAGCACAGACACTGCCTCATCGGCAGCCCCTGCCGCTCCCGCTCCTCCGCCGCCTCCGCAACCCAAGACGGTTGAGATCCCGGCCGGAACGCTTGTGACCGTTCGAACGATTGATGCCATCGACTCCGCGAAGAATCACACCGGAGAAATCTTCAAGACCTCGCTCGATGCGCCAATCGTGATGGACAATGAAGTGGTTGTGCCTTCGGGCGCCGATGTGTACATGAAGCTCGTCGAGTCCCGCTCGGCCGGCCATATCGCGGGCCGCAGCGAACTGGCGCTCGAACTTGTCCGCATGGTATTCCAGGGAAAATCCTACAACCTGGTTAGCGGTGAGTATCGCCAGACCGGCGCCTCCCGCGGCAAACGCTCTGCGGAAACCATCGGCGGAGGAGCCGCCCTCGGAGCCATCATCGGCGCCATCGCTGGCGGCGGCAAGGGCGCGGCAATCGGCGCCACCGTCGGCGCCGCAGGCGGCACCGGCGTTCAGGCCGCTACGAAGGGACAGCAGATCAAGATTCCTTCGGAAACACGCCTCGACTTCAAGCTGGATCAGCCCGTTTCCGTCACGTATTACCCCGGAAAGAATCAGCGCGCGCATCACCCGGCCGATTCTTCCAGCTAGTTCCTAACCGCGGGGGCGCGGTCCGCGCCGCGCTCCCGCTTTTCTTCTGCGCTCTGCTCGTTCGCACTTTCTTCGGTCAACACGCGTGGCGAGCGCGGCGCTAGACGAGTATTTGTCCCGCGCCTCATTTTGTCGGATAATGTGCCCGCGCATTTGTAATTCACAAGAGAAAGGAATCCACATGCGAAACAATCGCATTCTTCTTGTAATTCCTGCCGCGATCTTTGCGCTGGCCGCTGTCGCCGCCGCTCAGCAAACCGATAAGAGCAAGCGCCCCAGCCCTCCGGGTACCGCAGAGGTAACGCTCAATGGAAAGAAGATCACCATCGAATACAGCCGTCCTTTCATGAAGGGCAGAAAAATCATGGGCGATGTGGTGCCTTACGGAAAGGTCTGGCGCACCGGCGCCAACGAAGCCACGGCGCTCACCACGGAAGCGAACCTCAGCATTGGCGGGGCGAATGTGCCTGCCGGAAAGTACACCCTGTACACGCTGCCCTCGGAAGGCACCTGGAAGCTCATCATCAATAAGCAGACCGCCCAGTGGGGCACCGTTTACAAGGAAGACCAGGATCTCGCCCGCGTGGACATGGAAAAGTCCAAGCTCTCCGAACCCGTCGAGCAATTCACCATTTCCTTCAAACAAAAAAGCGCCGACGCCGCCGATCTTGTCTTGCAATGGGAGACGACTCAGCTCTCAGTTCCGGTAAAAGTGAAATAGCGCCCTAGGAGCTCCATGACTCTTTCTCGCCGCAACCTCCTCAAGAGCGGAGCAATCCTCTCTGCGACTGCGCTGCTGCCTCCTTCCGCAGCGGCGCAAGCCCAGCAGGAACTCCCCAAAGCGTTCCAAGCGCTGCGCCCTCTCGGAGATCGCGTCAAGCCCATCATGCCGGACGAATTTCGCGCGCGTGTTGCCAGCGCGCAGAAGCTGATGACCGACAGCAACCCGCAAGTCTCGGCGCTGTATTTGACGCCAGGCACTTCGCTGTACTACTTCTCCGGCATTCGCTGGGGGATCAGCGAGCGGCTTCTCGCGCTGGTCATTCCTCGCGCGG
>WNEZ01012936.1_pt1 | contig 10558 bp, 11 predicted proteins | sample 5400521 | NCBI WGS metagenome assembly WNEZ01 (sample SAMN13153339, study PRJNA577476) | soil metagenome | isolation source: 120 cm saprolite under Douglas fir tree site 2 hole 1 replicate 1 | place: USA:California | collected 2015-04-18
ATGATCTCGGACCCGCGTTCCAGGCGCAACATGAATAGCGGTGCAGCCGCGAAAATCCCGAAGAAAACAGTCGCGAAGAACAGCGTGGGCCCGATTTGGCCGCGATTGTAAAACTCTGAAACCCAGCCGATATAGAGAAGCAGAGTTCCTACAAAGCCCATCAGCAGGAGGCGACGCCAGGGCTTGAAGGTAACCAGGGCGAGAATGCCCAAATCGAGTAAGACAACATATGAAAACAGGGCGATCTCGCGGTTCTCGCCGGTTGAAAGCAGCAGTGGAGTGGAAAAGCCGCCAGTGATGGCAAACACGGCGAGGATTTCCGCATCTTGCGACAGCGCCATGGCGCATGTCGCCGCCGTAACCGCCAGCATGCACAGGAACACAACGCCTGAGGGCATCAGATGATAGACCTGAAACGACGCCCATAGGGAAAGATAGAGAACGCCGATTCCGACCGCCTTTAACGAGTAAGAGAAAACGCGATAGCCGCGGCTGCGGAAACGTTCGCTCCAAAGCACGACCGCGATGCCTGCGATCAGGCCGATTGCGATGCGGCCGGCTGGACCAATCCAGTTGCTATCAAAAGCAAATTTCAGAAAATAGGAGACACCGATCAGCACCGCTGCGATACCGATCCGGTTAAGCCAGTGCGAACCAATGCGCGCTTCAAGATCGGAGTTCTCCCTTGTTGCAGTAGGGGTCACAAAGATTTGCGGAGGCGGAACCGACGGTCGTGGAGGCGGGGCAGATTGCGGCGGGGTAGGAACTTGGGTTACGGCAGGTCTCTCCGGCGCGGCCGGCTCAGGTTCCCTCTGCGGGGCTTGCAGGTGAAGAAGGCCCTCTAATCGGTGGACGCGCACTGTCAGGTCGCGAACCTGTTGCAGCAGTTGCTCGAAGTCCGGTTGAGAGATCTCCAAGATAGCCCCAGAAAACGCCGGGCCTGATTATCCTCGAAACCGCGGGACTTTTCACAGATTTTTTTCGGGCACTCCTCCATGCAAGAAAACGCCTGCAGGGCGCGCACAATGACTCTAGCGCACGGTTACGCCGCCTTTCCATTCGCCCACTTCCAGGCGCTGGCTACGATCTCTTCCAGCGAGCGCTTCGCTTTCCAGTTCAGCAGTCTTTCTGCACGCGAGGGATCGGCAACCAACTCCGCGGGGTCTCCGGCGCGCCGACCGCCGATGTGGGTAGGCACTCTGTGTCCGGTGACTTTTTCGACCGTCGCAACCACTTCATGCACCGAATATCCTTTGCCCGTGCCCAGGTTCATCGCACCCGACTCGCCTTTCGCCAGATATTCCAGCCCGAGCACGTGAGCTTCGGCAAGATCGTTTACGTGAATGTAATCGCGGATGCAGGTGCCGTCGGGAGTAGGATAGTCGTCGCCGAAGATTTCCAGGGCGGCGCGTTTGCCCTGGATCGCCTGCAGGACGAGGGGAATCAGGTGCGTCTCGGGATCATGATTCTCCCCAATTTTTCCGCTTTCGTCCGCTCCCGCTGCGTTGAAGTAACGGAAACTCACAAAGCGCAGGCCGTATGCGCGGCCGTAGGCTTCGAGTGCATTCTCCAGCGCCAGCTTAGTGGCGCCGTACGGATTCACCGGCTGGCGAGGGCTGCTCTCAGTAATGGGCGATTTGTCCGGAGTGCCATAGACCGCCGCCGTGGAAGAAAAGATGAACTTGCGTACCCGCGAATCCATGACCGAGTTGAGCAACGCCAGCGCGGCAGTGACGTTGTTGTGAAAATATTTTCTGGGATTCTCGACCGATTCGCCCACATAGGCATGCGCGGCGAAATGCATGACGGCATCGGCCCGGCTCAACGCCTTCGCCAGTTTCGCAGAATCCGCGATGTCGCCGACAATCAGTTCAAATCCTTCCGCCAGTTCGCGGTGTCCAGTGCAAAGATTGTCGTAGATGATGACTTCGTACCCTCGGCGCTGAAGAACATGCGCGGCGTGACTGCCAATGTATCCAGCTCCTCCAACCACCAGAACGGCCAAGTTTCCTCCTGGAGACTCGGCTTCATGATAATGCAGGGAGCGGAAGTGTGGAGCCGAAGTGTGAAAATGAAGACTAACACGGCGAGGTCGGCTTATTTGCGCCCCGCCACTTTCTTTTGGTTCTCGAACACTCTCAGGTCTTTCGGAATGATGAACACGTTTTCGTTCTTCACGAGTTGAAGATTCCGGAAGCGCTCCTGGGGCATTTCAACGTGGACCGGGTCGCCCCACTCGGTGATGGCCTCGACTTTCACCAGTGGGCCTGCGGAGTTGATGTGCTTGATCCGGGCGCGGAAGTGGCTGCCGCCGTTGGGAAGACGATCAATCTCCAACGAGTGAGGACGCACATAGACAACATGCCCAGTTTCTTTTTCATGAATATAGGTTTTGCCATCGTCAATGCGGCCGTGAAACAAGTTCACATTGCCCAGGAAGTTATAAACGAACGGGGTGGCGGGGTGATTGTAAACCTCTTCCGGCGATCCAACCTGCTCGATGCGGCCATTGTTCATGACCACTACGCGATCGGCAACTTCGAGGGCTTCCTCTTGATCGTGGGTCACGAAGACGCTGGTTACGTGGATTTCGTCGTGCAATTGCCGGAGCCAGCGGCGCAGTTCCAGACGCACTTTGGCATCCAGCGCGCCAAACGGTTCGTCGAGCAGCAGGACGCCGGGCTCTACCGCCAACGCCCGAGCCAACGCAACCCGCTGGCGTTGTCCCCCCGAGAGCTGTGACGGATAACGCTGGGCCAGAGTCTCGAGCTGGATGAGTTTTAACAATTCCTGAACTTTGGCCCGAATCTGCGCCTTGGAAGGCCGATACTGGCGCGGCCTGACCTGAAGTCCAAAAGCAATGTTCTCGAAGACCGTCATGTGCCGGAAGAGGGCGTAATGCTGGAAGACGAATCCAACGCGGCGCTCGCGCGCAGTCCGATCGCTGATGTCGTTGCCGTCGAAGCGCACACTTCCTGAGTCGGCAAACTCAAGTCCGGCGATAATGCGCAGCAGTGTCGTCTTACCCGATCCTGACGGCCCCAGCAAGGCGACCAGTTCGCCGCTGGGAATCTCCAGGTCCACATTGTCCAGCGCCAGGAACTGCCCGAACCTTTTGGTGATTTTGACCGCTTGAATGCTCATACGGTTTCTCTCACTCTCGCTACTTCCAGCTCCGCAACTTGCTGCCTGGACTTCCATTCCACTGCGCTTTTCACGAAAAGAGTCGCTAGCGCCAACAATGCCAGCAGTGAAGCGACTAAGAACGTCTGCCAGCCGCTGGCGCCGAGCGTGATCGCCGCTTCTTCCTCTTCGTTGCCTTGTGCCTGAATCAGAGGAATCAGTTCGCGCGCAACAAATGGGAAAGTGACAAAGACCGTTGCCAGCACGATTCCCGGCACCGCAAAAATGATTTTGATGTCATGCGCGGCCAGCCACGGCCCCAGCAAGCCCTGCAGACCAAAGATCAATACATAAATGAGGCCGGAGACGACCGGGGAAACCGAGAACGGTAAATCAATCAAGCTCACTAGGAAGTTCTTGCCGAAGAAATCAAACTTGCCGATGGCCCAGGCCGCGGAGACTCCAAAGACCAGGTTCAAGGGCACGGCAATGCCGGCGGCTATCAAAGTCAACCGAATTGCCGCCAGCGCATCCGGCTCTCGCAGAGCTGCGAGGTAAACCGAAACCCCTTTGGCCAGCGCCGAGGAGAAAACTACAGCCAGCGGCATGAATAGGAAGACACCCAGGAAAAGGACGGTTGTGCCGATCAGAAACCAGCGGACGAAAGCTCCCTCAGTCGTAGCCCGCGTAACCTTACGGGCAGCCGCCCCGCCAAGATTCGTTAATGGAAAAGTTGTGGCCATTGATTTGTCTTCGAGCTTTCTTTCTCGAACTAAGCCTGGCTCAGTGCCAGGTCCACACTCGGCGCACTGGACCTGCTCTTGAGGCGGCTCCACGCCTGCAAAAGATTAATGGTCAGCAGCAAGACAAAAGACGCAACCAGCATGACCACCGCAATCGCGGTGGCGCCGGCGTAGTCGTACTGTTCAAGTTTGGTGATAATCAGCAGTGGAGTGATCTCGGTCCGCATCGGCATGTTGCCGGAGATGAAAACTACCGAGCCGTACTCTCCGACAGCTCGCGCAAACGCCATCGCAAACCCCGTCAGCGCCGCCGGCAAAACCGCGGGAAGCAGCACACGCGTGATCGTTTGCCAGCGGTCAGCACCCAGGCTGGCCGCCGCTTCTTCCATTTCTTTGTCCAGATCTTCCAGCACCGGCTGCACTGTTCGCACCACGAAAGGCAGCCCTGTAAACGTAAGCGCGATCACCACCCCCAGTTGCGAGTACGCGGCCTTGATTCCCAGGGGTTGTAGGTATTGCCCTATCCATCCATTGTTGGAATAGATCGAAGTCAAGGCAATGCCGGCGACCGCCGTCGGCAGGGCGAATGGCAAATCCACCAGCGAATCAAACAATCGCTTTCCAGGAAAGGTGTAGCGCACCAGCACCCAAGCCACGATCAGGCCGAAGATCAAGTTGATGCTGGCTGCAATGGCAGACGCACCGAAGCTAAGCCGATAGGAAGCAACTGCACGCGGAGCACTGACGATGTGCCAGAACTGATGCCAGGTCAGCTCCGTGGTTTTGAGGAACACCGCCGAGAGCGGAATCAGCACAATCAGGCTGAGATACAAAACCGTGAATCCCAGGGAGAGGCCGAAGCCGGGCAAGATACTCTTCTGTTTGAAAGTGAATGCCATCGTTGTTAGGTATGAATTCGGGTCATTAGTTCGGCTGGTAAATCTGGTCGAACACCCCGCCGTCCGCAAAATGCGTCTTCTGGGCCTTCTGCCAATCTCCAATGATTTCCACGAGAGTAAATAGCTTCACCTTGGGAAACTGACTGGAATATTTCTTAGCTACGGCCTCGGAGCGCGGCCGGTAATAACGCTTGGCGGCAATTTCCTGTCCTTCAGGACTGTAGAGGTATTCCAAATAAGCCTGAGCAACGGCACGCGTGCCCCTCTTGTCCACTACTTTGTCAACGATGCTGACGGTCGGCTCGCAGAGAATGCTCACCGAGGGCACCACGATGTCGAACTTGTCCTGGCCCAAGTCCTTGGCGCCGAGCAGAACTTCGTTTTCCCAAGCAATGAGCACATCGCCCATTCCGCGCTCAACAAACGTTGTCGTAGAACCGCGCGCCCCGGAATCCAGCACCGGCACGTTCTTGTAGAGCCTCGAGACGAAGTCCCTGGCTTTCGATTCGTCGCCGCCAGACTTCTTTAGCGCATACCCCCACGCGCCAAGATAATTCCAGCGCGCGCCGCCTGAAGTCTTTGGGTTGGGCGTAATCACCGAGATCCCAGGCTTGATCAGATCGTCCCAATCTTTGATGCCCTTGGGATTGCCCTTCCGCACCAGAAAGATGATGGTCGAGGTATAAGGCGAGCTGTTATTCGGCAGCCGCGACTGCCAGTTAGCGGGCAGCAGCTTGGCCTTGTCTGCGATCGCATCAATGTCATAGGCCAGCGCCAGTGTCACGACGTCGGCCTCCAGGCCGTCAATCACAGCCCGCGCCTGCTTGCTCGAACCACCATGCGATTGCTGGATTTCAACCGTCTGCCCGCTTTTCGACTTCCAGTACTTAGCAAACGCGGTGTTGTAGTCCTGATACAGTTCGCGGGTGGGATCGTAGGAAACATTCAGCAACGTGACCGGACCACCCTGCGCCAAGCCCAGAGCGGAAAAGGCAAGAAGTACAACAACCCTTATTACGTTCTTCATTTCTCACCTTTACTGACGTTGGCGTGAACGACCATCGGAAGAACTCCGGCTTCGGATTTTTTCTTGCGCCCCTTCCGCTGAGACAATGGGGTGGGGTTGGCAATATCTGCAAGAGTCGTACTTTCCAGAATCTTGGCGGCGGCATCGCGCACTGCAAGAAACACGCGATAGAGAGCGCGGTGCTCGGCGTCGCGATCAATCAGGACGCGTAGTTGATCGGCATCGCCGAAAGGCGCCAGCGGACCATCAATCAGCCGGATGATTTCGCTGAGGTGGATTTCCGCTGGAGCACGGCGTAGTTGATAACCGCCCTTCGCGCCACGGGCGCTTTCCACAATGCGCGCGTTCTTCAGTTCGAGCAGGATCAGTTCCAGGAATTTCTCCGGCAGCTCTTCTTCGTAAGCAATGTCGCGGATGCGGATAGCGCCCTGGTTGTAGTGGCGCGCCAGCATCATCATGGCTTGCAGTGCGTACAGTCCTTTTTGGGAGATTTTCATGATTTTCACTTTACCATAATGTCTATTTGTTTAATAGACATAGAGTAGATGCAGGCCGATTGCCAGACTCCCGCCGAATTAAGTTGTTGTTTTTGAAGGGGTTCGGCCCAGCACTAAAGGCTGGCTTGCCCTCTGTGCAATGTCTTGCGAGATCCCGAGGGAACTTTATTTCCTACTCTGGCGGCTCAGCCCAGACGCGCAATCTGCAGAGTAATGTTGTCCGGCCCGCCGTGGTCTTTGGCCAATTGCACCAGCGAGCGGCAGGCCTCGAGTGGGCTCTTCGAAAGGGCCTGCTCCAGCTCCGGCTCGCTGACTTGCCCCCACAAGCCATCCGTACAGAGCAGCAGGACATCGGATTTTTCCACTTGTACCGGCTCGGCGGAAAAATCGGGCTGGATCTCATCTGCGATCCCTACGGCCGCGGTCAGCACGTGTTTTTGCGGATGGTTGTCGGCGTCCTCCGCGCGGATGATTCCCGTCTCAACCAACCGCGAGACCAGCGAATGGTCGCGCGTGACTACACTCAACTTCCCTGCTCGCAGCAGGTACAAGCGGCTGTCTCCGATGTGAGCATAATAAAGATTGTTTCCCACCAGAGCGAACGCGGTCAGCGTCGTGCCCATGCCATGGAGGCCGGGATTCTCGCGAGCTCTCTGCTGAATGCGGGCGTGGGCCTGCCGGAAACCTTCCAGCAAACGCTGCCGGGGATCGGGGTCCGAAGAACTGGAGTATATCTGCTCGACGCTTTCGACCGCGATGCGACTGGCGAACTGCCCGCCTTCGCATCCGCCCATACCGTCCGCTACGATTGCCAACCGGCCCAGACGGGCAAACGATGAGTCGTCCGGGGATTCCCAATAACTGTAACTGTCCTCGTTATTCTCCCGTTGGCAGCCGACATCGCTCAGGCTCGCCACTTCAACCCCCGCACGTACTTTCATAAAGCGCGCTCACTCCAGGAAGCTGGATTATACGCGAGGGTGCCTCCGCCCGCTTCGTTGAGGCCCTGGCGTCGGCCACGTCAGGCCTGACATTTGTCACCACAGTCTAGTGATGATCTCCACTGTTGTCCGAGTTGTGTTTCCGTGATGATGCCTATGTCGATAAGAAAGTCGGAGAGCAAATGATGGCAACTGTACAGGTCTTAGGAACGCGGCAAAAACCTGTGGCACACCCGTCGCGACCCGTTGCACAGCTAGAAGGCGTGAGCAAGAACTACGGCCCAGTACAGGCGCTGGTGGACTTCAACTTCGAAGTGCACGGGGGAGAACTGATCGCGTTGCTGGGGCCAAACGGCGCCGGCAAGACTACGGCAATCAAGCTGCTGCTGGGCCTGGCCACGCCAAACCGCGGCAAAGTATCGGTTTTCGGAGGCGACCCCGCGAGCACCGCCACTCACACCCGAGTTGGAGCCATGCTGCAAGTGGGCCGGGTACCTGAGACGCTCCGGGTTTGGGAGCACATTGATGTTTTCTCCTCCTACTACCCGAATCCGTTGCCGATTGCTGAAACACTGGCCATCGCCGGCCTCGAAGATTTACGCGACCGCAAGTTCGGAGTTCTCTCCGGCGGACAGAAACAGCGAGTGCTGTTCGCGCTGGCGATTTGTGGCAATCCCGATTTGCTGTTCCTCGATGAACCCACCGTCGGCCTGGACGTGGAAGCGCGTCATCTATTGTGGGACGAAATCCGCAAGCTAGTAGGACGCGGAAAGACGGTCGTGCTGACCACCCACTATCTGGAAGAAGCCGACGCTCTTGCCAACCGTGTGGGGGTAATCAATAAAGGGTCGATCATCGCCGAAGGCACGCCGGCGGAAATCAAGTCGCGCACCGCGGGAAAGAAGATCCGATGCGTAACCGAGTTGTCTCCCGCCGTAGTCAACGGCCTGCCAGGCGTCTCCGCGGTGCAGCAAGACCGGGGTGCAATGGTCATCCATACCTCCCGGGCGGAGGACGTTTTGCGCGGATTGCTCAAGTTGGATCTGGAAGTTTCGGGTATCGAGGTCAGCAGCGCAGGGCTGGAAGAGGCGTTGCTGGCTCTGACCCGGGAAGACAAAGTTTAGGAGATGGCCATGGCAACGGCTTCAACAGCAATCAATTCTGCCGTGAATGTGCGGCAGGCCGACGTGCTCCGGATTTGCTTCAAGGAAGCGAAGTACGAGTTCCTGAAATCCCTTCGTAACCCCATGTACTCCGTATCCACTCTACTTTTTCCGATCATGTTTTACGTACTGTTTGGTCTGGTCATGGGCAAGCAGATGATCGGAGGAATCCGCACCACGGTTTATCTGCTTCCGACCTACGGGACATTCGGTATTATGGGCGCGTCCCTGTTCGGGACTGCTGCCAGCCTTGCCTCAGAGCGCGGACTGGGATGGCTTCAGGTCAAGCGGGCCAGCCCCATGCCGCCATTCGCCTACTTCCTGGCCAAGGTGGTCATGAGCCTCATCTTCAGCGCCATCGTAGTCTTGTTGCTGTTTTTGCTGGGTGTGACCTTCGGGGGTGTTCATCTGCCGGCGCTCACCATGGCAAAGCTAGCGCTCACGCTGATCGCGGGTTCGCTTCCCTTTTGCGCCATGGGGTTAGCTATTGGCTACTTCGCGGGCCCGACCTCGGCGCCGGCGTTCATCAATATTTTCTACTTGCCAATGTCATTCTGCTCGGGACTGTGGATGCCCATCATGTTCCTGCCGACCTTCGTTCAGCGCATGGCAGTATTTCTGCCTTCGTATCATCTTTCTCAACTTGCCCTGAACCTTGTGGGTGCAGGGCAAGGAGGGCCAGCGCTAGGCCATTGGGAAGCTCTCGCCGGTTTCAGCATGCTTTGCCTGGGCCTGGCTCGCTGGGGACATCAACGGGACGAGAAAGCGAACGGCTAGTTTTAAAGGACGCAAATATGAAATCGAATTGGAGCAACTCGGTGGGCTGGGCATTAATGGCAGCGGCATTGCTGCTTCTGGCGATTCTTCGCCGGTTGGATCTCCTGCTGGTCGTGGCGCCGATTTCGGTACTGTTCAGCTACCGTCTGGTGCGGGCCAGGTCGCTGGGCGGTCCGAAGCAACGTTAGAATCGAGCAGCGTTAGAATATAGACCGCAACATGAGACTTCTTCCCAACAATCGCGACCACGGCTGGGCGCCATACGTGTGGCTGGTTTTTCTCGTTTTTTTCTATGTCCAGCCAATTATGGACCATCCCAGTTGGCGGACACTTCTGATTGCCAATGCGACGGTCGCAGTCTTTCTGGTCCTGTACTTCTCGATTTTCTGGGTGCGTCCGCCGCTCAATTATTTGTTGCTGTTATGCATGGCCGCGATGGGGCTGGGTCTGGCCAAGGTGAACCCGGGATCGTGTGTCTTTATCATTTTTACCGCTTCATTTATTCCCTGGGTGACCGGCCGTACGAAGGCCGCTCTGATTGCGCTGAGCGCGTTGGTCACAGCCGTGGCGTTCAATGCAGCCCTCTTTCATCCGCCCGCTGGCTTCTCGATCACCTCAGTGGTGGTGACACTTGGCGTCGGACTGTCCAACATTCATTTCGCCGAGAAGAATCGCGCGAACCATAAATTGCGAATGGCCCAGGGAGAGGTCGAGCATCTGGCGAAAGTCGCAGAGCGAGAGCGCATCGCGCGCGACCTGCACGATGTCCTGGGACACACGCTTTCGGTGATCATCGTAAAGGCCACACTCGCCGGGAAGCTGTTGGAGAAGTATCCGGAAAAAGCGAGAAGCGAAATTGCGGACATTGAAAAAGTTTCCCGCGAGGCCATGGCAGAAATCCGGAACACGCTTCGCGGTTACAGCACTTACAAGCTGAGCGAAGAGATTCAGCGCGCCGAATCAGCATTGAGTTCCGCCGGAGTCACCCTGGAATCGGAAACCGTGGAAATCCAGATGACGCCGGCGCAGGAGAGCGTAGTGGCCCTGATCATGCGCGAAGCGGTCACCAATGTGGTACGGCATGCGCAGGCCCACAATTGCCGGCTGCGCCTGGCCGCGAATAATGGAGACTGCGTTCTGGAAATTCATGACGACGGACGGGGTGGCTCTCTGCTCGAAGGAAACGGATTGCGCGGCATGCGCGAGCGCGTCGAAGCGCTCGGCGGAACCATCACACAAGATACCTCGGCAGGAACAAGACTCACCTTCGAATTTCCGCTCACCGCGAACGGGAACCATTGAATCCTCCCCTAAAAACTGGGCGCAAGACCATTCGCGTGGTCATTGCAGAAGATCAAGGGATGATTCTGGGAGCGCTGGCCACGTTG
>WNEZ01013479.1_pt1 | contig 10558 bp, 10 predicted proteins | sample 5400521 | NCBI WGS metagenome assembly WNEZ01 (sample SAMN13153339, study PRJNA577476) | soil metagenome | isolation source: 120 cm saprolite under Douglas fir tree site 2 hole 1 replicate 1 | place: USA:California | collected 2015-04-18
TGTCTTGAAACTGCCGGCGGTTCCATGGAAAGCCGGCTCATCGCCAACGCGGTTGCCGAAGCCATGGATAGGGTGCGCGAAGGGCAGCCCTTGGCCGGCAGCCTGGAACGCACCAAAGTCTTTCCTGACATGGCCATCGAAATGATTGAAGTAGGAGAGTCCACCGGCGCGTTGCGTCCCATGCTGAATTCGGTGGCGGAGTTCTTTGAAGAAGACGTACAAACCACGATGGCTGCGGCAATGTCGCTGATCGAGCCAATTATTTTGATTGGGATGGCCATCATCGTGGGCGGTGTGCTGATATCCTTATATATGCCCATCTTTAGTCTCGGAGCCGGTGGCGGCCTCTCGCACTAAGGGCATGGTATTGCATTAAGAGATTGGTTCCTATGGCAGAAAACAAATCCTTGTTCGTCCACGGTATCGCGGATGGAATGATCCTCACCGGGAGCGCAGACGAAGAACAGGCTCGCGCTCATGACCTGGCGCGCCGCTATCGCAGCGAATTCATTGATCTGCGCAACTTTCATATCCAGCATGATTTGTTTCGCTCCATTCCAGTGGATCTAATGTTTCGCTACAACTTCGTGCCACTGGAGAACCTTCCCGACGGACGCCTGGTGATTGCCATCGCCGATCCCAGCCGGCTCATGATGATTGATGAGATCGGCCTGTTGCTCGATAAACCCATTCTCACCAAGGTAGCGACGCTCTCGCAGATTAACGATATCCTGAAAAAGACCGAGCAGTCGCAGCGCGTGCTCGAAGAGGCCGGCGAAGGCTTTGCGCTCGATGTTATCCGCGATAGCGAAAATGGAGATGAAACCATCTCTATTGAACGCATCACCGCGGGCGAGGACATGAGCCCGATCATCCGGCTCGTAGATACCACCATCTTCACCGCGTTGCAGCGACGGGCCAGCGATATTCATATCGAGACTCGCGACGACTCCGTGGTGATCAAGTATCGGATTGACGGCGTGCTGCAACAGGCCATGCAGCCGATTGCCAAAGAGCACCATTCCACTATCATCTCCCGCATCAAGGTGATGAGCGAATTGGATATCGCCGAGCGCCGTGTCCCCCAGGACGGCCGTTTCCGGGTGCGCTACAGCGGGCGGCCTATTGATTTTCGTGTCTCCATCATGCCTTCCATTCATGGTGAAGACGCCGTGCTGCGCGTGCTCGACAAGGAATCTATGAGTGAGAAGTTTCGCAATCTCACCCTGGATGTTGTGGGTTTCAGCGCCCACGATATTAAGCGCTTCCGCATGTTTATCGCGGAGCCATATGGCATGGTGCTGGTGACCGGCCCTACGGGCAGCGGAAAGACCACAACCCTGTATGCCGGCCTGAACGAGATCAAGACCGATGAAGACAAGATCATCACCATTGAAGATCCGGTGGAGTACCAGATTCGCGGCGTCACCCAGATTCCGGTGAACGAAAAGAAAGGACTCACTTTTGCCCGTGGCTTGCGCTCCATTTTGCGCCACGATCCCGACAAGATCATGGTCGGTGAAATTCGTGACCAGGAAACCGCGCAGATCGCCATACAGTCCGCTCTCACCGGCCACCTGGTATTTACCACCGTGCACGCCAACAACGTGGTTGACGTGTTGGGACGCTTTCTCAACATGGGTGTTGACCCTTACAACTTTGTTTCCGCGCTGAACTGCATTCTCGCTCAACGCCTGGTGCGTATTATTTGCGAGTCCTGCAAGACACCGGTGCATTATCCCGCTGATGTGCTTGAATCCAGCGGTCTCAACCTTTCGGAGTGGAGTGATTTCACCTTCTACGAGGGCGCCGGCTGCATCGAGTGTGCCGGGACCGGCTTCAAAGGCCGCACCGCCATCCATGAACTTTTGGATTTGAGCGATCGCATCCGTGAAATGATTTTGACCCGTAAGCCCAGCTCAGAAATTCGCAAGGCGGCCCACGAGGAAGGTATGCATTTTCTGCGCGAGTCGGCGCTGGCTAAGGTCAAGACTGGAATCACCACGCTCAAGGAAATCAACAAAGTCACCTTCATCGAGACGTCACGTTAATGGCAACTGCTAAAAAAATCGCGCGCCCCATGCTCGCCTGTGAAATCTGCAGCGATCGGGTTATCGCCGCGCGCATCAATGAAGGCGGCGAATACATCGAGATTCACACCTCCCGCGCATTGCCTCCGGGAATGCTGGCCCCGTCGCTCACAGGAAAAAACATCCACGACATCGGCGTGCTCAGTGCCGTGCTGGCGGATGCTTTGGGTGCGCTCAGCGGAAGATTTCGCGACGTGATCGCGGTCCTTCCCGATCCCGCGGTACGCGTGGTTCTCCTCGATTTCGATTCCTTGCCTCCGGCCAGGGAAGAAGCTGTGGGCGTCATTCGTTTTCGCCTGCGCAAGTCTCTGCCCTTCGACGTGGAAAAAGCCGTCATCTCTTATCACGTGCATCAGGCGCCGGAAGGATTGAAGGTCGTGGCTGCGGTGGCACTGGCCAGCGTGGTTGAAGAGTACGAGTCGGCATTCGTGCAGGCCGGCTACGCTCCCGGCATTCTGATCCCCTCTACTCTAGCCTCGCTGGGCATCGTGGATGCCGGACGGCCCACCCTGGTCATCAAGACCTCGGAATCGATGACGACTCTGGCCATCGTGGATGGGCAAGCGCTACGCTTGTTCCGCAGTCTCGATCATGCGGTTTCCGGAGCAAGCGATCCCAACCGTCTGGTCGAAGACATTCACCCTTCGATGGTATTTTTTCAGGACAACTTCGGTTCCGAAGTAGAACGCGTGCTGGTTGGCGGAAGCATTTCCGCCGGTGAAATTGCTCCGGTGTTGCAATCCAATCTCACCGTACCGGTAGAAGAGCTGGTGCCGGCCCGTTATATCAGCAGCGGCATTTCTGGCGGGAACTCGGCTGCGTCGCTGGCCGCGGTGGCAGGAGCGCTGCTTGCATAACATGCGTATCAACATCAATCTCGCCTCTCATCCCTACGAAGACGCGGGCGATTTCTACCGCCGCTGGGGAACAGCTCTTGGTGTGCTGGTGCTGTTGACCCTGGGACTCACCGGCCTCGTGGTCCACGAATGGATGAGCACACACTCGATCTCCAAACAAATTGCCGGCATTCGCAAGCAGATCACCGACCTTGACGACCAAAAAAACCGTGAGCAGGCCATCCTGAACCGCTCTGAGAACCGGGGAACCCGCGACCGCTCGGCATTTGTGAATCAATTGATTGCCATCAAGTCATTTTCCTGGACCCAGGTTCTGGCCGACATGGAAACTCTTATGCCGACCCGGCTGCACATCGTTTCCATCCAGCCCGAGCTGGATAAGGAAAGCCAGTTGCAGGTCAAAATTATGGCTGCAGGCGACTCCTGGGAAAAAGGCGTCGAATTGTTGAAGAACCTGGAAAAATCGCGTTATTTCCGCAAACCTGTCCTGACGGCGATTATCACTCCTCCCAACATCCCACCTGGAGGCGATGCACCCCGCGGTTCGCAACCCGGCGGTCCGTTACCGTTCAGCCATACCGGGGAGCAGAGGGAGCACTGGAGAATAGATGCCGAACCTAACGCAAACCCGCAAGCGTATTCAGGCCGCCATGATTGGATTGCTGGTAATAGATGCTGTTGCCATCGCTTTCCTGTTTTCACCGTTCACCGCCAGCCGCGAGTTCCGGGAACATGCTCTCGATCAGGCCAGGAACGATCTTCAGCTCAAAATTAAAGAAGTTGGGCCGCTGATGGGTATGCAGGAGAAACTAAAAAACGCTGATAAAGATCTGAACAAGTTTTACAGTAACCGTCTGCCTGACAGGCAGTCGGCAATTGCCACCGAATTGGGTAAGCTTGCCGAGCAAAACAGAGTGCGAATCGGACAGGAGAAATTTGCACCCAAAGCCTCCGCGCTGCCCGAGATGACCGAAGTCAATATCGACGCCAATATCGAGGGGGATTACGTCAACCTCGTCAAATTTATTAACGCCCTGGAACGAGACAAAATGTTTTTCATCGTCAACAGCCTTGGACTGGTTGGACAAGAGGGCGGCGGAGTCAAGCTGGCTTTGAAAGTGCAAACATTCTTGAGAAGTTAAGCATGAAATTGGGAGCAGACAACCCGAAGAAGGTGATCATCACCGCAGCGCTAACGGTTTTTGCGCTGGCCCTTTTTATTTACATGGTTTTCAGCGGCAGTGGGCCGGGAACGGCTTCCGCCAGCGCGACCCAACCTGGCACAGCTACGCCGGCGGCCGAGTCGCACCAGGCAGCACACGACGCCGCAGTCAGGGCCAGGGTGAATAGCAGCCTTGATCCTTCTTTGCGTACCGACCGGCTGCTGGCCAGCGAAGGAGTTGTCTACAGCGGCACGGGGCGAAATATCTTCAAGGCCGAGCCAGACCCGCCGCCGGTCATCCCGCAGGACGCAATATGCGCGCAACTGGGCGGAGCCAGCCATGGAAAGCCGTACTGCAACCCTATTGGGCCGGGTAAGCGCCCCCCGCCGCCACCGATTGATCTTAAATTCTTCGGTTTTGCCAATAAACCGGGGGAACCGAAAAAAGCTTTCCTCTCGAAGGGGGACGATATTTTCATCGCCAGCGAGGGTGAGATTGTAGATCGCCGCTATAAAGTCGTACGCATCAACGCCACATCGGTCGAGATCGAGGATGTGCTGAACGACAACACGCAAACTATTTTCCTTACACAGCAGGGATAAACGTGCTTCGCCCAAGATCTATCCGCGGAAAACGGTCGCACAAACATCGTCAGCGAGGCTACGTCATGCTGGTGATCCTGCTCATGCTGGCTTTGTTGGCCATAGCCCTGGTTGAGGCTGCGCCTTCGATTGCCGTACAGGTGAGGCGCGATCAGGAAGAGGAGCTCATCCGCCGCGGCAACCAATATGTCCGCGCCATCCGACTTTTTTACCGCAAGTTTGGCCGTTATCCCACCAGCCTCGATGAGCTGAAGGATACCAACCACCTTCGCTTTCTCCGCCGCGAATACAAAGATCCCGTCACCGGCAAAGATTTCGTGCTGTTGCATCCTGCCGACGTCAAATATCAGCCCACGGGGTTTTTCGGCAAGAGCCTTCTACCGCCTGGCGCGAACTCCAACGGTAATCCCTTTGGAACTCCTGTGGTTTCTCCGATGACGACTCCGGGAGGGTCCGGGGCTGCGAACGACATCAACAATCCCCAGACCAGCGGAAATAACGCGCCGCCCCCCGGTGGACAGGCGACCCAACCCCAGCAGCAGCCGGCAGGCCAGACGGATAGTAACGGGCTGCGTCCGGGCCAAATCTTTGGTGGCGGCCCAATCGTGGGGGTTTCCAGCAGCAGCTCCAAGGCTTCCATAAAAGTATGGAGAGAAAAGGACCACTACAATGACTGGCAGTTCTTCTGGGTCCCCGCGATGGATCAAGCGGTTCCTGGCGGCCAAATGTTTAATCCAAACAGTCTGGTCCCGGGGGGCAATCCTCCGCCTGGAGGGCCAAGTGGGCCTCCCACTAATCAAGATGTGAATCCGCGATAGAAGTAAAAAGCCCCACGCGAGAGCGTGGGGCTCAATGTAAGATCTCTTTTCTGCTGGTTAAACGTTAAACGAAGAACCGCACCCGCAGGTACTCTTTACGTTCGGGTTTTCAAACTTGAAACCTGAACCTTCCAGCGTATCTACGTAGTCGACTACGCAGCCGTTCAGGTACATCAATGAAGTCGCGTCAACGTAGACCTTAAGGTCGTCAAAGTTGAAAGTTTTGTCCATCATTCCGGCGGTGTTTTCAAAGGCCATGGAATAGGAGAAGCCCGAACATCCGCCGCCAACTACGCCCACACGCAGTCCAGCCGGCACAGGGTTTTGCTGCGCCATGATCTCTTTCACCTTGACAATGGCGTTCGGTGTCAGGGTAAGCGGGGCAGTCTTGGTTGAGCCCGGAGCGGTTTCAACGTTCGTTGTTGTTGTGGTGGAAGCCATGTGAGCATTTCTCCTTAACTCTTGGGAAATATCAAACTTAACTGGATTATAACATTCCTTTCTCATTGGATGAATTTGGAATCGTATTCGATTCAAGCATGAATTCCAAAGGCGAGTGAGCAGCAGCGAGAGGAGTTGCGGCTCGTTTCAAATTGCGAAATCCGTTGATAAGGGGTAAACATTACCTTGGTAACTTGTCGAAGTCGGAGGGGCCCGATAGGCTCTTGCCACGGATTTCGTCAATGACACGCCACTTGAACACTCGCCGCCACCAGCAGGTTTACCAGCTTGTCCCCAGTCTGTTGCGCTTTGCCGCCGACCCCAGGATCGATGCCATGGGACGCACATGGATATTCGATGCCTTGCGCCAGCTTACAGGGCGGGAGCTCGCCGATGACATTGCCAGTTGGGCTGCTTGGTATGCCAGCGCCTATGGTTCGACTTTACCCGGGCATGGCCCTCACACAAATCTCGAGGAGTTTATCGCCGCCTGCCCCTGGCTTCCTCATGAAGCGCCCTAGGAAGCAGTTTCCGCAACGGACATCCGTCACAGTCCGGAGCTGATTTGAAGCAGTAATCCTTGCCCACGCTGACCAATAGCGCATGCATCTCGTTAAAGTGGCGCGCACACTCCCTTCGGCTCTGGGCGGCCTGCTTTTTCGAAATGGCCTTAGTCTCCCCTGAACTGCCTTCTGCTAACGCCCTCTCAACCAGTTTACGTACATCATCGTAGCTTGCGTCGTCAGAGATAAGGCGGTGGCGCAGGAATATGCGGCGGGTGTAGGTATCCACCACAAAAACCGGAAGATTCCCCCCGTACAACAGAATGGAATCAGCAGTTTCTCTTCCCACTCCGTTGAGTTGTAGCAACTCTTGACGGAGGGCATGTACCGCAGCGGAACTGGTCCTTGCACGGGCAAACATTCTGCGCAGCGAGCCTGCATGGTGGCTGTCGAGATAATGAATGAAGGCTTTGAGGCTGCGAGATTTCTGGCGAAAGAATCCGGAAGCCCGTATGAGCCGTTGCAGCTCTCTCATGGAGAGAGAGCGGATACCTTCGATATTCAGTTTACCTGCCTTGCGCAGGCGGTTCAGCGCCTTTTCCACGTTGTTCCACGAGGTATTTTGGGTCAAATATGCCCCGGCCACGACTTCAAACGTGGTCTTTGCCGGCCACCAGTACTGCGGGCCGTAATAGGTGCGCAACACCTGATAAAGGCGGCGGATTTTCTGGATAGGTGTCGACATGGCGTTCTTCTTAGGATCCACAAACGGGGTCCACAAACGCAAAACAAAAGCGCTTACAGCTTCCGTTATAAGGGTTAGGCACTAGGCGCCTGAACGGATCTCCACAATTGTATGAAAATAAAGCAAATAGGGTATACGCGCAAGTCTGTCGGTGTTCATATGGACGAAAACATAACTTAAGCAGTCTCCCTTTAGTCACCGACTAGCAGTAAATCTCGATTGACAATTTCTGTCACTCAGACTACGATTCGCGAAACTCGCAATTTTTGCCCCCAGAAGATTGCGCCAGGTTATAAGCGCATAAAGAGTCACAACTTACTGAAAGTGATTCGATAAGGGAGATGCACGTATGTCCCAGCGGTTGGGAGACCTGCTTGTTAAAGAGAAGGTCATTACCCCAGAGCAGTTAGACAAAGCCATCAAGATGCAGAAAGAAAATGGCTTCCGTCTCGGGTCTGCTCTGGTAAAACTCGGTTTTCTCTCTGACGAAGACGTGACCAACTTTCTTTCCCGGCAGTATGGCGTGCCCGCGATTAATCTCTCTTATTTTGAGATCGACGGCTCGGTAGTGAAACTGGTGCCTTATGAGACCGCGAAGCGCTACCAGATCCTCCCCTTGAGTCGTGTTGGCGCGTCGTTGACCATCGCCATGGTTGATCCCACGAACGTATTTGCCATGGATGACATCAAGTTCATGACCGGCTTCAACATCGAGCCTGTTGTTGCTTCTGAAGCGGCCATCATGGAGGGCATTGAAAAAGCTTACAGCGTTTCGCGTGAGGAAGATCTGGAAAAGGTGATGGCCTCGGTGAACGAAATGGACACCGACGTTGAACTGGCCGCCGATGAGCAGGACCTGGGTCTTGACCAGTTGGAGAAGCAGGCGGAAGAGGCGCCCATCGTCAAGCTGGTGAACATCATTCTTTCCGACGCGGTTAAGCGTGGCGCCAGTGACATCCACATTGAACCCTACGAAAAGGAATATCGCGTACGCTTTCGTATTGACGGCATGCTGCAGCCCATCATGAATCCGCCGCTGCGCATGAAAGACGCCATTACTTCGCGCATTAAGATCATGGCCAAGCTGGATATCAGCGAAAAGCGCCTGCCGCAAGACGGCCGCATCATGCTGAAGATGAACATTGGGGGAAAGAAAAAGCAGCTCGATTATCGCGTGAGCACGCTGCCCACCCTATGGGGTGAAAAGGTTGTTCTCCGGCTGCTGGATAAAGAAAATCTGCGTCTCGATATGACCAAGCTTGGCTTCGAGGCCGATTCGCTGGTCAAATTCGAGAAGGCGATCCTCAAGCCCTACGGTATGGTTTTAGTGACTGGACCAACCGGTTCCGGCAAGACCAACACTCTATATTCATCCATTTCACGCCTGAACCAGCCCGATACCAACATCATGACCGCCGAGGACCCAGTTGAATTCCAGCTCAACGGCGTGAACCAGGTCCAGATGAAAGAATCCATTGGCCTGAACTTTGCCACAGCCTTGCGTGCATTTTTGCGGCAGGATCCAAACATCATTCTGGTCGGCGAGATTCGCGATTTTGAAACCGCTGAAATCGCTATCAAGGCCGCTCTCACTGGACACCTGGTGCTTTCCACGCTGCACACCAACGGAGCGCCTGAAACCATCAGCCGCCTGATGAATATGGGCATCGAACCTTTCCTGGTGGCGACCTCAGTACACATGATCGTGGCCCAACGCCTGGTGCGCCGCGTGTGTAAAGATTGCGCTGAAGCCCTCGATCTGCCGGTGCAGACCCTGCTCGAGGCCGGCTTCACTCCTGAAGAGGCCAAGAAGGCTAAGCCCAAAAAGGGAAAGGGCTGCACCGTCTGCAACAGCACCGGATATAAAGGGCGCTGCGGCTTGTACGAGGTGATGGAAGTCGATGATGAGATCCGCGAGTTAGTCCTGGTGGGGGCCTCTGCGGTTGAACTGAAGAAGAAGGCCATCGAGCGCGGCATGCTTACGCTGCGGCGCAGCGGATTAGTAAAGATCATGGAAGGTGTAACAACGCTGGAAGAAGTGGCACGCGAGACTATCCACTGAAGTTAATAAAGGGACCAAAAGAACATGACAGCTACTCTGAGTGAACTGCTTCGAAAAATGCTGGAGATGAATGGAAGCGACCTCCACATCACCACCAACTCGCCGCCGCAAGTGCGCGTGCATGGACACCTGGTGCCGCTCGATATGCCACCGCTGACTCCTGCAGAAACCAAGCAGCTTGCCTATAGCGTGCTCACGGACGCGCAGAAGCATCGCTTTGAAGAAAATCTGGAGCTGGATTTTTCGTTCGGCTTAAAAGGGTTGGCCCGCTTCCGCGGCAATCTCTTCAATCAGCGCGGAGCCACGGGCGCCGTGTTTCGCGTGATTCCTTTCGAGATCAAGTCTTTCCAGCAGCTCGGATTGCCTGGCATCGTCTCCAGGCTTTGCGAAAAACCTCGCGGATTGATCCTCGTGACCGGGCCGACCGGTTCCGGAAAGTCCACGACTCTGGCCGCAATGATCGACAAGATCAACACCGAGCGGCATGACCACATTATCACCATCGAGGACCCCATTGAGTTTGTACACCAGAACAAGAGCTGCCTGGTCAACCAGCGCGAAGTGCATGCCGACACCAAGTCGTTTAGCGATGCCCTCCGCGCCGCTTTGCGCGAAGATCCGGATGTGGTGCTGATCGGCGAAATGCGTGATCTGGAAACCATCGAATCGGCGCTGCGTATTGCTGAAACCGGCCACCTGACCTTCGGAACATTGCACACTAACTCAGCATCTTCCACCATCAACCGCGTGATTGATGTTTTTCCCGCGCACCAGCAGCCGCAGATCCGCGCCCAACTTTCTTTGGTACTGGAAGGAATTTTGTGCCAATCGCTGCTGGCCAAGGTGGGTGGACAGGGACGCTGCATGGCCATGGAGATCATGGTGCCCAATGCTGCCATCCGCAACCTGGTTCGCGAAGACAAGATTCACCAGATCTATTCGGCCATGCAGTCCGGGCAAGACAAGTTTGGAATGCAGACTTTCAATCAGTCGCTGGCCACATTATATTTCCAGAAACAGATCACGTTAGAGCTTGCTATGCAACGCTCCTCCATGCCCGATGAGTTGCAGGAAATGATCAATCGTGGCGTGGGCTTGGTCACAAAACAAAACGCTCCGGCCGCAGCGGCAGGGAAGCGCTAGGTTCGAGGCAAGACCGGAGGCCGCTCGGACCTTCGGAAGAAATCGTAACTCCAGGTTACGGGGTTACACAGACAGGGAGACAGACATATGCCGGTATTTACATTTACTGGGAAGACCGCAACAGGTGAAAAAGT
>WNEZ01006122.1_pt1 | contig 10557 bp, 5 predicted proteins | sample 5400521 | NCBI WGS metagenome assembly WNEZ01 (sample SAMN13153339, study PRJNA577476) | soil metagenome | isolation source: 120 cm saprolite under Douglas fir tree site 2 hole 1 replicate 1 | place: USA:California | collected 2015-04-18
GATTCCATGTTCTTGCCGAGGAGAATTTCGCCGGATTGCTGGTCGACGACCAGCGCGGCCTGCGATTTCAGCGCCGGTTGGCGCAGCTCGCGCGCGAACACCGGCGTCGAGCCGACCGCCAATGCAATCAGGGATATCGCGACGAACCGCACCGTCCCTCCCTGCTTCTTGTTGGGCCGGTCAGTTTAGTCCTGGCAAAATTAATTTGCAACGAAAATAATGGGATACGCGGAATACTTCACACGACCTCGCGAAAAAAGCCTGGCCTTGCCGTAACCGCCGCCGGGCACGCCGCTCCTCAGGTCGCGGCCGCCTGCTCGGCTTCCTCCTGCTGCTGGAGCGCCCACATCTGGGCGTAAGCGCCGTCTTGCTCGAGCAGCTCCCTGTGTGTGCCGCGCTCGACGATACGGCCCTGATCCAGAACGAGAATCTGGTCGGCATCCATCACCGTGGAAAGGCGGTGAGCGATCACCAGGGTGGTGCGGCCCTTCGCGATGCGATCGAGCTCGGCCTGGATGCCCTGCTCGGTTTCCGAATCCAGGGCAGAGGTGGCCTCGTCGAAGACGAGGATGCTCGGGTTTTTCAGGATGGCGCGGGCGATCGCGACGCGTTGCTTTTCGCCCCCGGAGAGTTTCAGCCCCCGCTCGCCGACGCGCGACTCGTACCGGTCGGGAAGGCCCTCGATGAATTCGTGGATGTGCGCGGCCTTCGCCGCCTCGACGACCTCTTCCGGCGATGCGCTCGGCCGCCCGTAGTGGATGTTGTAGAGGATCGTGTCATTGAACAGCACCGTATCCTGGGGCACGATGCCGATCGCAGCTCGCAGGGACGACTGCGTCACGCCGCGGATATCGGCGCCGTTGATGGTGATGCGGCCCGCGTTGACGTCGTAGAAACGGAACAGGAGCCGCGCCAGAGTGGATTTTCCGGAGCCGCTGTGTCCGACGACGGCGACCTTGCTCCCCGCGGGCACCTCAAACGAGACGTCGAAGAGGATCTGCCGTCTCGGTTCGTAGGAAAAATCGACGCGCTCGAAGCGCACCGTGGCGCTTCCCGCGCTTTTCCCAAGGGGCAGCGGCACCGCATCCGGCCGGTCCTGAATTTCCCTGTCCTGGGTGAGCAGGCGGAACATGCGGTCCATGTCGGCGAGCGCCTGCTTGATTTCACGGTATACCATGCCGAGGAAGTTGAGCGGAATGTAGAGCTGGATCAAAAGTCCGTTGACCAGCACCAGGTCGCCGAGCGTCAAGGTCTTCGCCACCACTCCTTGAGCGGCGAGGATCATAAGCAGCGTCACCGCGACGGCGATGATGCAGGACTGTCCGATGTTGAGGAGCCCGAGCGAGGCTTCGTTCTTCACCGCGGCGAACTCGTATTTCTGCAGGTTCTCGTCGTAACGGCGCGCTTCGTACTCCTCATTGTTGAAGTATTTCACCGTTTCGTAGTTGAGCAAGCTGTCGATCGCGCGCGTGTTGGCCTTCGAATCCAGCTCGTTCGCCTGGCGGCGGATTTCCATGCGCCACTCGGTGATGGACACGCTGAAAGCGATGTAGACCACGACCGCGACAAAAGTGACCGCCGCGAAGCGCCAGTCGAATTTGGTGAGAAGGATGGCCGCCACCAAGCTGAACTCGAGGATCACAGGGACGATCGAAAACAACATGTAAGTCAACAGCGTCGAGATGCCGCGGGTGCCGCGCTCGATGTCGCGCGACACGCCGCCGGTATGGCGCTCCAGATGAAAGCGCAGGGACAGGCTGTGCATATGACGGAACACCGTGAGCGCGACGCGGCGGATGGCGCGCTGGGTCACGCGCACGAACACGACGTCCCGGAGCTCCGCGAACAGCGTCGTCGAGAATCTGAGGATCCCGTAAGCAGCGAGGAGCGCGAGGGGCAGAACCAGCACGGCTGTGCGAGCGTCCAGCGAATCGACCACTTCCTTCAGGATCAGCGGCACGCCGACGTTGGCGAGTTTGGCGGTGCTCAGAAACGCGAGCGCCAGCGCCACGCGCACGCGGAATTCCCATAGATAGGGGACGAGCATCCCGACCGCGCGCCATTCGCTGCGACGTTTCGGCGCGGCGGAACCCTTCAACGGGGCGGGGAAGGCAAAGGCGCTGCGGTGATCGTGGGCCATGGGGGATCGCCATGTTACATGGGGGCGGGGTTTCGGCGGAGCAAGTGCTGCCGCGAGGTGCCGGAGCGGCGTATCATGTTGTATCGCGTTACAGCACCGAAAGAACATTCCGGAGGCCCCATGCCGCTCGCTGTCTGGATCATCGCAGTCGTTGCCGTTTCATTTGCGCTTGCCTATCTGAACTCATCGGGGTGGATCTGGATCGCCGCGGGTGCCGTGGCGCTTCTCGCCGGCCTGGTCGGAGGAGCGCTTCCGACGGATGGCTTCCTCGTGCTCGCCGGGATATTCGCCTTCTGCGGCGTCGTACTGGGCGTCGCACCTCTGCGCCGCCTGCTGGTGTCGCGCCCCGTTCTTGCCTGGTACCGCGGCCGGCTTCCGGCCATGTCCCAGACCGAGCAGGAAGCGATCGACGCCGGCACCGTGTGGTGGGACGGCGATCTTTTCTCGGGCAAACCCGATTGGAACAAGCTTCTTTCGGTGCCGCGACCGAAGCTCACCCCCGAAGAACAGTCGTTCCTGGACGACGAGACGGAGCAGCTGTGCGCGATGGTGAACGACTGGGAGACGACGCAGGTCTATCAGGACCTGCCGCCGCACGCTTGGCAGTTCATCAAGGACAAGGGCTTCCTCGGGATGATCATCCCGAGGAAATATGGCGGCAAGGAATTCTCCGCGTCCCTGCATTCGCAGGTGATCCAGAAGCTCGGCACCCGCTGCAGCGCGGCCACGGTGCACGTCATGGTTCCCAATTCCCTGGGACCGGCCGAGCTGCTGCTCCACTATGGCACGGACGAGCAGAAGAACCACTACCTGCCGCGCCTCGCGAAGGGCCTCGAAATTCCCTGCTTCGGCCTGACGAATCCGCACGCCGGTTCCGATGCGGCGGCGATTCCCGACTTCGGCATCGTGTGCAAGGGAATGTGGGAAGGCCGCGAAGTGCTCGGCATGCGCGTCACCTGGGAGAAACGTTACATCACGCTCGGCCCCATTTCGACGTTGCTCGGGCTCGCTTTCCGGCTCCACGACCCTGACCATCTGCTCGGAGACAAGGAAGACATCGGCATCACCTGTGCGCTCGTGCGCACCGACACGCCGGGCGTCAACATCGGCCGCCGCCACAATCCTCTGAACGCGGTGTTCCAGAACGGCCCGAACTGGGGCAAGGACGTGTTTATGCCGCTGGATTGGATCATCGGCGGGCCGAAGATGGCGGGCCAGGGCTGGAGGATGCTGATGGAGTGCCTCGCCGCGGGACGCTCGATCTCGCTGCCCTCCTCGGGGACGGGCTACGCCAAGCTCGCCGCGCGCGCGACGGGCGCCTATGCGCGCGTGCGCAGCCAGTTCAAGACGCCGATCGGAAAATTCGAAGGGATCGAGGAGGCGCTCGCCCGCATCGGCGGCAACCTTTACATGATGGACGCGGCCCGTTCCATGACCGCGGGCGCGGTGGACCTCGGCGAAAAGCCCTCGGTGATCTCGGCGATCGTCAAGTACCACCTCACCGAGCGCGGGCGCATTGTAGTCAACGATGCGATGGACATCCTCGGCGGCAAGGGAATCTGCCTCGGTCCCAACAACTTCATGGGGCGCCTCTACCAGCAGCTGCCCATCGCGATCACGGTCGAGGGCGCCAACATTCTCACGCGCAACCTCATCGTCTTCGGTCAGGGAGCGATCCGCTGCCATCCCTACGTATTGAAGGAAATGAACGCCGCCCGCGGAGGCGACCTGAAAGGTTTCGATGCCGCCCTATTCGGTCACATCCGGCACGTCATCTCGAACGAGACGCGCGCTTTCCTCATGGCGATCACCGGATCGCGCTTCGTTTCGGTTTCGTCCAAGGCTGCGCCCCGGACGCGCCGCTACTACCAGCACCTGACGCGGATCTCCGCCGCGCTAGCCTATGCGGCGGATATCTCGATGCTCTCGCTCGGAGGGTCGCTGAAGCGCCGGGAACGGGTCTCCGCGCGGCTGGGCGACGTCCTTTCCATGCTCTACCTCGCCTCGGCGGCGCTCAAGCGCTTCGAGGACGAGGGCCGGCAGGAATCCGATCTTCCGCTCCTCGACTGGTCGCTGCAGGACGCGCTTGCCCGCGCGGGCGATGCGCTGCACGGCGTGCTCGCGAACTATCCGGCGCGATCCGTGGGCGCGTTCCTGCGCTTCGTGATTTTCCCGTTCGGCCGGCACTTCGCGCCGCCCAGCGACGCGCTCGGTCACGAAGTCGCGCGCTTGCTCATCGCACCGTCGGCCGCGCGCGACCGGCTCTGCGCCGGCATGTACCTGCCTAAGCCTGAGAGCGAACCGCTCGGGTGTCTCGAGGCCGCTCTCGAGGCGACGATCAAGGCCGAGGCGGTCGAGGCCAAGATCCGCGCTGCGCAGAAATCCGGGACGATACGCGGCAGGACGCCCGAGGAGCTGGCCCAGGCCGCGCTCGCCGCGAACGTGATCGCAGGCGAGGAGCAGGCGCTGCTCAAGCGCGCGGCGCAACTGCGCGACGAGGTGATCCGCGTGGACGATTTCCCACAGGATTTCGGACTGTCCGAAGCGCGCCGGCCGGCCCAGCCGCAACGCGCCGCGGCCTGAAACCGGGGAGAGACCCCTCTCCCCGCTTTCATACGGCGCGTCATCAAAAATAGGGAGCCGTCCCCGGTTTTGCTGTGGCCAAAGACATCTTCATCATCGACGGCGCGCGCACGCCGTTCCTGAAATCGCGCAACCGGCCGGGCCCATTCTCGGCGAGCGATCTCGCCACCGCCGCCGGCAAGGCGCTGCTGGTGCGTCAGCCTTTCGCACCGACCGAGCTCGATGAAGTGATTCTCGGCTGCGCGGCGCCTTCCGTGGACGAAGTGAACATCGGGCGCGTCGCGGCGCTGCGCATGGGCTGCGGGCACAAGGTGCCGGGATGGACCGTGATGCGCAACTGCGCCTCGGGCATGCAGGCGCTGGACTCCGCCATCGCCAACATGCTCTCCGGTCGCTCGAGCCTCGTGCTCGCGGGCGGAGTGGACGCGCTCTCGCGCGTGCCCCTCCTCTATTCCGACGTCATGGTCGTGTGGTTTTCGAATTTCATGGCCGCGAAGACCCCTCTCCAGAAGGCCGGCATGTTCCTGAAGCTGAGGCCGACCCAGCTGCTCACCCCCATCATCGGCATCATGAAAGGCCTGACCGACCCTTACGTGGGGCTTCTCATGGGTCAGACGGCCGAGAATCTCGCGCACCGTTTCGGGATCGGTCGCCGGGAAATGGACGAATTCGCCGCGGACAGCCACGCGCGCGTCCTCCGCGCGCAGGAGAACGGCGTATTCAACAGTCCGCATGACGGTCTCGCGGCGGAGATCGCGCCGATCTTCGACGACAAGGGAAACCTCTACAAAGACGACGACGGCGTGCGCAAGGATTCCACGGCGGAGAACCTGGCGAAGCTCAAACCCTTTTTCGACCGGAAGTACGGCAACGTCACCGCCGGAAATTCCTCGCAGATCACAGACGGTGCGGCGTGGCTGGTGCTCGCGACCGAGGAGGCCGTGAAACGCCACGCTCTGGAGCCGCTCGGCCGAATCGTCGATTCCCAATGGGCGGGTTTGGACCCGGCGCAAATGGGCCTCGGGCCCGTGCACGCGGCGACACCGATACTCAAGCGCCACGGGCTTGGGCTCGACGACCTCGACGCCTGGGAAATCAACGAAGCCTTCGCGGCCCAGGTGCTCGCTTGCCTCGCTGCCTGGAAGGAAGACAAATATTGCCGCGAGGAGCTGGGCCTTGACGGCGCGCTGGGTGAGCTCGACACGGAGAACCTCAACGTGGACGGAGGTGCAATCGCGCTCGGCCACCCGGTGGGCGCTTCGGGCGCCCGCATCGTGCTGCACCTGATCCACACGCTCAAGCGCACGAAGGCAGGCAAGGCCGGCCACAAGCCGCGGCGCGGCATGGCCTCGATCTGCATCGGCGGGGGCCTCGGCGGCGCGATGCTGCTCGAGGCGACGTAACCGCCATGGCGGGCAGCACCCGACACTGGAAGCTCGAGACCGACCGCGACAACATCCTCTGGCTGTCGCTCGACAAGGAGGGCGCCACCGCGAACGTCCTGTCCTCCGACGTTATGGCCGAGCTCGACCGCGTCCTCGATGAGCTGCGCGCGAAGACCCCCCGGGGGCTCATCATCCGCTCGGGAAAGGACTCCGGATTCATCGCCGGCGCCGACGTCGAGGAATTCACCAAGCTCAAGGATGCCGATGACGTGATGCGCATGGTCAAGCGCGGCTGGGACCTTTACAACAAGCTGGCATCCCTGCCTTTCCCGACGCTTGCGCTCGTAAATGGATTCTGCATGGGCGGAGGCGTGGAGCTCGCGCTCGCCTGCCGCTATCGCGTGGCGGTGGATCAGCCCGGAACGCGCTTCGCACTGCCGGAAGTGATGCTCGGCATCCTCCCCGCCTGGGGCGGTGTCAAGCGCCTGCCGCGCCTCATCGGCCCCACCGCGGCGCTCGACATGCTGCTCACCGGCCGCGCCGTGGACGCGCGCCGCGCGAAGCGTTTGGGTCTGGTGGACGAGGCGGTGCCGCCTCGCATTCAAGAGAACGCCGCACGCATGATCGTGCTCGAATCGCCGCGACCGAGAAGGCTGCCTCTCATGCAGGCATTGATGAATTCGGCGCCGCTGCGACCGCTCGTCGCCTGGATGGCGCGAAGGCAGGTCGCCTCCAGGGCCTCGCCGGATCACTACCCCGCGCCTTACGCGATCCTCGAGCTGTGGCGGAGATACGACGGCGACCCCTTCGCGCCACGACCCGAGGATCCGGCATCCGTCATCGGCCTCCTCGAGGGCGACACGGCGCGCAACCTCATCCGGATTTTCTTCCTCCAGGAGCACCTGAAGTCGCTCGGTAAGAACAGCGACTTCAAGGCGAAGCACGTCCACGTGATCGGTGCCGGCGTCATGGGCGGAGATATCGCAGCCTGGTGCGCGATGCGTGGCCTCACGGTGACGCTGCAGGACCAGTCACCCGAGCGCCTTGCGCCGGCGATGAAACGCGCGGCCGAGCTTTTCAAACGCCGGCTGCGCGACAAATCCGGAATTCGGGACGCGCTCGACCGGTTGATTCCCGACGTCGCCGGAGACGGAGCCCGGCGGGCGGACGTCGTCATCGAGGCGATCTTCGAGAATCTCCAGGCCAAGCGCGAACTGTTCGCGAAACTCGAAGCGCAGGCGAAACCGGAGGCACTCCTCGCTACGAATACCTCAAGCCTCAAGCTCGCCGACATCGGCGCGAAATTCAAGAATCCGTCTCGCCTCGTGGGAATCCATTTCTTCAACCCGGTGCCGCAGATGCAGCTGGTCGAAGTGGTCAAAGGCAAGGTCACCGACGCGGAGATCGCGAAACAGGCGGCGGCCTTCGTGCGTCAGATCGACAAATTGCCCCTGCCGGTCAAGGATTCGCCGGGCTTTCTCGTCAACCGCGTGCTCGGTCCCTACATCGACCAGGCGTTGCGCATGGTGGACGAAGGCGTCGCGCCCGAGGTGATCGACGCGGCGGTCACGGCATTCGGCATGCCGATGGGGCCGATCGAGCTGGCCGACACGGTGGGCCTGGACATCTGCCTCGCGGTGGGCAAGGAATTGGCGGGCGAAGGCGCCGAGCCGCCGAAGAAGCTCGCCGAGCTCGTCGCCGCGGGCAACCTCGGCAAGAAGACGGGCCGCGGATTCTACGTGTGGCGGGACGGCAAGGCGCGCAAGGGTACATCGCGTGGCGCCACGCCCGAACTCACCGAGAAACTCATCGCACCCTACCTCGAGGAAGCGCAGGCGGTGGTCTCCGAAGGGATTGTCGCCGACGCCGATCTCGCCGATGCCGGACTCATTTTCGGTACGGGTTTTGCGCCCTTCCGCGGCGGGCCGCTGAACTATCTGAAGAGCAAGGCCGGAAACTCCTGAGTTTTGGAGCCGTGGGACTCGGTCGCGCATTGCTTGCCCTAACGGGACGGGCCATGGGACAATTTTGCTTCCTGACCAGGGAGGGTCACGGTGGCTCCAACACCAGCGGTCGGCGCGTCGCGCAGGTGCTTGCTCGCGACCGCCACAGGGTTGATGCTCGCGCTGTGCACGAGCCCCTCGGTCGCGCAGGCGCCGGTCAAGCCGCGGCCCCAGCCCGCCACACCCCAAGCTCCGACCGCACCGCAGCCGCAGGCGGCACCGCAAACTCCGCCGGTCCCGCCGCGATTCGAGATCCAGCGTTTCCTCGTCGAAGGCAATACGCTTCTCACGCACAGCGAGCTTGACCGGATCCTCACGCCGTTTTCCGGAAAGGCCCGCGATTTCGGCGACATTCAGCGAGCGCTCGAGGCGCTGCAGGACGCCTACGCCGGGCGCGGCTACAACGCAGTGCGCGTGAGCGTCCCCGAGCAGGACATCCGCGCGGGCGAGGTGCGCCTGCGTGTGGTCGAGGCGCGGATCCGCAGGGTGCGGGTCCAGGGCAACCGCTTTTTCGACGAGAAGAACGTCCGGGCCGGCCTGCCTTCGCTGAAAGAGGGCACCTCTCCGAATACGCGGGCGATCGGCCTGGACGCCCAGCTCGTCAACGAGAACCCGGCCAAGCAGGTGAGCGTTGCGCTGCAGGCAGCGGACGACCCCGGCCAGGTCGACGCAAGCGTGCGCGTGACCGACGACAAGCCCTCGAGGATCTCCGCGTTCGCGGACAACACGGGCACGCCGAAGACCGGAAACCTGCGTGCCGGCGTTGGGTATCAGAACGCCAACCTCTTCAATGGCGACGACGTGCTCAGCGCGCAGGTCATCACCTCCCCCGGCCACGCGTCGAACGTGAAGGTCTTCGGCGCCGGATACCACGTCCCCGTCTACGGATGGAGCGGCATCGTCGATGTCCTCGCCGGGTATTCGAGCGTCAATTCCGGCACGGTACAGGACCTTTTCAACGTGTCTGGCAAAGGCAGCGTGTTCGGACTGCGCTACACGCAGCTGCTGGGACGGATCGATACCTACGAGCATCGCGTCGCGTTCGGACTGGATTACCGCGCCTACAAGAACAACGTCACCCTTGTCGGCACCACCGAGCAACTCGTCCCGAACATCACAGTCCACCCGGCTTCGCTGACCTACAGCGGCCGCTTCTCGCAGGTCGGGCGCGATCTCTCGTTCAATGTCTCCTACTCGCGCAACATTCCCGGAGGGAGCAAGGGCGGCGACACCGATTTCGAAAGCACGCGCACAGGAGCCACGTCCAAGTACGGCGTCGTGCGCGAGGGAATCGCGTTCTCGCAGCTGCTGCCGTCGGATTTCATCGTGCGCGCGCTCGCGAACGCCCAGCAAACTCACGACCTGCTCATTCCCGGAGAGCAATTCGGCATGGGCGGCGTCGACAGCGTGCGCGGCTATTACGAGCGCGAGACGGCAAGCGACGTCGGCCGGCGTTTCTCTCTCGAAGGCTACGGTCCGGATTTCGGCGCGTGGATCGGTGGCAACTGGCGCGCCCGCGCGCTGATCTTCGCCGACTCAGCGCGCGGCCACGACAATGCTCCGGAACGCGGCCCGGAAAACAAGCTGGGAAGCTACGGCCTCGGTTTTCGCGCGAACCAGGGAAAGTCCCTCGCGTTCAGGCTCGACGCAGCCCGCGTCACCCAAACCGCGGGCACCCGCATCAAAGGGGAAAACCGTGTGCATTTCGCCGCTGCCTACAGCTTTTGAGGCGGCCCGCATGTGCGAAAAGTCACAACCTTCGCCTGCGGCCGGAGTCTAGAATGAGTTTCCCGTTTGCTGCGGGTATGAAGTCATCGGGGGGGTAGCCATGTCCAGTGCCAAGTTCCAGCCTCGGGACGGTTTCAGGCCCAAGCTGATCGCGCTGTCGGTTGCCGCCTGCTTCAGCTTTTCCGCCGCGCAAAGCCAGGCCAATCCGACGGGGGGCACAGTCAGCTCGGGCAGCGCGAGTTTCGCCAGCTCCGGCAACACGCTGACGGTCACAAACAGCGCCAACGCCATCATCAACTGGCAGAGCTTCTCGATCGGCGTCAACGAGATCACGCGCTTTCTCCAGACCTCGGGGTCCTCCGCGGTGCTCAACCGCGTGGTAGGTGCGAACGGGGTCATCCCGCAAAGCGTGATCGACGGGGTGCTCTCCTCCAACGGCCGGGTGTTCCTGCTCAACTCGAGTGGCATCGTGATCGGAGCGGGCGCCCGCATCGACGTCGCCGGCTTCGTCGCCTCGAGCCTGAATCTTTCCGACCAGGACTTCCTCAGCGGGCGTCTCCGTTTTACCGATACACCGGGTGCGGGCACGGTCTCAAACGCAGGCGTCATCGACACGACCTCGGGCGGCGCGGGCGGGCGGGTATTCCTGGTCGGGCCGGACGTGCAGAACTCGGGCGTCATCCGCTCCCCGCAAGGCGAGATCGTGCTCGCGGCAGGC
>WNEZ01008307.1_pt1 | contig 10557 bp, 12 predicted proteins | sample 5400521 | NCBI WGS metagenome assembly WNEZ01 (sample SAMN13153339, study PRJNA577476) | soil metagenome | isolation source: 120 cm saprolite under Douglas fir tree site 2 hole 1 replicate 1 | place: USA:California | collected 2015-04-18
GCCTGCTCGCCAATGAAATGGCCCCGCGCGTCCACAATTCCGGCCACTGGACCATCGAAGGCGCCGTCACCAGCCAGTTCGAAAATCATCTCCGCGCCGTCCTCGGCTTACCGCTTGGCTCCACGGGACCGGCGGGGCACTGCGCCATGCTCAACTTAATCGGCGAACTCCCCGAATCCACCGAAGTCCTCGCCGTCCCCGACGCTCACCTCCATCTCTACGGCAAATCCCCACGCCCCGGTCGTAAATTGGGCCACGTCACCCTCCGCGCTGCCTCCCCCGAGCGTCTCGCCCTCCGCCTCTCCGAACTCCCCGCTTTCTTCCACCGCCCCGACTTCTGCCTCGACTCCGCCCTCGCCCATCACGCCTCCCTCCGCGCCTGATCCTCGGGTCTTTTTTGGGGGTCGCACCTTTAGGTGCGACATTAGCCGCCTCCGACTACCGGGCTACCGGGGCTTCGCCTTTCTCTTTCATTGATCGCGGATCACCGGTCACTGCTCACTTTTCTCTCCCGACAGGTTGCCGCCCTCCTGCCCGGATGCTACGATTTGGTGTTCCATGATGCCCGCTGACACTCATCTGAGCACTGCCTCCCGGCCACGTGTGGGCATCCCCTGGCGCACCACGCAGGAACAGCGCGAAGGCAAACGCGACAAGCTGGACTTCTACTTCAACGCTGTCAGGAAGGCGGGCGCAGAACCACGGGAAGTATCGCTTGAGCAGTCTGCGGAACAGCTTGCCCACCAACTGGCGGAACTGGACGCCTTTGTTCTGCCCGGTAGTCCGGCTGATGTGGACCCCACCCGCTACGGTGCATCCAGGCACCCCAAGACGGTCACCCTCGATCCGCGTCGAGACGCAACCGATGACGCAATTCTCACTCATGCGTTTAACCTATCGAAGCCGGTGCTGGCCATCTGTTATGGCTGCCAGATCCTCAACGTTCATCTCAAGGGCACACTGATTCAGGACATTCCTGCAAAGAAACCAGAAGCCCTGCCACACGGCCATACCGATCTCCCGGCGGGCGAGCGGAAAGGTGACGCCAGACACGCCGCCAGTTTTGCGCCTGCGAGTCGGCTTGCCGGACTGAATGGGGGGACTGCGGCTGAAATCAATAGCAGCCATCATCAAGCGATTGAAAAACCAGGGGAACACCTTCGTGTCACCGCCCAAGCCCCCGACGGCATCATCGAAGGCGTCGAGTGGGTTGGCGACTCAAACTGGGTCGTCGGTGTTCAGTGGCATCCCGAGCGCATGCCGGAGGACCCGCTCGCACAGCGTCTTTTCCAGGATTTCGCAGCTGCCGCTCGCGCCCGTGAGGCCGTCGCTCAGAAGACTTAGGCCGGTTGGTGGCTGGTTGCTTTTTTCAATTGTCTGGTTTTTTGTTTCCAATTTCGGGGGTCTCATGATTTCGCTCGCGGGCAAGGCGGCACTCATTACCGGAGGTTCGCGCGGTATCGGCGCAGCTGCGGTTAAACTTTTCGCGCAAGCCGGCGCAGACGTTGTCTTCAACTACGTCAAAGCCAAGGACGCCGCGCTTCAGGTCCAGCAGGAAGCTGGCAAGCACGGGACGCGCGTCGAAGCATTCAGGGCCGACGTCAGCAAACATGCCGACAACAAGAAACTCGTCGATCATTGCATCGCGCGGCTCGGCCGTCTGGACATTCTTGTGGCCAACGCCGGCGTCTGGAACCAGGAAGATGCTCCCATCGAGAAGATGACCGAAAAACAATGGGACGATATGATCCGCACCAACCTCAAGAGCGTCTACTCGGTCATCCACTTCGCTGTCCCGCAAATGATCAGGCAAAAATCCGGCAAGATTATCCCCATAAGCTCCACCGCCGGACAGCGCGGCGAAGCCTTTCACACCCACTACGGCGCCAGCAAAGGCGGCATCATCAGCTTCACGAAAGGGCTCGCCACCGAGCTTGCGCGCCACAATATTCTCGTAAATTGTGTTGCGCCCGGCTGGGTTGCCACGGACATGTCCAATCCCGTGCTGGAAACCAAAGCCGGGCAGAAAATGGCTTCCACGGTAATTCCTCTCGGCCGCGCCGCCACTGCAGAAGAAATCGCGGGGCCAATTCTTTTTGTCGCCTCGGACCTGGCCAACTTCATGACCGGAGAGGTCATCAATGTAAACGGAGGGGCGGTCTTGTGTGGCTGAGGTTTTCTAAATTTGCAGCGGTGATTCTCATCGCCGGTGCGTTCATCGTGCCGTCCGCGTCATCGCAACGCGCCGATACGATGATGCCGGAGCAGAGTGTCGCCAAGGGCAAGCAGATCTTGTCCGATTTGACCAATGCGCTCGGAGGGCCCGGCTACACCCAAGTGCGCGAAAGCCAATGCCAGGGCCGCCGCGCGCTGTTCGGTCACAATGGTGCACTTACAGGCTACATCGACTTCATCGACTACCGCCGCTATCCGGACACCGATCGGACGGAGTACATCGGCAAGGGCCGCAACACGATTCTTCAATCCTTAATCGGCATAGACGGGTTGGACTTCGCTCACGGCGGCGTGGTTATCACGCTCTTCAATCGCAACCAGGGCTGGACTTATGACCGCAGCGGAGTAAGTGAAGCTCCCGCTACCTCTGTCACCGATTTCCAGGAACAAGTGAAGCGCAACATCGACAATCTTCTTCGTCTTCGACTGAATGAAGAGGGAATGTCCATTCGCTTCGACGGCAGCGATACGGTGGACTTGAAACAAGTGGATTGGGTCGAGCTGACCGATCGCGAGCAGCGCACCTTTCGTCTGGCCGTCGATCGTTCCACGCATCTCCTGGTCCGCGGCGTGGTCATCACGAAGAATGAAGAAACACAGCAGATTGACGAGGATGTCGCTATTTATACCAACTATCAGTTGCGCGACAGCGTCTGGGTGCCGCTCCAGGTCTCCCGCGAGCGCAACAGTCGCCGTACCTCTCAATATTTCTACGACACTTGCAAGTTCAATCCCGGCTTTCCCGATTCTCTTTTCACCAAGGACTCGCTCAAGAAAGGCGCTTCCGAAGAACTGATCAAGAGAAGCAAGAACTGAAAACTGATTCACTCTAGTGCGAACCTTTGAATCTATCTCTTCGACAGCAGCGCGCGCTCGAATCCATTTGCGAAACGTTTCTGCCGCCCGCGGAAGATTGGCCCTCCGCCCTGGAATTGGGCATCCCCGAAGCCATCGCCGCCGCGATGGATTTCAACCCACGCCAGAAGGATCGCTCGCAGCTTCTTCGGCTTCTTGACTTCTGGGATTCGAGCCTCCACAGCCTTTTCACCGTCGGCCGCCTAAAATCTTTTTCCAATCTTTCTCAGGAACACCGGGTTCGCATTTTGCTTTCGTGGGCAGACAGCGGCATGGGCAAGCGCCGCGGCGCATTTCAAGCCCTTCGAAAGGCGGTCGGCTTTCTCCACGTCATGCTGCCCGCGAAGAACGGTGGGCGCAGCAAAGTCTGGGACAATCTCAACTATCCGGGCCCTCTTCGCGCGCCACAAACTTCTTCGTCTCGCCCGCTCAAAGTGATCGTTCCGGATCGCGAGATGAATTTGTCCTGCGAAGTTTGCGTCATAGGTTCCGGAGCCGGCGGCGGTACTGCCGCCGCGGTTCTCGCCGCGGCAGGGAAAGATGTAATCGTTCTCGATGCTGGAAGTTACTACGATGACGAAGATTTTGACGGCGCGGAGCTCGGCGGTTTTCAGCGGCTGTACAGCGAAGCGGGTTTCGCCGCCACTGCCGATCACAGCGTCAGCCTGCTCGCCGGCGAATGCTTGGGCGGGACAACGGTCATCAACTACTGCACCTCCTTTCGAACGCCCGACGACATTCGAACGGAATGGGCCGCGGCGGGAGTGCCGTGGTTCACCAGCGACGAATACACGCGAAGCCTCGACGCGGTGTGCGAAAGATTGCACGTCAATCGTGATCACAATCGCGTCTCGCACCGCGAACAAATTCTGGATCGCGGGCTGCGCGCGCTGGGATGGCACGTCGATGCCATGCCCCGCAACGTTGCCGGCTGCGACCAGGGAAGAGTTTGCGGTTATTGCGGCTACGGCTGCACTCTCGGCGCCAAGCAATCTTCGACAAAAACGTGGCTCGCGGATGCACAACAGCATGGCGCTCGATTCGTCGTTGATACGCGCGCCGTGCGCGTTCGAATCGAGGCCGGTACTGCAACGGGCGTGGAGGCGCGTTCGAAACAGGGCCACCGCGTCAGCGTTCGCTGCAAAGCAGTCATCAGCGCTTGCGGCTCCCTCCACACACCGGCACTGTTCCTTCGTTCCGGGCTCCGCAACAAACACATCGGCCGCCACCTCCACCTTCATCCCGTTTCGAACGTATGCGGCGTGTTTGAAGAAGAGATTCGTCCGTGGGAAGGGACTATGCAGGCGATCTACTCTGACGAACACCGTTTCCTTACTGGGAATTTCGGAGTGAAGTATGAAACTACAGCGCTCCAGCCGGTCATCGGCGTTGCCGTACTTCCGTGGCGCGACCCGGAACACTACCGCTCCTTGCTCGTCAAGCTTTCCCACATCTCGGCAATCGGTGTTCTCGTACGCGATCGCAATAGCGGCCGCGTGACCATCGACCGCGCGGGTCATCCCGTCTCCCACTACACGCTTTCGAACTTCGATCGCGCGCATCTCCGGAGCGGCTTCATCGGCGCCGCACGCATTCTGGAGGCCGCGGGCGCGCGGCAGATTTTCTCGCCGCATGCGAAGTGGTGCGGTTACGAGCCTGGCCACATCGGCGCAGTCGATACTTTCACGCAAGCCATGGATTCAGCCGGCTGGGATTCCGGGCGCCTCGCGCTCTTTTCATTTCATATCCAAGGCACGGCCCGGCTCGGGAGCTCTCCGAATTCCTCCGCCACCAATCCGGACGGCGAAGCCTGGGAAGCGCGGAACCTGTACGTCATGGACGGTTCTACTTTCCCGTCAGCCTCCGGAGTCAATCCCATGATCTCGATCGAAGCGATCGCCCACCGAAACGCCACTGCCCTGGCAGAGCGGATGAACTGAAGTCGACCCACGGACAGGGCCACCGCCGTTCAGCATATAATTACCAACCACTAAATTGGTCCTTTCGATTGCGCCAAGACAAGAATTGTTTCGATTTGTAACAATTCTTTCCCGTCGCTTCCTTTTATAATAAAATGCAGGACTTTACTGTATGCGTTTTCCTGTATGAAAGTGCTATGTTTAGCGTCACTTGCAAGGAGCCGTCCCCGGCCCCGCAATTGCACCGAATAGGGGTTCGGACCTTCCGCATAGACCGGGATGCCGGTCATGCGTTCGAACGAGGAAGCTACTTGGGACGGAGTGCAACATTCTCGGGCACTCGGCGAAGCCGCAACCGTGGTTTCAGCATGGTGGAATTAGCGGTCTCTCTGACCGTGGTTCTCATTTTAACCGCCATCGCTATCCCAACGCTCATGCGCTCGATTCGAACGTACCAGCTCAGCAGTGCTGCGGCGCGAGTCTCCGACATGTTGAAATTTACGCGATTCGAAGCGGTACGCCGAAACAGGCAAATCAATTTTCTGATGCGGGCGAGCGCAGACGGCTGGGTCGTTGGAACCGATTCGGACAATAACGGGACGATTGATGCGACAGAGAAACAGCAACTGATCGCCGGATTCGCCGCCCTCTTGCCGTCCGGCGTAGCCCCGAGTCCAACAGCCATCTCTGCAGCTTTGGGCGGGGCCAGCCTGACCACGAAGTCGGGCAGCAATGGCTCGGTCACTTTCGACGCCCGCGGCGCGATTCGAGTCGGCGGAGCGGTTTCGACCAACGTCTTCATATTTTACCTGGGCAGCGCGACCGATCCGCAGTTCGGCTATCGCGCCGTGGTCTTACTTCCCGCCGGAAGCACGCAAGTCTGGACCGCCCCGGCCGGAGGCACTTGGCAGCAAATCAGTTGAGGCGCAAAGCCAGGGAGAAAGATGCGGTTCTCAATCACAAAGATTCGCGACGGGCAGAGAGGCTTCAGCGTCCTTGAGATGATGATTGCCACGGTTATTCTGCTGGTCGGCCTGGTGGCGATCGCGCAGCTGGTGCCCGCTTCGATCCTCCTGAATTACAGAAATCGCACCGATTCGTCGGCGCTCGTTTTTGCTCAGCGCTTGCTGGATCAATTTACAGACCAGCCGCTCACTGCGGTTTCCTTCACCGATACGCCCGGCAATCCCTGCGCTCCCGGATGCTCGCTCGGAAATCCTGCTTTGCCGAATACCGTCCAAGGGAGCCTGCTTATACCGAACCAGGCGCTCATTGATTTCAATCAAGCGACCGTCGCAAACTACAGCTTCACCTATCTGGATCCGACAGATTCCAGCGGCACTATGTACGATGTTCGCTGGGCGGTGATCCTCACCGGTGATGGCACCAAGGTTTACTCCAAACGCTTCATCATTGGAATTCGACAACAAGGCGGCAGCGGGTACTTTTTACCGGTCACGCTCGACACCATGGTGGAAAAATGAGGCGGGCTCCCGGCAGAGTGCGGCAACGGGGTTTTACGCTGGTGGAATTGCTGGTCGCCTTGGGGATTTTTCTCGTTGTCACAGGGGCGGCGTTCTCGCTGCTGGGCTCTTCCCAGAAGCATTCCCAGACCGAGTCGCAAGTGCTGGCTTCCTTTCAGGAAGCCAGGTTGGGGTTGGATCAGATCGTGCGCGATGTCAACGACGCCGGCTTTCCCCCACCGACCTTTTTTCAATCCGCTTATCCCAATTTGTCTGCCAGCGCTCCGTTCGCATGGAGCCCCGGCTACACGGTCCCAACTCCCTGTCAGATTGGCACCGGTGGAGGCGGAACGTGCATCACTCCCGGCGATTTCGACAGTATTATCGAGACCAATCCAAATCCCCAGGACGCCGCCAGCCAAGTGCAATGGATTCGCTACCAATTGCAGGGAACAACGCTCATGCGCGGCATGGCTCCGAAAGCTACTTCCCACGACCCAGCCATTGATACAGCCGCAGCAGGTGTGCTTGCACCATTCGTTCAAAATGTCATAAATAACGCCTCTCCGGCGCAGATCGCACAGTATCAGGTCTCCTATCCTGGCATGTTCCCAGGAGGTCCGGTGCCGATCTTTTCCTACACCTGTGACACCGCAACTGTGCCTGTGGCGTGCCCCTTGGCGGGAGCGGCCAACGCGCCAGCGAACATTCGAGAGGTTATCGTGACGCTGATCGTGGCGGCTCCTGCCCCGGATGCTACAACAGGGGTGCCACGCATCGTGCAATTAACGGGACGCGGGCGCCGCGTGAATCCTAATCAGTGAGGTCTGACGAGACTTGGTGAAAACGCTGAACAGAATCCGAAAGCCGCAGAAGGAAAGAGGGATAGCCCTGCTGATCTCAATTTTCATTCTGTTGCTGATCAGTGTCGTGGCCATTGCCTTAATCGTCTCGTCCGGGACGGAAACCGCGCTGGCGGGCAACTACCGCTCGGCAACCGGAGTGTATTACGCGGGCCAGGCCGGCCTGGAAGAGGCACGAGGCCGGCTGTATTCGAAGAACCCCAGCTCCTTCCAAAACACGGCCCCAGGCTTCCTACCTTCTCCCGGAGTTACTCTCGCCGTGGGCTCGGTCGCCTACGTCCTCAATCCGTCTCCCACGGAAGCCTCAGGGACCCTGCTCGCGACGTATCCGGATACGGAATATGACAACGAATTCGGCGGCGGGTCGCTCGCCGGCGCGACCGTGACTACGACTCCCTCGGTTTGGAACACTGCTCCGCTAAGCGCCTTGGGCGTCCCCGGCCCGCTCTACAAATGGGTGCGCATCAACCCGGTCACCGAAAAATCTCTCAACGTGCTGGTGGCCCCCTACAATTCCGGGCCTCTGGACACCGTTACGTCGATATTCTATGACGGTACTCAACTGAACATCTCGGGCTCCGGTGCGCAGGCGTTGGAGATAACCTCCCTCGCGGTCCTGCCCAACGGCAGCCAGAAAATCCTTCAGTATCTTGTCGCTCCCCTTCCATTCAATTTGAGTTTTCCGGCGGCGCTGACACTGGACGGTCAAAATGTGCAGTTCTCCGTTCCTACGTCGAATAGTTTCTGGATTGACGGAAATGATCACGATAGCGTGGGGAGCTGTAGCACGGGGGCCGCTCCTATTCCGGCAGTTGGATATACCAATAGTTCCGATTCGAGCTATTCGAACATCTACAGCGCAATTCCGCCCGGCCCGCCGCCGCCTTCGGGCCGGCGAGATCACTATATCGGTCAAGCCGCATGGCCAGACTTGGCTAATGTCAGTGTGTCACCTAATCTCCAGACCGTCAGCGGACTCAACGCCTTGGTGCAAAACATTACGGAGGCGGCGGATACGATCGTCAATCCAACGCCGGTGAACCCTGCTACCGGTCTCGGCACCGCCACTGCGTCTGATTTACCAGGTGCGATGTCTTCGTCAAACCCCATGATCACGGTCGTCAACGGAGATCTGAATGTCAGCGGTTGGCACGGCACGGGTTATGGACTCCTCCTCGTAACGGGTGAATTCAAGTACGACCCCGACGCAAGCTGGAGAGGGATTGTCTTGGTCATAGGAGTGGGCAAGCTCTCCTCATTCCAGAGTGGTAGCGGCGACTTTCGTGGGGCGGTATTTCTAGCCAAGACCACGGATACAACGACAAGTCCGTACACACCGATGTCTTCCGGAGCGCCTAATGTTCCCAATTTTGCCTTCACTTCCGGTTCCGGAGGTAACGGCATCTACTACAGCAATTGCTGGATTCAGGCCTCGATGCCAACCGCCGGCTACAGGATTCTCTCCTTCCATGAGATTTCTCAGTAGAACATTTCTTGCTTGAAATCTTTTTCACCGAGTCATGGTGTTTCTTAATTCGATAAGCGGAATTCTTGATTCCACAGTTGTAACGTGTTGCCGTGTAGAGTGAAGAGCAGGGAACCGTTCCGGAGTCTCACATGCAGGCCACTCTCTACCTCATTCTGACCATCGCGCTGCTCTCGACAGCTGCAACCAACGCGCAGGAGGCCCCGGTTTCCTCCAAATTCGATGTCTGGCTGCCCGGCAAGCCCTGGGCGTTGGAGCTAGAAGGTACGGGTTTCACCACGCGTTCGAATGAAATCCAGCCCGACGGCCGCCGCTACTTTCAAGCGCAAGATACAAGGAGCCGCGCTGTCGTTTCCGTCTATTTGGAGGCTTTGAAAGCGCCCGCGCAACCCGGCGAATATTCACGCTGCCGGAACTTGATGGCGTGCCGACGAGTCAGAAGAATATTTTTGGCTGCCTGATCAAAGACGGCGTCTTCGCGGATATCCACATTTCCAAGGTTTTTTTCAAGGCCGCCGATCAGCCCCTCTTCGATGCTCTTCTGCAATCGGTCCATATCGTGCCCAGGGAAGCGACCACCACGCCCGTTCCCGCCGGGAACAGTCTGAGCCTCTTTCAGGAAGGCAGCCGCTACTTCATCGCGCATCAATATCGCGAAGCCATCCCGCCGTATCAGAAAGCCTTTGAAATCGAGAAGAGCACGCCGACATTGGATAAGAACCATTGGCGCGCGCTGATCGACAATCTTGGCATCGCTTATGGTATTGCGCATGACTTGAGCAGCGCCCGCGACGCCCTCACGTACGGTGTCATGAAAGACCCGGACTATCCGCTCTTTTACTACAACCTGGCCTGCGTCGCGGCCGAGAAGGGCGACCTCCTGGACACCGAGAATTACTTGAAGCTCGCTTTCGAACGCCGCGAGAATCTTATCCCCGGAGAAACTTTTCCGGATGCCCGCGTCGACGACTCTTTCCAGACACTCCTCCTGCAAAGGGAGTTTCGTAAATTCCTTGCTGCTCTCTACGGCCCGCCGGAATAGGCCTTCACTTTTATGGGATTTTGGCGCTCGGACTCCCTGGGCGGTATAATGGTCGGATGGGGAATAGCCAGGGAAGCCCGCAGATGCACGGCACTACGGTGCTGTGCGTGCGCCGGGACAATAAGGTTGTGCTCATCGCTGATGGCCAGGTGACCATGGGCGATCATGTTATGAAGCACACCGCACGCAAAACGCGGCGCCTCTTCAATGACAAAGTCGTCGCCGGCTTTGCCGGTTCGACCGCCGACGCGATTACACTTTTTGAACGCTTCGAAGGGAAACTTCAGGAGTTTTCCGGCAATCTGCAAAAGGCAGCCGTGGAGCTGGCCAAGGAATGGCGCAAAGACCGTGCGCTGCGGCACCTCGAGGCATTGCTCATCGTGGCCGATACGAAAGGGACATTCATTCTTTCCGGCAACGGCGACGTCATCGAGCCGGATGACGGCCTGGTGGCCATCGGCTCCGGCGGAACGTACGCTCTGGCCGCGGCGCGCGCTCTCTTGAAGCATTCCCGGCTCAGCGCCAAAGATTTGGCCATGGAAGCCATGCGCATTGCCAGCGAGATTTGCATTTTCACGAACGCGAACTTTACAGTGGAAGAGCTCTAGGGGTCAGACGTGAAAATACGGCAAACTGTTTTCGCGCAGTAAAGGAATTGAGCACCTCATGCCCACCAAGTCTGAAAAAGAATTGA
>WNEZ01008807.1_pt1 | contig 10556 bp, 9 predicted proteins | sample 5400521 | NCBI WGS metagenome assembly WNEZ01 (sample SAMN13153339, study PRJNA577476) | soil metagenome | isolation source: 120 cm saprolite under Douglas fir tree site 2 hole 1 replicate 1 | place: USA:California | collected 2015-04-18
GGCGCATCGCCAGGCTTGCGCGGCTCGCGGAAAAAGATGATGACCACAAAAAACATGGCGAAGACGCTGACGGCCGCAACGCGATAAACATTCTCGACGCCTAGGTGGCGATGGGCCCAGGACGCGAAATAAGGGCCGAGGGCTCCACCGATGTTGACCATCGTGTAATAAATCGAGTAACCGATGGAACGGACATTTTCCTTGGAAGCCCGCGCCGTGGTGCCCACCACGCAAGGTTTTACCAGCGAGATGCCGAGGGCAGGGAGGATGAGGATGCAGCCTACAAATAGTCCCAGCGGCACGGCGTTGCGCACCGGCGCCAGCCAGGATGCCCCAATCGATCCGATCAGGAAATAGGCTGCGGACAGGATGAGGTAGGCCATCGAAAGAGCGCGGCGAAAGCCGAGGCGGTCAGCGGCGGCTCCCCCGAAGATGGCGAGAAACCATACCATGCCGCCGAACAAGCCAGTCAGGGTGCCAGTTTGCTCGGTCGAGAAATTCAGCTTCTCTTGCAGGTAGAGGGCTAGAGAGGCAAAAGCCCCGTAGTAGGAAAGACGTTCGAATATCTCGGTGATGTTCGCGACCCAAAAGGGCCGTTCGAAGCCGGTGCGGATTTCTTCGTAACGTTCGTGGAAGCGTTCGGAAAGGGTCAAGCATGGCTCCTGAAGGACCGCGTGGCGCGGGCGCCCTCGCCCGCGATTAACAGCCGAGTCGGTCTCGTACTTGCTGGGCTGTCAGACCCGAAACACGAATCACTTTATTCCGGCTGGTCAGGCCGGCTGCAATAGTAACGGACGAACGTGGTAGGTTCAAAAGCTTTGCGAAGAATTCGATGCAGGCGGCGTTGGCTTTGCCGTCCGCGGGAGGGGCGGTGAGGGCTAGTTTCAGCGCGTCGCCCACTTTTCCCGTGATCGCATTCTTTTTGGCGTGTGGGTGTACTTTGACCGCGAAGGTGGCGCCGCTAAGCGAATTTTTTATTGCTACCATCGAAAGGCGCTACCACAGGGGGCACAGAGGTACACAGGGGAAACCTGCAACATCCATTAGATTTTCCTCTGTGTTCCTCTGTGCCCCCTGTGGTTAAGTTTTTGCTCGTTCCCCGAAGATCGCCGTCCCTACACGCACGCACGTTGCTCCCTCTTCAATCGCTACTTCGAAATCATGCGACATACCCATGGAAAGAGCAGCCATGCTAATTTGCGACAGACGACACGCCGCAATGCTGTCAACTCCGCCGCCTTCGCGGCTTTATTTGTTTGCAGATGTCCGATCAGGTGCCATTCGGCGTCACGCAAGTCGCGCAAAGCATCTGCCTTACCCGCAAACTCCTGCACTCGGTTCTCGCCGAAAACGCGCAGGCCGGCGGCGTACGCCTCGCGGATGCGTTCCGCGGGAAACGTTTTGCTCACGCCCATCAGCGTAATCTCTTCTGGATTACGGGCTGCCCGCCGCGCTGCTGCTGCGATCCGCTCCCGCACCTCCGCGATATTTTCCGCAATCGACATAGGGCGAAAACCACGATGGACACAAAGTATCACGAAGGAGAATCTCTGTTGGCATCGGCGCTATCGGCTGGGCCGAGCTGCGCTCGGCTTGGACGGACGAATGCGTCCGTCCCTACGCAAACCTGGACGGGCGAGGCGCCCGTCTCTCCACGAACTCTTTCTTACATCATGCCGACCGGCGGCGCGGGTTCGCTGGGATCGCCGGCGCTTGAAAGTGGAATCCTGATCATGATGCCCGCCAACCCGGCCATTACGACGAGTCCCGCGAGATACGAGGGGTGGGAAAATATCTGGGGTATTTCCCAATTGCGGCATTTGCGCTGGGTTAAAGCCGCGCCGCTTGGCGAGCCAATCCCCCAGTGCGCGGAAAAATCCGCCCAGGAAAATCGCGAATGTGGTCTCGAAGGGCAAGTACATTCCGACCGCAACTAGCATGGGGCTGCGCACCTGCATCATGATCATGGCGATGCCCATGAAGATGCCTACAACCACCAGGGGCCATGGCATGTCTCCGCCCACAACCCCAACCGCCAGCGTGGCCATGAGCCCGGCTTGAGGGGCCGCCAGTTCGCGGCTGCCAAAACCGAACGACTTATTTAAGAGCGCGAGCGGAAAGTACATCACCAGGCTCGCCACCACCACGGCGATCAACTCGGCCACTTGAATCCTACGCGGGGTGCCGCCGAGAATGTAGCCGACTTTGAAGTCCTGTAACAGCTCACCGGCGACAGCTGACGAAACACAAACCACTGCGGCCACGCTTAGCACGGCTAACACGCCCGAGGTTCCCGAGACCCCCAGTGAAACCATGAGCAGGGCAGCGATGAGCAGGGTCGAAAGCGTCAAGCCTGAAATCGGGTTATTGGAAGAACCGATGAAGCCAACCAGATTTCCAGAAACTGTGGCGAAGAAAAAGCCAACTACGAGCAGCACCGCCGCCGCAAAAATTGCCGGCCCGACAAGACCGGTCAGATTCACATAGAGTATGCACATGAACACGAACATAAGCGCAATCAAGCCAAAGACAGCTTTCGAGCTCATATATTGTTCGGTGCGCGAAAGCTCGGCCCGCTGGTCCGCGGTCTGACGTAAATCGCTGATCGCTTTGCCGAAGCCCGCCGTCAGGCTCTTTCCCATTTTGAACAAAGTGTAGGCCGCTCCCACGAGCATTCCCCCAACCGCGATCGGACGGACCACGAACTTCCAGACTGAAATCGACATGGTTATCCAGTCATCGGGCGTATCTGACGGGAGATATTGTTTGATCTGCGGCCCAAGGAAATAAATGAGCAGCGGTACCATCAATCCCCAAGCGAGTACGCCGCCAGCGAACTGGATGGATGCGAGCCGAAGTCCGATGATGTAACCGACTCCCAGATAAGCGGGACTTACACTAGGTGCGGCGAAAGTACTAATGCCGCCTGTTGCCACGATATTCTGGCTTCCGGCAAGACCAAGCCGGACGCGGCTGCGTCCAAGACTGCCCACCGCAAAGTGAAAGTCCTTGCCGGCGGCGAATAATCCGAAGCTTCCGAGGATGTACACAATTCCGCCAACCCCGATGTTCCAAAAAAGATATTTCGCTGCTTGCGCGCCGCGCTGCCCGGCCTTGTGGATCTCGGAGGCCGCCACCGACTCCGGGAAGGGAAGCTCGGGGTCTTCGACCATGACTCGTCGAACTAAAGAGATAAAGAGGACCCCCAGGATGCTCCCTACCATAATCAGCGCGGTCGATTTCCAGTAGGAATCGAAGCTCCAGAAGGACGGCCAGACCCCGGCAAGCACGAATGCCGGAAGGGTAAAGATCGCGCCTGCGGCAACCGACTCACCGATGGAGCCTGCGGTTCGAGCGATGTTTTCTTCGAGCAGCGATCCCTTCCAGGCGCGCAACACCGCCATGGAGATGACTGCTGCTGGATAAGTGGCCGCGATGGTAATGCCGGCGCGCAAACCGAGATACGCATTGGCCGCGCCCAGAACCACCGTCAGGATCAGACCCAGAAAAATGGCCCGGAAGGTCAACTCCTTCATTTCCATGGTTTCCGGGACGTAGGGGCGATGCTTGCGGATCGTTCCGGGGACATCCCCCGCGGGAGTGCTCATAGGGTCCTCGTGGTCATTCGAATTTCATTGCTGATTCACAGTAGCAGCGACGGCGCACCTTAACATGCCGAAAGGCAGCTTTACAAGTGCGGCGGTCTTGTAGAGAAAGGTTGGTGAGCTGAGACCTTGCCATTTATCTGCAACTTTGCAGCTTGGCCGGGGTTAGAATGGTTCTATCCAGGAGGTATTTTGTGACTCCCGTTGCCAGCCCCTCTTGGAGCCGGTTTCTTGAGGAATTCCATTGCCGGGGATGTGGCGCACACGAAGCATATCGCTCCCGCCCTCGCGGCTTCTTCGAGAAATATGTGCTTCCGTTTTTGTTGCTGCAGCCGGTCCGCTGTGAGCGTTGCTATCACCGGGGCTACGTCTTGCGGACGATTCCGGCGCTCGAGCGGCCGGAGCCTGAGCGCAAGGCTTCGCAGAGTCAACCGCCAGGCGGCTCGAAGTCCGGTAGCCGCGTTGCATAGGGTGAGCGCCACGGCTATACTGAGAAAGTGTAGCCCGGCAAAAAGTGTCATCGGCTTGCTGGGTGCTGGAGGCCGTCTTCAGCAGTAGCAGTAGCGGTACTGGGTTTCGAATACGGGCTGCCCAGGGCCGAGCGGCGGACCATGGGTTGTCGGATCATGGGTTCGCAGGCTGGGCTGAGCGCGTTGCTGCGACTTTATTCTTCACTTTGTTTCCCGCCGATTGCCGAATTTGTGGTTCCCCACTCATCAAAGTTTCCCGTCTTCCCGTTTGTGAAACCTGCTTGATCGCGCTGACGCCCCTGCGGGGGTCATACTGCACGGTTTGCGGAGAAGCCCTGCACATACCTCCAGCTTACATTGATCGAAGAGGGACAGATCGCGGAGAGACGGATCGCTTAGAGGCAGATCGCGTTGAAGTTCAGACGCTGTGCATGCTCTGCCAGCGCGCCGATCCTCCGTTTGAGCGGGCGGTTGCCTACGGTAGCTATGACGGGGAATTGCGCGACCTGATCCATCTGCTCAAGTTCCAGCAGGTTCGTCCCGCGGCGGCGGTTCTCGGGCGCATGCTGGCCGAGACGATTGCCAACCTGGAACAGGCTATGCCTGTTGGGACGCTCTTCTCCAGCAAGATCATGGTCATCCCAGTTCCTCTGCACACGCGCAAGCAAGCCCAGCGTGGATTCAACCAGGCAGAGAAGATCGCGCAAGACGCGCTGAAGCAATTGTCGCGTCCGAAAAGATTTGATCTGTGCACGGGAGTCCTGCTGCGCCGCCGCGAGACCGGGAGCCAGATTGGGCTGACTCGCCATCAGCGGCGCGAGAACATGCGTGGCGCATTTGCGGTGAGCGATCCAACGCGAATATTGAATCGCGACATTTTATTGATCGATGATGTCTACACCACGGGAACTACGGCTTCGGAGTGCGCGCGGGTTCTTCGCCGCGCGGGAGCGGCTCGGGTGTGGGTGGCGACGGTGGCGCGGACATTGAAGATTTCCGATGTCATCGCGCTGCCGGAGAATTTGCCAGAGAATATCTCGGAAGAGGGGAATGAAGATCGCCTCAGCGTGGCGGCTCAGAGCTAGAAATCATGTCGTTGCGATTACACAATTTCGGTGGCAGCATGCGGTCACACCTTCCAGCCGCGATGCTTGCGTCCGGCATACATCAGGAGAGTGACGGCCACGCGCTGCATTTGCCGGTGCTGGTGCTGAACGCCTCCTACGAGCCGATCAACGTTTGTGCCGCGCGCCGTGCGATCGTGCTGGTGCTGAAGGGCGTCGCCATGACCGAAGAAGAAAATGGCCACTTCCTGCATGCCGCCCGCGTCGCCATGCGCGTGCCCTCGGTCATCCGTCTGCTGGAGTATCGCCGCATTCCGCACCAGTCGCGGGCCCTGTCGCGGAAAAACATCCTGCTGCGCGACCGCAACACCTGCCAGTATTGCAGCACCACGCTTCCATCCGGCGAACTCACGCTGGATCACGTCATTCCACGCTCGCGCGGCGGCCTCTCCACATGGGAGAACCTCGTCGCCTGCTGCCATCCCTGCAACCGCCGCAAGGGCAACCAGCTTCCTCACGAAGTCAACATGAGGCCTTCGCGTGAACCACGGTCTTTCAATCTCCACACCAGTCGCCACATCATGCGCCTGATGGGGCATTCGGACGATAAGTGGAGGAAGTACCTGTTCTATTAATCGCTCGGACGGCGGAGAGCAGGTTTCAAAGTTTCAAACTTAAATTGTCATCCTGAGCGAAGCGAAGTTCTTGCTGTGTGCCGGTGCGAGGAACAGCAGGTCCTTCGCTTCGCTCAGGATGACAATCTTGGGACATTGAATTCCGCCCCTCTTACCTATCCTTAAACAGCAGCGGAGCAAAGTGTGCCAGATTATCTCGCCACACCATCCACGTATGCCTGCCGGGGGTTTCAATGGCCGTCACCGGAACGTCCTTGCTCTTGAGCCACGCGATGAATTTGCGGTTCCGTGTGATGAGGTCATCTTCCTTTCCGCAAGCAATCCAGAGCAGGCGCAGACCGGCACTCTTTCCGCTCAGCGCCGCAAGCTCATCTTTTTCACGGTGTCCCATGGCTGAGCTGAATCCTCCCACCCAACCGAATTGATCGGGGTGAGTCAGTCCAATCGTCAGACTCTCGAGGCCACCCATGGAGAGTCCAGTAATCGCCCGGTCATTCCGGTCCGTCGAAACGTGATAGGCGGACTCCACCTGCGGCAGTATTTCGGTCAGCAGCGCCTGTCTGAAAAGAGCCACATTGTGGCCGACTGCCGCGTCATCGTCCCATATTCCATGGCCGCTAGTCACAAACTTCATCTCGCCGTAGCCAAGTGGCATCACCACGAGCATCGGCTCCACTTTGCCTTCAGCGATCAGGTTGTCGAAAATGAAATTTGCCTGTCCGACTGCCGTCCACCCGTTCGCCAGGTCGCTCCAACCGTGGAGCAAATACAGCACCGGGTACGGCTTGGCCCTTTTCGGATCGTAACTCGGAGGGGTATAGACGTAGTATTCACTTTGCCCGTCCACGAGGCCCTTCACCACTCTGGACGTGTAGAGGTAGTGATGCACCACACCGTGTGGCACCTCGCGCGCCTCCCATAGCTGGGGCACGCTCCCCGGCACCGTCACCAGGTTCCCGACATAGATCAGGTTCGGTTTAACGACCGGATTCTTCGGATCGAGTTGCGCTCGCCCATCGACCTCAAATGCATATCCGTAAATCTCCGGCGGGAGCTTAGGGGTGACTACGCTCCACACCCCGTCGCTGTCTTTCTGCATGGGCAGCGGCTTGCCCACACCTTCGAGGTTGAGCAGAACCTTGCCGGCGGCAGGATCTTTGTAGCGGAAGGTGATGCTTCCGTCGGCGTGCACTTCGTTGGATTTGAAAGAAGTAGACGCTTGCCCGTATGCCAAGGAGGACATCAAGACTGGCATGATCAGAGCAACAGCTATGATTCCCGATGTTGTAGTAAACGTTACAGGCAACGCGGTTTTGCGCAACCGGTGTCGAGGTTCCATCCCCGCAAGTCTTTCGATTCGTCCTCGTCGCAACTACCCCAACTTTCGCATGCTAAGGCTGAAAGCTGATAACCGATGCTGAAAGCTAATAGCTGACAGCTTCTACTGCGGCTTCTGCGGCTCAGGCTGTTTCTGCTCGTCCGGTTTCTTCTGCTCCGTTCCCTTTTGCACTTCCTGGCCTTCGAAGGTGATCTTCGATCTTGATCCAAAGCGCCTGTAGTTCGTGTACTTGATGATCTCGCGGATCTTGATGTCCTCGGTGGAGAACTTCAAGGTGTCCTCGGCGCGCGTGTAGGTTGGGAACCAATATTGGCCGTCAATCTGTTCGCGCCAGGTCGTGAACTTGGGGAACAAGTTCTCGTTGCCTTTCTTCTTCCGGATGTCGGGCACCGTCTTGCCGTAAGTTTCCACGATCTGGAAGTCGTGGTCGTCCACCCAGATTCGTCCCTGGAAATAGCGCTTCTTGCCGACAATCTGCTTGGGGGCAACATCGAAAACATAAGTATTCAATTCGTCCTGTTTTTGCTGGCCGACGTACAGGATGTCGTATTCCCCGATCTCATCCGAGGTCAGCACGAACGGGAGGCGGTTTTCGATATCGTCGAAGTCCTCCTCGGTCATCATGAGGCGTTGCAGAGTGGGCTGCGGCGCGAAGACCACGTTTTTGATCTTGCGCCCCTTGTCGTCGAAGGTCACGTCGAATACTTGCTGATAGTAGCCATCCGGAGTGTCGCCCTCGAGCGTCATTACCTTGACGTCCTGCCGGAAGGTGTACTGGTCGCGCGCTTCCTTGAACGCTTTCTCCTTAGCGGAGAAGCGCTTGATGATTTCGTCGACGGTGATTCCCTTGGGCTCGGATTTGTCGAGAGCGCCTTCCTGCGCGCGTGCCACCGCAGGCAACATAACAATAGGCAACAGGGCGCTAAACAGTGCGGCCAGAGAAAGAATGAATGGGAACGTCAACCGCGCAGATCTGGACTGGAATCTCATAACCCTATTCTATCGAAAAGGGAGCACGAAAAAGTTAACGGCAGCCTCCACCCCCAGAGCCGCCGTGCAAACGGCCCTTAGGAGGGGTGGAAGACTGCAGTTCTGCCTATTTCATTGGATGCTTCGACCGCATGAAGGTTAGCTGGATTTACTTTTCTTTACTTTCGCATTCTGACGGTGGAGCGACGGGCGCCTCGCCCGTCCTTGGCAGCCGGGTGGCCGGGCGGGGACGCCCGGCTCTCCACTGGAAAACGCTTCACGATCTAACGCGCGTTGCGCACGGCCTTGGCCATCGCCCACTCGACCAATCCTGGAAATAACTGGTACAGCTTTATGACCGGAATCATGGTCCAGGGTACGACGACCTCACGTTTTCTTTTGCGATAGCCGCGATAGGCCGCTCGAGCCACTCGCTCAGCCGAAACGCCCTGAACCGATTGTGGGCGCACATTGAACTTGCGGTCGGCTACCACATGCTGGCCGAAATCGGTACGCACATAACCGGGACAGACCGTAAGAATGTTGATGTCATCGCGTTTTAGCTCAAGCCGCGCGCCTTTGCCGATAGCGTTCACGGCAAACTTGCTGGCGGAGTATATGGCCATGAACGGCACCGGGATGTGTCCGGCAACGCTTGAGATGTTGATGATGTCCCCGCCGCCCGCTTCGCGCATGGCGGGCACCACCGCCTGCGTACAGGCGATGGCGCCGAAGAGATTGGTTTCGAACAATTCACGGCACGCCGACATCTCCATACCAGGGACTGAGTCGCGGATGCCCACGCCCGCGTTATTGACCCATACATCCACGCGATCGAAGTGGTGCAGCGTCAGTGCCAGCGCGCGGTCGATTTCGTCACGATGGCGGACATCGCAGGCCATGGCGAGTGTGCGGTCAGTGTGGCCAATCCGGTGGCGGGCGGCCTCGGCGCGACTGGCATCGCGCGACAGCAATACCACGCTGGCTCCTTCATCGGCGAAAACTCTGGCAATCGCTTCCCCAATTCCCATGGAAGCCCCGGTGACGACGACTACTTTTCCGTCCATCTCCATGGCGACCCTTGTATCGCGTGGAGTGGTGGAAGTCAATGTCAGTTAGCCATTGACCCTGTCAACGTCGACACCGCTATAATTTGTTTTGAATGAAAGTGAAGAAGCAGAACCCGTTTGAATCCATCTTTTCACGATTTCGTGGCGGATTTCGGTGGGGAAGTGTTGCCAGAGGCGCCAGAGGGCTACACGGCAGATTATCTCTTCCGCAAGCAGGGCTTCGTCGTTGAACTTAAATCGCTGACCGTGGACCAAACAGAGGACATGAATCGGAAACTAACCCCAAAGGTGGAGGAGTGGAGCAGGAGGAATCGGCAGAAACCGCCGGGGGCCGTTGAAGGCGATAAGTACATTGTGGCGATCAAAGACATGCCGCCTGAAATCCAGGACTTCTGGCTCAGGATGCTGAAAGGGCCTGTGGATACCCTGATTCGCGACGCAAACCGGCAGATACGCGATACGAAGGAGCGGATGGGTCTGTTTGCGGCGAGAGGGATGGTCCTCATTGCCAATGAATCGAATCTTTATCACAACCATCCCGACAGTTTCAGACGGTTGGTCGCCGAGATTCTAAGGAAACGCACTCAGTCCGGGGATCTCCGCTATCCTCACGTTAACGGAGCAGTGTATTTCTCGCTCAAAGACGTGAAAAGTAGGGACGAGGGTATGTTCTTCTGGGCACCTCTCCAGATAAAGCAAAAGCCCGACGAGGATGTGAGTCCGACGGTTGCATTCCAGAGGGAACTCCAACAGGCGTGGTACAGCTATATCGAAAGGGTTTGTGAGGTCAGGGTCCGTCAGCATGCTGTATCGTCTGCAGTGGAGGTGCTGTGAGTTCCCTGTTGCCCATCTTCCCGCTCGAACTTGTGCTGCTGCCGGGTGTTCCCCTGCCGCTGCACATTTTCGAACCGCGGTATAAGGAGATGATCGCGGAATGCCTGGAGCAGAAAAAGCCGTTCGGGGTGGTGCGGGCGTCTTCCGATGGAGTCGCCGACATCGGCTGCACGGCCGAGATCATGTCCGTCACCAAGAAATATGACGACGGCCGCATGGACATTCTGACGCGCGGGGTCGATCGGTTTGAGGTGATCCAGGTCAACGAAGATCGATCGTTCTTGCAGGCCGAGATTTCAGTGGTGCAGGACGAAGATGAAGACGAGCCCGAACCCGGCAAGCCGGCAGCCCAGATGGTGACGCATGCAGTGCGGTTGCACGCGGAGATCGCGAAACTAGCCGGCGAAGAGCCCTCCGGACCCGACGAACACGCCGGCAATCTTTCCTTCTTACTCGCCGGATCGCTTCCGCTCGACCTCGACTTCAAGCAGAACCTGCTCTCGACTCTGTCGGAAACAAAACGTCTGGAGGCGGTGATCGGCTATCTCGAGGCGATTCTGCCCGGCCTGC
>WNEZ01006128.1_pt1 | contig 10554 bp, 10 predicted proteins | sample 5400521 | NCBI WGS metagenome assembly WNEZ01 (sample SAMN13153339, study PRJNA577476) | soil metagenome | isolation source: 120 cm saprolite under Douglas fir tree site 2 hole 1 replicate 1 | place: USA:California | collected 2015-04-18
CTTCTGGCTTTTCCAACGCTGCATGACGGAGAAACCTAGAGGAAAGCGCCGAGCGCGGAATGAAGCGAGATACCCAGCAGGATCAGCGCCAGGATGATCATCGCTCCGACGAGGATCAGCGCCAGATGCACGTAGCCGAGGATCAGCCCCACCGTGGCCAGCTCTCCACCAGCCGGCGGGGGGTTGGATTTCCTGATTTCCGCCTTCGCCAGGTGGCCGGTGATGATCGCAGCGATCGCGCCCACCACCGGCAGCGTCACCCAGCAAAGGACTCCAAAGATGACGCTGGCGATCGCCAGGTAACTGGTGGGCCGAGCCGTCGGTGCGGGGAGATAGGTGGGAGGAAGCGTATTCTCCAAAGCCAGGCGAGCCCCGCACTTGGAGCAGAAGACGGCGCCCGCGACCAAGGTCGCTCCGCATTGTGCGCAATTCATCGAGGCCTCCATCGCGCTCACTCCACCACCACCAGGGTGGCATTGTTATCCACCGCGCTGCCTTCGCGCGCGTTGAGCTCGATCACCTTGCCCGCTTTCGGGCTTTTCAGCTCGTTTTCCATTTTCATTGCCTCCACCACCACCAGTCCCTGACCTTCGAGAACCGAATCGCCGAGATTGACCAGCACCCGGACCACCTTGCCGGGCATCGGGGAGGCGATGATTTGCTTTCCGTGAGAGGAAAAACGGCTCGCGATCCGGCTCAACTTTGCTTGTCGCTCGTCGATCATCGCGACGTCGAAAATTCGATTGCCGACGAGCACCGAGAGGCGGTCCTTCTTCTCTTGAATCGTCGCCGCGTACGATTTTCCATCCACCAGCAGGGACATTCCGCCCCGATTGAGAATCACCGCGTCTACCTGATGACTTTCTCCATTCACGGTCACCTTGTACCCAGGCCCGGAGGGTTCGATCTCGATCGAAGTTGCCTCCTTTCGCCCACCGACCGTCGCCTCATAGCGCATCGCCCGCCTCACCAGCCTTCGGGGACCTTGCGCCGGCCCGCCGCGCGAGCCCCCAAGCGCCAAGGCGAAAGACCGCGCTGAAGGCCGCCGGCAGTCGGCACCGCCCGTTTGAGAGCTTTGTCCTGGCTGAACACCGCAGCGGCGATCAGCGCCACCTGCTCCAGCTTCTGATCCGCTGAAGCGGTCAGCACCTGATGCTCGCTGGGGAGAAACCCGGTGTCGTAATTCCCGTTGAGGAATCTCGGGTGCGCGAGAATGGCCCTCAGGAAGGGGATGTTGGTGGTGATGCCCTGGATGACGTATTCGCCCAGGGCGCGGTCGAGGCGGGCGATCGCTTCTGGTCGGGTGGGGCCCCAGGCGGAGACCTTGCTGATCATCGGATCATAATAACTGGAGACCTCGGAGCCGGAATCGACGCCGGAGTCGACTCGAACCCACGGGCCGCTCGGCGGGCGCAGAGAGCGGATCTCGCCTGGAGAGGGTAAGAAATTCCGGGAGGGATCTTCCGCGTAGACTCGGGCTTCCACCGCGTGGCCGCGAGGCGAGAGAGTGCGGGTGAAGGGCAGCCGCTCCCCCTCGGCGACCTTGATTTGCCAAGCCACCAGATCCTGGCCCAGCACCCACTCGGTAATCGGGTGCTCGACTTGAAGTCGGGTGTTCATCTCCAGGAAATAGAAATTTCGGTGAGCGTCGATCAGGAACTCGACCGTCCCGGCGCCGATGTAACCCACCGCTCGGGCCGCTCTCACCGCGACGCGTCCCATCGCTTCGCGCAGCGCGGGAGAGACAATCGTGGAGGGAGTCTCCTCGATCACCTTCTGGTGCCGGCGCTGGGCCGAGCATTCGCGCTCGTTCAAGTGAACGCAGTTGGCATAAGTGTCGGCGAAAATCTGAATCTCCACATGGTGGGGTTCTTCCAGGTATTTCTCGATGTACACCGCGTCGTTTCCGAATGCGTTGAGCGACTCGGACTTGGCGCCGCGCCAGGCAGCTGCGAAGTCCTGAATCCGATCCACGCGCCGCATCCCCTTTCCGCCGCCTCCCCCGGCCGCTTTGAGCATCACCGGAAACCCGATCTTCTGCGCAACGCGCAGACCTTCTTCCGGGCTGGCGAGTGCCTCGGTGGTTCCGAGAACGATCGGGACGCCGGCCCGCGTCATCAGGGAACGGGCGCGAGTTTTTTCGCCCATCGCCTCCATCGCCGAAGCGGGAGGACCGATGAAAGCGAACCCCGCCCTTTCGCAGGCTCTCACGAAGGAGGGGTTCTCCGAGAGAAAGCCATATCCGGGGTGGATCGCATCCGCCTTCGACTGCTTGGCGGCCTGGAGAATGCTGTCGATCGCCAGGTAACTGTCGCGGGACGGAGCCGGCCCGACGCAGAATGCCTGATCCGCGCTGCGGACGTGAAGCGAGGCGCGATCGGCTTCCGAATAAATCGCCACCGTCGAGATCCCCAGCTCCCGGCACGTCCGCATCACCCGGATCGCAATCTCGCCACGGTTTGCTATCAGGATCTTCCGGAACTTCGGCATCGAGGTCCCTTAGAGCGGGATATTTCCGTGCTTGCGTGGGGGGTTGTCCTGCCGCTTGTCGCGCAACATTTCCAGCGCGCGGATGATCTTCCCGCGGGTTTCCTCGGGCCGGATCACCTCGTCGATGTATCCCAGCTCCGCCGCCTTGAACGGATTGGCGAACTTCTCCCGATATTCCCCCACCAGCCGCGCCAGCGCCTCCGCTCCATCGGACGCGCTGGCCAGCTCGTTTCGAAAGACGATGGTCACCGCCGCCTCCGGGCCCATCACCGCGATCTCCGCGGTGGGGTAGGCGAAGTTGATGTCCGCCCGGATGTGCTTGGAGGCCATCACGTCGTAGGCCCCGCCGTACGCTTTCCGGGTGATCACGGTGATTTTGGGGACCGTCGCTTCGGCGAACGCATACAGCAGCTTGGCGCCGTGCTTGATGATTCCCCCCCACTCCTGGCTGGTCCCGGGCAGAAATCCCGGCACATCGACGAAGGTAATCAGAGGGATGTTGAAACAATCGCAAAAGCGGACGAATCGAGCGGCCTTCACCGAAGCGTCGATGTCCAGGCATCCGGCGAGCTTGTCCGGCTGATTGGCGACGATTCCCACCGGCCGACCCCCGAGCCGCGCGAAGCCGACCACAATGTTTCCCGCGAAGTGCTCCTGCACCTCCAGAAACTGGCGCGAATCCACCACCGCCCGGACGATCGCCTTGATGTCATACGGCTTGTTCGGAGAGGCCGGGACGATCGTCTTCAGCGCGTCCTCGGTGCGCAGCGGATCGTCGTCGGAAGGCGAAACCGGCGGATCCTCCGCGTTGTTCGAGGGCAGGTAAGAGAGCAGCTCGCGGGTCAGCAGAATGCAGCCCCGCTCGTCCTGCGCGGCGAAATGCGCCACCCCCGACTTCTGGTTGTGGGCCAGCGCGCCCCCCAGGCTTTCCTTGGTGACTTCCTCGTGGGTGACGGCCTTGATCACCTCCGGCCCGGTGATGAACATGTACGAGGTTTCCTTCACCATCAGGATGAAATCGGTGATCGCCGGGGAGTAAACGGCCCCGCCCGCACAGGGGCCCAGAATCAGCGAGATCTGCGGCACCACTCCGGAGGCGAGGGTATTGCGCAGGAAGATGTCCGCATAGCCCGCCAGACTTTCCACCCCTTCCTGGATCCGCGCTCCGCCAGAGTCATTCAAACCGATGATCGGCGCGCCCACCCGGGTCGCCAGATCCATGACCTTGCAGATTTTCTGCGCGTACGCCCCGGAGAGGGAGCCTCCGAAGACCGTAAAGTCCTGGGCAAAGACGAAGACCTTGCGTCCATCGACAGTTCCATATCCGGTGATCACCCCGTCCCCGAGGATCTTCTTCTCCGCCATTCCAAAATCGATCGCCCGGTGGGTGACGAATCGATCGAGCTCGCAAAAGCTTCCCGGATCGAGGAGGAGATCGACCCGCTCTCGAGCGGTGAGCTTTCCGGACTCGTGTTGCTTCTGAACGCGCTCCTGGCCACCGCCCAGCAAGGAAAGCTCCTCCATCTGCTGCAAGCGTTCGCGAAGCGGATCTTTTTCAGGGGGAGAAGCCATTCGAAGGGTCTTAAGCGTGCGTTCCGGCCGACCGGTTGGCTTGCGAGGCCAGGGCCGCCTCGCGCTCCATCCGCCGGCGAGCAATCCCCCGCTGCATGTATCCGAAGCCCACCAGCAACGCCGCCGCCAGCGGGGAGGTGGCGGCCAGGATGGCCCAAACCGGCTGGACAAACATGAAGTGGGCAATTGCCGAAAACATCCCGGTCATCCATTCGCCCTTGAGCACCAGCAAGAAAATCAGGGCCATCGCCACCGCGGCGATCGCCGTGCTGACCAGAAGCATTACCGCAGCCCGGCGGCGAGCGTGGCCGAGGCTCATCGCCGGAGAGTACGTTCTGACTTGCAGATCATCGTCCATCGGCTCTCTTGGAGCACTATCGCCGCGGTAGTGTCAAGAAAGGCGGCCATCCTCGGCGCGCCTGGCGAGGCGGAGGTCGGTGGCCCCTGCCGGCGCCGGAGTGGTCGCGGATAGGAGCGGCGTTAGTATCTGGAGATGGCCGTCAGGCGCATCGAGACGCTGATCTTCGATCTGGGGAACGTCCTCATCTTCCACGACAATCGACTCCTCTGTCGTCGCCTCGCTGAAAAGGCAGGCCTGCCTTCGGCGGAGGTGGAGCGATTGATCTCTCCTGATTTCTGGGCGGCGATTCACGGCGGTGGAGTCAGCGCCGAGGAGCTTAGGCGTCAGGTTTGCGCGAAGCTTGGGCTGGAGCTGACCGCGAGCGCCTTTGATGAGCTGTGGGCATGCCATTTGCGAGTCAACGAGCCGATGCTGCCGCAGGTTGAAGCATTGGTCGGTCGCGCAAAGCTACTCGCCCTTTCAAACACCAACGCCATCCACGCCCGATATCTAGTGCAGGCTCTGCCGGTGTTGAAGCGCTTCGACCACCTGCTGTTCTCGCACGAGCTGGGGATGATCAAGCCAGATCCGGAGATTTTTCGCGAAGCGCTGCGGCGAGCGAAGTCCGAGGCGGATGCCACCGCCTTCTTCGACGACATACCGGAGTACGTGGAAGCGGCCCGATCGGTGGGAATCCACGGAAAGCTGTTTCGATCCGCCGCCGAATTTCCAGCGCAACTGGCGCAGCTCGGGCTCTAATCCAGCGATTCCCAGCGGCGAATCGCCGCTTCCCGCTCTGCCTCCGAATCATGGATGAAATAGCCGAAGCGCTCTTCTCCGAGCCCGTAGGCGTCCGCCAGCTCTTCAACGGAAGAGCGCCGAACTTCCGGATCGGCATCCCGCAGGCCCGCGAGCAACCAGTCGATCCGGTCCCGTTCGCGGTTTTCCGCCCACCACGCCATCCATTGCCGGGCGTTGGCTCCGCAGGATGCCTTGGTCATTTCGCGAAGCGCATCGGCCGCGGCCTGCGCACAGCCGCGATCCTCCGAGCCCACCAGGCCGATCAGTGCATCGATCGAGTCCAGCTGATGAAGCGCCCCCAGTCCACGGACGGCGAGCGCCTTGCGAGGCTGGTTGCGGCTGGTCAGCTCGCCGCGCAAGTCGTCGAGCACCTTGTCGAATTGGGGAATGCCCTGCAGATGCTTGGCCAGCGCTCGCGCCGCAGAGGAGATGTCCGGCTCTGGATCGAATAGCGCTCGGCGCAGCGCAGGGATGAATTCCGACGCTCGGAATCTGCCGGCCGTGAGCAGGGCCCGGTACCGGGTTTCCAGCTCCGGGGAGTCCAACAGCGGGCAGAGGGCACGTGCACCGGCTGCCGCCAGTTCCGAGAGCATGCCGGGAATCGGGCCAAGCTCGTGAGGCGCGGGCAACGCCAGGACTCGCCCCCGGCTCCACGAGGTGGGACCGGGGAAGCGGGCGACCAATTCGGCGGCGGCGGCCGTGGGCGCCGACAGAAGCTGGAGCCGGGCGCTCTGGCGCGCCTCGACCTCAGGGCCGAGCAATTGAGCGACCAGCTCTCGAATCTCTCCGTCAGGAGGAGTGAAGGCCTCCTGACCTCGGACCTCGGTGGGCGGCGTGGTCGCTCGCCTGGGAAGCCGGAGATCCTGAAACGCGGCGGACAGGTTCTGACAGAAGAGAAGAAGGTCCGACAGCCGGCGCTGACTGATCGGCTTCTCGGCGCAGTCGCCGTACAGGAGCGCCACCACCTTGCCCTGGGCCTCGAGAGGGTAGGCGAGGATGGTGCGGGGGGCCCGTCCCAGCTTCTGCAGAAAATGACCGGTGTAGGCGTCGGGTGGAGGCGGCCCGATATAGCTACCGCGGCTCACCGCGATGGTGCGGAAAACGGAAAACACATCGAGCGGAATCGAAATTCTTTCGATCTCCGAAGTGCTCCATCCCTCCGCCTGAACGTCCCAGCCCAACGCCATCCCCTCTTGCACGAGAAAGGCGGCGACGAAGTCCAGCGTTTGCTGGCCATAGTGCAGGAAGGTGGCCAGCACCTGCTCTGCACTGTGACGTCCGTCTCTGAGCGCCTCGCGCGCGTGCTTGAGGCTCCACTCGGGAAGGTCCACCAGACCGGTGAACAGCTCGCCGTGGCTGTCGCGGCCGGCCATCACCGACGATGCCAGCTGCTCGATCATTTTCTGCGCCAACCCCCCTTCGGGCGCGAGGTCATGGGCGGCGGCAACTTTCTCGACCGCAGGTTGCGGCGGCTGGAGAACCGACAGCAACCGCGACAGTCGGGGCGCGAGCGGCAGTCCATACAGCCCCGCCAGCCATTGCCGGACTCGGACCTCGAGCGCGACCCACAGCTCGAGCTCCCTGCCCAGCAAGAAACCCACCTCCCGAAGCTCGCGCGCCGGAACCGGGTAACTGCAGGCGACATGCAGCAAGCCATTGTCCAGCGAAAGCGGGGTGATGCAGAGCCGATCGGCGATTTTTTGCGGGATCAGAGCTCTGACCGCGAAATTGATTTCGAACTCACCGAGATTGACCGGACGCTGACCGGACACATCCCCGAGCGCCTCTAGAGCTTGCGCTTCCGAAAGCAGACCCTCTTCCAGGATCGCGCTGTCGAGTTTCCCGCCTTCCAGGGCGTGCTGCTCCAGAGTGGATTCGATCCTCTCCGCGGACACCAGGCCTTTAGCGATCAGGTATTGGGCCAGGCGCGCCGGCATGCCGGCATCTTACGCCGCTTCAAATGCGGCGAACGACGTAGGTTTGGGTCAGCCAGTCATGAAGGGTCTGATGCCGTCGGTGAAAGAGTGCGAGCCAGACTCCACCGAGAAAAAAACCAAAGGAGATCAGGGAAAGAACACCGCGAATGATCGCTCGCGCGGGCGCAGGGGGGCAGCCTCGCGAGTCGATCAGAGTCAGTCCCATCAGAGATCGCCCGGGTGTGCAGCTCTGCTTCAAAACCGCGAAGACGGCGCCGTAGCTCAGCGCGAGGACCAGGGTCAGTAGCACCCCGGGGACCAGCACCGAACGCCAGGCCCGGATCTCCGCCGCCCAGCGGTCCATTCCGATCACCCCCGACGGGACGGGCTTGATGTTCACCACCTTCGAGGCAACCCACAGGTAAGCACAGACAACCGCTGCGACGGCCACTGCGTCCACCACCCATGCGAGGAATCGCCGCCACAGAGGAGCCGGGCGGACGGCAGCGGTCCGGGTAAACCTGGTCTCGCTGACTGGGGCCGGCTGCGGGGGAGCTTGCACCGGTGTAATTCGCGGCGCTGCAACCTCCGGCCGGGGTCCGGACTTCGCGGGCAACCCCGGCGGCACCTGGGCGGCGCCCACCAGCTGGCCAAAGCTTGGAATGTTGCCCTTGCTCGGAAGGGGCGGCGGCTTGGCAAGCGGCGCTTTCCCGCACCGCGGGCAAGGCCCAGCGGCTGGAAGCAGTGCGCCACAGTACGGGCAAACAGACACAAGCACCTCCCTTGCCGATGATTATCCCAACTCGCCGGCCAGATGGAGAAGGACGGATAACGCCGCGAGTCCGGCGGTTTCAGTGCGCAACACCCGGGGCCCCATGCTCACCGAAGTGGCGCCCAGCTTCCGGAGGGCTTCCCCCTCGGATTCTTCAATCCCCCCCTCGGGCCCGACGATCAAAGCCCAGCCCGGGAGCCCCCCGCGCGAGGAGAGGACCGCCTCCGAAAGCCTGAGCGCGCGCTCGCGTTCATCCAGAAGCAACAGGCGGGAGGTGGTCGCCACCTCGCGCGCGGCATCCAGGAGGGGGCGAGGTGGGTAAACGTGCGGGACATCGCTGCGACCGGATTGGCGGGCAGCCTCGGCGGCGATGGTTTGCCAGCGCCGCGTTCGTTCTTCGGCCCGGGCCGGCGGAATCTTGAGGACGCTGCGCCGCATCGCCACCGGTGCAAAGGCCGCGGCCCCCAATTCGGTGCCCTTTTGAATCAGCCATTCCATCTTCGTGGCCTTGGGCAGACCCTGAACGAGGGTGATTCGCGGGGTTGGAGCGGCAATCACCTGGGTGCCAAGCTCGAGGACGACGCGGGTGGCTTCCACGGAGCGGACCCGCGCTGAAAATGCCCGACCCGTGCCATCGAAAATCTCCAGGGTGTCGCCCCCGGAAAGCCGCAGGACATGGGCCAGATAGTGGAAGCGCTCCCCTTCGACGCAGATGCTCTCCGGCGGCGGATCGGGAATGGAATGGAACAGCCGCACCATCGTCCGCTCACCCGCGCCGAAAATCCAGGCGAAGCCATTCCCTTCGAGTCCGCCGTCCCGACACCGTCAATCCGCTCTGGCGAAACGCGCGTGCCACCTCACTCTCCTGCCCGATCAACAGACCGGAAAGGATGAGCTTTTCCGCCGTCACCTTTGCCAGATGCGAGGACAGCTCGACGAGCGTATTGGCGAGGATATTGGCAACCACCAGGTCGAAGACCTCGTCCAGCTCGTCCAGAGCGCAATCGGAGATCTTCACCTGCTTGGCGCGATTGAGCTTCGCGTTTTCACGGGCAATCGCAACCGCGACCGGATCGTTGTCCACCCCCAAGACCCGGCGGGCACCCAGTTTTCCCGCGGCGATGGCCAGGACGCCGCTTCCGGTACCAACGTCGAGCAGCGAGCCGCCCTTGCCGGGGGTGAAATGCGCATCGATCGCCTCCAGACAGAGCGACGTGGTGGGATGATCTCCGGTGCCGAAGGCCATCTTCGGCTCGATGGCAATCGGAATGCGATTGCTTGGCGCGTGGGGCGCTTCCCAGGGCGGGCCCACCCACAGTCTGCCAACCTCGACGGACCGAAGCGAGAAGTAGGACGGCGGGCTTCGCCTAAGGGCCGACGACCGCAAGTGCGCTCCGGTTGAAGTCGATCACCCGCCGCGCCACTTCCTGAACCTCGCGTGCGGTGACGGAGGCGATGCGCTCCGAGTATCTGGCGAACGTCTCCAGTCCCACCCCGTAGCAGTGATCGAGTGCGAGGAGGCCAGCCCGGGCCCCGTTTCTCTGCAAGCCAATCTCATGAGCGCCGATCAAGTTTTGCTTGGCTCGCTCCAGCTCCGGCGTTTCCACCGAGATCTCGCAGATCCGCGACAACTCGGCGCGCATTCCTTCCAGGGCGTCTTCTACTTTGGAGGGACTGGTTCCCATGTAAACTCCGAAGTATCCAGGGTCGACGCCCTCCACCGAAAAACTGCTCACGCTGTAGGCCATCGACTTCTTGTCGCGCAGCTCGAGAAAGAGGCGGCCTCCTTGCCCCGACAGAATCGTCGAAAGGACCTCCAGCGAGTAACGCCAGGGATCGGTTACCCGCGCCGCGAGAAACCCCAGCACCAGGTGGGTTTGCGCGCGGTTCAGCACCCGCTTGGACGTCCGCGGCTGCGAGAGCGGAGGTTCGACCTCCACCGCGGGCGCCGCGGCCAGGTCGCGCGCTGTCCCAAAGGCTTGGCGAGCCAGGGCGATCACTCGCTCCGCCTCCACGTCCCCCACCACGCACAGGCTCATCGAAGCAGGATTGAGAAATCGCGCGTGGTGGTCTCGCAGCTGCGCATCGCTTTGGTCCTTGACCGATGCGGCGCTGCCGAGAATAGGAAGTCGATACGGGTGCGTCCGAAACAGCGTCTGCGCGAAAAGCTCCAAGGCCACACTCGCCGGGTGATCCTCCCGTGCATTGATGTCCTGGAGCAGAAGAGAGCGCTCGCGCTCGAGCTCTCCCTCGGGAAAGCTAGGCCGGAGCAAACACTCGGCGAAGAGGTCAAAGGCGCGGTCGAAGTGCTTGGACAAGAACTCTCCGCGCAGACCGAGGGAGTTTCGTCCTGCCTGTCCGGCCATCGAGCCGGCGAACGCGTCCACGATGTGCGCAATCTCCTCTCCCGTGTGGTCCGAGGTTCCCCGCGTGAGCATTCGCGAGATCAGCGTCGAGAGCCCGTTGGTTTCTTCCGATTCGAATCTCAGTCCGCCCAGAAAGGCGGCGCGGATGGCGAATAAGGGAATGGCGCGCTCCTCCCGCACGATGATCGACGCCCCGGAAGGGAGCTTTTCGATCATCACTCCCGAAGTAGCCGGTCGGCGAGAGGATATCTCCAGCTGGATCGACTGGGTTGCTGCCGCCGGGGATGGTCGGCGTTC
>WNEZ01012422.1_pt1 | contig 10554 bp, 9 predicted proteins | sample 5400521 | NCBI WGS metagenome assembly WNEZ01 (sample SAMN13153339, study PRJNA577476) | soil metagenome | isolation source: 120 cm saprolite under Douglas fir tree site 2 hole 1 replicate 1 | place: USA:California | collected 2015-04-18
GCCCGCTCCCAGGGCCGTTTTGAGGGTGAGGGTTGGCGCCTGCGCAAGGACGGAAGCCGGTTTTGGGCCAATGTCGTCATCGACCTGATCAGCGACGAGGACGGCAAGCTGATCGGGTTCACGAAGATCACCCGTGACATAACCGAGCGCCGGGCTTTGGAGCAGGGGCGCGAGCTGCTTTTCCAAGCTCAGAAGATGGAGAGTGTCGGGCAGCTGACCGGGGGGGTGGCCCACGACTTCAATAACCTGCTGACGGCGGTGGGCGGCGCCATGACTCTGCTCAAGCGCCTGATTGCGGATCAGCATGCTCTCAAATTGCTCGATACGGCAGAAAGCGCAGTTGCGCGCGGCGCAAAGCTGACGAAGCAGCTTCTCGCTTTCTCGCGTCAACATGCCGTGGAGCCGGAAAAGGCGAATGTGAATGAGTTGATCGCTTCGTTGACGTCTTTGTTGCGCCATGCCGCAGGAGAACATGTCGCCATCCGACTCGACCTGTCGCCGCGACTTTGGCTCACTGAGATAGATCGAACGCAATTTCAGTCGGCTTTACTGAACCTGGTCGTCAACGCTCGCGATGCGATTGGCGGCCTCGGTGGCGTCATCACGATCGAAACTCGAAACTGCGAGATTGACGAGGCGCGCGCTTTATCGCTCGGCCAGATTCCCGCCGGCCGATTTATCATGCTCGCGGTGTCCGACGACGGGTCGGGAATGTCCGCCGAGACCAAGGCTAAAGCGGCCGAGCCGTTCTTCACGACCAAGGAAGCGGGTCGAGGATCTGGTTTGGGTCTTAGCCAAGTCTACGGATTTGGGCGTCAATCCGGTGGTCAGATAGAAATCGAGAGTGAGCTTGGACGTGGCACAAACATAAGAATTTTTCTGCCGGGATTGGTGTCGGAGACGACGGGTGCGGACACCCCCGAAACCATCGCAAGGGTGCTCGTCACCGAAGACGATCCCGACGTGCTGACGATCGCAGCCGAGACCTTGCGCCTGTCCGGTTACGAGGTCTACACGGCAGCAAATGCAACCGAAGCCCTGGCGATCCTGAACCGGGGCACGCCGATCGACGTATTGTTCACCGACATCGTCATGCCGAACGGCATGAACGGGATCGCCCTTGCCCGTGAAGCTCGGCGGTTACGTCCAGGTATTGGTGTGCTGCTGGCGTCAGGCTATTCCAGCGAACGCATCAACGCCGACGACGATATGGACTTTATCGCCAAGCCGTATCAGATGCCTGACCTTGCCCGGCACTTAGAGGCCGTCAGGACACGGTGAAGATTCATCCTCGCGTGTGCCGGCGACTGGCCGGAAGCGGGCCGGCTCATGTGTCACCCATCCGCCTTGTACCGCTCGGTCTTGAAGAGGCCGCGGGCGAAGGCGAGGTATTCGTCCCGGGTCATCGCCGGCTTGAACTCCGCCATGATCGTCCGCGCCGGCGCGGCGTCGTCGTAGAGCAGGTCGATCGCGGTCATCGCCAGGAGCTTGGCCGGGGTCAGGTAGGCGTGCTCGGGCTCGTTGATGCGAAAGTCCGCGCCGTGCGTCTTGCCGAGCGCGGCGGCGACATAGGGATGGATGACCGGGATCATATGGGCGATGTCGCCCATGTCGGTCGAGCCGGTGCGGTGGCCGCCGATGTCGAATTCGCCCGGACCGAACAGCGCCTCGACATTGGCGCCGAACATGAGGCCCAGCTGGCGGTCGTTGTTTTGCGGCAGATAACCGGGGATCGTCGTGATCTCAACTTCGGCGCCCATCGCCATCGCTCCCGCCCGTAAGCACCGGTCGACCTTCATGTTGGCGTCGATGATCGCCTCGCGCGAGCCACCGCGCACAAAGGTCTCCATCGTCACCTCGGCCGGGACGACGCTGACCGCGTCGCCGCCCTTGGTGATGATCGGATGGATTCGGATCGTGTCCTTGTCCCAGAAGGTCTCGCGCTGGGCGTGGATCGCGTTGAGCGCGAGCATTGCCGCGCTGAGCGCGTTGATGCCGAGCTGCGGCGCGCCGCCGGCGTGGCTGGCGCGCCCCATGAAGCGGATCATCTTGACCAGCGCGCCGTTCGATGAATCGGCGATATAGGAGCGCTTCGTCATCTGGTCGTGCGAGCCGGCGTGGATCATCATTGCCATGTCGATGTCGTCGAAATGGCCTTTGGCGACGAGCTCCGGCTTGCCGAGCAGGAATTCGATCTCGCCCTTGTCGCGGCGCTTCAGGCGCTCCTCGACATCGATGAATTCCTCGGCCGGCACGGCAAAAAACACGATCTCGCCGGCGAAGTGCTCGGCCGCTCCGATCGCCGACAATCCCATCGCGACGCCGAGCATGCCGGCGATCTGCGCGTTATGGCCGCAGCTATGCGCTGCCCCGGTATGCGGGTCGGCGAGCGGGTGGTCCGAGGTGCGCAAGCTGTCGAGCTCGCCGATCAGCGCGAGGCGGGGCCCGGGCATGCGGCCGCGGATCCGGCCCTTGACCCCGGTCAGCGCCAGCCCGGTTTGCGGCATGAGGCCGAGCGCCGCCATGCGCTCGGCCACCAGCGCCGAGGTCCTCGTTTCGTTGAATCCGGTTTCGGGATGATGGAGGATCCGCTCGCCGAGCTCGATGATCTCGTTGCCGTGGCGATCGATCGCCTCGCACACGGCCTGCTTCAGGTTTTGCTTGTTCATTGCCGCCCCCGAACCCAGCCGCGGAAACCGCGGCGCCGCCTCACACAAATCGCGCGATCATACAGACAACCGGAGGCGATTCGCTATGAACTCGCCGGCACGCGATCTGGGAATGGCTGCTATGTATGGCTTCGATCGGCAGCAGCTCCTTACCGCCTTGATTCTGCTGGTGACGGCGCTCTTTGTGTCGAGCGGCGTCGCTTCCGCCGCACCCTGGCGTCGGCCGCTGAGGCTCGCCGCGACTGGCGCATTTGTTATCGCCATGGTGCTGGCATTGGCCGAAATTGTCTATTGGTGGGCCGGCTTAGACCATTAAACACTACTTATGCGGAGCGGATTATGGTTAACAAATGGTTACCTCAATAGGACCGGGACTTGCTGAGCATTTTAGGCGATTCTTGACTCGATTGGCCGAATCTTGTATCAATTTGTAATAGTTCGTTAACCAAGACTGGTCGGCTCACCCCATGCCGCTCGATTTTATGAACATCGTTCCCGAAAACAATCTTCGCCTACCGGATGCGCTGACGATCAAATATGGTCCGGCGGCGCTGCTGGGCCGTTTCGTGATCGCGGCGGACCGGGCGGCGCGACGAAAGGGCGTCCTCTTACGCGTGCGCCACGATTTTGACGAACTGGTCGAGCTCAACAAATTCTATGTCAAGCGTGACCTGTGGTATCCGATCCTCGATGCCTTCAATCCGCGCTGCGCCGAGTTGACGCCGGAAAACGCCTATTGGATTTCCGGGGAGAACGAAGACGGCGAGATCGTCATGACCAATGCATGCCGCGTCCTGGACTGGACCGGCACCAGCCTGGCCGAGCAGGCCTGCAGCCTGTGGTACGGGCGCGATATAGGCCAGCGCTGTGTGGTGACGGCCGACATGGCGCACCAGATCACCGGCGTGGTCGCGTGGGGGGGAGCGTCCTGGGTGCGGCCCGATTTTCGCGGCCGGCAGCTTTCTTATCTTACCCCGCGGATCCTCAAGGCTTACGCGTGCGCGCGGTGGCCGATCGATTGGTCGATCTGCTATATCGGCATCGAGAACGTGAGGCGGGGTCTCGCCGCTACGTACGGGCATCAGAATTTAAGCTACAGCATCGAGTATCCCGACTCGCCGCATGGCGAGCAGGTCCTGGGCTATAGCTCGACCGCCGAGTTCTACGCCGATATCGCCAAATTCATGGATCGCGGTGCGGTGCTGGAGGCGGACGATTTCGACCTTTTGGACGCGCCGACCGGCTTCGAGCACATCGTCACGAACACCTCGCCAGAGGGCGTCCTCCACGGCAGCATCAGCCGCTCGTAACGGTGCTGCCGGCGGGGCCGACCGTCTTCGTCCTCGTATTGAATTGATCCGGTAATAAGGTCGTAACGCGGCTGGCCGGATGCGGCCACCGACTTGTAGTACTCGGTGGCCCACGTGCCGTAATCCTTATCGGGCATGTTTTCGACTTTTTCCCCGATCCCCTGAAGCTGATATTGGTTGCCGATCCAGCGGTGCCCGTTGCCGATGAAACGCCACATCGGCTCGCTTTGATGAGGCTTGATGCCGGCGATCATCAGCCGCGGCAGCAACCGGTGCGTAACTGCCAAAGAGATCACGCTCGGGTCGAACTGCGCGAAGGAAACTCGCCATTTCTGTGCCAGCGGTCGCAAGACATTCTCTTCGTCGCCGAACAATATCGACAGATCCTGTGCCTCAACCGAGAAGCGATCCATTGTCGGCGGAGTAAATATCGGTGCGCACAATTCCGAGAGGCGCGAGACGACATGCTCTGGCGACGATGAAATTTCGGAGTGCCATTCGGTGTCGAAGAATTTCAAGCGAAACAAGCTGACTTGTGATCTGAGAATCTCTTGTTGAACGGCGAGGAGTGCCGGTAGCTCGACATTCCGCGGGTGGAGCTCGACCTCGACAATCGAGCGTTCCAGCACCTGATACCTGATGAAACCGAGATTTTTGACAGCGAAGGCGCTACTGTCGTAATCCGGATCGGGATCGCCCAGCGCCTCGAAGAATTCGGGCGTATCGGGTAAAACCCATTGGGCATCTGAGGTGACCAACATCGTCAGCCGTTGCAAGGTTCGCCTCCGTCTCATCGCGGCGCCGTCCGAAGGTCGGAGCCGGCGCCCGTATTAAGTCACCCCAAGGTAAAGAGACGATGAATCGATTCGCGCTTTTTCAGCCAGGTGCGCCGCGGCGGTGGCCCGCCGGTGCCTGATGCTTCTGAGGTAGACGAGAAGGTGTCGGCGCTGGATGCGCAGCTTCCGGCGCGCCCCGATCGGCTGATCGCGACCTGCGGGTTGATGGTGGCCACGGCCATCCAGGCCGCCGATGCCCTGATCGTCAACGTCGCCCTACCGCAATTGCAACAGGATCTCGGAGGCGGCATCGGACTCGGGACCTGGGTGATTACCGGATATCTGTGCGCGACCGCCGTCATGGCGCCGCTCACCGGATGGCTGCGCCGCCGCTACGGGGCACGGCGCCTGTTTCCCGGGGCGGTGGGCGCTTTCATCCTCGCCTCGCTCTGCTGTGCGTTCGCTCCGTCCTTTGGCGCCATTGTTCTGTTTCGCATCTTGCAAGGCGCGGCCGGCGGCGTGATCCATCCGCTGGCGCAAGCCATTCTGCTCGACATCTATCCTAAGGCGCGACACGCACGGATGCTGTCAATCCTCGGAGCCGGGGTCATGGCCGGCCCGATATTGGGGCCGGTGATCGGTGGGCTGATCACCGATCTGGCATCCTGGCGATGGGTTTTCATCATCAATCTTCCGCTCGGCCTGTTCTCGATCGGATGCGTTTGGCGCTTGCGCTCGGCGGTCGAAACGGAGCGCGATCTGAGGATCGATGCGCTCGGCGTCCCGTTGTTGATGCTGGGTGTCGGTGCGTTGCAGATCTTCTTGGAGAGGGGGGTGGAGCGATCCTGGTTTGATTCGCCCGAGATACTCGGGGAAGCAATGATAACCGTCACCGCGTTCGCCTTGTTGGCCTTGCGGGCACATCGCTCCGGCCTCACGGCATTCCGGCCCGAGGTGTTCAAAGACCTGAATTTTGTCACCGCGGCGTTCTACAATTTTATGTTGAGCGCCATGCTGTTCGTGACGATCCTGTTTTTGCCGTCGCTCGGCGAGGGGCCCCTCGGGTTTTCGGCGGCCTTGGCCGGCGGCATGATCGTGCCGCGGGCGGTCTTGATGACATTGGTCATCCTCTTGGTCGGACGATCGATCGAAACAATCGGCTATCGTTTTCTCTTGGTCGGGGGCTGGCTGGTTATGGCAGCCGGTCTGATCGTCCTGTCCGACATTCGGCCGGCACAGGCGCTCACCTGGATCATCGCCGGCAGCGCGATCCAGGCGATGGGCGCCGGGATGCTCTATACCCCGCTGACCACGCTCGCCTTCTCGACGCTTGCTCCGGAAATTCGCACCGATGCGACGGGCTTATACAGCCTGTTGCGGCAGCTCGGTTACGCTTCCGGCGTTGCCCTGATGAGCGCCGTCCTGCAGGCTAAGATTTCGATGCATTTGGCCGATCTATCGAGCGGCCTGGCCGCCGGTACGGCGCAGCCGGCGCAGCTAGCCGACGCTGCCGCGCTGCAAGGCTATGCCGATTGCTTCACCATGATGGCGATCGCGGCCGCCGTGATAATCCCCGGGATATTTCTCTTTCGCATCGGAGGCAGCGAGACGGGTGGGCATCACATCGTCTCGGGGCCTTGAGCGCGCCGCCGATTTGACCGCCCTTGTCGGCTACGCGAGAGAAATTTAGGCCACCGCGCGCTCGGTGCCGGATGGGTTGACGATGCTTGCGAACACGTCAAGCGCGGCATCGGGCGATCCTGATTGTTGCGGCAGCAGGATGCGGACCAGGGTGCCCTGCCTCGGGGTGCTTTCGACGACCAGCTTGCCGCCATGGGCGTCGGTCAAGCCCTTGGCGATCGGCAACCCGAGCCCCGTGCCGCCATGGGTCTTGGTCACTGCCGGCTTCGCCTGTCCGAATGGCTCCAACGCGCGCTCGATCTCGCTAGCGGCCATGCCGATACCGTAATCCTCGACTTCGACCACCAAGTCTCCAGCATCGTCGAGCCAAGCGCGGATGTCGATCCGTCCCCCTTCATGCGAAAACTTAACCGCGTTCGACAATAGGTTGAGCATGATCTGCTTGATCGCTCGTTCGTCGCCCCAGACCGAGATCTCTTCTTCGGGCACCGTGGCGACCAGGGCGAGGTGGCGGCTGCGCGCCCGCTCGCTGACCATGCGAACCGCTTCCTTGATCAGCGGCTGCACGGGCACGGTCTCGCGCGCCAATTCCAGCTTGCCGGCTTCGATTTTCGACATGTCGAGAACGTCGTTGATGATCGATAAGAGGAGCAGCCCGCTCGAATGGATGTCCTTGATGTATTCAAGCTGCTTCTTGTCGACGACCGGCCCGAGAAGCTCGCTCGACACCGCCTCTGCGAAGCCGATGATGGCGTTCAATGGCGTGCGCAGCTCGTGACTCATGTTGGCAAGAAAATCGCTTTTGGCGCGATTGGCGAGCTCGGCCTGGGAAAGGGCCTTCACCATCGTTTCTTCGCTCGCCTTGCGCTCGGTAATATCCGAATAGAGGGAGACGACGGCGCCGTCGGGCATGGCGCGGCGGTGGATCTGCAACACGCGCCCGCTCATCGTCGTGCGCTCTTTGATGATCGGCACGTCGCGATAGAAAGAGAGGGCGCGCTCGCGAGCCTCGGGCACCGGGTCCACCGGGCCGAAATCACCCCGCTGTGCCTGCTGCAGCAGGACATCGTACAGCGAGGCGCCCGTCAGATCGATCGGCAGCGCCAACAGTTTGGCGAACCGCGCATTCCAGGCGATCAGCCGCCCATCGCGATCGAAAACGCTGAGACCCTCGCCCATGTTTTCGAGCGTGCTCTGCAACAGCGCGCTTTGCTCCGCGAGCTGTTGCTCGCGCGCGCGCATCACTGCAAAGGTGCAGACCGCGGCCGTTACGTGCTGCAAGGGCATCGAATTGAGCAGGCACCCGAACCACCGCGACGGTGCGCGATCCCGCGCGCCGCGCGGGGCCTCCGGACGCAACCTGCCGTACCGAAGGAGCACTTCCCGGTCCTCGCCAATTCAGAAGCTGATCTTTTAGGAGGCCAGCGTTAATTTTTCGTTAGGCCACTGCCGGCGCGACCGACACATCTCGGCGACGGTGCTTACCCGGTACCTTCAGCCTGCGCTCGCCAGCGCCATTCCAAGCCCGATATAGGCCACGGTCCCCAGTAGGATGAGTGCGGCCCTAAGAATTATCCCTTTCATACCGGCGGCGCCCCTCTCCATTCTCCGACACGCGGACCCGTTGCGTTCAACTAACGAGCACAGCAGAGGGGAGGTTCCGGGCCGCGGCGCGCGATATCATCGCGCCGCTCTTGACATCAGTGCATATACGCCTAAATCGGCGCCTACGCGCTGAATTCGAGCGAGCATCGCGCAAAATCTCAGGAGGTGATCGTGGCCGATATTCCTTATCGCGTTGCCCTGATCGTCGGGGCGGGTTCGGGCATCAGCGCGTCGGTGGCGCGCGGTTTGGCGGCGTCCGGCCTCAAGGTCGGGCTGGCGGCGCGCAACATCGAGAAACTGGCGCCGCTCGCCGCCGAGACCGGCGCCGAAACCTTCGCCGTCGATGCGTCGGACCCGGCCGGGGTCGCCCGCTTGTTCGCGGAGGCCGATCGCCGGCTCGGGGAACCCGATATGGTGCTCTACAACGCCAGCGCCCGCGCGCACGGCCCGATCGCCGAGCTCGACCCGGAAGCCGTCCGGAAGGCGGTCGAGATCTCGGCCTTTGGTGGGTTCCTCGTCATCCAGCAGGCGGCGCGGCGCATGATCCCGCGTGAGCACGGCGCGATCCTCTTGACCGGCGCCAGCGCCAGCGTCAAGGGCTACCCGCTCTCCGCGGCCTTCGCGATGGGCAAATTCGCCTTGCGCGGTCTGGCGCAAAGCACCGCGCGCGAGCTCGGGCCGAAAGGCATCCATGTCGCCCATTTCGTCATCGACGGCGGGGTGCGCAGCGCGCGGCGGCCGGACCCGAACGAGCGGCCGGACAGCACGCTCGACCCCGACGGGATCGCCCAGACCTATCTCGATGTGCTGCGCCAGCCGCGCAGCGCCTGGTCGCTGGAGGTCGAGATGCGGCCCTGGGTCGAGAAATTCTGATGAGGAAGCCCCCCTCGAAGGGCACCGCGCTCGTCACCGGCGCCTCGACCGGCATCGGTGCCGTCTATGCCGACCATCTGGCAAAGCGCGGTTACGACCTCATCCTGGTGGCGCGGAACGAGGCGAAGCTGACCGCGCTGTCCACCCGCCTGACCCGAGAGACCGGTCGGTCGATCGCGGTGCTGCCCGCCGATCTCAGCAGCAAGGCGGACCTCGCCCGGGTCGAGGCCACGCTGCGCGACGATCCGAGCATCACGATGCTCGTCAACAATGCCGGGACCGCGTCGGTCGCGCCGTTGCTGGATGCCGACATCGAGAAGATGACGGCGATGATCGATCTCAACATCACCGCGCTGACCCGCCTGACCTATGCCGCCGCGCCGGCCTCCGCCGCGCCGGCCTTCGCCGCGCGCGGCGTGGGCACGATCATCAACATCGCATCGGTGGTCGGGATCTCGCCCGAAGCCCTCAACGGCGTCTACGGCGCGAGCAAGGCCTACGTCATCGCCTTCACCCATTCGCTGCAGCATGAGCTCGCCGGTAAAGGCATCCGCATCCAGGCGGTACTGCCGGGTGCGACCGCGACCGACCTATGGGAAAACGCCGGTCTCCACTACCGCAACCTGCCGGCGGAGATCGTCATGTCGCCGGAAGACATGGTCGATGCGGCGCTGGCCGGGCTCGACCAGGGCGAGCGCGTCACGATCCCGCCGCTTCATGACGGCGAGGAAAGGAACCGTTTCGAGGCCGCGCGCCGTGTTCTCTCGCAGCATCTCGGCAATTCCGTGCCGGCGCCCCGCTACCGGGCCGGCATACCGGCTCGGCAACCGGCGTGACGCTGATGCCCGACCATGTCCCGCACACGAATTTCGGCGTTGTCGAGCGCAATCTCGCGGTCAGCGAGACCGGTCATGCCTTCCTGTTGAAGCTGCTCGATGGCACCTACCCGGCGCCGCCATTCGCGGAGGTCTGCGACATCTGGCCGACCGAGATCGAGGCGGGCCGGATCGTCTTCGAGGCGTGCCCATCGGCGCGATTCTACAACCCGATGGGCACGGTCCACGGCGGATGGATTTCGACCGTCCTCGATTCGGCGATGGGCTGCGCCGTGCACTCCCTGCTGAAGCCCGGGCAGGCGTTCACGACGGCGGAACTGAAAGTGAATTTCGTGCGGCCGCTCCTCGAACAGACCGGCAAGCTGCGGTGCGAGGGAAAGATCATCCATTTCGGCGGCCGGCTGGCAACCTCCGAAGGCCGGCTGACCGATCTATCCGGAAACCTGATCGCCCACGGCTCCGAAACCTGCATGATTTTGAACCTGTAGGGCGGAAAAGCCTTTAGCCCGCGGGCCTGACCCGCGGGGCAGCTGCTTTCCGCCAGCCATTCTGTTTACTTGAAGCCCGGGGTGTCACCTGTCATATGGAAAGCGACAGTTGACAGGAGATTCCGATGGCAGCCCGGACGGAAGGAGAAGTCCCCCCAGGCGAAGTTCCGGGGATCACCGCCGCCGCCAACCTGCTCGGCGGTTCCAGGGTGTTTCACCGGCGGCTGCGCCATCCGCTGGATGTCCACGAGGCTCTCAGCCGCGGTCTGCCGCGAGAGGCGTTGACGCACCTGATCAGCAACGTCGCGGTTCTCCACAATCACGCTCTTCTCAAGCTGGCGATTGGCGTAAGCCTG
>WNEZ01013567.1_pt1 | contig 10554 bp, 7 predicted proteins | sample 5400521 | NCBI WGS metagenome assembly WNEZ01 (sample SAMN13153339, study PRJNA577476) | soil metagenome | isolation source: 120 cm saprolite under Douglas fir tree site 2 hole 1 replicate 1 | place: USA:California | collected 2015-04-18
TGCCGCCGTTCATGACGATGGCGTCGCATTCGACATGGCCGTCAAAATTGAGGTGCGAGCCGTAACCGGCGTCGAAGGTGGGGTCGTCTTCGAGGACGACGATGGCGGCTTCGATGGCGTCCAGAGCGGAACCGCCGCGGTGCAGGATGGCCCACCCGGCTTTTAGAGCGCGATGGCAGCCGGATTTGCAAGAGTCGACGGCTTCGTCAGGAATGTCCCACGCGCCGCCGTGAACGATCAGAGCAGGTTTCATCGAAATGTAGGATGGCAAAGGCACGGCGGTTTGTCTAGGAGAGGTCGAGAGATGGCCCGAACAAAAAGAACTTAACACAGAGATCATGGAGTTCGCAGAGTTCACAGAGAAGAGAAAACCATCGGACAAAGAAATCGAGCAGAAAAAAGCAGGCTGATCTGTCACCAAGATTCCTGAAAGAGGCGAGGAATTACTCGCCGTCGTGGATGGTGGCGAGGCGGACGATTTCAAATTCCTTCTTGCCGGCGGGCGTGGCAACTTCGATTTCGTCGCCGACCTTGCGGTTGAGGAGGGCTTTGCCGATGGGCGAAGTGGTGGAAATGAGGCCCTTCTCGGCGTCGGCTTCCTCGCTGCTCACGAGGGTGTATTCGATTTTTGCATCGCGCTGGAGGTCGAGAACGGTGAGGCGCGAGCCGTAGCCGGAGCGGTCCTTCGGAATATTGGTGAGGTTCAGCATGCTGAGGTCGCCCATGCGTTTCTTGAGATGGCCGATCTTGAGGTTAACGTAGCCCTGGCGTTCCTTGGCGTACTTGTACTCGGCGTTTTCAGAGAGGTCGCCGTGAGCGCGGGCGACAGCGATCTCTTTGGGAAGCTCGACGTTGAGCTCGTGCGAGAGCTGGTCGATTTCTTCCTGGAGCTTTTTTTTAATTTTGGCTAGTGGGTCGGACATAGTTGTCGGTTTCGGTTCGCTAAAAAAGTCTGCGGAGTCCGGGACCAACGGATGGTCTCCCGGACCCCGCGTAAGAGAACATTATAGATGCGGGAGAATTGAAGTCACAAGAGGGGACGAGGAATTACTGCAGAATTGTTCTATGCGCGCGCATTTCGCTCATTTTCGTGGCAGGAGCGCTGGTACAGGTCAGGCTCGTGAACAAGGCTTACCGACATTTTAGCGGACCTTTACTTCCAGGCTCTGGGTGCGAGTGTTGCCGGCGGCGTCGGCGATCGTCAGCGTGTAGGTAGTTGATTTAGTGGGAGTTACATCGACGCAGCGGGAGTAGGAGGGCCAGACGGGATTGGGCTGAGGTTCGAGCTTGACGGTTTTGGCGTTGGCTACTCCGTAACACAACTGGACGGTTTCGCCGCGGCGAATCACACCGGGAGAGGCGTAGAAGTTCTGGATGGCGAGGTCCTTTCCGCCGAGTTGTTCGAGGGCGAGGCGATCTTGTTCCTGTTGTTTCTGGGTTCTCTCTAATTTCGCGCGCTTTTCAATGTCGCGATTTTCGTGCCAGCGGGAGAACAGGATCCCGACCACAACGAGTGCGGCGATGGCGAGAGCGGCGCCGGAATAGAGAACGGGATTCTTGAAGGCAGATTTTTTTTGCGGATCCGGTTGAGCGAGCATGTGTGCACTCCATGGGAGCAAGAGCTTACCTAGAAAAAATAACTCGAAATGGTATCCGAGGGGAAGATGCGGCTAATACCGCGCCGCGGCGGAGAATAGGAGCAGAAATGCCGCGAGCAGTAGAGAGAAACGATTGGACATCGCGAAGATTCTGCATGACTCAATGGCTGTAGTCCACCGGCGACAGCACGGGCAACCTGCTGAAGCCGTTTACGCATCTTGAAGAAGGCCTCCCGAACAATTCGTTGGTGCGCTCCGGGAGCAGCTACCGAGGGTACGTTGGAAGGGGAGCAGTACTTGCGCGCACAATCAGTTCGGGCAGGACTGTGATGGTCTTCGGATACGGCGACTTCGCGGGGGCATTGATGCGCCGAAGTAAGGTGTCAGCCGCGATCACCCCCATTTCCCGCAACGGCTGCCGCACGGTCGTCAAACCGGGATTCTGAAACGCCGCACTTTGGATATCATCGAAGCCCACGACAGAAACGTCCTCCGGCACGCGCCGACCCGCTTCTCGCAGCGCGCGTATCGCTCCGATCGCGGAAATATCATTGAACGCGAAGAGCGCCGTGAAGGCATCGCCCGTCGCGAGCAGCTTTCGCGTTACCTCGTAGCCCAGTTCGGGCGACGACGATTCGCCCTCAAGCTGCAACACCAGCCGTTCGTAAATCTCCAGACCCAATTCCTTTGCGGTCCCTCGCTGTGCCTCCCAGCGAATTTCGGTGTCCGAGCTGAACTCCTGCCCTTTAATGAAGGCGATCTTGCGGTGTCCAAGCTTCGCAAGATGCTCCATTGCGAGCTTCGCGGCGAGCGCGTGGTCCAAAACGATGTTCGTTACGCCGTCCACTTCGCGATGCCCGGAGACTGCGACAACGGGAATCGGCACGCCCTTATGGCACGCGGTGTCCACGGCGATGAGGCCTTCGACCGCGCGCTGCTGCAGCAAGCGCGGATATTCCTCGATCAAATCGGCCCGGTGCCGATGGCTGACGACAAAATAAAAATAGCCTTCTTGCAGCAGGTGGTCTTCAATGCCGGACATCACCAGCGCAGCGTAGCCTTCGCTAATCTCCGGCACTACCACGCCAATCGTGAAGCTTCGCTGGGCCCGCAGAGACCTGGCCATGAAGTTCGGGCGGTAGTTGAGCTCGTGCGCCGCGGCGCGAATGCGCTCCTGAGTGCGAGGGGGAATCGATTTGGCCGCAGGAGAGCGATTAATGACGAGGGACACTGTGGCGGGCGAAAGCCCAAGGTGTTCCGCGAGAGACTTCAGACTGACGGAGCGCGCCGAGGAGTTTCCGCGCGGCTGAGAAGGCGCAACCGTTTTGGCCCGGTTCATGGGGTGATTCGCGAACGTAGTCTGGCACAAGGATTCGGCGGTAGCAAGCATTAGAACGTAATTCTCGTGCAAGAGATCAGTAAAATATCGTTTCCGCTGCGGCCTGAGGTGGCGTGAAAAATCGATTTACTGCTGGGTAGTTCCAGTACCTATTGATTTTAGTTTCTTTACATTTTCTTTACATTTCGCTTGACAAGGCGGCTCCAGCGCGCCGTCTCCACCTATGCGCAATACCGAGCTTCGATTCAAGGGGTGGTGACCGATCCGGACGGGGCCACTGTCTCCGGAGCGACACTCACGTTAACGAATCTGGAAACCAACCAGAAGCTGACCGCTACGACCAACGACAGCGGAATTTAACGACAGCGGAATTTACAATTTCAACGCCCTACCTCCCAGCAAGTATTCCCTCACCGTCGAGAAGACGGGCTTCAGGAAGAGGGTCCTCGAGAATGTAGGAGTCATCCCGGAACAAGCGAACGCCCTGAATCTCCAGCTTGAAGTCGGGCAAGTCACAGAAGTCGTCAGTGTGAGCGGCGATTCGACGCTACTCATCGATACGGAGACCGCCTCAGTCGCCGGCACCGTCTCCAGCAACCAAATTCAACATATGCCTTCGTTCGGGCGCGATGTCTTCCAACTGGTCCAGTTGGCACCGGGCGTCTTCGGCGATGGCGCCCAGGGAAATGGTGGTGGCAGTCAAAATCTTCCCGGCACACAGGGTCCCGGTGGAACCGGCGGCAACACAGGCATCTTTGCCACGGAAAACGGTCCGCAGGTTCTTGCCAATGGCGGGCAGTATGAAAACAACGGCATCACGATTGACGGTATCAGCACGGCGAGCGCCGTCTGGGGCGGAACTACAATCATCTCGCCTTCTGAAGATTCCATTGAAAGCGTAAAAGTTGTCTCCAATGGCTATGATGCCGAGAATGGACGCTTCAGTGGCGCCCAGATTCAGGTCACTTCCAAGAGCGGCGGCAATCAGTTCCATGGCGGTGCCTTCTTTGATGCTCACCGTCCTGGCCTAAACGCTTATCAGCGATTCAACGGCCTAGGCAATAGCGTTTTGAGAGACAACAACAGGTTTAATCAGTTCGGCGCCAACGTCGGCGGCCCGATCTGGAAGAATAAGATCTTCTTCTTCTTTAACTATGAGACTGCTCGCGAACCCAACTCCAGCAGCGTCGGCAACGGATGGTATGAAACCTCGTCTTTCGCTGCCTTCGCGCCTGCTGGAAGCATCGCCGCGAAGTATCTCTCCTTCCCTGGTTCCGGTGTCGTTAGCCAGGGAATCAATCCTTCCACCTGCGCCACTGCGGGCCTGACGGAAGGGGTAAACTGCAGAACGATTCCAGGCCAGGGCCTGGATATCGGTTCGCCTTTGAAGACCGCCTTGGGTACGCAGGATCTCGGCTGGGTAAGTCCCACCACCCCCGGTGTTGGCGGCGGTCTGGATGGCGTGGCCGACATTGCGAACTTTATAACCTCGAGCACGACCACCTCCTCGAAAGCCCAGTACAATGGCCGCGTCGATGCGGATGTCACCAATAAGGATCGCATCGGCTTCGCGATGTACTACGTTCCACAGTCAGCGAGTTTCCTTAATGGCGGAGCACGTGCCTACAATTTCTTCAATCACTCACAGATCAATGAAGCGTTCTCCGGCATCTGGAACCACACTTTCTCGCCGACACTGCTCAACGAAGCTCGCGTGAATGCTGCCGGATGGCGCTGGAATGAAGTCAGCTCCAACCCCCAGTCGCCGGTTGGCCTTCCATCGGATTTCATCGGTAACATCGGCAGTATAGGTGCGCCAAATTCTTTTGGGCCTAATGTCGGCAGCATCTTGAATCAGTGGACTTACACCTTCAAGGATGTAGCCACCAAGATTTACGGACGCCACACCATTAAGTTTGGCGGTGAAGTCACACGACTCTTTTATCTGAACGAGTGCGCCGGATGCGGCGTGCCGAACTATAACTTCTTCAACATCTGGGACTTCCTCAACGATGCGCCGCATAACGAAGGCGGGGGCTTCAATCCTAATACTGGGTTCCCGACGACCCTTCGCCAGGACAACCGCACAGACATTTGGGGCCTGTTTGCCCAGGACGATTTCAAAATACGATCGAACTTGACCATCAATCTCGGTCTTCGCTGGTCCTACTTTGGCCCACTCTCCTCCAAGGAGGGCAACATGTTTGTGGCCGTCCCTGGCGCAGGGGCGAATTACATGACCGGCCTGACCGTTCAGAAGGGAAATTCTTGGAACGCACAGAAGGGTAACTTCGGGCCCCAGATCGGTGTTGCCTGGAGTCCGACTCGATTCCACAACAAACTCGTGGTCCGCGGCGGTTACGGCCTGAACTTCAACCAGGAAGAGATCGCTATTTCGTCAAATATTGGAGGAAATCCCGGGTTGGTGGTATTCCCGAGCTTGAACATGTCCACGCCGACCTCGCCAAATCCTGGCATTATTTACGCCGTTTCGTCGGACGTGCACTCACTCAACGGCTATCCGGCGAACCCGAACACGAAGGCGAGCTTTAACGCGAACGGGCTACCTGCAAGCGGCTCCCAAGTTAACGTGAGCATCTTCCCCACTGACCTTCCCACCATGCGTGTCCATCACTACTCGCTGGATGCCCAATACGATCTGGGTCACCAGTTCGTAGCCACGCTGGGATATCAGGGAAGCTTGTCGCGTAACACCTACTTTCACGAGAACCCAAATGCCGTCCCTGCGACCTTGGGCTACACGCTGAACCCGCAGATCGGCGGCGGAGACTACTGGGGCGTTTCAGGCAGCGGCAACTACAACGCCTTGCTCGCTGGATTGAAGCATCAGTTCTCGCGCCAGTTTATGGCCGATGCTCAATTCGCTTGGTCCAAGAGCATGGACACTAGTTCCGCGCCGTACTCGGAACAGGTCTACCCGTATAACCCCAGCCTGAATTACGGACGCTCTGACTACAACGTCGGCAAGGCGTTTAAGCTCTATGGCTTGTGGCAGCCGGTCTTCTTCCACGGTAGCAGGGGTTGGATGGAAAAGATCGCTGGCGGTTGGTCGGTCAGCGGCATCCTCAATCTTCACTCTGGGTTCCCCTGGAGTCCTGTGCTGAATTTCTCAGGAAGCCTCTATTGCGGAACTTGCGGTTATTCGCAACTTCTCCCTGCTGCCTACCTGGGCGGCGCGGGCACCAGCACCAGCAACGATGCATTCAAGACTGGTTCGAATTATCCCAACGGTGGCGCGGCGTATTTCTCGACGCCAACCTTCACTGCCTACAGCGGCACCAACTCCGGAACCGCGCTTCCCCAGACCGGCATACGTCGCAACTCGCTCACCGGGCCGGGATACAAGGACGTGGATATGACGCTGGCCAAGGCCTTTGGCCTGCCTAACATCCCGGTGCTCGGCGAAAACGCTAAGTTTGAGTTCCGAATTAATGCCTATAACGTGTTCAATAATTTGAACTTCAAACCGGATAGCATCGTGAACGACATTAACGCCACGGGCTTCGGCAGGGCTACTTCTGCTCTTGCCGCCCGTACCGTCACACTGGGAGCTCGCTTCAGCTTCTAACCCATTCCGGAGGCGCTTTACCCTGGCGCCTCCGTTTGTGTACGGCGGTAACCTGCCAACGAGTTCCCTGCACGCCGGGAGGCTCTCTCGTTGGCAGCTTTTTACAGACACTCTTCGAGTGCTCATGAGGGTAAAGAAGCCTTATGAAAAAGTTGTGCCTTTGCTTCGCTCTGACAACCATTCTGCTGCTGCGCGTTACCTCTCTTGAATCTTCGCCGCGCGAGGACTCGCCCGCCGCAGCACAAGAGATCACTGTGGATGCCAAAGCCCCCGTGCATCCGTTCCCGCACTTTTGGGAAAAAATGTTTGGATCCGGGCGGGCCATCCTGAGCCTGCGCGAGAGCTACGGCAATGATTTGCGCGAAACCAAGCGCATTAGCGGATTCGAATACGTTCGATTCCACGCCATCTTCCACGACGAAGTTGGCTTGTACGACGAGGACAAAGACGGCAAGCCGGTCTATAACTTCTCTTACGTAGACCAAATTTATGACGGGCTACGGGAGAACAAAGTACGCCCCTTCGTCGAATTGAGCTTCATGCCGAAGAAGCTCACCTCGGATGCCAACGCGCTTCATGCCTTCTGGTACAAACAAAACGTCGCGCCGCCGAAGGATTGGAACAAGTGGGAACAGATGATCGAGAGTTTTGCGCGGCATCTGGTTGAGCGCTACGGCATCGAGGAAGTGGCGCAATGGTATTTCGAAGTGTGGAACGAGCCGAACATCGACTTCTGGGCCGGCGATCCGAAAGAAGCCACTTATTACGAGCTTTACGACCGTGCCGCGCGCGCCATCAAGCGGGTGAGCCCGCGGCTTCGTGTGGGCGGCCCGGCAACGGCACAGGCCGCGTGGGTGGACCGCTTCCTTGCGCACTGCAAAGAAAAGAATGTCCCGGTAGACTTTGCGTCAACGCATGTCTACGGCAATGACAAGGCCGAGGATGTCTTCGGTACGCACGAGAATATTCCACGAACGCAGATGGTCTGCCGCGCGGTCAAAAAAGTTCACGAACAGATCGTTGCTTCCCCCTACCCGAACACGCCGCTCATTTGGAGCGAGTTCAACGCCAGCTATATGAACGAGCCCGCCGTGACGGACGCAGCTTTTATGGGACCATGGATGGCCGACACCATCCGCCAGTGCGACGGACTCACGGCGATGATGAGCTACTGGACGTTTTCCGATGTGTTCGAAGAACAGGGCGTGGTGAAGACGCCTTTCTACGGGGGTTTTGGTTTGCTTGCGGAACGCAGCATCCCGAAGGCGGCGTTCAACGACTTCGCGCTTCTCCACCAGCTCGGGGAGACGCGGCTCGACGTCAATTCCGATAGCGTTCTCGTTACGCGGCGCAATGATGGCACGCTCGCCCTAGTTGTCTGGAACTTGTTCCTGCCTGAAGAGGCTGGGTCGCCGAAAACCGTTACGCTGCATTTCAAAGGTCTCAGCGGCGCGCATTCCGCTCGTATCACCATCGTGGACAAGGACCACGGCTCACCACTTCCTGCCTGGGAAAAGATGGGCCGGCCGGCATCCCCTACGCTTGCGCAGATTGAGGCACTCCGCAAAGCTGCTGCGCTACCCGCCGCGCAAACGCAGACACTCAAAAGCGGCTCGCTCACGCTCACGCTGCAGCCTCAGGCCCTGGCACTCATCGAGGTCGGGCGATAGCCCTGAGCTGGGGCGAAGCCGTCAGCACATGATATTCGACTGCTATTGCTTGTGGAACCCCGCGCGGGCCATTCCGTTTTTCGCGGCGTCGTTTTTCATGAACTGCTCCCAAACGAAGCCGGTTCGCGCGTTTTCTGCCATCAGCAGCGTGATACCCAGGTCAATCCCGATCACGTCCGGGTCGTACCAGTTTTTGAGCGGATTAAAGGCGTCCACGAAGCTGTATTTTTGCCAGGCGCGTTTTGCGTATTTTTCACGGATCGTTCGAAGCACGCGCACTGTTTCCGCCGGCAAAAATGGCAAGGAGCCTCCCGCCGCGCAGGGAACGATGCTGCCGTCGATCGGTCCCATCGGGGGCGGGCCGCCCCACGCCACGTATCCATGCGCCGAGTCCGAAGCCGTTATCCCCCACAGTTCTTCGCTAAAGTCCGGAAATTGTTTCGCCAGCTCCAGGCACCATAGTTTGTGGACCTTCGTCGCAATCACGGAATTCTCGAAATAATTCGCGTAGGCATCGGCTTTTCCGCGGAAGTCGAACCAGGCGTGCGAATACTGGTGAACGAAGAGGGGAGCGTGTGAGCCGATAAAGCGCAGGCCGTTGAATTCAAACCGCGGGCGCTCCCACGCATCCCAGCACTCCTTCGGCAATGGATGCGTCGAAGAGCCAAGGCCGAGCAGGTAGATCATCATCAGTTCGCAGTAGCTGTCCCACCGGGCCTTGATGAAGCCGCTCTCCGGTTTCCAGCCCATCGAGAGCGTATTTTTTCCCTGCAGGAACCAGCCCCAATCCACGCGCTCGTAAATCTTCGTGGCCAGGTCGCGAATTTCCGCATCGTCAAAATACGCGCAGCAGGCCAGCGCCCCGCAGAGGAAAATCGAGGTATCGATGGAGGATACTTCCGATTGAAAATCGCGCTCGCCATTTTGCATGTTGAGGAAATGAAAGAAAAACCCATTCATGTGACTCAGGCGGGTGGCGGCAAAACGCAACGTGTTTCGAACGCGCTCGCGGATTTTCTTGCGGTCCTCCCAACCCCGATGGTCCGCGATGGACAGTGCAGTAAGCCCAAATCCAGTCGCAGCAATGCTTGCGGTTGCACGGGCATCCGGGCCGCCTGCCTGGCTGCGGTCTTTTACGAGGCCGGTATAGGGATTCGCTTCCTCCCAAAAATACCGGAAGCTGGCTCGCTCCACTTCTTCCAGGAATGCGTCCTCTTCCGAAGTGAACTGGTATTTTGTCGTCTCGCCAGTGAGCAGAGCCGATGGCGCAGGCGCCGCGGACGGGGATAATTTCTGCTGAAGGTGCAGGGGGTTCTGACGAATCGGTATGGCACGCGCGTTGGAAAACATGAAGAGGCTCGGTGGGAGAGTCGCAATGAAACGCGAGGTGTCCTGGAGCCACTTCCGCCGTGACATTTTTCTACCCATTGCCAGTAATTCCTTCCTGAATCATGGCTGTGTTTCCCGTGAGATATTTTCCTTCATCGGGCAAGGTGGCGCAAACAGCTCGTGGAGCAAATTGCCGCCATTCGGAGGAATTGTTCCTGTGGCCCAATCGGCAAGATATTATCGAGTTTCAGCAAAAGAGACTCTGATCGCAGACATGACATTGAGAAGGGCAAATATCTGGCGGAGAGCCGGGGATTGTAGCCCCGATTGGTAAGCGGGAGGCGACGGTTACCCAAGTCAAGCGAATCTTCGCGGCCCGCGAGAATGGCGGCGACAGCGCGCGTAATCTTTCGGGTTACGCCGGACCACGGCATCTGAGTCGATTTCCGTTCGAGCGGCTCCTTGATTCCGCCGCCCCCGCGCAATGTTGAAACCCAGTCCCGGATATTCTTCCTCTGCCACGGAAATGTCGCTGGTCGTATATATGAATCCGCGTATATGCCGGCGTTGCGCGTGCCGCGGATAGCTCGTGCCCACCACGCGAGCGAGTTGCCCCAGCCGTCCCAGGTGTTCCACGTTTTGGTGGGATCCACGGTGGCGGTAACGAACGATGTCTCGCAAACGGCGGTCGTACATCCCGTGCGGACGATCTTCGGGGTACCGAACGATTTCGTAGATGAAGTCTCCGAGGTGAAGCACGAACCCGACGCGATCTTGCTCGGCGGCCTGTTCGTCCTCAAAAATCATTCGGCGGTACGCGTTCTGAGCACCTTGGTTAGCGTTTTGACCCCTTACGAATACACGGCGATTACGTCGTAGAGATAGGGCTCGATCAGGAAATGTCCCCGCGGTAACGTGGCGGCCGAGGGCGCCAACATGGGGCCGGTCCACCAGGCATCGTCCAGCGACTGGCGGACGACAGAAGATGGCGGCGAGGCCTCCTGCTGGGCCTCTGCGCCCGCGGCTCCG
>WNEZ01006540.1_pt1 | contig 10553 bp, 8 predicted proteins | sample 5400521 | NCBI WGS metagenome assembly WNEZ01 (sample SAMN13153339, study PRJNA577476) | soil metagenome | isolation source: 120 cm saprolite under Douglas fir tree site 2 hole 1 replicate 1 | place: USA:California | collected 2015-04-18
CCGCGGGATCCTTCGCCGTCACCTTGCTCGCGAAGGGTAACCCGGTCTTTTCCTCGATCGGCAGCGCATCAAGCTCGGTGCGCAAAAGTACGGTCGGCCCCTTTCCGTTGCGCAAGACGCCGACGACGCCGGCTCCCCCAACCCCCGTCGTCACCTCGTAGCCAAGCGGGCGCAGCCGCTCGGCGAGCTTGGCGGCGGTCTTCGTCTCCCGGCCTGATAATTCCGGCGCCTGGTGCAGATCGAGATAGAGCGCATCGAGCTGAGGATAGATCGCATCCAGCCCGGAGAGGGCGGAGGGATTGCCCGTGGCGGGGGCGGCGGCGAGAAGCAACCCGATCGCGATGGCGTGCATGGCAGAACTCCTTCGAAGCGGGCTGGCATAGCACGCGGGGACGAGATTTCGATCGAAATCGGGCTGGCCAAACAGAGAGAGGTCTCCGCGCAAGAAGTCGAGCGGCGCTTCTTCGAAGATGCTCGCCCGACCTCGCTTCTCCAGCGGTTCATCCGTCCCGAAGAAGTCGCCGACGTGGTTGCTTTCGTCGCCAGCGAGTGCAGCTCGTCGATCAATGGAGCGGCCGTTCGCGCGGATGGCGGCGTCGTCCGCAGCGTTTTTTAGCTCCTCGCGAATCGTCAGGAGGCTTTCAGCCGATAATGTTTGACCCTCCGGCCGAGCGTTACCGGGCTCATCCCAAGCTCGGCAGCGGCCTTTCGGACAACGCCGCCATGTTGGTTGAGGGCCGCCTGTATCGATTCACGTTCGAATTCTCCGAGGCGCTTCTTGAGCGATGCGCGGCCCGCTGATGTCGATCCCTGATCGGAAAACCGCTTCAGCACTTGCTTGGGCAGGACCTCGAGCGCCACCGGCTCTCCGGGCGCGGTGAGGAGCACCGCCCGCTCGATCGTGTTCCGCAGCTCGCGAACGTTGCCCGGCCACTCGTACGCTTGGAGCGCCGCGCTCGCCGAGGAGCTCAGCGGGCCTGGCGCGCGCTGCATCGACTCGCTGAATCGTTTGAGGAAATGGCGGGCCAACGGCAGGATGTCCTCTGGTCGCTGATTGAGCGGCGGCAAATCGATAGGAAATGTGTTCAGTCGATAGAAAAGATCCGCCCGGAATCGACCTGCTTCCACGTCGGCGCGAAGGTCGCGATTGCTCGCCGCGACCAGCCGGACATCCACCCGGTGAACCTTCTTCCCGCCGACCGGTCGCATCTCGCCGGTGTCGATCACTCGCAAGAGCTTGGCCTGGAGCGCCGGCGTGGTGTTTTCGATCTCGTCGAGAAACAGGGTTCCGCCTTCGGCTATCTCAACCAGCCCGGGTCGGTCGGCGACTGCTCCGGTGAAGGCGCCCGCGACATGACCGAACAGCTCGCTTTCCAGCAGCGTTTCGGTGAGCACCCCGCAGTCGATCGCCACGAACGGGCCGTCGGCACGCGAGGACAGCGTGTGCAATGCCCTGGAAAAGAGCTCTTTCCCCGTTCCCGTCGGACCCTGAAGCAGGACGTGGACATTGTGCGGAGCGACCGTTTGGATCAGCTCCAGCACCGAACGCATCGCTGGGCTTTCTAGAACGATGTCCGACAGCTCGCCCTGAGGCGGAGAGACCGCGCTTGCTCGCGCGTGGCCGCGAAAAAAGGAGCGTTCGAGCTCGGCGCGCAGCCTCCGCAGCTCGCTGCGCATCGCGTAGTCCTCGCAAGCGCGCTTCACCGCCAGCCTGAGCCAGTGCGGCGCCGCTGGGCGGGATAGCGACTGGTACAGTTTGCCCTCGTTGTGGAGCCGGACCAGTCGTTGTGCGTCCGCCTTTCCGCAGAAGACCACCCGCGGGCTGTGCCCGAGTCCACCCATTGCGGTCCGATGATCGCCTGCTCCGTCGGCGACACGCTCGACCGCTTGAAGCGCGGTCGCTTCATCGTCTCCAAAAATCAGGACCACGTAGACATCACCCCTGTCCAACAGCCGCTTCAGCTCCTCTACGGACGAAGCCGCGTGAACATCGACGTCAGGCTCGAGCGCTCTTTTGCACATCGCGCTTTCGGCGGCAGACGCATAGACCATCGCCACCCGCGGCCGATAATCCACCAGATACCGCGCCATCACCGCGCGGTCGTTCGGACGGATGTCTGAGAAGCAAACTCCGAAGGCGAAGCGGTGCGGGCTGCTCAAGTGAGCGCTGTTCTGATCAACCCATTTGACAGACCCGCGGATGGAGAGGAGAGAGTCGTTTCCTGGGACGAGGAACTCCACCTCGATCAAGCTTCCTTCCCGGGGTAGGTCCCCGGAGGGTGCGGCCACTCCCAGGGCCATCCCGCCCGAGCTGAGGTTGAGCGACCAGCATTCGCCATAGCTGGGGCGAGTCACCGCCCGCACGTAAAGCGGGAGCCGCGCTTCGCGCTCCGATTTAGCCGTCGAGGGTCGATGTTTCAATTTCGTTCGTTGCACTTCTAAATTGAATCATAGCTAAAGCTCGAGATCGCCGGGTGTTGGCTGTGGTTACAGCGAGCTCTGTACACAAGGTTGATTCGCCCACATCTCCCCGCTCAAGACTTTTCAACAAGATATCGACGGCACGGCGCCTGCTTTAATGGGGGGCATACATGCGGGTCGTTTACCCGCGTTCGAGGTATGTCAATGATGACTTCAAAATGGGTTGCACCCGGAACATGGCTTCTTGCTGCGCTTCTCGCCACCACCTCTTACGCCGCTAACCACCGCAATCGACGGACCGCGGACCACGAGGAAGACAGAGACTGTGATCGAGACAGCGATTCAAAGGCTGTTATCGAGAAAGCGGATGCCGACGCGGAGCTCGCGTTTCTTTTTGTTCACGGAAGCAACCTCGGGGTCAAGGCGCCCCAACTGATCCTCGGGGGCACGGCGCTCTCGGTTCAGTCGTCATCTCCGACCGATGTCGTGGCGGCGCTCCCGGTTGGCATTTCTTCCGCAACCTACAGACTGCTGCTCGTCAGGCATGACGGCGCCGCGACACAATTTGACGTTTCGATCGGATACTCAGGGAAGGGCGAGCAAGGCCCGCCGGGTCCTGCCGGACCGCCGGGCCCTGTGGGACCGCAGGGACCTGCCGGAGCCGTTGGACCTCAAGGACCGGCCGGACCCGCCGGATCTCAGGGCCCTGCTGGGCCCCCCGGCCCCGCCGGATCCCCCGGAGCGATCGGTCCCGCCGGGCCCGCTGGACCTCCAGGCCCAACGGGAGCCCAAGGACAGACAGGAGCTCCCGGCGCACCCGGCCCTCAAGGTCCGCAGGGACCTCAGGGACTTCAAGGCATCCCCGGACCTGCGGGAACGACTCTCACAGTCGGCTCGAGCTGCAAAGCCATACTGGCAAGCACCGGTCTGCATTCGAGTGGCTCGTACTTGCTGCAACGCTCTGACGGAAGCCTCTACATCGCTTTTTGCGACATGAACGCGGACGGGGGCGGTTGGACCGCGGTGTTTTCGGGTAACAACGGCTCAACCAACGTCTTCGATCATTTCGATGTCGGGGCGTACAACGGCACCTGTCCCGACGCTGCCAATCGCTGCCTCAGGCGCGCACCCGCCTCAATCGATCCAGTGAACACCGAAATCGCAGTGTCCTGCGGCGGTGCGATGGTCAAATTCCCGATCAACAGTCCTGTCTACCAATGGGTGACCGCCGGGACTCAAAATGGCTGGGTGAGCCTGTCGACTGCATCGAGCATTGGCGTGACTCCAGTCAGCGCGGATGCATTCCCCCGGTTTCTTTGGACCGGCAGTGGATCGAACACCAGTTTCATCTTCAACGGCCAGAACGTCCTTACCGGAGCGCAATACACGTTTGCCCAGTCGTACAACTTCAGCGGCGCGTTCGATGGCTGCAATGGAGTGCCGGATCAATCATCGATCGTTCGCGTCTACTATCGGTAATGCGACCGTCGGTTCAACATCCGACCCCAACATGACGGGAGGTACTTTCGGGTACCTCCCTCTGTCCGATTCCAGACCGATCCCTGCCCCCACCGGACCGTGCTGATTAGATTCGGGCACTGCTCATGGAGGCCGTCCGACCAGGGCCCGTGGGGCGGCCCATCCCGATTGTCCACCTGATCCACGGTCTGGAGCTCGGGGGGCTGGAGCAACTCGTCACCCAGCTGTGCGTCCGTAGCCGCGACCACGGCTTTGCGCCGAGCGTGATCGCGCTTGGCCCCGATGGCCCGATGGGAGCGGTGTTCGAACGTGAGCAAATCCCCGTTTGCCGGGTGAAAGCCCGCGGAATGTCGCTCGCGGCGCTCGCTGGCATCCGGCAGGTCCTGGGCGAGTGCGGCGCATCGCTGGTTCACGCGCATGACGTCGGTCCCTGGCTCAACGCGGTCGCGGCGCGCGCCCTTCGACCGAGCACCGAGGTTCTCGCCACGTTTCACGAGCAGCAGGTGCCCTCGGGGGCCAAGCGAAAGGCATCTGCTCTGGCGGCGCGCTTTTCCTTCGCCCTGGTCGCGTGCGGCAAACAGGTCGAAACCAACCTTCGGGATTGGGTTCCGCCGGGAACGCGAGTGATGTTGATCGAAAACGGCGTTTCGCTCCCGCCGCCCCCCACCGAAGTGCAGCGGCGACTGGCCCGCCAACAGCTCGGGATTCCGAACGACGCGGTGGCCATCGGCTACCTGGGCAGGCTGGCGAGCATCAAAGGGCCCGACCTCTTGCTGGACGGATTTCTCGAGCGATTCGCCGGGCGCAGCGATGTTCATCTGGCGTTGATCGGGTGTGGTCCGCTGGAAGAAGAGCTGCGGGCGCGCGCCGCCGGCCGGTCGAACGTCCATTTCACCGGGCTGGTGTTGGATGCAGCGGGCCTATTGGCGGGTCTGGACATCTACGCTCAGACGTCGCGGAGCGAGGGAAGGTCGCTCTCCATGCTGGAGGCAATGGCGGCTGGCCTTCCCACGGTCGCCCCTTCGCTGGACGCCGTTCGCGAGGTTCACCGCGACGGTGAAACGGCGCTGCTCGTGCGTACGGTCGACCGCTCCTCGATCGGCGATGCGCTCGAGCGGCTGCGCGCCGATCCGCTTTTGCGCGCCCGCCTCGGACGCAAGGCCCGCGAGGCGGTACGACCGCATTCCCTCGATGGCACGGTCGCGGCCTACGTCGGACTGTACCGGCGGATCGCCTGCAGGGCTGAGCAGGCATGATCCCCGTCTTACACTTACGGACCGGCGAGGCACTCTACGGCGCGGAGCGGATGCTTCTCGCATTGGCGAGCGCCACCTTGGCGCCCTATTCGCCGATCATCGGAGCGATTTCTCGAACCGGCACGTCGAGCCCGCTCGTGCTGGAGGCGAACCGGCGGGGGCTTGTCGCACTCCAGTTTCCCAGCGCTTCCCGGTTCGATTTGACGTGTGCCCGCAAGGTGGCCGCGGCGGCGCGCTCGCACCAGGCCGCCCTGCTCCACGCGCACGATCCGAAGAGCCTCGGCGTGGCGGCCTGCGCCGCCGCCCTGGCGAGAATTCCATTGGTGGCCACGTTTCACGGGGAGACGCGGGCATCCCTCAAGCTGCGCGCTTACGAGGGGCTGGCACGGATTCTGGGAAATCTCACCCGAGGCATTGTGGCGGTCTCACCGCCCCTGCAAAGGCGCCTTCGACGTTGGGTCTATGCCGCTCCTGTTTACCTCATCCCCAACGCGCTGCCCGAAGCGCGGCCGCTCGCCGCTGACGAACGGCGCGCCGCTCGGGAAATGCTCGGACTCGCGCCCGGGGAGCCGCTGATTTGCGTCATCGGCCGCTTGTCCCATGAGAAGGGTCATCGGGTACTCCTCCAAGCCCTCAGTCGCTTGCGGCGGCCGCCCCGGACGCTGTTCGTCGGCGACGGACCTTTGCGCGAGTCCCTGCAGAAAGCCGCGGGCCATCTGCCGGTGAAGTTCGTCGGATATCTGCCCGATGCGCGAGCGATCTACGCGGCGACCGATCTGGTGGTCATTCCATCCCTCACTGAGGGGCTTCCGATCGTCGCGCTGGAGGCACAGGCGCTCGGCGTTTGCGTGCTTTCCTCGCGGGTCGGCGGGCTTCCCGATCTGTTGTCGGGCGGCGCCGGGTACACCGTTCCCAGCGGCGATTCAGCCGCCCTGGCGCAGGCGTTGGCAGGGCTTTGTGAGAACGAAGAGGCCCGGCGGGGCGCGGTTGAGCGAGGCCTGAAGCGAGGTCATGAAATTTACTCCGTGCGCGCGGTTGCCGACCTGTACGCAGGAATGGTGTACGCGCGGGCGCTTTCTTGCGCCTCTTCTTCGGCGGACCACAAGCCGGCATAGAAATTCACCAGACGTTGCCCGATCTTCGCCGGATCGTACCGTGCCGCGGTCTGCTCACCCCTGCTCGCCAGGCGCGCGGCGAGATCTGCGTCGTGCCACACGCGCGCGATCGCGTCGGCAAAATCCTCGTCGGTGTCGGCGATCAACACGTTTTGCCCGTTCGAGTAGGCAAGGCCCTCCGCAGCCAATCGGTTGGCGATCACCGGTACTCCAGCCGCCCACGCCTCGATGATCTTGATCCGCGTTCCCGAGCCGGCGCGCAGCGGCACCGCGGTGGCCCGGGCCGAGCGGAGGTACGGCGCGACGCTGTCCACCCGTCCGGTCACCAGCACCCGCTCGGAGGCGCACTCCCGAAGCCGCGGCGGCGGCCTGCGGCCCACGACTGCGAGATGGGAGCCGGGGATTCCGTCCCGAACGCGCGGCCAGATTCGGGTGGCCAACCTCATCGCCGCATCCACGTTGGGAGGCCAATCAAGTGACCCGATGAACACGAGCCGGTTTCGGTCTTTCCAGGGTCCGCGAGCCCTCGGACCCATGGTGACTCCGTTCGGGATGACCGCGACGAGCCGCGCACCGAGCCGGCGCAGGTCCGCGGCATTCTCATCCGAGCACGCCAGGGTCGCGTCCACCTGCCGAACAAGCCGCCGCTCGAGTGCCATCACCCGGGCCGCCTGCCTGCGCAGCAGGAGCGCCTGTGGCCATTTGAGCAGCGCAGCGTAGCTCTGCAGAAGATGCGCTTCTACGTTGTGCTCGTCGAGCACCACGCGAGCCTCTGGTTGAGCCCTCCGAACCATCGGCAGCAGCTGACCCATGTGGGGGTGATCGAAGTGGACGATGTCGAATTTTTGCTGCCGGAGGAGATCTGCCAGAGCGACGCGAACGGGTGGGCTCACATAGCGGGCGTATCTCAGCGGCGTGCCCAGGACCAAAGAACGCGGTTCGGCGGCGAGCTTCCACAGCAACCCGCTCGTCGGATCAACGACCCGGAGGCGGCCGGACAGCTCTTCGCGAAATGCGGCCGGATTGCATCCTTCCGTCAAAAGCGCCAGGACGGTCACTGAGAACGCCTGGTCGAGGGCCTTCACCAGAGCCAGCGTTCGCTGGGTTCCGCCCGTCTCGGCCGGAATTGGCACGCAGGGTAGGACGCACAGAACGCTCAGCTTGGGTTTCATTCGGTCGAACGGTTGCGACCTAATGAACCTGAGCCTCCCAGGCCAGGACGGCAACCTCGGGATGTCTACGGCCAGCTCCTTGGATGCCGGCAATCCAAGAGAGCGGCCGCCGCACCTAAGGCTCCCAGATCAGCAGACTGACCCCGATGCGCCCCTCTAGAGGATGGCGTTGCACCGGTAGAAGTCGCCTTCCACCGTTCTGATCACGGTGGTGCTCGGAGGATTGATCCAGATGACTCTGGTCGGGCCGTTCGACTTCGTCTCATCGAGCACCGGATCGTGAACCGAAGACTCCGGGCGGTACATCGAGCCGATCAGCCGACAGCGCACCTCGGTCTCATTGCTCGCGCGCGGGCTGGAGCTGGTAGGAGCTGAAGGCGTCGTTGCACAAGCACAGGCCAATGCGAATCCGATCATCAGGGGTCGTCTCATAAGGCTTCCTCCCGCGCGAAGCGGCGGGTGATGCTTCGCACAGCGTAAATTGAAGCACTCCTCGGGCGCAAGCGCAAGCAAGCCACCAGTAAACCCTCACCCGGGGCTCCGGACCACTTCCAACAAAGACATCCCCATCATCGAGCTCCAAAGTTTAAATCATCACCGGCAGCGGAACCCGATCTCGAAGCACTTCCGTGTTGGGGCCTCGAACTGGTCGAGAAGTTGGCTAGAGCAGGCAGAGTCAGGAGTCAGCGTACAGAGTCCAGCAACTCGACGATCGGCCCACCGACTTGTTCTTGACCTGAGGTGCGTTCGGTTTTTACCGGGTGACGTGTGTCCAGTTGACAGCTTCATCGCTAACCAGCCCACAGCGCACCCTCGATCTTGCTGAGAAATGTCGCGGGCGATCTCGATACTCAGAGCGCGGTATGAGCGTCCTTCGCCTCACATTGATATCACTTTGAACAACGCCATAATTCTGTACGGTGCGGTATCTTAGCTTTCAACAGAAGATTCTGGCGCTGCCGGCGGTGGCGACCCTGGCGCTCCTCGTTCTTTTGGCCCTGACGTACTCTCTGGGGAAGCGCAACGAGGAACTGACCGTCCGTATCCAGACCGTCTTTTCGCCGGCATACGAGCTGAGCCGCGACCTTCAAGAGCAGCTCTCTGCTATCCAGCAGGGGCTGCAAGGCGTGGTGCAGCAGGAGGACCCTGGTCAGTTGCCCGGTGTGGACTCGCTGCGCGCCGAGTTCCTCGCCCGGCTTTCGGAGGGGAAAGCCAACCCCGCCATCGCCGGAAGCGTAGACGCCATCGGCGATGCCTTCGGCAGATACTACGCGCTCGCGAGAGAGACCTCTGAGCGACTGATCGAGAGAAATGCCAGCACCGAACAGCTCGCGCTGATGACCGCGCAATACAACGCGCTGTACCGCCTGCTCAATGCGAACCGGACGCTTGCTCAAAAGGGCGTCGCCGACGCGTTCGCCGACGCGCTCCGGTTGCAACACCTCTCGATGATCGCCAGCGTCGCGGTGATCCTGCTTTTCGCCATCGCTTCATCCTTCTTCTCGTTTGCCTTCGCCAGACGGCTTTCGAAGCGGGTGACCGTCCTGCGCAATGCCTCCCGCCGGGTTGGCCGCGGTGAGCTCCAGGCCCGAGTCGAAGACAAGGGCGGAGATGAGCTGGGCGAGCTCGCCGAGAGCTTCAACCAGATGGCGGGCTCCTTGAGCGAAATGATCCGCGAGATGGTCGCCGCGCGCACCGCGGCCGAGCAGGCAAATGTGGCCAAGAGCGAATTTCTCGCCAACATGAGCCACGAGATCCGCACCCCGATGAATGGCGTGATCGGGATGGCCAGCCTGCTGCTCGAGACACCCCTGGTGCGCGAGCAGCGGGAGCAGGTGCGGACGGTGATTGCCTCGGCGGAGACGCTGGTAAGGATCATCAACGACATCCTCGACTTCTCCAAAATGGAGGCGGGCAAGCTGGAGCTCGATCCCCGGCCATTCGGGCTGCGCGACACGCTCCATGAGTTGTTACGACCGCTGGGCGCCAACGCGAACGCAAAGGGACTCGAGCTGGTGGTCCAGGTCGCGCCGGAGATTCCCGATACCTTCATCGCCGATGGGGCACGGCTCGGGCAGGTTTTGGTTAACCTGGTCTCCAACGCAATCAAGTTCACTGCGTCGGGCGAAGTGGTGGTTCGGGTGTCGCTGGAAGCGAAAGACCGGGAATCGGCCCGATTGCACTTCTCCGTTTCCGACACCGGAATCGGCATTTCGTTGAGCAAACACCAGACGATCTTCGACGCCTTCAGCCAAGCGGACGGCTCCACCACGCGCCAGTTCGGTGGAACGGGGTTGGGCCTCACCATTTCCGCGCGCATCTTGACGATGATGGGGGGAACCATCCAGCTCAACAGCACCCCCAGCAAAGGCAGCGACTTCTTCTTTGCCTTGACGCTGAAGCGGGCCGATGACCTGCCGGTAGCAAACGATCGGTCGCTCAATCCCCTCCATAAGCTCAGCGTCCTCGTGGTGGACGACAATGCCACCCACCGCGCAGTCCTGAAGGAGATCTTGCAGAACTGGGGAATGCAACCAATCGCCTGCGCCGATGGCGCGCACGCCCTGGCGCAGCTGGAAGACGCAGCAAACTCGAAGCACCCCTTCCGACTCGCGCTGATCGATGCCCAAATGCCGGTGATGGACGGTTTTGAGCTGGCGGGGCGAATCCGCTCGCATCCCGGACTGAATGGCGCGGCCATTCTGATGCTCTCTTCGGTGAGCAGCCTCAGCCAAGGATCGAGCGCGCGCGAAGCGGGCGTCGTCCACACCCTGGTAAAGCCCTGGCGATAATCAAAAGCGCCCCTCCTGGCGGGTTCTGCTCGCCGAGGACAATCCGGTCAATCAGCGGGTCGCGCAAATGCTGATCGAGAAACAGGGACACGTGATGGTATTGGCCAACAATGGCCGCGAGGCAGTGGAGAGATTTCAAGCGACGCAATTCGACCTGGTGCTGATGGATGTGCAAATGCCCGAGATGGATGGCCTGGTGGCAGCCGCCACCATTCGCAAGCTCGAGGCCGCCCAGGGTGGGCACGTCTCGATCATCGGGGTCACCGCCCACGCAATGAGAGGCGATCGAGAGCGGTGTCTGGCCAGCGGGATGGATGG
>WNEZ01007129.1_pt1 | contig 10552 bp, 10 predicted proteins | sample 5400521 | NCBI WGS metagenome assembly WNEZ01 (sample SAMN13153339, study PRJNA577476) | soil metagenome | isolation source: 120 cm saprolite under Douglas fir tree site 2 hole 1 replicate 1 | place: USA:California | collected 2015-04-18
AATTCGAGACGCGGAGCACCTGGGGCAAGCCGGGCGACACCATGCGGCTCGACATCGATTCGAAATCGCATCCGGCCTGGACCGGCGGCCAGCAGCACCTGGTCGACCGCGGCGGCAGGCTGTCGCGGTTCCAGAAGAAGTTCTCCGGCTTTTTGAAGAAATAGCCCGCTTCCACGCGCGCGTCTTGGCCGGGCTTGTCCCGGCCATCCACGTTTTTGATGTCGATAGGATTTAAGACCTGGATGCCCGGCACAAGGCAGCACAAGGCCGGGCATGACGACCGAGAGGTAGCGGCCGTCGGGTTTGAAATCTATCCGCGCCCGCGCTCGAAGGCGGCCTTCAGCAACCCCAGCTGATGCTCGATCGGATTGGCGGCCGGCTTGTCGTCATCGAGCGAATGGATGGTCGCATCGAGCCGGCGGATGCGATCCTGCAGCCGCATCGAGCGGGCGATCAGCTCGCGCAGCGTCTTGGGCAACAGCGCCAGCGTCGCCTCGTCGCGGGGATCGCCGGCGGCGAGCTTGACCTTGGCCTTCTCGCGGCTCGCCTGGGCGAGCGACATCTCGCCCTCGTTCACGGCGCGGTGCAGCAGCAGCCAGGAAGCGAGCTGCATCAGCCGGGTCGTCAACCGCATGCTCTCGGTCGCATAGGCGAGCGCCCCGCCGCGCTCCAAGAGCTTCGATTCGTTGCGGCCCGGGCCGTCGAGGTAGGCCGCCGTTTCCTCGACCAGCGCCATCCCCTCGCGGAACAGCCCGGAGAACGCCTGCGAGCCCGCCAGCCTTTGCCCGAACCGCACAGGCTCCGCTTCGGCATGATTGTCTGCCATGACGCACGCCTCACCTGCCCGAAAGAAATCCCATGCTGCGCTTCACCGGGGGCCATGTCTAGGACCGAGCTGCAACACTCCCCGGGAACCTTGTGGCAAGATTCGGGCCGCGACCGCTGCCCCGAAATGGCACAAATGATCGGGTAGGAGCCCTCGCCTGCCTCACACGGCAAAAAAGAGCCGCCGTTGCCGGCGGCTCGAAGTGATAACAGGGAGGCGTCAAACAGAGTGGACAGGAGCCACTCGATGTCCAGAAGCTGGACGACGTCAGTAGTGAGCGAGAAAGCTTAACGATGGGTTAACCGGCTCGATAAATCTGCGGCACCGCGTTTCAGCGTTTGAAGAACCGATCGGCCGAGGTCCGTGACGCCCGTTTGGCCGCCATCGAGGCCTCGAGCCGCGCGATCTCGGCCTTGAGCGCCGCGATGCGCTCGGCGAGCTCCTCGACCGAAAGCAGCGAGAGGTCCTGGCCGATCTCGTGAACCGGCTTTTTCTTCGGAAGCTCGTCCATCGTCATGTCGTGACCCTCGCGGAAAGCGGCGCCCCGAGGTTGTCACATTCCTCGCCGCCGATTACACAGGGGCGCTGCCCCGCACCTCGTGCCCAGTTTGTTGAGGAAAGCATTGGATGTCCACCGTGCCGTCCGAGATGACCGCGATTGCCGTCCGCGAGCCCGGCGGGCCCGACGTTCTGGTGGCGCAGACGCGCCCGCCGCCCGCCCCCGGTCCCGGCGAGGTTCTGGTCAAGGTCGCGGCCGCCGGCGTCAATCGTCCCGACGTGATGCAGCGGCAGGGGCTTTATCCGCCGCCGCCGGGCGCATCGGAGATTCCCGGGCTCGAGATCGCCGGCGAGGTGGTCGCGCTCGGCGAGGGCGCCACCCGCTTCAAGCCGGGCGACACGGTCACGGCCCTGGTGGCGGGCGGCGGCTACGCGCAATTCTGCCCGGTGCACGAGAGCAATGCGCTGCCGGTGCCCGGCAAGCTGTCGCTCGTCGAAGCGGCGGCGATCCCCGAGACGTTCTTCACGGTGTGGCACAACGTGTTCGAGCGCGGCGCGCTAAAACGCGGCGAAACCCTGCTGGTGCACGGCGGCAGCTCCGGCATCGGCACCACCGCGATCCAGCTCGCCAAGGCGTTCGGCGCGCGCGTCGTCACCACCGCGGGATCCGCAGAAAAATGCGAGGCCTGCGTTCGGCTCGGCGCGGACAAGGCCGTCAATTATCGTTCCGAGGATTTCGTCGCCGCGACCAAAGCCGCGACCGACGGCAAGGGCGCCGATGTGATTCTCGACATGGTGGGCGGCGACTACATCGAGCGCAATTACGAAGCCGCCGCCGTGGAGGGCCGCGTGGTGCAGATCGCGTTTCAGGGCTCCCCGCGCGCCAACGTCGATTTTCGCCGGCTGATGCTCAAGCGCCTGACCCATACCGGCTCGACGCTACGCGCGCGTTCGGTCCCGGAGAAGGCGGCGATCGCCCGCGCGATCGAGCAGAACGTCTGGCCGCTGATCGCGGCCGGAAAGGTCAAGCCGGTGATCTTCCGCACCTTCCCGCTGGCGCAGGCTTCGGCCGCCCATGCGCTGATGGAGACCAGCGCCCATATCGGCAAGATCGTCCTGACGGTGTGACGCAAGACAGGCGACGGACGACCTACCCTACCCGTGTCATCGCCCGGCTTGCCCGGGCGCGGTTCATGAGACCCGGCGCGATACATCGACTGTGATGGCTACTGGGTGGCCCGCATGCGCGGGCCATGACATTCGGAGGTCTGGCTCTCCGTCGTGCGCGCTCCGTCGTCCGGCTCCCCGCCTCATCCCCGACACACTCTTGGGCAAGGCGTGACAATCTTGCCCTGGCGCCGCCGCCCCGCTACTCATCGGGCCGCGGCCGCGGATCGATATGGCGGTTCGGAGGGGGCGAAGGCGCCCCCGACCGCCGGATCGCGACGAGACAACAAGCAAGGGGCCGCCGCGAGGAGGATGTCGATTGCGTTTCAGCTGCGCCAGCACAGCGGTGGGGGCGCTCATCGCTCTTGCGCTCGGCGCAGGTGCCGCGCGAGCCGTGGACGCGGTCAACGTCCGCCTCGACGTGCCGGCGATCGACCTCACCGACGCGGTCGAGCATCAGAGGACCGACACCGACCGCATTCAGGTATCGACTGCGCCGGGCGCCGACGGCATCGTGCGCCGCATCGAGGTGCGCTCGCGCGAGGCCAACAACAATTGGGTGGTGTTCGCGCTCGCCAATAACGGCGACGAGCAGATCGACCGGCTGATCGTGGCGCCGCATTACCGCATGGTCGGATCCGGTCTGCTGTGGCCGGACCTCGGGCTTTCGCGGATCGTCAGCATCACGCCGAGCTCGGGCGATCGCCCGGAACGCCAGGACAGCCCCAATTCCGATATCTTTCGCATCACCCTCGATCCGGGCTCGGTCGTCACCTTCGTGATGGAGATGCGCACCGACCGCCTGCCGCAGCTCTATCTATGGGAACCGGAAGCCTACAAGGACAAGATCAACAGCTTCACGCTCTACTACGGCATCGTCATCGGCATCGCCGGACTGCTGGCGCTGTTCTTGACCATCCTGTTCGTGGTCAAGGGCAGCATCATGTTCCCGGCCGCGGCGGCGCTGGGCTGGGCGGTGCTGGCCTATATCGGCACCGATTTCGGTTTCTGGGGCAAGGTGTTCGAGCTGAGCGCGGGCGCCGAGCGCATCTGGCGCGCCTCCGGCGAGGCGATCCTGGCGGCGACGCTGCTCGTGTTCCTGTTCGCCTATCTCAATCTCAATCGCTGGCACGTGCGCTACGTGCACATCACCGCTGGATGGCTGACCTTCCTCGGCGCCCTGGTGGCGCTGGCGCTGTTCGATCCGCCGGTCGCCTCCGGCATCGCCCGGATGTCGCTGGCTTTGGTCGCGGTCGCGGGATTCGGCCTGGTCATCTATCTCGCCCTGCACGGCTTCGATCGCGCCGTGCTGTTGATCCCGACCTGGCTGTTGTTGATGGTCTGGGTGTTCGCCGCCGGCGCAGCGGTGACCGGGGCGGTGACCAACGACATCATCGCGCCGGCCCTGCTCGGCGGACTGGTGCTGATCGTGATGCTGATCGGCTTCACCGTGATGCAGCACGCCTTTGCCGGCAGCATCACCAGCGGCATCGTCTCCGACGTGGAGCGTCGCGCCCTGGCGCTCACCGGGGCCGGCGACCTGATCTGGGACTGGGACGTATCCGCCGACAAGGTGTTCACCAGCCCGGAGACCGAGCACATGCTGGGCCTCAAACGCGGCACGTTGGAAGGGTCCGCATCGCGCTGGCTCGATGTCCTGCATCCGCTCGATCGCGACCGGTTCCGCGCCGCGCTCGACGGCGTGCTCGACCGGCGACGCGGGCGGCTGACGCTGGACTTCCGGCTGCGCACGCCCGACGGCCATTACCTGTGGTTCGCCCTGAAGGCGCGGCCGGTGGTCGGCTCCGATGGCGAGGTGGTGCGCCTGGTCGGGACCTTGACCGACGTGACCGAATTCAAGACGGCGGAGGAGCGGCTGCTGCACGACGCCGTGCACGACAATCTGACGGGCCTTCCCAACCGCGAGCTGTTCCTCGACCGGCTCAACGCGGCGCTGTCCTTCGCCAAGGCCGATCCGGCGATCCGGCCGACCGTGATGGTGATCGACCTCGACCGCTTCAAGCAGGTCAACGATTCGGTCGGCGTCGCGGTCGGCGATTCGATCCTGCTCACCCTGGCGCGGCGGCTCGGCCGCCTGCTCAAGCCGCAGGACACCTTGGCGCGGTTGGGCGGCGATCAATACGGGCTGCTGCTGCTCTCCGAGCGCGAGCCCGACCGCATCACCGCTTTCGCGGACACCATCCGCAAGACCCTGCGCGCTCCGATCACGTTCAACGACCGCGAGATCCTGCTCACCGCGTCGATCGGCCTGGCGCTGGCCGAGGGACAATCGCAGGGCAAGGAAGAGATCCTGAAAGATGCCGAGCTCGCCATGTATCACGGCAAGCGCATCGGGGGCGACCGCATCGAAGTGTTCAAGCCGGCGATGCGTGCCCGCAAGACCGATCGCTTGGTGTTGGAGACGGAACTGCGGCGCGCGCTCGAGCGCGACGAGATCGTGCTGCTGTACCAGCCCATCGTATGGCTCGAGGACCGCACCGTGGCCGGCTTCGAGGCGCTGATGCGCTGGGACCATCCCAAGATGGGCCGGCTGTCGCCTTCCGAGTTCATCGCGATCGCCGAAGAAATCGGCGTGATCGTCGATCTCGGCCTGTTCGCGCTCGATCACACCGCGCGGCAGCTCACGCAATGGCAGCGCGCGACACGAAGCCGCTACCCGGTGTTCGCCAGCGTCAACATATCCTCGCGGCAATTGCTCCGCCACGATCTGATCCACGATCTTCGCGCGGTGCTCGCCCGCCATGGGCCGGCGCGCGGCTCGCTCAAGCTCGAGCTCACCGAATCCCTGGTGATGGAGAACCCCGAACATGCCGCGCAGATGCTGGCCCGCATCCGCGAGCTCGGCGCCGGCCTGGCGCTCGACGATTTCGGCACCGGACATTCCTCGCTCGCCTACCTGCAGCGCTTCCCGTTCGACACGCTCAAGATCGATCAGTCCTTCGTGCGCACCACCGGCAAGGGCAAGCGGCCGGTGATCCTGCGCTCGATCATCGCGCTCGCCCACGATCTGGGCATGGATGTCATCGCCGAGGGCGCCGAAACCGATTCCGATGCGGTCGAGCTCTACCAGCTCGGCTGCGAATACGCGCAGGGCTACGTGTTCGGCGAACCGGTCGACGCCGAGGAGGCCTATCGGCTGCTCACGGAAGAGGAGATCGAGGTGGCAGGAATCAGTAGTCAGTAGTCAGAAAGATGTGCGCCTTCCGACTTCTGATTACTGACCTCTGATCCCTGTCACGCGTGTCCGGATTCGCTCGACAGCATGCCGGGATCGATACCGATCTTGCGCAGCGCCTTGCCGTATTTGCCCTCGGTATCGGGACCGAAGATCAGCTCGGGATCGGCCGAGCAGTGCAGCCAGCCGTTCTCCTGGATTTCGTTCTCGAGCTGGCCGGCCGCCCAGCCGGCGTAGCCGAGCGCCAGCACCGCGCTTTCCGGCCCCTTGCCTCGCGCGATCGCCTTGAGGATGTCGAGCGTGGCGGTGAGGCAGATGCCTTCGTCGATCGGCAGGGTCGAATTCTCGATGAAGAAATCGGCCGAGTGCAGCACGAACCCGCGGCCGGTCTCGACCGGACCGCCCTTGAGCACCTTGACCATTCCGGCCCGGGGCGGCAGCTGGATGAGGTCCGCCGCCGGAATGACTTCGAGCTGCACCAGAAGATCCGAGAAATTGATGTTCGCAGCCGGTTGGTTGACGACGATGCCCATCGCGCCTTCGGAGGAATGCGCGCACACGTAGATCACGCTGCGGAGGAAACGTTCATCACGCATCGCCGGCATGGCGATCAGCATTTGTCCGTCGAGATAGCCCCGCCCGGAGGTTTTCTGCGTCTTCTGCGCGACACGCATGAAAAAAGGTTACCCGATCCGCCCTTCCGTGAAAACTAAACTTATTGCGGCAGAGTGCCACCGCGTTGCTCCCGGCGCCGCCACGATCACGACGAATTCAATGGCCGGGCACCGCCTTCGCACCTAAACCTGCGTTCATGTTCGCAGGCTCTTTGCGCGCACGTTGCTTTCTCGCACCGTTTGGCGCCCTCCTCGCGCTCGGCGCCGGCATCGCTTCGCCGGCACGGGCGGCGGACGCCTCGCCATGGGACGGCGGGACGCGCTCCGCCGTCCGGCTGATCGCCGGCACATCAACGAACGATGCCGGCAAAAAGGTCCTCCGCGGCGGCATCGAGGTTCGCCTCGACCCGGGCTGGAAGACCTATTGGCGCTATCCGGGCGATTCCGGCGTTCCCCCCCGCTTCAGCTTCATCCGATCGGAAAATCTGGAATCGGTCCGCCTGCTGTGGCCGGCGCCGAAACGCTTTGGCGGTCCGGGCGATACCTCGATCGGGTACACCGGCGACGTGATCTTTCCGCTCCGCGTCCTGCCGCGCGACCCGGGCCGGCCGGTCCTGCTCCGCTTCGACGTCGACTACGCCATCTGCGAAAACCTGTGCATACCCGCCGACGGCAAGGCCGAGCTTTTGCTCGGCGAGGAACCGACCGCGTACGAAGACGCATTGCGCCAAAGCGAGGAACGGGTTCCCAAACCGGTCGCGATCGGGCAGGGAGAAGCCCTTGCGATCGAGGCGGTGACCCGCGAAGCTCACGGCGAGAAGCCGCGCATCCTGGTCGATGTTCGGGCGCCGGATGCGGCAAAACCGGAGTTGTTCGCCGAGGGACCCACTCCGGACTGGGCTTTGCCGGTTCCCGAGCGGATTCCAGGAGCGCCGACGGGTCTGCAGCGCTTCGCCTTCGAGCTCGACGGAGTGCCGCCGGGCGCGACGGGGGAAGGCGCGATGCTGCGGCTGACCGCGGTTGCGCAAGATCGGGCGATCGAGTTGGTGATAGCGCCGGAGGACAAATGACGGAGGATGAAGTGGTCAGCACGAGATCAGAGAACCGGAATCGTCTTCCGGCCAAGGCCGCGAAGCGGGCCGCGAGCCGGAACCCATGATCACCATCCTCGCGATGATCCGCGATCGATGATCATGGGTCCCCGCTTTCGCGGGGACGACTCGCCCTCAGATCCGTCCTGTGTCGTCCGCCTACCAGGGAGAGAAACCTCATGAGCATCAAGATCGGCGATCGGTTGCCGGAAACCAAGTTCCGGATCATGACCCCCGAAGGCCCGGCATGGAAGAGCACCAGCGACATCTTCGGGGGCAAGAAGGTCGTGCTGTTCGCGGTGCCCGGCGCCTTCACGAGCACCTGCAACAACATGCACCTGCCGGGATACTTGCAAAATCTCGATGCCATCAAGGCCAAGGGCGTCGACACGGTCGCCGTCACCGGCGTGAACGACATGTTCGTGATGGAAGCCTGGAAACGGGCGACGGGCGCCGACGGCAAGATCGAATTTCTGGCCGACGGCAACGCCGAATTCGCCAAGGCGATCGATCTCACGTTCGATGGCTCGGTCGCGGGCCTGGGGCTGCGCTCCAGGCGCTATTCCATGCTGGTGGAGGACGGCGTCGTCAAACGCCTCAACATCGAGGAGGCGCCCGGCAAGGTCGAGATCTCGGGCGCGGACGCGCTGTTGAAGCAGTTGTGAAATCGGGCACGAATTTCGGTTCGTAAGCCCGGATGGAGCGCAGCGCAATCCGGCGTTGATCGCCTCGGATGAGAACAAGACTCATTCTCATTCGCGCTTAGCGTGGCGATAGCGGCTCATCCCGGATCGCGCCGCGCTCCATCCGGGCTATGGGAATATTGCGGCGCTCGCCTCCGCGCAGGCCTCGCGCGCCAGTTGGTCGGCGCGTTCGTTGATCGCATGGCCGGCGTGACCGCGCAGCCAGTGCCAATGCACTTCGTGGCGCTTCAGCGCCGCGTCGAGCTGCTGCCACAGGTCGATGTTGCGCACCGGCTTCCTGTCGGCGGTGCGCCAGCCATTGCGTTTCCAGACATGGATCCATTCGGTGATGCCGCGGCGCAAGTACTCGCTGTCGGTATGGAGATCGACGACGCACGGGCGCTTGAGCGCCTCGAGCGCCGCGATGGCGGCGGTGAGCTCCATGCGATTGTTGGTCGTATGCGGCTCGCAGCCTTTGAGCTCGCGCTCCTGGCCGTTCCAGGCGAGCACCGCGCCCCAGCCGCCGGGCCCCGGATTTCCCGAGCAGGCGCCGTCGGTGTGAATGACCACGTGCCGCGAGCTCAACGCCGAGAACCCTTTCAATCGAATCCGTAATCGCGCGCGCTGCCGATCGTCTGATGGAACCGGAGCTTGCGAAAGTATTCCATCGGGTCCTTGGGGCGCACCAGCGCGCCGGCCGGCACGTCGAGCCAATCGACCAGCCGCGTCAACAGGAAGCGAAGCGCCGCGCCGCGGCACAGCAGCGGCAGTTGCCGCTGCTCGTCGCCCGAGAGCGGCCGCTTGCCGGCGTAGCCCTGCAGCAGAGCCCGCCCCTTGGTGACGTTGTAGGAATGGTCGGTCTCGAAGCACCAGGCATTGAGGCAGATCGCCAGATCATAGGCGAGCGTGTCGGTGCAGGCGAAATAGAAGTCGATCAGCCCGGACAGGCGGTCGTGGAGAAAGAACACGTTGTCGGGAAACAGGTCGGCATGGATGACCCCCTGGCTCAGGTCGCGGGGCCAGGCGCTCTCGAGCTGCGCGAGCTCGGCCGCGAGCGCATCGGTCAATCCCGGCTGGACCCGGTCGGCGTTCTTCGCCTGCGCCGCCCGGTAGAGCGGACGCCATCCGGCGACGGAAAGCGCATTGGCGCGGCGGAGCGGAAAATCCGCCCCGGCAAGGTGGAGCTGGGCGAGCGCCGCGCCGACCGCGCCGCAATGGCCGGGGCTGGGGCGGCGGATCCACATGCCGTCGAGGAACGTCACGATCGCGGCCGGCCGCCCGGCCAGCCGGCCGAGCACCTGGCCGTCGCGATGCTTGACCGGCTGCGGACAATTGAGCCCGCGCGCGGCGAGATGCTCCATCAACCCGAGGAAGAACGGCAGGTCGTCGGCAGCAACCCGCTTTTCATAGAGCGTCAGGATGAAATAGCCGCGATCGGTGTGCAGCAGGAAGTTCGAGTTCTCGACGCCTTCGGCAATGCCCTTGTAGGCCAAGAGCTCGCCGAGCTCGTAGCCGGCGAGGAAAGCAGCCAGATCCTCGGCCGCGACGTCGGTGTAGACGGCCACGCGGGCTTACTCCGCCGCCTCGCCGTTGCGCAGGGGACGCGGCAGCGGAAAAAACACGTCCTCGTTGGCTGCCGAGACCGTCTCCAAACTGACGCTGTAGCGCTCGGCGAACGCCCCGATGATCTCCTCGACCAGCAGCTCGGGGGCCGAGGCGCCGGCGGTGATGCCGAGATTGCGCAGCTCGCCGAACCGCTCCCAGTCGATGTCCCGCGCGCGCCCTACCAGCGCCGCGGGCGAGCCGACCACGATCATGGCTTCGACCTGCGGCGCGACGCGCTTGACGGCTTCCTGGCGGTTGGTGGTGGCATAGCAGATGTCGTCCTTCTGCGGACCCACGATAGCTCGGAAGCGCTGCTTGAGGAACGCGATGATCTCCGCGGTATCGTCGACCGAGAGCGTCGTCTGCGTCACATAGGCGAGCCGCGCGGGATCGCGCGGCACGAAAGCCGCGGCCTCGGCCAGGGTTTCGACCAGCGTCACCGCTCCGGGCGGCAATTGCCCGATGGTGCCGACCACCTCCGGGTGACCGCCGTGGCCGATCAGCACGATCTCGCGCCCGCGCCGGTAATGGATTTCGGCCTCGCGATGCACCTTGGTGACCAGCGGGCAGGTCGCGTCGATCGTGAACAGATTTCGGTGCCGGGCTTCGTCGATCACCCGCTTCGGCACGCCGTGGGCCGAGAACACCACAATGGCGGCGGCGGGCACTTCGTCGAGCTCCTCGACGAAGATCGCGCCTTTGGTCTTCAGAGCTTCGACGACGTATTTGTTGTGGACGATCTCGTGGCGGACGTAGACCGGCCGCCCATGGAGCGCGAGCGCCCGCTCGACCGTATCGATGGCGCGTACGACGCCGGCGCAAAAACCCCGCGGCGAGCACAGCAACACTCGAAGCGGCGGCTTGCCGATCGA
>WNEZ01017821.1_pt1 | contig 10552 bp, 7 predicted proteins | sample 5400521 | NCBI WGS metagenome assembly WNEZ01 (sample SAMN13153339, study PRJNA577476) | soil metagenome | isolation source: 120 cm saprolite under Douglas fir tree site 2 hole 1 replicate 1 | place: USA:California | collected 2015-04-18
CTCCGCACCGTCTGGGGCGGGGCAGAGCCCCGCCGCCACACAACCTAATCTCGAAGCACCGCCGGAGCCAACTCCAGTTCACTCGCCGTGATGCGATGCCCGCGCAGCGCCAATACTCCCAGCGCCAGCGCCACCGCTGCCACGCTGAGGGCATCCGGAACTCCAATCTTATTCGCCAGGGCACCCCACAGCGTGGCTCCCACCGCCATGCCTCCCTGCAACACCATCAGGTAAAACGAGAGTGCGCGAGCGCGTACATAGGCCGGACACATAGTCTGTGCGGCCACATTCAGGCAAGCCAGAATCCCAATCCAAGCCGCACCCGCAACCAGCATCACCACGCACAGAAGCGCAAAAGTTTCCGTCCGACCCGCAGCAAAAGTCATGCCCGCAAAAATCAGGATGGCCGTAACCACCACTCCATCCACAGAAAGTTTTTCTCGCAACCGCGGCAATGCTAATGCTCCCAGCAGGGCGCCCAGCCCAAAACAGCCGAGGAGCACGCCGTATCCTCTCGCCCCGTAGGGACGCGCGATGATCGGCAGCAGGGCCAGCATGGCAACGGCCGCCACGCTGAACGTTCCCGTTCTGATCGGCAGCAGGGCCAGCATGGCAACGGCCGCCACGCTGAACGTTCCCGTTCGCAGGAGCACTGACTTCGCCAATCCGCTCTCGCGCACATAGGAGAAGCCGTCGCCAATTGCGGACCATACGCGCTGAGTCTTGCGTCGAGCTTCGATCGGCCGCTTCCAACGATACAGAAACAGGATCACGCCCAGGAACGAAAACGCATTCAGCAAGAATGTTGTGCCGCATCCCACCGCCGCCACAATCAAGCCTCCCATGGCCGGTCCCACCGCTCTAGCCACGTTGAATCCCGCCGAATTTAGAGCCACGGCTGAAGCATGTTGTTTCGCCGGAACTAACTCCGGCGTAATCGCCTGCCACGCCGGATCATTCATCACCGCACCGAGGCCCAGCAGAAACGTAAACAGCAGCAGGACCCATGGCCCGACGCAACTGGTCAGGGTCAGGATGCCGAGCGTCGCTGAAGCCAGCACCATCCATCCTTGTGTCAGCAACAAAAAACGCCGCCGGTCGACCATGTCCGCAAGCGCGCCTGCCGGCAGGATCACCAGGAACACTGGCACCGCCCCAGCCGCCTGCACCAATCCAACCATCAACGGATTCATGGTCATCTGCGTCATCAACCAGCCTGCGCCCACGTTCTGCATCCACGTGCCGGTATAAGAAATGACGGAGGCAATCCACAGCGATCGAAACAGCGGCTCCCCTAACGGCGCCCACGGCGAAGCCGAAGACTTTGCCGGGATCGGCGCTACTACCGGGATGTTGATAATTTCCGCCATTATGCTTTCTGGTGGAGCGCCGGGCGTCCCCGCCCGGCCACCTCGCTGCCGGACCCTTCGACTTCGCTCAGGGCAGGCTCGCGAGACGCCCGTCGCTCCACGAACAACAAACGACTAACGACTAACGACTAACGACGCATCCCCAAACGGCCACTCCCGCCGACGCCACGCCCGCACACAATAAACAACAATGCCGCCCACCAGTATCACCGCCGCGTATCGGATCTCCCGCAGAAATCCCGTGCGCGAAACCAGAATGAAAATGAAACTCCCCGCCGCCACCAGCGCCGGCACCGGATAAAGCCACATCCGAAACGGACGCGGCATCTCCGGACGCCGGATGCGCAGCACAATCACGCCAATGCTCTGTACCAGGAATTGCAGGATGATTCGAATCACCACCAGCGCCGCAATCAAATCCGCCAAACGCAGAAAACAAAACAACGCCGCCACGCCCGCCAGCGCTAATAACGAAACATAAGGAAACTGATATACCGGATGCACCCGGGCAAACGCCCGAAAATAATTCCCGTCAACCGCCGCCGCGTATGGCACGCGCGAATATCCCAGCATGAGCGAGAACACAGAGGCGAACGCCGTCCACATCACCAGTGCCGATACCACTGACGCCGCCCCGTGCCCGTAGGCTCGCTGCATAAAGGTGGAAACCACGTACAGCTTGCTGTTCGACGCCCCCGACTGCGCCAGTTCCCGCCACGGCACCACGCCGAGAATGCTGATGTTCATTACTACATATAGACACGCCACCGCCAGAATGGATAGCAACAACGCCCGCGGAATATTTTTCCCCGGATTCTTGGTCTCATCCCCGAGGAAACAGACGTTGTAATAGCCCCAATAGTCGTAGGCGGCGATCAGCATCGCGCCTCCCAGCCCGTGAAAGAAGTCTCGCGAAAGCGAAAACGCGCCCGGAGGAAAATCAAAGGCTTGGCGCGCATTGAAGTGGGTTAGGCCGGCGAAGATGATCCACCCGATCGTCCCCATTACGCCGACCCAAAGCACTGTTGAAAGTCTGGAGATGGCCGTGATTCGGCGGTAAAGGAGAAACGCCGTGAACAGGACGACTCCAATCGCCAGCAGAGTCGCGGGCATCGCTACCCAGGAAACTTGCAGTTGACCCAGCAGCGGCAGATTCAGGTTCAACGTGCGCGCCGCCCAAACCCGCTCCAGTCCCGGCCAGAAGAAAGCCGCGTACTGCGAGAGCCCGACGGCTCCTGAGGCAATCGAAAGCGGTGCGCTGAACGAAAGTTGCCAGATAAAGAGGAAGGAAACCGCGCGGCCCAATTTCTGTGGCCCGTAGATCTCTTTCAAATACCGATACGAGCCGCCGGAGCCCGGCATCGCCGCGCCAAGCTCCGCCCACACCAGCCCATCGCAGATGGCCAGCACCGCGCCCAGTATCCATCCCAACATCGCCTGCGGACCGCCCATCACGGTCACGATCAGAGGGATCGTAATAAACGGTCCCACGCCGATCATGTCAATCATGTTCAGCGCAGTAGCGGAGCCGAGCCCAATGCCGCGGACGAGCTGCGGTTTGGTGTCGGATTTGCCTTCGAGTGGAATTGTCATGAGATAAGTCGTTAGTCGATGGTCGTTTGTCGTTGGCCATCACTCATCAGCACTGACTGTTCGAAACGCGTAATCTCATTAAATTTGTCATCCTGAGCGAAGCGAAGGACCGGCTTTTTCCCGCGCAACCAATGCCGCGTGCAGCTCCGAGCGACCAACGACTAACGACCACTGACCAGATTCACAAACAACCGCACCGCCCCCGGCACGCCAGCCGGTAACTGCCGAAAGAACGCGTATCCCGTATAGATATATGTTCCCTTGCCGTAAGATCGCATTGGCTGGATCGAGAATCGCAACCGGAGCCTCTTCCACCGAAACCCGCGCCCGGCTCAGGGTTGCCGGATACGGAGTGAACTTGCCCGTATTGAAATCGCCCGCCGAAGCGTTGTACTGGACCACCAGCCGTCCGCCTGCTTGCACAAAATCGAGCAGCCGCTTATTGTTCGCGATCACATCTTTCTGCGTGTCGTAAGCGCGAATCCCGAGCACGATGGTCTGATACCGGTTCAAACCTTCCGAACTCAGCTTCTCCGCCGGAATCAGCGTTACATCCATCCCGATCTGCTGCAGCACAGTAGGAATCTCATCCCCCGCGCCCATGACGTAGCCGACCTTCAGGTCTTTCGGAACTTTCAGATCGACAATCGAAACCTGTTGCACCGCCCGTTGATAGTAATAAAAGGTGCCGAGGTCCTCGCGCGTTACAACCGAATAACCTTCTTTGTAACTCTTAGCCCCATTCTTGAAGCTGCTTTGAATTTCTGTTCGCGTCTCGCTGCGGCTTCCGGGGAAGACTTTGAAATCAAAATGTCGCCTTTCGTCGGAGGAATCGAAAGCAAGGGATTCCTGCGCAGGTTCAGGCCGCCATTTGGGAGGAACTTCCAGTTGCAGTGTCCCGTCCGCGTTATCGCCGCCCGTCGATCGAACGTTGCTGGCGACCTCGGCTTTCACCGCAAGGGGCGGCCCATCCTCTGTGGCGATCACCTGTTCTGCCGGGTCAAGCAGTACCGAAAACGCAGGCGCTACCGCCAGCGGACGCTCCGCCTGCTGACCCGCCTCATCCTTGTAGCGCACCATGCAAACGGCATGCACCCTTTCGCCACTCAAATCAGCCACGGCCTCCACTGGCGGCGGCGGAAAAGGCAGTCCCTGATACTTCACGACGTCAATAATGTTCAGCGTGTCTCGTTCGGGATCGTTGCGGTGCCAATACGGGCGCGTGAGTTCGGCATTCGCCGGAACCTGAATTCGGAAATGCAGAGTCAGCTCTTTGCCCGACAGCTCCCTTCTCAATTCCTCAGACTTCCACCCCTTCGGCAATCGAAGGCTCACAGTCGCATGCTTATAGAAGACTCGCTCCACCGAGAGTTTCGCCGTAATGTCGAACGGCTTGCCCGGTACCGCCATGAAGGCATCCTCGGGGGTCGCGCCCACCGGCGAGTCGACTATTACGCCGAGTTTCGCCCCTGCCACGAGCGCACGTGCCTTTTCGATCTCGGACAACAGACTTTCAAGGTAAAAGAACATTTTGGCTTGCCCCGGCGAGAGGCGTCCATTTACGACCAGTAAGTTGGCAGTTAGCGAATACGTCGCGTCTAGAGCGCTCTCGATGGCCGAGGCATCCGCTCCCGCACGTTCCGCGGTATCGACCTTTCCTTGAATCTGGGTCAACGTATCGCGCAGCAGCGGCTCTTTCGTCCTCTCGTCCCCCAGTCGCCCGGTTAGCGACGTGTCGATCCCATCAAAGAAATCCTGCTCGTGCCCATCCTTATCCTTAGGCGACTCCACTACCGAATCCACCAGCTTGTAGAAAGTGAATCGGTCGCCCGGTTCGACCGTCCAGTTCGCCGCTCCCTGCGACTGCTGGTGCCGCAGCCCCCGCAGCGCAAACTGTATGTAGGACGTTCCCAGCACCGGATCGACGGTTCCCGTGTTCATCCGCAGCGTGTAGTTCGCCGCGTCACAAGTCATCGCCCCAAAGCCGCACACATTGCCGATGTACAGTTTCTTCGGCTGCCAGGGCACGAGTCCCTCGGCAATTTGCTCCGGAAACCGCTTCGGATCGCCCGCTGCGCGGAACGCCTCCTTCGTCAATATCGCCGACGCCTGATGATGTCCATGCCCGTCGCGATCCGTCCCCGAAAACCGCGCCACCAAAACATCCGGACGAAAGGTTCGAATCACGCGCACCATATCCGCCAGCGCGATGTCGTGTCCTTGCCATTTCTGAAATGTTTCTTCGGCGGTCTTCGAATATCCGAAGTCCGCCACGCGCGAGAATCGCTGCTCGACGCCGTAATACCTGTCCGATGCCAGCAACTCCAGCGTGCGCAGCACGCCCAGCGCGTCGAACAGATTGCTGCCGAGCTTGTTCTGTCCACCTTCACCGCGGTTCAGCGTCATCAGCAGCGTCGAAACGCCTTTCCCGCGCGCCTCCAGCGTCAGCATGCCACCGTCTTCGTCATCCGGATGCGCAGTGACCTGCATCAGCCGCGCCGTCGTCTGCAAGCGTCGGAGCATCAGCTTCAGACCCGCCACACCCGTTTCCTGCGGGAGCGGTTCGTAATAATGATCGACCACGGTCTTTTCCACCGTCTCTGCAGCGCCAGATTTCGTTGTTAGAGCCGCCAGTAGAAACAGCAGCAACGCAGTCGCCAGCCAGCCGCACATCAATCCAAACCCGCACCTCTTCAGCATCGCAAACATGACCATCTGATGGATTTTCTCCAAAGAAAGCATCAAATATATTCCGTCCCGCGTGGACCTGCCCTCAGCAACAGCCGAAGTTTTCCCCGCCGGTACGCCGTAGCCCGCGACCAAGACGTCGCCGGAACCACCCGGTCGAGGCGCGAAATCGCGATCACTAACTACCAACCAGCGCCGCCGACGATCCTACCCACGCCATGTTCTTATTCTGATCCACGCCCATCATCAGGCCGCGGCCCATGCGCACGATCGTCAGCACCGGGACTAATTCATCGAGCCACACATACATGATCCGCAGTTCGACCTTGGTCGTGCCGTGCGGCGTCTCCACCACCGGCGTGAAATTCAGTCGCTCCTGCAGGATGTATGCGCTGCGTTTCGTGGCCGGAATGGCATCAATATCTTTCCGCGACGGCGCAATCGCCACGCCCAGTCCGGCAAATGAATACAGCGGCTTGAGCACAAAATTCTCCAGGTCCGCCGGCACCTCCGTCAGTTGATCCAGAAACCACGTGCGCGGCACCGACGGATGCTTCAAATAAGGAATCGAATACTTGCTCATTCGGAAATACCAGTTCGGATGCCCCGCCCACTCCACATCCAGCTCATCCCGAAAATCAAACGGCAAAGCCACGCCCTTGCGTTCCAGTTCATCCACGATGGTGCGGTTATAAATCCGTTCAATCGGAACCCGCTTGCCCTCCTCCTCATAAAACAGCTGCCGACCTTCTTTCCGAATCTTCGTTACGCAGACCGTCCGAATCCCGAGCAGCTTCTCCGTCAGCAGAAAATCCGGACGCGTCTTCTGCTCCTCCGGGTGCACCTCCATCAGCACCACATTCGCCGGATCGTGCCCCGCGACAATCGCGTCCCGCAAAAGCCGCTGGTAAGAAGCTGGGTCGAGGCCATTCAAAAAGTAGCGAAGTTTCCGATCGAGTCCGAACACATCAATGTAAGCCTGCGCCAAAACCGGCTGGTACGCGTAAAGGGAAGGGAAAGCCTGTAACTCGACCAGTCTTGGTTGTAAATCGCCCGCCGAATCCCGCACCAGCCCGAAGTCCACCTGGATAAACGTCGGATACGCCGATTCATTCGGCACCCGAAACTCCGCGGGAATCGAAGCCTCCGAGCGCGCCCGATACTCGGGATTCTCCACCAACTGCCGGATCAGCGCTTTCCCATCCTCCTCCATGCGCTCGACCAGGGCATGAGGAAAGAAGCAGGGCGTCTCGCAAAGCGCGAATGGAACTTCCATCCCACACCGCGCCGTCATCTCGCGCCGCAATAGCTCGTATTTTTCAGGAGTGAAGTTCGAATTGAATGCGTGCCGATAAGAGGGGATCATCGAAGTTCGTGGAGCGACGGGCGCCCTCGCCCGTCCATGCTGACGACAGCCCCTAAAGGGGCGGTAATCGCTGAGTCGCTACGGCATCGCTAAAATGATGCCCTGATACGAAGCGCAAGTCTTTCCGGAATCGCCAGATGCTAAGAGCCAAGAGCTAAGAGCCGATCCTACGCCTCAATCAAGAACTGCCCGCCCCGCATAATCTGCTCGCCGTCCACCCAGATATCGAAATTCCGTCCCACCACATCAATGTGCGTCGACGAATACCACTCCGCTCCTGTGTGCGCCCCATACGGATTTCCAAACGCAATGTGGACGCCCGGATATTTCTCGTCCTGCAGGATCTCCCCAATCACATCCTTCAGTTCGAGGTTCGTCCCAATGGCAAACTCTCCGACCCGGTTGCTGTTCTCATCAGTATGGGTGTAGGCCCAGAAATCGTCTTTCAATTCTTTGTTCGCCGAGTGCGCCTCGATCAGCCGATTCCCCTTTACCTGGATGGTCAGCGGATTCGCCTTCAAGTCGCCAAACTTCGCGCACAAATAATCGCCCACCACTCCATCAATAACAAACGTGCCGTTCACCCCGCCCGGCGTAGTGAAGACTTCGCCGCCCGGCAGGTTCCCCCACTTTTCCGGACTGATAATTCCGCTCGTCTTCACCCACCGGTAATTCGGATTCAAATCCGCCACCAGATTGGTCCCCGCAGCCGTCTTCGCCCGAATTTGTTTTGCCTTGCGTACGGTCTCCAGTACCTTGACGCTCAACCGGTCCACCTTCAGGAAGTCCGCACGCATGCCTTCGAGCATGATCCGCTTGTTGATGTTGACCATGTGCGCGTGCCGGGTCTTTCGCCGATTCACCACATCCGTCATCTGCATGCGCGACTTCAGTTCGTTGGCCTGCGCCTGCACCGCAAAAATGCTGACCTGGCTCGACTCTAGATCCTCCGCGATCGCCAGCGGTAAGTCCGTCAGCGGACGAGTCGCCACATCCTCCAGCACCCACGTCTGGTACCGGCAGCCCACCTCTTCCAGTTCGCGCACCAGAGCCGCCGCAATTTCCAGGCTCACCTCATCGGTGATGACGGTGACTTTTTCCGAAGCCAATACGCGCAGGCACACGCGCACCGCATTCCGCGCTCCCGGCGTGAGCTGCGGATCGAAAGGCATCTGATTTAGTTGTCGGTTGGATTGTTCTGCAGTCTTCATCAGGCTCATCAGACGGCCTTGGCGGTGGGCAAACTATCCACCTCGTCCACGCCCACCTCAGTCTCCTCAATGATGTAGTCCACCACGGCCTTCATGTCGCCGGTTTTGCGGTACACCCGCAACTGCCGGTCAGCGCCCGTGCCCATCTTCATGATCTCGCGGACGTACTCCACTTCTTCCCGCGAATCCAGTTCATCCAGCACGTCATCCACAAATTCAAGATACTCTTCGATCAGATCGCGCTCCGTAACTTCCATCTGCTTGCCGAAGTCGATCAGTTTCCCGTCGATCCCATACCGCGCCGCTCGCCACTTGTTTTCCATCAGCAGCGACTTCCGGTACAGCCGGAACCCCTGGTTCTGCGAGTACAGTTTGTACAGCTTGGCCACCGTCGCCTGGATCAGCGCCGCCAAAGCAATCGTCTCGTCGACGCGCATCGGAATATCGCACACGCGGAACTCCAGCGTGTCGAAGAATGGATGCGGCCGGATGTCCCACCAGATTTTCTTCGCGTTATCGATCGAGTTCGTCTTGACCAGCAGCTTGATGTAATTCTCGTACTCGCCCCAGCTCGGAAAATAATCGGGCAGGTTCGTCCGCGGAAACTTGTCGAACACCTTGCAGCGGTACGATTTCAGTCCCGTGTCCATCCCCAGCCAGAAAGGCGAATTCGACGATAGTGCCAGCAGGTGCGGCACAAAATACCGCGCATGATTCATCAGGTGGATTGCCGTTTCGCGATCCTCAACGCCCACATGCACGTGCAACCCAAAAATCAGGTTGGCCCGGGCCACCAGTTGCATATCCTCCACAATATTCTTGTAGCGCTCGCCTGGCGTTAGTTCCTGCATGCGCCAGTCCGCAAACGGATGCGTTGCCGCTGAAGCCAGCCGCAATCCATTCTCCCGCGACAGCCCGATCATGTGCCTCCGCAGCTTCTTCAGTTCTTCCTTGGCTTCTTTAATATTGGCGCAAACCGAAGTCCCTACTTCCACCACCGATTGGTGCATCTCCGTCTTGACCCGTTCCTGCAGGATCAATTTTCCCTTTTCGATGATCTCGGCGTGAATGTGCGACCGAAGGTCCCGAGTCTCAGGATCGACTGTCTGATACTCCTCTTCGATTCCCAGCGTGAATGGTCCAATTAGTATACCTAATGAACAGGTGTGGCGCGGGCAGTCTTGTCCGCGAGATCAGGGGCAACGGAGTTACATTGGATGGTGCATTCGGAACCAGGTCAACCACAGAAATGCGCCAAACAGGAGGAGCATCAGTCCACTTAAGCAGAGGGAGAACGCCAAGAATAAGCTCCGCAGCCAGTGTCTGGGCTCGAACGCGCGGACCAGCAAGATGATCGCGGCCACTTCGAATACAACCGTGACAACAAGACCGAACAGCAGAAACATCTCCGCGAGGCCGCCAGCCACCGCCGCAAGCCCAGTTGCCTTCTCTGCCGATATGCCCCGCAGCGCGTTACCAACGCCGATCATGGCGGGAAGCCAAGGTGCCCACGCCAGCAAAACACCCCAGAGGAAGCGCTTTTTCTTCAGTGGATCCATATTCTGACTACTCCTTGGTAAAACGTTCGGACCCACTCTTTCGCCTACGCCTTCTTTCGCGCCGTTGCCGCCCGGCTCTCCACCAGCTTCGGCCCGTTCAGAAACGCCGCCCAGCGCAACTCCTCCACCGGATTCTCCTCGCCGAGCGCTTTCTCTACCGCCATCTCCGCCACGGCGTCCACGATCCACTCAAAATTCTGCTGCCCTACCGAGGTAACCTCCGCGTCCGGAGCCGGATTCATGAAGTCAATTGCATACGGGACGCCACCCTCCACCGCAAACTCCACGGTGTTTAAGTCGTAGCCCAGTGCGCGGCACAACGCCAGCGCGTCTTTCTCGATCCGCTCCTTTAACTTCGCTCCCGGCTGCGGATTACCCTTCACATAGCGCTCATGATGCGGAGCCCGCGGATCGTACCTCATGATGTGCACCTTCTCCTGCCCCACCACGTAACAGCGGTAATAATCCTCAAACTCCACGCCATGCTGCAGCGTCATGCAAAGGTCGCCCGTCTGGTTGTAGTTGTGGAAGAACTCCTCCGGAGAATGCACCTTATACACGTGCTTCCATCCGCCGCCCGAGTAAGGCTTCAAGAACGCCGGGAATCCAACGTAGGCAAATACTTCTTCCCAATTCAGCGGATACATCAAATTCCGCATCGATTTGTCGGTCGTGTCCGGCGGATGCTCGTGATGCGGCAAAATCACGGTAGGCGGAATCGCCACGCCCATCTTGTGCGCCAGCGCATAATTAAAAAACTTGTCG
>WNEZ01006132.1_pt1 | contig 10550 bp, 5 predicted proteins | sample 5400521 | NCBI WGS metagenome assembly WNEZ01 (sample SAMN13153339, study PRJNA577476) | soil metagenome | isolation source: 120 cm saprolite under Douglas fir tree site 2 hole 1 replicate 1 | place: USA:California | collected 2015-04-18
GATGTTCGAATCGTAGGTGGCATCGGGGTCGGGATTCGAACGATTGCTGGTGAAAGCCAGGAACTTGCCATCGGGGGACCAGGCAGGCTCGGAGTCGTCGTAATCGCCGGAGGTGATCTGCGTGAGGGCCTTCGCCGCTAAGTCGAACACGTAGAGGTGCGTACGGCGGCGATCGAGGTAGCCTACTTCGTCGAGTTTGAATTGCAATCGATCAATAATCCAGGGTCTTTGCACTTTCTTCTTGTCCTTGGCGTCGCTTTCACCGGCGGCGGGGAGGGCGGCGGACTTGTCCTTGTTCTGCTTGGCGGCTTCAAGTTCCTCGGGACTGGCGTCGCGAAGAATCAGCGCGAGCTGGCGGCTGTCGGGGGACCACGCGAAATCCTGGATGTCCTGCGGAGTGTCTGTAATGCGCTCGGCTTCCCCGCCGAGGCGGTTGAGGAGCAAGACTTGGGACTTGCCTTCACCGCGAGCAGAAAGGAAGGCGATGAACTTGCCATCGGGACTCCATCGGGCGTGCGAGGAGGAAACGCCTTCGGCGGTTAATGCGAGGGATGCACCACCGGCGGACGGAACCATCCAGATGCGCTCTTCATTCTTGTCTTCTTTGAGGAGTGCGGTCTTGACGGTGTAAGTGACCCACTTCGCATCGGGGCTGAGCTGGGGGTCATGAACTTCGCGAATCTGGAAATAGTCGTCAATGGTGATGGCGCGAGGAGCAGGTTGTTGTGCGAGCGTGAGCGGCGCGAGTACCAGAACTGCGTAAAGAGCTGAAAAACGAAAAGAGAGCCGCATTCAGAATGACCCCTTGAACGGTACTGAGAGCAAAAAAGCAAACGGCGAAGTGTACCACAGGCCAACTGCTAGACGGGGCGTGGAGAAAATCGGGAAGCAGCGAGGGGTTTGCACGACGGGCGCACGCGAAAGACGAAGGCACGGTCAGCGAGACATAAAATATTTCTGCTGCGGCGCTTTTTTTTCTTGCATGCAGTGGCGACTCTTGTATTCTGCAAATGCGAACTCGCGTCATTTTCAGGGGTGACCGCAGAGCGGTCAACGCAGCGGCGAGAGCGAGTTTCCCTTAGGAGGACGAGAGTAAAAATTGAGTTCTTTATCGCTTCCCGCCCAGCTACCTTCCCGCGCATTCTCACTCGCGAAAAAACCCGCCGCGAAGCTCACCCTCTGGCCGCTGGTGGCCGCCACCTTCTTCATGGTGTCCGGCGGCACGTATGGCACGGAAGAGATCATTCACGGCGCGGGCTACGGGGACGGGATATTGATCCTGTTGTTTCTGCCGGTGCTGTGGTGCCTGCCGACGGCGTTCATGATCGGCGAGCTCTCGAGCGCGCTGCCGCAAGAGGGCGGCTACTACGCGTGGGTGCGCCGCGGGTTGGGAAATTTCTGGGGCTTTCAGGAAGCGTGGCTTTCGCTGGCCGCCAGCATCTTTGACATGGCAATTTACCCGACTCTTTTCGTGTTTTATTTGAAGCAGATGTCGCCGTGGTTTGGCGCGGGGAGCCATGCGATTTACGCGGGACTCTTCGTTGTGGGCGCGTGCGCGGCATTGAATATCGCAGGTGTCCGCGTGGTGGGAATTACGTCGTTGTGGCTGTTCTTCCTGTTGTCGGCGCCGTTCGCTCTAGTGGTGGTGCTTGCACCATTCAAGATGGGAGCTCTGGCCGAAACGCATGCCGCGCCGGCGGCGAGCAGTCTTGGTTTGATTGGCGGCGTGCTGGTGGCGATGTGGAACTACATGGGCTGGGATAACGCCTCGACGATCGCGCAGGAAGTGGAACGGCCGCAGAGGACCTATCCGAAGGCCATGATTGCGGCGGTAATTTTGGTGGCACTGACGTACGTGCTGCCGTTCGTAGCGGTGTACGCGGCGGGGATTCCCTCGACGCGATTCGGTGAGGACGGCTCGTGGGCCACGGTGGCGGGAGCAGTGGGCGGGAAGTTGCTGGGATTCGAATGGCTGCGCTTCCTGATCGTCGTCGGCGGGATGATGAGCGCATTCGGAATGTTTAACGCGCTGGTGATGAGCTATTCGCGGCTCCCGCTGGCCATGGCGCGGGACGGCATGCTGCCAAAGTTTTTTGGCAAAATGAGCGCCAGGACTCAGGCGCCCTGGGTGGCCATCACGTTGTGTGCGAGTTGCTGGGCACTGTGCCTGGGGCTGGGGTTCAAGCGGCTGGTGACGCTGGACATTATGCTTTACGGGCTCAGCCTGATGCTGGAATTTGTGACGCTGGTGGCGCTGCGCATCCGCGAGCCGGAGTTGAAGCGTGAGTTCCGCGTGCCGGGCGGGCTGGCCGGCGCGATAACTTGCGGAATATTCCCACTTCTGCTCCTTAGCCTGGCGATGGTGGAAAGCAACCACGAAACTGTGCTGGGCATGAATGGGCTCCTGTTCGGCGTGCTCATTATCATGGCCGGCTTCTTGACTTACTTCATCACTGGTAAGTTGAAGATTCGCCGAACGAAGCCTGTGGTGATGGAAGACATCGACGAATTGGAAACAGCCTAACCGTAGTTCTCACGAACCATCTCACCGTTGTCGACGGGCGGGGATCTTTCTCCGCGAAAGACCTTCCCCAATACAGTGGAACACATCGTCCGTCAACTGATTGGCGAATGGCGCTGGGCCGGAGACGGGCTAGAATTTATTGAGAAAAATGACGCAAGCGTTGTAGACCGCGTGGGTGACGATGGGCGCCAGGAGAAAACCGGACTGTTGAAAGCTGATGGCCGCAGCGATTCCCAGGCCGAAGACCGGTACGACGGAAATCGGAGGGTGGACGAGAGCGAATAGCGCGGCGCTGCCCAAGACGGCTAAAACGGGACCGGTGGTTCGCCGCAGTCCCTGAAAAATCAATCCGCGAAAGAGAAACTCTTCAAAAAGAGGTGCTGCCACAATCACCAGGATACAGATCCAGATGGGGCGATCAGCACGCGAGAGGAAGGAGCTGAGTTCCGCATCCTGCTTCCAGATTTGCGCTTGAGGGAATAGGTTTAGCACGCGGACATAGACGAGGGCGCCCAAGGCGGCGAGAGCGCCCCAGCCAATCCCGTAAATAAGGCCTCGCCAGATGGGTTGCGTCTTTTTCGCACCGTCAGTGCGCGAGACGCCAATTTTTTCCCAAAGATCGGGGACATCCTGCCGCCAAAAGGCATAGAGCGAGAGACCCGCGACAATCAGGCCCGCAAAAATGTAAGCAAAGGTGATTTGCGCAGGCAGCGACCCCTCGATAACGGAATGGAAAAGCAGGAACATCAAGCCCTGCAAAATAAAAAACGCCAGGGCGGCAATCATGCCATCCGCGAGGCTGAGGGTGCGAGGAGGCCGCGCGACGGGGTCCAGAAGATAGGGGCAGATATCCTTCACTTTCTGCCAGAGGGCAAAAGCGAGCAGAGTGGAGAGCACGAGCTGCGCGAGCTTGGTCCAAAGCGAGGGCGAATAAATGATGTTGGCGTACATGGCGGCCAAGATCATATAGAGGTAGACCATATCGGTTCGAAAGCGCGCGCGGCGTTCGGTTTCCAGAATGTTGGTGGCGAGGATGCCGATGCCGGAGGCAATGAACGCGTAAAGAACAATTCCGTAAAGCGCCAGGAAAACTTCGCCCCAAGAACTCGCATGCAGGTGATGGCTGAACCGGGTGATTAGAAGAAGCGCGGCCCCGCCATACAGCAAGCCGAGGGCAGCCCAGAGCACGGCCTTTTTCAGCAGAATGGCGGCGAGGGATTGCGGAAAAGTGAGCAGTTGCCAGAGGGTCTTGTCCTCGCGGTTCAAAAGGGGCATGGCGCTGCTGAGGAAAGAATAGGCGCCAACGCCAAAGGCCAACATGGCAGCGTGGCGAAAATTTCCGCTCACTGCGGAAACCATGCCCGAGTAGATGAGCAGGTAAAAGGCGGGAACAAGAAGCGGAACGATGAGCACTTGAACGAGAAGATTTCGGTCGCGGGCGAGCAAGAGCAGTTCGTGGGCCGGGATTCCGCGCAGCCAGGTGTGGCGAGAAGGACGTGAAGGGCCTTGCCGGGTTCCCTGGTAAGGCCCGCCCGCTTTGACCAAACCATCGCGAGTCAGCCATTCGCTTCCCAATAACGCCAAAGAGGTAAAGGCAAGCGTAAGAACAACCATTAAGGATGCGACGAGTGGCGCAGGCGAAGCAGGGGCCGACGGAATGCCCAGGAACAGCGGCAGTGAAAAAGGATTCCAAACCAGGAATTCCGGCATGGCGGTGGCTCGCGCGACAAGAAAATCGTCCAAAGGCTTGGAAAGGCAGGAGGCGTAGATGAGCAGCAAGGAAACAGTTCCAAGGACGGTGAAGAGCGCCTGGACGTTCTTGAGCTGGCCGAGAGTCAACAGTTTGCGCAGGGCCACCTCAAGAAAGGTGCAGAGGGAGCCGGCGACAACGGAGAGATAGAGCAATACGGCAAGGCCGAGCGGAAGAGCCGCGAAGCCGTATCCGCCTGCGACAAAGATGAGAACGAGAAAAGGATAGAAAAATAGCCAGACGAGAGGATTCAAGAAGGAATAGACAAATAAGTTCGAGGCAAAGAGTGCACGGGCAGAAGCCGGGAAGGTGTAGAGCCACTCAAATTTCCATTCCACCTCGCCGAGATTCTTGTTGTTCATGCCGAGGGAGCCGAAGACAATGAAGCACATCCAGAGAAGCACAAGCAGGCTGAGGGACCGGAGAAAGACTGAATTCGGCGGCGCTTCGCTGGGCCAGGTTTCGGAGGAAACCCAGAACGTCTCTCTTGGGCGAGGAGCGAAGCCCGCGGCGCCATCTCGGGCGAAAACATCGTGCATCTGCTGCAAGCGCGCGTTTTCGTCGTCTTCGGAAAGGCCTTCTCGACGAACTTCCGAGAGGAATAGTTGATCGACGTGACGCTCCCACAAGCCCACGTATTTTTCGCGCTGGCTGGGATCGGGAAGCTCTCGCACGCGCTGGAGGGCCTTTTCCGCTTCGACGAGCCGCCCCTCGGTATAGGCAGTGACTGGAATTTTTTCAGTTGAAACGGAGAGATTGCGGGAAGTGCCGGAGAGACTGACCAAGCCGCGAGAAGCGATATTAAATCCGTTCAGAGCCATCACCAACACGAGGAAAATGCTGAAGACGGATCTTCCCCGAGACTTAGCGGGAGTGGCGGAACGCACCGCCGCCTGACCCAGAGATAAGCCGCCGGGATCTTTTTTCCTGCGCCAAAGACGCGCGCTTTGCCAGACATTGATTTGGCGGCGAAGCGCCAAACGGGCGATGAGCCAGACGGTGCGAGCGGCGCCGATGGGCCGGGAGGTAGTCATGGTCCGGTCACGCCTCCGGATTCACCGGCGACCGAAAAGAAGATTTCCTCGAGAGAGCTGTCACTGGTAAGGCGCGCGCGGAGTTCAGCCAAGGTGCCGTGAGCGGCGAGCCGGCCCTTGGCGACGATGGCAATCTGGGTGCAGAGTTTCTCGGCTTGATCGAGGAGATGCGTGCTAAAGAAAATGGTCTTGCCGGCGGCAGCGTTGGAGCGAATGATTTCGTGGAGCGCGCGCGTGGCAAAGGGGTCGAGCCCGTTGGTGGGTTCGTCCAGGATCAGAAGTGCGGGGTCGTGGAGCATGGCGCAGACCAGAGCCAGCTTCTTCTTCATGCCTCGGGAGTAATTTACGGCAAATTCTTCCAGCGCATCATGGAGTTCCAGTTGTTGGAGGAGGGGCCTGGTGCGGTTCTCAATCTCGTCGCGCCTTAGCCCATGCATCTCTCCGGAGAAGCGGATGATCTCGCTGCCGCGCAAATAGTCATGAAAGATGGGTTCGTCGGGCAGATAGCCGACGCGACGCTTGACCTCGACGCGGTCCTGAAAACAGTCGAGACCGTCAATTCTCGCGGAACCGGCAGTAGGAGCGAGAATGCCCATGAGCATCCGGATCGTGGTGGTCTTACCCGCGCCATTCGGGCCGAGAAGTGCGAAGATTTGTCCGTAAGAGACGGACAAATTGAGATCTTTTACGGCCTCAAATCCGCCGTAGCTTTTGGTCAGACCCTGGATTTCGACCAAATTGGAGGTCAGAGAGGAAGGCATGTCCGTAGTGTTAGAGTTCCCTGGAAACGCTGGCCACTCCAAGAAAGTATCTGAAATCTGCCTGCTTTGCATCCAAGATTTGTGCACTTGTGACTGGTTATAATTGGCGCCGCTTGATTGCGCGAGCCGGGCGGGCTGGCCGGCGCGATAACTTGCGGAATATTCCCACTGCTGCTCCTCAGCCTCCTGGGTCCGCATCGAGAGTTAATCTGCTCCGGATTTCTCAAGATGGCGTTCGACATTTTGCGAGTATGAGTACTCCCATTACCAAATTTCGTAGTTGACATGTCTGGTCAGTCAGCACAAAGTATGCGTGGTTTTGTCTATCCCATTTCTCAGTGTTTTTTCTGATGACTTCTCAGCAGTTATTTCCGGGACCCTGGGCCATCACTCGCAGGTGAGCGAATTTCTTTTGTCTCCGCAGGCAAGTCGCAGGAGAACAACAAGGGACGAAAAAAACTTCCTTTCAGGGAAAAAACTTCAGCAGAGGTGTGTGAGCCGGCGCAATCTCATTCGCGGAGCGGCGGGCACTGCGGCCGGCGCCGGATTTTTGCTAGGCTCCGGCTTGCGGATGCCAGCGCTGGCACAAGAGGCCGCGCAGGAAACCTGTCGCGACCTTCCGCGGCCCATTCCCCATATTACCGGCCCTGGTCACTTCTTTTTCCCCGGGCCGCCCGACGGCAGCGCGCCAATGACCTTCCCTCATTTCCCCAACGCCGGCTTTGATCCGTCGACCATCACTGACTTTCAAGGGATGATCGCTCAGGCGGACCTGAACTTTGGCGGCACTGGGGCGGACCTGAACACTGGCGATATCACGCCGTATACATTCCACACCGACTGGCGGTTCATGACCGGCGTCTTCATCGGTGTGGACGGACTTCAGCACAACGGCACGCTCTCGTTCATATGACTTGACTCCACGAGCCCGTCGGGCTCGCCTCACTCCTGGGATGCCGGAATCTCTGAGAGCCCAACATTCTGGACGACACCAGTGCCGGAAGGCAGTGCCAAAGTGGATTTGGCGGGTGGCACCGCCAGCCTGAAAGCGAACCACATCTGCTCCGTGTTTGATGCTTTTACGGTTGCGAACAGCTTCAGTAACGCACGGCCTATGGGATACGCCAGTGGAATCATCAATTCTCTAGACATCGAGTGGAGCGGCATCACCAAAAGCTTCATCGGCGTCGAAGACGCGGTGAACCATTTTGCCGGGGACTTCTTCCAGATTGGGAACGTTACCATCGCAGTCACGGCAACCACGCCCGTAAGCACCGGGCATGGTTTCCAGTTCGTGTCCGACCCGGCAACAACCATCGTCAACTACGCCGAGATCGGCAGCGAACGCAACGGGGTTTTCTTTTCTTGATGATTCAAGCTTCTTCGCAGCGAGAAGCAGATCCAAACGACGGCCACGGCAAGCGGGGACCGATGCCCGGTCGCCGTGGCGCTGTAAATTCCCCCTGGACGGAAGCCGGCTCTTCGGCTCGGCCTCGTGGCCTAGAATCACTCGCAAGTCCAGGAAATTATTAGACGACTTGCAGGGCGTTCGATTCTAAGTACAGAAACTACATTGAGGATAAGAAACACGGCAGTTTAGATGGATTGTGCTGCTGGCTGGGAAATCGGCACAGCGGAAATTGGAATGGCACCGCCCGGTTCGAAAGAGCCGGGCGGTTTTGTTATGCGGCTGAGATATACTCAGCAATCTTTGGAGAAGCTTGCCTTCTCACAGGAGACTCCAGACGTGAAGCCGCGCCGCTTCGTTCATGCATTTTTGTATCTCCTATTCGTGCTCAGTGCGTCAGTTCGGCTATTTGCCGGACCTGACGCGCCAAAACAGTTCGACCCAAAATTATTCCAGGAGCTGCGGTGGCGGCTGATCGGGCCACCTCGCGGGGGGCGCGCGCTGGCCGTGGCGGGCGTGCGCGGGCAGCCGGAAGTTTTCTATTTCGGAAGCGTCGGCGGAGGCGTTTGGAAGACCAATGACGCGGGGCGCACATGGAACCCTGTTTTCAATTCGCAGCCGATTGCGTCGATTGGAGCCATCGCGGTTGCGCCGTCGGATTCGAACGTGATTTACACCGGCTCGGGAGAAGCCGACATGCGCTCTTCGATTTCCTACGGGAATGGGATGTACAAGTCCACGGACGGCGGCAAGACGTGGACGCACATCGGGCTGGAGGACTCGCGACAGATTGGGCGGATCATCGTGGACCCGCAGGACGGAAACAGGGTTTTCGTTGCGGCTCTGGGGCACGCTTACGGGCCGAACCAGGAGCGCGGCGTCTTCCGTTCGAAAGATAGCGGAAAGAGCTGGCAGAAAATTCTCTTTCACGACGAAAACACCGGCGCGATCGATCTAGCATTCGAACCGGGGAATTCGAAAACGATTCTTGCGGCGCTGTGGCAAACGCGCCGACCACCGTGGAGCATTTATCCGCCTTCGAATGGGCCGGGCAGCGGGCTTTATCGCTCGACTGACGGAGGCGATCATTGGGAACGCTTGACTGGGCAGGGACTACCGACGGAAGGGCTTGGGCGAATCGGAATTGCGTTTGCGCCGAGCAATCCGCGAAGGATTTATCTGATCGTGGACGCCAAAGAGGGCGGGCTGTATCGCTCCGACAACGGCGGGCAGAGCTGGCAGCGCGTGTCGAATGACCGGCGCATCTGGCAGCGCGGGTGGTACTTCGGGGAAGTCAGCGTGGATTCCAAAGACCCCGACACCGTGTACGTCCCGAACACCACAACCTACCGGTCGCATGACGGAGGGAAGACGTTTGCAGCGTTCAAAGGCGCGCCCGGCGGCGATGACTACCACGAACTGTGGATTGATCCCGATGAGCCGCGGCGGATGATTCTGAGCAGCGATCAAGGAGCGATCGTCACGCGCAACGGCGGTGAGACGTGGAGCACTTGGTACAACCAGCCGACGGGGCAGTTCTATCACGTGGTGACGGATAACCAGTTTCCCTACTGGGTGTACGGTGCGCAGCAGGACAGCGTTTCGGTGGCCACTCCAAGCCGCAGCAGGTACCGTGCGTTGAATTTCCACGATTGGCGGCCGATGGATGCAGGCGAGGAGAATGGCTACATCGCGCCGGACCCGCTGAATCCAGGAGTGGTGTTCGGCGGATTTGTCGCGCGGCAGGATTTCAGCGACGAACAGCTCCAACAAATGACGCCGACGCTGGCGCACCCCGGCGATTACCGGCGCACGTGGACGCTGCCGCTGGTTTTTTCGCCGATCGATCCGCACGTGCTGTACTTCGGCTCGCAAGTTCTGTTTCGAACGGCGGACGGCGGCAGCTCCTGGCAAGTGATCAGTCCGGACCTGACGCGCGAAGATCCCGGAGTGCCGCCAAATCTGGATGCCATGACGGCCGCGGATGCTCCCAAGGGCAAACGACGCGGCGTGATTTACACGATTGGAGCATCGTTTGTGCGGGCTGGAGAAATCTGGGCGGGCACGGACGATGGCCTGATTCAACTGACGCAAGACGAAGGGAAGACTTGGGAGAACGTTACGCCGCCGGAATTGACGCCCTGGAGCAAGGTGACGCACATCGAAGCATCGCATTTCGATGCCGGGACAGCGTACGCAGCGGTGGACCGGCATCGCTTGGATGACTATCAGGCGTATCTCTATCGGACCAGGGATTTCGGCAAGACCTGGCAACGCGTCTCCAACGGAATTCCCGAGGGAAGTTTTCTGAACTGCGTGCGGGAAGATCCTGCTCGAAAAGGGCTGCTGTACGCATGCACGGAGAAGGGCGTCTACGTTTCTTTGAATGACGGAGACGATTGGCAGTCTTTGCAACTCAATCTGCCGGTGACGTCGGTGCGCGATCTGGTGGTGCATGAAAACGATTTGGTGATTGCCACGTTTGGGCGCTCGTTTTGGATACTGGACGATGTGACGCCCCTGCGGCAGATCAATTCGCATGTCGCTAGCGCCGATACATGGCTCTTTCTTCCGCATGCCGCCATTCGCATGCGGCCGGGCTCGGATCAAGGCACGCCGGTGCCGATGGATGAGGCGTTGGCTCCGAACCCACCGGAGGGCGCGGTGCTGGATTACTACCTGAAGGATAAGGCGTCAACGCCCATCCAACTGGAAATCTTCGACTCGGAAGGAAAGCTGGTAAGGCGATTCGCGAGCGATGACGTCTTGCACAAGACAAATCCAATCGACGCCGCGATTCAAATGGAGTGGGTGCGCGACCCGAAACCTCTTTTGGCCGAGGCGGGGATGCACCGATTCGTCTGGGACCTTCGTTACGCACTGCCGAAGGGCGTGCGTAGCTCGTTCGGGGGACCGGCCGGACCTTTGGCAGCGCCAGGCAATTACACGGTGAAATTCACGGCAAACGGCAAGAGCAGCACGCAACCCCTGACGGTCAAGCTGGATCCACGCGTGAAGGCACCGCAGGAGGCGCTGGCTCGGCAGTTCGGCCTGGCATCAAGGCTCGCGGCCC
>WNEZ01020289.1_pt1 | contig 10550 bp, 9 predicted proteins | sample 5400521 | NCBI WGS metagenome assembly WNEZ01 (sample SAMN13153339, study PRJNA577476) | soil metagenome | isolation source: 120 cm saprolite under Douglas fir tree site 2 hole 1 replicate 1 | place: USA:California | collected 2015-04-18
GTCCGATGGCCAGCCCGGCGTCGCGGATGACACCTTCTGTGAGGTCGGTGGCAACTCCCGATGATTTCTTTGGCCACGAAATCCATAGCATCCCCGCAGGCGCCAAGATTTTGGCCGCACGCTTCATTTCCCGCTCCAGCTCTACGTGCGACTTGGAAAAGACGTGGATGAAATCCAGCGGTCCCGTCAGATCCTTGGTGACGCGGCATGCCGCCAGTGCGTCCCGAAGTTCAGACCGCACATCGCTGGGCATGCTGAGCAGAGCCACGCGATAGCCCTCTTTGATACCAAGCTTCTTCGGTAGCGGAGTTCCAGAGTATCCCGGCATGGAAGTTTTGGTTGCGCGTAAGAGTCCAAGCTCGAAGCCAGAGGCTCGTAGCTCCCTAGCGTCTCGGCGCATACCATCCCTTGCGTGTGCGGACGTGAAATCCTTTCTGCTGCGCCAGAATTTCGATGGTGCGGAAATGTCCGTCGGGGACGAAGTCGGCCGGACGGTAGCTCATGGAGTACTGGCTTCGCAGTTCGTCCTGGATGGAGGCGAACGCGTCCGACACGTCGCGAATCTGGAAAGGGAAGAAGGCGCGGCCACCGGTGGCCTCGGCGATGCGTTCCAGAATTTTGTCGCCCTTGCCCTTGGAGCCCGTGATATTCGTGCTGATCGTGTAGACGATTGCTCGTGTTTCATGAGCTTGTCCCGGCAGGCATAGTACAGGGCGTCGTACATGGCAGTGCCGCCGCCAGCTTTCAAAGCGCGCACGCCCTTCGAGAGTAGTTCGGTGTTATCGGTGAAGTCCTGGGTAACATCCGGTGTGGAGTCGAAGCCGACGGTCATGGCCTGGTCATAGCGCGGACGGACGATGGAGTTCAGAAACTCGATAGCTGCTTCCTGCTCAAACTTGAAACGATCACGAATCGAATTGCTGGCATCGATCAAAAGACCGACTTGCAGAGGAAGATCAGTCTCGCTGTGAAAACTGTTAATCCGGTCGGCGGGTTTTTTGTCGTCAATCACTCGGAAGTCGTCCCGTTTCAAGTCTTTGATGTAGCGGCCGTGCTTGTCGGTCACGGTGAAGATGACGCGCACTTCGTTAGCGAAACGAATGATGGTCGTAACCGGCTCGTCGCCATTAGACTTCGGCATGTCCTCGAGCTGCGGTGTGGTCGGCGCCGGGGGCTGTGCGGGGACGGCGGGCGTTTCGCTGGTCGCGGGCGGCGTCACGTTCTGCTTCGCGCTGTCGCCTTGCGGATCTGCACTCTCCTTCGGGCTCTCGGAGGGCTTTAGTTCTTGGCTTGGTTTCTGCGCACGTGGCTGCGTCGAACCCGAAGGCTTGCTGTCATTCGCAGGCGGTTGTTTGGCGGGAGCATTCTCCGGGAGCGTTGCCGAGGGTGCCGATGGCAAGTTCTGATCCGACGTCTGGCCGACCGCGAAGATCGCAACCGTCCAAAAACCAGCCAACAACAAGGGGAAGCGAAATCTCATGGGGATTCGCTTCATTATAGCTGGTACCGCGACTCCGGCAGGATCCCGGTTGTACCTCGCTCCGATGAACCATTACGACCCGCTCGGCCCCAGGTCTGCCAACAAGGCTTCGAGTTCCTCGGGTAGCACGGACGAGAAGCGAATCGCCTCTCCCGTTTTCGGATGCTTCAATTCCAACGCCGCCGAATGCAGGAAATTCCGATCGAGCGTCAAGCTTCGTGCTTGCCCCGCCGCGCGAAGCTTGCCGGACTCGCTCTTCAATTCCCGCGCCGCGCCATAGAGCGTGTCGCCCACCACCGGATGGTTGATCGACGACAGATGCACGCGGATCTGGTGCGTGCGTCCAGTTTCGATTTTGAGTTCCAGCAGGGCAAACTTCCCATACACGGTATTCAGCTTGCGCATTACCAGGTAGTGCGTGACCGCTTCGCGTCCGCCCGAACGGCGCGTGGTCATGCGAATACGGCGCTGCGCATCACGGCTGATCGAGCTCTGAATCGTGCCGCGCTCCTGTTTCGGCCAGCCCTGCACCAGGGCCAGGTAGGTCTTGTGCACTTCGCGGGAGGAAAATTGCCGCGCCAGCCGGCGATGCGATTCGTCGTTCTTGGCGACCACCATCAATCCGCTGGTCGCGCGATCCAGTCGGTGCACGATCCCGGGCCGCAGTTCGCCACCGATTCCTGAAAGGGCACGGAAATGATGCAACAGAGCATTGACCAGCGTGCCGCGGTTGCGGGCATCTTCGGTTGCCCCGGCGCCGGCGTGCACCATCATGCCGGCAGGCTTGTTGACGATGGCAAGGTCGTCGTCCTCGTAGACAATGTCGAGCGGAATTTCCTCCGCAAGGGCGCGCAGGGGAGGAGCCTGGGGTGGGCTGGTGACCGTGATTTCCTCTCCACCCTTCAGCCGCAGAGACGCGCGGGCCGCACTCCCGCCGACCAGCACCTCGCCTTTGGCGATCAGTTGCTGAACTCGGGCGCGACTCACTTCAGGCAGCTTCGAGACCAGGTATTGATCAAGGCGCTGGCCAGCCTCGTCCGCAGCGGAGGTGAAAGTGACAGGAAAAGAAAGCATTGGGTATCAGGTCTCAGGTCTAAGGTGTCAGGTCTCAGGAAAACCGGTTTCGGAACAAAAGCTCGGGTTTTGAATTTCCTGGGACCTTACACCTGAGACCTGAGACCTGGTTTTCTACTTGATCTGTTTCATCGGCAGCATGGAACCGTAGTCTTGCCCGGAAGGCTCGACCGCGCGGGCTACCACTCCCACGAACGCATCCCGGAACTCGGGAAACTTTGCCACCAGAGCCTTGATCAATGCGATGTTCGTTTGAAACGTTTGCAGAGTGTTGGAGACATCCGCAGCCTGATATCTCACCAACAGGTCGAGTTCGCCGCCCACGCTCAGGGGAAATATCGCGATCAGCTTGTACGTTGCGCCCGCCGCGCTCAGGTCCACGATGTTCCCGTTTGCCGGAAGATCACTGGGCTGCACCGACTGCGCTTCGTCGTAGAGCTTGTCGGTAGCGAGAGTGCTCATGAAATCGGCCGGGGCCGTCAGCGTGATCGCTTCGCGGAAATAGAGCCACGCATTGCGATTCTGGCCCTTGGTCTTGAACTCCCGGGCGCGCTGCGCGAACCAGGACGCATCGTGACCGTTGATCTGCGAGGACCGGGCGTAGAACCCAGCGACCTTCCAGTCCGCGCCCAGTTGTTGGAGGATCATGGTCAGCGTTCGGGTGTCCTGACTTCCTCTTGCGTCCACAATGGCGACGCCATATTTACCCGGAGGGAGATTGTTGAGGATGAAAACGGCGCTATCTCTGGTCTGGCCGGAAGATCCGAAAACACCGCAGAGAAACTCGGCGCGCGCCAGCGGTTGGTTGCCTTCGGCCGCCAGCAAGAATGGGGGGCGGACGGTCACTTGCGCCGCTGCGAAGGCAGGCTGGTTATCCTTGACGGCGACCTCGATTCCACTAAAGTTCGATGCCAACGCAGGAATGGCATTCTGTTTGAGGGCAGCAGAATCCCCGCGGGCAGCCATATCGAAGTACCGCTTGCCCGTCGCCTCCAATGCGCTGCGGACCGCGGCATCCATGTCGGTGGCGCTTTGGCAGGTCTGAGCTTCGGCGCTGGCCACCATCCAGATCAACGCGAGCCACCACCCTTCCTGCCACAGATGGCGATTCCAGGACGCTTTTCGCAAGCCCTTGATCAAGTACCAGCCTCCCCCTGCATTTTACGATGCGGTTAAGCCCGGTGCGTCCGTAAATGCTTACAGAAGTTATACCTGCAAAAGAGGTGAGGAAAGCTTGTCACGCAAGAAATAACGCCCCCGAGCGTTCTCCAAACAGTGCTAAGATTTACCTCAAGCGTGACCAGTTGCCAAAGGCAATAGGCGCGCCAGATCTGGGAGTTTCTATGCTGCGAACAGGCAAGTGGATCACATTGATTTTGTGGGGCCTTCCCCTGTTGGCAGCCGCCTCTTTCGGGCAAACTCCAGCGCATCATCCAAACATTGAACTCTTGCGACAGCCGATAGCGCGGCGCGGAGTCGCAATGCCGGCCTTGCCCAGCGGGCCGCTGCCACAAGTTCCGATGGATCAGCTCCCATCAACCCCTCCACAGGTTAGCTACCAAGGGGGGATGCTCACCATCGTGGCGCAGAATTCGAGTCTCGGAGACATCCTGCGCGAGGTGCACAAGCGCACCGGTGCGGCGATCGAGGTCCCGCTCAACGCCACCGAACGGGTGGCAACCCGGCTTGGCCCGGGACCGGCGCGGGACGTGCTCGCAAGCCTGCTCAATGGCTCGGCTTTCAACTACGTGATGGTAGGTTCAGAGTCGGATCCGGCCAGTGTGGCGAGCATAACGCTAACCACGAGGTCGGCCGGGGGAGCGGGCGAAACGGTCACCAATGCTTACCAGCCTCCCCAGCAGTACACGCCCCCGGAACGGGCACAGATGGCGCCTGGAATGGGCCCGGGCGGGCCCGTTGTGCAGCCACCTGCCAACGATGACGAGGCCGATGCCGAGGACGCAGACGCGGAAGAGAATGCTGATCAGGATCAAGCTGCGACGGCGCAGGATGGTTCTCAACCCCCCAACGGCGGTCCGAAGACTCCCGAGCAGATTCTGGAAATGCTCCGGCAGCACCAGCCGGTGCCCCCCAATCAGGTCCGACCAAATCCACAGATACCTCCGCCCAATGGACAATGGGTCGGCTGTCCTACTGTGCCTAGTCGCCGCTCGCGGAGCTTTGGTGAGGCACTAGTACAGGCGTTGGACGGGTGGTGGGCCGGGAAGGATTGCATACGGCCAACAGTCTGGTCACAACCCAGTAGGCGCTGAACACGCCAAAAGCGACCGACAGAAGAGCCGTACCACCGATAAGAAGAACAACCAAAAGGGCATTCACCGTTCAGTACCTTACCCGCAGCCACTTAGATGTCTGCCAGCTGCCAAACGTCTACTCTATCCGCGTTTGACGACCGCCTCTGTTAACGACTAAGATACGGTAGTCGCACTGCGTACATTCACTCTCCAACATTTCTGGGGGACCCGTCCACGTTACGGAAGTCCAATAATCTTGCGTCTGAATTCTTACGTCTGATGGCGATTACAAAAATCTCAGTGCGGGGCGCCCGCCAGCACAATCTAAAGAACATCGACGTGGAAATCCCACGTAACACGCTGACGGTTATCACTGGGTTGAGCGGTTCCGGCAAGTCTTCGCTCGCTTTCGACACCATCTACGCCGAAGGGCAGCGCCGTTACGTCGAGACCCTCTCCGCCTACGCCCGCCAGTTCCTTGATCAGATGGAGCGCCCCGACGTGGACGCGATTGACGGCCTGAGCCCGTCGATCTCGATCGAGCAGAAGACCACCAGCCGCAGCCCGCGTTCGACCGTTGGCACGATCACCGAAATCTACGACTACTTGCGCTTGCTCTATTCCTCGATCGGAGTGCCTCACTGCCCGAATTGCGGCAAGCCCATCACCCGCCAGTCGGCGGAGCAGATCGTGCAGCGCGTCATGGCGCTCACGCCCGACGACCGCGTCATGATCATGGCGCCCATCGTTCGGGGCCGCAAAGGCGAATTCAAGAAAGAGATGGAAAAGCTCGTCCAGCACGGCTTCAGCCGCGCCCGTGTCGATGGCGAACTGGTCAATCTGGAAGACGACCTCCGCCTCGACAAGCGCAAGAATCACACTATCGAAGTGGTGATTGATCGCCTGCTGGTCAAACCCGGAATTGAGCACCGCCTCGAACTCTCCGTCGGTCTCGCAATGAAGCTCGGCGGCGGACTGGTGCTGGTGGCGGTGGTCAACGGCGAAGAGACCCTCTACTCCTCGCGTCTCGCCTGCCCCGATTGCGGCATCAGCGTGCCGCAACTGGAGCCGCGGTCGTTCTCGTTTAACAGTTCGTATGGCGCTTGCCCGGAGTGCCACGGCTTGGGCAGCCGCTATGATTTCGATCCCGCCAAGGTGATCGTGGACTGGTCAAAGCCGCTGCTCGACGGCGGTCTCGGGCCCGGATCGGCTTCGCAAAATTTGAATCATGGGCTGCAGTTGGTGGCGGAAGCCTATGGCATCGATCTGGCGACGCCCTTCGAGAAATTCCCCGACAAGATCCAGAACATCCTGCTCTATGGCGAACCGGGACGCGGCGCCAAGACTGGCTTTCTCGGAATTCTCGGCCACCTCAAGCAGAACCTTGAATCCTCTACTTCTGATACCTACCGCGAATACCTGCTCGATTACATGTCGGCAACGGAATGCCCGGTCTGTCATGGCAAACGCCTGCGTCCGGAAAGCCTGGCCGTAAAAGTTAACGGTATGTCGATTGCCGATTTCACGGCTCTCCCGGTTTCGCGTGCGCTGGAGACAGCGCGAAGAATCAAACTGGCTGGACGCGAAGAGATGATTGCCGGCCGCATCGTGCATGAGATCACCGAGCGACTGCAGTTTCTGCACGAGGTTGGCCTGGGTTACATCTCTCTCAGTCGATCGGCAGCAACGCTCTCCGGTGGAGAAGGTCAGCGGATTCGTCTCGCAACGCAGATCGGTTCCAAACTTCGTGGAGTGCTGTACGTTTTGGACGAACCATCGATAGGCTTGCATCACCGCGACAATGGACGTCTACTAGCTGCTCTCGAAAACCTGCGTGACCTCGGCAATACCGTACTGGTCGTAGAACACGACGAAGAGACCATCCGCCGCGCTGACTACGTCATCGACCTTGGACCCGGCGCAGGCCGCCACGGCGGGGCGCTCGTCGCCAGCGGCACTCCGGCGCAGATCATCGCTTCCGCAGACTCTCTGACCGGCGCCTACATGGCCGGACGCCAACGGATTGCGATGTTGACCGAGCGCCGCAGCCCCAACGGCAAGGCCATCACTGTTCTGGGCGCACGAGAGAACAACCTAAAAAATCTCGACATCACTTTCCCCCTCGGCGTGATGACCGTTGTGACCGGCGTGTCGGGATCAGGCAAATCAACGCTGGTGAATGACATCCTGTACCGTGCTCTGGCCAAGCAGCTTTACCGCTCACGGGAAGAGCCCGGCATGCATAAATCGATCAGCGGCTCGGAACTGGTGGACAAAGTCATTCGCATCGACCAGTCGCCGATTGGCCGCACGCCGCGCTCGAACCCCGCCACCTATACGGGAATGTTTGCGCAGATTCGAGATCTTTACGCCATGCTGCCCGAATCGCGTGAACGAGGCTACAAGCCCGGACGCTTCTCGTTCAACGTCCCCGGCGGACGCTGCGAGGCCTGCCAAGGCGAAGGCCAGCGCCGCATCGAGATGAACTTCCTGCCCGATGTGTATGTGCAGTGCGAAGTCTGTGGCGGCCGTCGCTACAATCATGAGACTTTGGCGGTCTGCTACAAGGGGTACTCGATCGCCGACGTGTTAGAGTCGCCGGTCTCCGACGCCCTGACAATTCTCGAAAACATTCCACAAGTGAAACAAAAACTGCAAACGCTGGTCGATGTCGGCCTGGGATACATTCATCTCGGGCAATCGGCGGTGACGCTCTCCGGCGGAGAAGCGCAGCGCATCAAGCTAGCCCGGGAGCTCAGCAAGCGTCAGACCGGCAAGACTCTCTATCTGCTCGACGAGCCCACGACTGGCCTGCACTTCGACGATGTACGCAAGTTGCTCGACGTGCTGCACCGGCTCACCGATCTGGGAAACTCGGTCATCATCATCGAGCACAATCTCGATGTGATCCGGAACGCCGACTGGGTCCTCGATCTCGGCCCAGAAGGCGGAGAAGAGGGAGGTCGCATCGTCGCGCAAGGCACTCCGGAACAGGTCGCGCGCGTGAAAAAGTCCTACACTGGACAGGCGCTTGCCTCATATTTCAACGGCGCGAAGCCGGGCGTGAACGCGCAACCGACCCCGCAGGAAGTCCATTGAATCCCTTTCCCGAAAACCCGGACGTGATCCCGACAGTTGAGTCCGAACTGGCGACGGCAATTCCGGAAAGCTCTTTAGCAGAGATCGTTGTGGCCCCGCTGCCCGATCCAGCCTGGAACGGCTGGGATCTCCTGAAGCTTGTCTCGATCACGATTGGGGCGTTGGCAATCAGCATGATCGGAGTACTGCTCGTCGCCAAGCGGTGGGTTTATCCATACCTGGATGTGACCGAGTTGGCACGCAACGCTTTGGTGGTAGTGGTAGGGCAGGCGATCGGATATCTCCTCGTCTTTGCCTATATGTACATCCTGGTTACGCGCGAGCGTCGGCGTGCCGACTTCCTGACTGCGATCCACTGGAACTGGCCGTCCAATCCCGGCAAGTTCATGTTTTGGGGTTTTGTGCTCTCACTTGCCTTGCAAGCCTTGGCACATCTGTTGCCCATCCCGAAAAATTTGCCGATAGACAATCTCTTTCGAACGCCCGCGGAAGCTTGGGCGCTTACCATCTTCGGCATCACGCTAGCCCCGGTGATGGAGGAGTTCCTCTTTCGTGCCTTTCTTTATCCGGTGCTGAAACGCCAGGTTGGCTTGGCTGCCGCTGTACTACTGACCGCCTTTGGATTTGCGCTGCTGCACGGATCGCAACTCAAATTCACCTGGGGCCCCCTGCTCGTGATTTTTCTGGTGGGCCTGGTACTGACCATGGTGAGGGCCCAGAAGAATTCCGTCGCCGCCAGCCTGCTGATGCACGTTGCGTACAACGGCACGATCTCGGCGCTGATGTTCGTTGCGACCGACGGCTTCCGCCATCTAGAGAAACTCAATCAGTAGCAGTTCTCAGTTCAATGGCAGTTCCCAGTTCCCGGTTCTCAGTTCTCAGTGTCCGATGTCATTGGCATTTTCCGAGAACTGGGAACTGAGAACCGAGAACTGGCTTTACCTGCTATCGTAGAAACTTCAATGTCCATCGCACGCCAAGACCTGTTGGAGATGCTCGCACAAAAGTCGTTTCGCCTCGGCGAGTTCAAGTTGTCGTCGGGCGCGAGCAGCGACTACTACGTCGATTGCCGCACCACGACTCTCGACGCCCGCGGCGCGCAATTGACCGGCCATGTATTTCTGGAGCAAATTCGCGAGCAGGAATGGGAACCCCACGCCATCGGCGGCCTCACCATGGGTGCTGATCCAATCGTAGTCGCAGTCGCCGTGACCAGCGGCACGATTCACGGTTTCCTGGTACGCAAGTCAGAGAAGCAGCACGGCACCGGCCGCCGCATCGAAGGTTTCGCTGAAAAGGGCGCCCGGGTGGTGATCGTAGACGACGTCTGCACGACCGGATCTTCCACCGTGCAAGCCATCGAAGCCGCCCGCGAATTCGGGTTCGAAGTGATTGGAGTGATGTGCCTGGTCGAACGCCAGGAAGCTCAGGGACGGCCCGACGTGGAAAAAGCCGCCGCCCCCGCGCCGTTCTTTGCAATCTTCACGGCGCAGGATGTGAGAAAACAGCATCTGGCGAGCAGCGAGTAGCAGGCCTGTGGCTGCCCCTCTGCTAACAACAGCGCAACAGCTACACTGGTGACGAGGTGTGACGAGAATGGCTGACCGCAAAGAATCACGCTCTCTCAGGTTTCCTGTCTTCGCCCATGGAGCGGAGTCTCTAGTGCAGGGCTACCTGATGCGTCGCAACATCATGACTTACCAAGCTCCCAGGAACAACGAGGGATACGATCTGATCTGTGTGTCTCCCAAGGCGAAGGTACCGCCCGTCCGTGTACAGGTGAAGTGCCGCTATCAAACAGATTGCGACCGCAGCATTATTGTGCCCAAAAAATGCCCGGGCGCGTTTGATTTCGTCGTTGCCGTATTCTTGAACGTAGGGTATTTCTTCCGCAAACGCGGCGACCCCGACAGCGAAAAACGCGAGCCCGAGTTCTTCACCCTTCCTGCAGAATGGGTTGAGCAGCATCGAAACAAGAGAAGCTCGTGGGGAAAGCTTAGTCTCAAGCAACAAGGTATTGACCGTTTCAAGAATGACGAGGGATTTGAACAAATCGCTAAGGCACTCGGCATCGCCTACCCTACGCGCCCGCGACGAGCCACCCGACGAACAATGAACGACCAACGACCGACTCATGATTCAAACTCTGGAATGGACTGAACAAGGCGTGCGCTTCATCGATCAGACCAAGCTCCCGACCGAAGAAGTGTACGTAAACTGCACGACCCATCAGCAGGTCGCCGACGTGATCCGCAACATGGTAGTGCGCGGCGCTCCCGCAATCGGCGTGGCCGCCGCCATGGGCATTGCGCTTGGCGTGAAGAACTCTAAAGCCGAAAACGGCGCCGATCTGAAGAAAGACTTCGACCAGATCTGCGAGATCATCCGCCAGACGCGTCCGACCGCGGTCAATCTGTTCTGGGCGATTCGGCGCATGCAGGAGAAGTTTGAAACGCTCCGCGTCCGCCCCGTCGCGCAGATCAAGCAGGCGCTCATCGAAGAATCACAGCGCATGCACGCCGAAGACATTGCCGCCAACCAAGCCATGGGACGCCACGGCGCAGCCCTCATGCCCGCGAGCGGCGGCGTACTTACGCACTGCAACGCTGGAGCGCTGGCAACCGCCGGCTACGGTACCGCTC
>WNEZ01006133.1_pt1 | contig 10549 bp, 10 predicted proteins | sample 5400521 | NCBI WGS metagenome assembly WNEZ01 (sample SAMN13153339, study PRJNA577476) | soil metagenome | isolation source: 120 cm saprolite under Douglas fir tree site 2 hole 1 replicate 1 | place: USA:California | collected 2015-04-18
TATTCTGTACGACGGCGCGGAACACATCTCCATGGCGCGCATCGACGGCATGCGCGACCGCACCATCGTCATCAATGGCTTGTCGAAGACCTACAGCGTTACAGGATGGCGCGTGGGTTGGGTGCTCGCGCCGCCGGAGCCGACGCAACCGATTCGCAAGGTACACGATTTTCTGACCGTTGGCGCCGCTGCACCACTGCAGCAAGCCGGCGCCAGCGCCCTGCACTTTCCCCAGAGTTACTACGACAAGCTTGCCGCTTCTTATACTGCCAAACGCGAACGGCTGCTGAAAATCCTCACCAGCACTGGCTTCACCGCGTTCAAGCCGCGCGGCGCGTATTACATCATGACGGACATCTCGCGTTTTGCGGATCCTGATCCCGTTCGCTTTCAGGCCGATACGAAAGACGTTCGTTTTGCGAAGTTCCTCGTCGAATCCATCGGAGTTGCCGTCGTCCCTGGCTCGAGTTTCTACAACAACGCACAGGATGGCGCCTCGCAGGTCCGCTTCACCTTCTGTAAGAAGGAAGAGACGCTCGCCGCTGCCGAAGAACGACTGGCCAAATTGCGGCCTTAGCCGAATAGTTTGAGAGCGATCTAAAGACGATACGGTCGCGCTTCAAAGCAGGGTAAATCGCAGGACAAACAGGATCACCACGGTGATTGCCGACGTAAGCGCGGTTAGCGGATACTTCTCTGCGAAATAGAAAAGAATCGCCACAAACGCCAAAATGGCCGTCACCAAAGCGCCGATTATGAATGGCTCGACGTGGAGGAAGGAAAACCTTTCGGTTACGAAATACTTCAGGCGGAAGTATTCACCCAGGCAACGAATCAGAGCCGCGAACTGGATTACGATTGCAATTTGCGCCATTCTCCGTGAGCGGTTGAGCATGCATGCCAGTGTAGAACGGCTCAGCCGAAACGGTCGAGCATCAAACCGATTATCAAAGCAAGCTCTCAACCGAAATTTCTTCCTGTGATAGAATCGTCGCCGACCAGATTAGTTGGTTGGGAGTTCATGGCAAATCAACTGCAATTGATCCCGCAAAACACGCGCCTGGAGGCCAATGGGGACGGTGCAGCGTTCGACATTTCTGCGAGCGCCACGCGTACGTTTTTCTGCCGTCTCACCATCACGGACCAGATAGAACAAGAATCGCTTGATGTGTCGATTTGGGGTTCCGCCGACGGGGAGACCTGGTCGAAGAAGCCGCTGCTAATGCTGCCGCAACAGTTCTACCGCGGCACGACCAAGCTGATCCTCGATCTCTCATTGCGTCCGGAGACCAAATTCATTCGGGCTCGCTGGGAGTTATTCCGATGGGGCAGGGTAGCGCCGACGCCCATGTTTGTTGCCGGGCTGGAGCTGGAGGAGATCCCGCCCATGTCTCGGGAAACCCCCACAGCGCGAATCGCGCTCGCGACAAAATAGGTCACAAGTTTAAAGAATCGGGCGGGTCGAAGGGAATCCGCGGCGGCAGGAATCCAGACTGTCTAAATTCTAGATAAATTGCGTAGTTTCAGTTGCTTCTGAATTTTTAGGGGTAGGAGACTGACGGTCGGTTGCCCTGTGGTGGTTAGCCCCCTACCCCGCGAGTGGTCTTGCTTGTATAGACGAGGTGAGGCGCTAAATAGTTTCCTGACTTCGGTAAAATAATTTGCGGCCCTTGCGGGAACTATTCACCCACGGGCACGGAATCCAAATATCTGGCGACCGCTGCCTTCCACTGGAACTTTTGAGAGATTGCCGCCTGCAGCGCCTGTGCCGCGGCAGGTTCCCCGTGGGTCAGATAGGTCTGCTTGGGAGGCGCCGGAAGCGCTGTCAGCCATCGGAGCAGTTCGCTTTTTCCCGCGTGTGCTGAGAATTGCCCCATCCCTATGATCTCCGCTGCCACCGGCACATCCAGGGCAAAGATCTTCAGCGACTTCGCGCCCTCTTGCAGGGCTCTCCCACGCGTGCCCTCGGCCTGAAATCCCGCCAGGATAACCGCATTGCGCGCATCCGGAAGCCGCTGCACGAGATGGTGCAGCACCCGGCCACCGCTCACCATCCCGCTCGCCGAAATGATGATGCAGGGGGTCTTGACGTTATTGATCGCTTTGGATTCCTCCACCGACCGCGTCAGATGGAATTCATGAACATTCAGAGGATCCCCTTTACCGTCGCTACCTTCTTCCCGCACGTACTCCAGGTCGTGATCTTCCTTGTGCTTCAAATACAAGTCCGTCGCGCTCAACGCCATTGGGCTGTCCACATACACGGGTACGCGCGGTATCCGCTGCTGGTCTTCCAGTTGACGCAAGTAGTACATAAACGTCTGCGTCCGTCCGATGGCGAACGACGGAATCACAATCGATCCGCCGCGCTTCACTATACGATTCACGATTTGCGCCAGCATTTCCGCAGGGTCGCCGTCCGGATGTTCGCGATCGCCATAGGTTGATTCGCAAATCAGCACATCTGCTTTCGATGGCGGCGTGGTCGGGTCCTTCAGAATTGCCTGGTTGTATCGCCCGATATCCCCCGAGAAAACTACGATCGTCTTTTTTCCACGTTCGGCAATCGTCAGCTCCAGGCTGGAGGATCCCAGGATGTGTCCAGCGTCAAAAGACGATACGCGAAACTCCGGGCTGATATCGAAGCTACCGCTGCGCGGCATGCTCTTGATCAGCTTCAAGGTGGGATCAACATCCTCCGCGGTATACAGCGGCTCAGGGTGGGCGTGACGGCTGTCCTTATGAATTCGTGCGTGCAGCGTGTCTTCTTGCTGAAGATGAGCCGAGTCTTTCAGCAGGATGGTCGTAAGTTCAATCGTGGCGGGATTTGCAAAAATCGGCCCGCGATAACCCGATTTCACCAGCACCGGCAGCCATCCGGTGTGGTCGAGGTGCGCGTGTGTCAGCACCAGGTAGTCAATGGTCTTCGGGTCGATTGGCAGCGGCTTGTAGTTGCGGTCTTGCAGTTCCTGCGAGCCCTGAAAAATTCCGCAATCCACGAGCAGCCGCTTGCCCGCCGCTTCGACTAGATATTTTGAACCGGTAACGCTTCCTGCCGCGCCCAGAAAAGTCAGTTTTGCCATAGGCGAGTATTCTAAACGAACATCCCGTTCACACAACTCGTTTCGAGCGGTAGAATCGTAACAGGAAGAATTCCTCTGCAAGTGAACCACATCGTTTCGCGCTTGACCGCCCTTGCGATTCTAGGTTTTTTCTCGTTTGCAGGTCTTTGCGCGGCGCAAGCCTCACCAAGGGTCGTCCACGTCTTTGTCGCCTTAGCGGACAATCAGCATCAAGGCATCGTTCCGGTCCCGCCTGCTCTTGGCAATGGGAGCGACCCGCAGCGCAACTTGTATTGGGGCGCCAGGTTCGGTGTTAAAACGTTTTTCAAGTCCAGCGACGAATGGCAGCTGCTTTTCTCCGGACGGGGTCCCAAAGAGACGATTCTTGACCGTTGCGTGTTTAAAAATCGCAATGAAGATGTCTACCTGGTTGCCGACGCCTATCAAGGCAGCGAAATCAAATCGGCGGTTACCGACTTCCTCTCCGCGGCCGCCGGCATAAGTTCAGAAAATATCCGCGTCAAACTAAATTCAGTCGACGTTTCGATCGCCGCGGGAGGCGCGGCGGATATAGTTGCCTATGTTGGACATGACGCCTTCATGGATTTTCAGATTTCTCCCATTGCGGGGACTAAAGGAAGCAAACCTCGCCGAACCATTATCCTGGCCTGCGCCAGCAAAGCATTCTTCAGTCCCTACATCCACCAAACTGGCGCCGAGCCTCTGCTTTGGACAACCGGCCTGATGGCTCCGGAAGCGTACACTTTGAAGGCCGCGCTCAATGGCTGGATCGCCAACGAAGACGACCAAGCGATCCGTCAACGCGCCGCGCAAGCCTAAAACAAGTACCAGAAGTGTGGTGCTCGTGCTGCGTTGCGCCTCTTTACGACCAACTGAGTGGAGTCGTAGACGAAGACTTGGCCGCGATGTTAGGATTGGTGTTGTTCCTCCGGTGGGGCCGTGGCGCAGTTGGGAGCGCGCCTCGATGGCATCGAGGAGGTCGTGGGTTCGAATCCCATCGGCTCCACCAATCTAAGTACTATAGTTAATCCGCGATGTCCCAATCTATAATTCCCGTAGGAATAGCGATGCACGACTTCAGAGCGAGGATTCGTATGCGCACACAGAGACGAATTCGCTTGGCCGGAACTTTCTTGGCTCTTCTGTTCCTTTCCTGGCCTGCGTTTCCTCAAGAAATGAGCCATTATTCCAGGGTTAGGGACGCAAAGTGGTATGCGCGACAGCTTCAGTCGTTGCGGGAAGAAGTCGCCAAGATCGATGCGGATATCAGATCGCTGGTGGAAGCACGTAAATCCGGAAAGGGCATAACCGATGCCGTCGCTCTGGACCAGGAGCCGGAGGGAGTGACATCCGAAGGCCAAATGGAGGTACTGCGGCAGCGGCGCGTTCTTTTGGTGCGGCAGATTGACGAGTTGGAAGAGCAGGCCAGGCATAATGCGATTGTTCCGGGAGAATTACGAACGCAGTATGGACCGGAAGAACCGGAGACGACCAGCGGGCGAAAACTCAACCGGGAGGCCAAGGAACTAGAGAACACATTGGCACAAGAGAAAGAGCATTTGGAGCATGCCCGGAAGGACGCCGAACTGCTTCTGCGAGATCAGAAACTCAAGGTGCAACAGGAATATTCGAATCCCGAACCGCCGTCCCGGAGAAACAAACCATCAGACCTTTCAGGGATGACCGCGCGTTTGACAGAGAAGCAGGCGGAGGTCCAGGAAGAGGAGCAAAAGGTCGCGGAACTCGAAGATCGACTGAAAGATTTGATTCAGAACTCTCCCGCAGAGCGTGAACCCGAAGCTGCCGCGGAAAGTGAATCAACGAATTTGGAAAACGGCCACGAGGAGAAGACTGAGGCGCATTGGAGAAAAAAGTTCGCGGCACTCGATTACCAGATCAGGACCGCGCAAACGGAACTGGATATTTTGCAGCGGGAGCATAATTTGGGGCTGGCCCAGTATTACCCCAATCCGGGTACTGCAATGAAGGAGAGCATTACGCGGAAAGAGATCAATGAACACCGCAAAGCTATCGCGGACAAGAAAAAAGAACTCGTGGAATTGAAGAAACAGCGAGATGACCTAGAGGACGCATTGCGACACGCAGGCGCACCCGCGGGGTGGGCGCGCGAGTAACAAACATTTGACGCGAACGCTAATCCCATCTTCTCCACCATGATCGTCTTGACTTCTGCAACCATTTTCGCAAGAAGGGTTCTGATCGGTTTAGTAGTCGCATTGGGGCTTCTGTACGGCAGTGACTATCTTTACGTTCGGGTCCGCATGCTCCATCCGAAACCTGCCGATCCATTCGAATCCATGAAATCTCTGCGCGTCCTCGCTATTCCAGAAAAGAATGGCAAGACGGAATATGAAGTTGACGCTCTGAATCCCGAGCAAGCCGTCACTTGCGTCCACTCGCTCTTCCCGCACTTTGGCTACTCGCCTTGCTGGTACGTCAAGCCAAGGATCAACCAGCCCATCCCAATGTAGTCGCCCCGATTTTCGCATTTCAGTCGAGCAATGTGGAGTCAGAAAAGCACTCACTTCTCAGGGGGAAACTTGGGAGGAATTTCCGCATAACCAGGCGCGGCCTGTTTCAGGTTCACATCCAGTTGAGCGTTGGCGTCTCCAATGCTCCAGCGAATTCCACCGGCGAGCAAATTCAGAAAGAACTCATTCTTCCAATTCTCCGGTCGATCTCCCATCGCCGTGTAGAAAACGCGGCCTTTCCCATGTTGCCGCGCCCAAGTGACCGGGTACGGCCCGCGCTGGTAGCATTCTCCTTTCATTCCCCGCGTGTCTAAGGTAAGAATCACGTGCAGATCGGGCATGAAATCCTTCAGCGAGTACCACTCTTCATTGAAGTTTACGGGCGACGTTACACCTTCGAGACCCGGAAATTTGGGATCATTCACGACGAGATCCGCATCCTGCAGCCGTGGTTCCCGTCCATGCACGATGAACTCGCCGCCAAGCATCCGCAGGTAAGAGTCTTCCTGATCTCCATGCGCGATATACCGATTGGAGAGGTCTTTGGGGTCCGGTGGCGTGTGAAATGTATCGCTCGCGGCGTGCACGCCGACAAACCCCATTCCTTTTCGCACCGCGTCCAAAAGTGACTGCTTGCCTTTCGGTGACATCGGAGGCTTGCCATCCGTGCCCAGCGTCGTCAGATCTCCAGTGGTGAAAAAGACCACGGCTGCGTACGAGTGAAACTCCTTCGAGTCGAAAATCCGCCCGTCCTTGGTAACACCGACTTTGAATCCATGCTTATTTCCCAGATCGTTGACCGTGTCGTCGACCAGGCTCGGTTTCCCACCAACCCTTTTCACGACGTCATGTTCCCACCCAGATGACTTCGTGAATACCAGCACCGATTTATTCGACGCCCCCACCAGCCGATTCGAAAGCGCCAGGCCTGCACCCGTCAGCGTCGCGGCTCGAAGAAATTCTCTGCGGCTCGTAAGCTCGTTCATGCCAGCATCCTCTCAGCGATTTCCTGTGGATATTCGCAACCCGGAAAAGTCACAAACACACAATCCCTTGTCCAACCCAATTCGTTCATTACGAGTTCCGACCAGCAATACACCTCGCCGGCCCATCTCTTCAAGCTCTTATTCTGATTTTTAAAGATGAATTACTGCGATTGTGGTGCGACCCTGCCTGAGACTGTTGGTCGGCCTATCCTGCCTGCCGTTTTCGTTCCTGCTCCGCCTCGCTCAGCCACCGCTCCAACACTGTCTGAGAATCTGGCGTCATCTCCAGAAACGTTACGCCCGCACCCATATTGTGCTGCGCGTATACGATCTTGGATTTGGCCTCGAAGAACGCCTCCCCCGCGGCAATTTTTACCAACACCAGTGTCCCGTTAGGGAAGGGATTCAACATGTCCAGATAGCACCCGTGCCGGCTGAGTTCGCTCACGCGCGAAGCGATGCGCACATCGGCCTTCACTTCAATCAACTCGGCGCTTGCTATAAACGAGTACCTGGGCGAACGGCGTTTCTCTTGATATGCGATGGCTGCCTCCAGCTGGGTAACCCTGCCAACATAATATGACGTTTTGGCGGACAAGCCTCAAGCATCCCAGAAGGGCCTTATCCAACTTGAAACCCCCGCTTTTGCCCCTCGTTCCCCTACCGCGATTTTGATTCCGCCCTTGCCACGGGATCCTAATCACCGAGAGCTTATTCCTTTGGCATTGGGCAACCCGAATTGCACTCCTTGATTCAGAGTGAGGTAACGACCCTTCTCCGGGCTCCGCGATGGGGAGAGGCTGTACGGTTGCTTTGCATCCCCGACTCTGTGTTAGTGAGGTGTCCTCATGGATTGTTGCCGCCGCCACGTCCTCCAGCTTGCTCTCTGTAGCAGCCTGCTTTGGCCCCCGCTTTCCCTCGCTCAAGATCAAACCGTGCCGCAAGACAACGCGGCAAAACCACAGAGCCCCAAAGAAGCTAAGAAGCGCGAGAAGAAACTCTCCAGAGAATTGGCTTCTCAGGGAGGCGACTGGCTGCGAAACATCGTCCCCGACATCATCACCGAGCAAGAGCGCCGGGCTTTTCTCGAGCTAGGTACTGAAGAAGAGCGTGAGCAATTCAAAGAGATTTTCTGGCGCGACCGCAATCCCGACCCCGATTCCCCTATCAATCCGATCCGGGAAGAGCACTACCGACGTCTCGCCTACGCCGACGAACACTTTGCCTCCGGCATTCCCGGCCGGAAAACGGACCGCGGCCACATCTACATCATTTGGGGCCCGCCCGATGAGATCGAGTCGCATCCTACTGGCGGCACCTACGAACGTTCTCCCGAGCAAGGTGGTGGCTCCTCCACTGCCTATGCTTGGGAGCTGTGGCGTTATCGCCATCTGGAAGGTATTGGCGAAAACATAGAAATTGAATTTGTAGATCCCAGCGGTACTGGCGAATACCACATCACGCGAGACCCTTGCGAAAAAGACGCTCTCACACATGTTCCCGGTGCTGGCTTGAGTCTGAGCGAACTCATGGGTAGCTCCTCCAAAGCTGGCCGCTTCACCAACGCCAGCGGTAGCACCTGCCCCATGCCTATCGGTGGAACAACGGCAAGCATGAACGAGTTCGACGTGCTTGATCGCTACTTCCGCGTCCAGCGTCCGCCCGAACGCTTCAAAGGTATGTCCGAACTGGTCACCGTCAACGTCGTCCATAACGATATCCACATGGCCTATCGGGCAGATTTTCTCCGCGTAACCAGCAACACTGTCCTCGTCCCCATCACCGTGCAAGTTCTCAATCGCGAACTCAGTTTCCAAACCAAACAAGGCGTGCATTCGGCGGTCCTGAATCTCTATGGCCGCATCACCACGCCCGGCGGTGTCGTCGTTCAGACTTTCGAGGATCTGATCTCGCGCGATTTTCCAGAGTCGCTCTTTCAATCATCCCTGAATCTCTATTCGATCTATCAAAAATCCGTCCCACTACGTTCCGGCCTCTATCGGCTCGACCTCGTCATCAAAGACACCCTGAGCGGCAACCTCGGCGTCTTCAACACTGCTGTGCGCGTCCCGCACTTTGAAGATGACAAACTCGACGCAAGTTCCTTGATTCTCGCCGACCAGATTGAAACGGTCCCCTCAACGCAGACGGGCACTGGCCAATTCGTTCTCAATTCCTACAAAGTCCGCCCTCGCCTCAGCCAAGAGTTTTCTAGCACTGACAAATTGGGCATTTTCCTTCAGCTTTACAACTTGAAGCTGGACGAGACTCTCCACAAGACCAAAGTCTCCGTCGTCTATCGCATCACCAAGGATCAACAAGAAATCTGGCGCACGGTAGAAACCCCTGATCATCTTCATCAAGGCGGTGAGCAACTTACCGTCGAAAGACTAATACCAATCGCCTCGCTTGTTCCCGGCCGCTACACTATCGAAGTCTCTGCCATCGATCTGCTCACCAATGAAGCCGTTGTTCGTACTGCGGAGTTCACTGTAAAGTCCGCACCGCCAACAAAATCGCATGAGATGAATCGCTCGCCAATCTCCTGATGCGAATTGCTCAGCAATTCTCTGCGAGCTAATAGATCCCGCGGACCCACCCGTCTGCCGTTTTCGCGCCCTCTACCATTTAACGGCGTAAGTATTTTTCCCTCGACCGGTGATTCAGATCTTGCTTAGCGCAGTTCCACTGGCCGCATGGCATTCTTTCTGAATACTCCGCAGATAGCCAAGAAAATGCTATTCTCTGGCAGCCAGTTGCCTATCCCTCAAAATTCACAGAGAAGGAGAAGACCATGTTTCAAAAGCTCATGAACACTTCCAACGATTTCGTGGTGACTCTTCTTCGGCTCGCGCTCGGTGTCGTATTTTTTGCGCACGGCGCGCAAAAGGCCCTGGGTTGGTTCGGCGGATTCGGCTTCCGGGCCACGCTGGGCTTCTTTACCCAGCAGATGCACATCCCCGCTGTGTTGGCGGTGCTGGCCATTGCCGCCGAATTCCTCGGCGCCATCGGCCTGCTACTCGGATTTCTTGGCCGCGTAGCCGCTTTTGGCATCGCCACCAACATGGTGGTCGCTATCGTCCTTATCCACCGGCATGTCGGTTTCTTTGCCAACTGGTATGGCACTCAGAAGGGTGAAGGTTACGAATACCACATCCTGGCCATCATCATTTGCCTGGCCATTATGATCAAGGGATCCGGAGCGCTCTCCATTGATCGCTCCGCGTCCAGACAGTTGGCGTGAACCGTCGTCATCGCCCTCGCCAATTTGATTAAGGGCCTGGGGCCTTTCCCATCAGACGCAGGAGACTTCATGCCCAGCAAAAAGCTTCTCTGCCTCACTAGTGCACTGGTGATTTTGTGTGCCGCTGGCTGCCGCTCGAAATCGCCTGTGCCTACGCAGGAAGCAATCGCCCCGGCTAACGTGGACGCCTCACGCCTGATCAACGCGGATCAGCAGCCCGGCAACTGGATGAGCTACGGCCGCACCTACAGCGAACAGCGCTTCAGCCCGCTAAAGCAGATCAATGACCAAAACGTCGGCCAGCTCGCTCTGGCCTGGTACGTTGACTTGGACACTCGCCGGGGCCAGGAAGCCACTCCCATCGTGGTTGATGGCGTCATGTATTTCACCACCGCTTGGAGCAAAGTCTTTGCCGTGAAAGCGGCTACTGGAGAGAAAATCTGGTCCTACGATCCCAAAGTTCCTCCCGAGTGGGCCGTCAATGCATGCTGTGATGTTGTCAATCGTGGCGTTGCTGTTTGGCAGGGTAAAGTCTTCGTCGGTACCTTGGATGGCCGCCTCGTTGCGCTCGATGCCGCCTACGGAAAACCTGTCTGGGAAACTCTCACCATCGATCCGAAATATCCTTACACCATCACCGGCGCGCCGCGTGTAGTCAAAGGCAAAGTTTTAATCGGCAACGGCGGCGCCGAATTCGGCGTGCGCGGTTACATCTCCGCCTATGACGCTGTAACTGGAAAAATG
>WNEZ01024142.1_pt1 | contig 10549 bp, 10 predicted proteins | sample 5400521 | NCBI WGS metagenome assembly WNEZ01 (sample SAMN13153339, study PRJNA577476) | soil metagenome | isolation source: 120 cm saprolite under Douglas fir tree site 2 hole 1 replicate 1 | place: USA:California | collected 2015-04-18
CCGGTTCTTCGCACTCCTCTCAGATTTCGAAATCGCCGCATTCGGCGGTTCGGCCAGTAATGCCGGCGCGGTGCGCGCGGCCGCACAGCTCCTCCAGGGTCAACGCATCGAGCCGCCCCATCATCTCCTCCTGCAGCTCGACCCACAGCGGCCGCACGACCTGGTGGCCGAGCGCGCTGCCGGCCGGATCGCTGATCGGGTCCTCGGCCGTTTCGAGCCCCCGCACCGTGCGGACGATGTCGCCGAGGCTGATCCGCCGCCGCTCGCGCGCCAAGCGATAGCCGCCGCTTGGGCCGCGGATCCCGAGGAGGATCTTGTGGCGGACCAGCTCTTGCAGCACCGGTTCGAGATAGCGGCGCGGGATCCCTTCACGCTCGGTAATCTCGGACGAGCGCACCGGCGCCTGGCCACCATTGTAGGCGATGTCGAGCACCGCCTCGATCGCGAAAAGTAGCTTCTTGGTCAGCCGAATCATGTCGTCCAGGCCGCCATCCCCGTTGGTCAAGTTTGATTGTCACGAGTGTCGCGCCGGAAGCGGGTCCGGACAAGCGGCCTCGACGCCGGTCGATCCGAAACCCCCTTCCTGTCGGCTCCCGCTCGCGGAGAACGCCGGCACGATCGCCAATAGCGGTCGCACGACGCGCGTGAAGACAAGCTGGGCGATGCGGTCGCCGGGCTGGACCCGGATCCCCGCGCCACCGGAATTGCGGTTCCATGCCGAGATCAGACAAGGTCCTTCGTAATCGGCGTCGATGACCCCGACCGTGTTGCCGAGCACCAACCCCTCTTTGTGGCCGAGACCGGAGCGCGGCAGCACCAACGCGCACCACTTCGGATCGCCGATGCGAAAGGCGAAGCCGGCGGAGATCAGGACGGCGGGCGTCTGCGGCTCCAACAGCAGCGGACTGTCGATGCAGGCGTGCAGGTCAAGTCCGGCCGCCAAGTTCGAGCCCCAGGAGGGGAAACCCCAGCCTGGCAGTCTCGGATCGAGAATTTTGAGCTCGACTTTCACAAGTCTCGGGGGGACGAGGCCGGCAAGTGGTGGGCGATCCGATCGGCGAGCCGAGCGGCGACGTCGCGCTTGGTCATCACCGGCCAGTGCTCGATCCCGTCGGCGTCGACCAAATGGATCGTGTTGCTGTCGCCGCCGAAGGTGCTCGTCCCGGGCGCGACATCGTTGGCGAGGATCCAGTCGCAGTGCTTGCGCAGGCGCTTTTGCCGAGCGTTTTCGACGACGTTGTCGGTCTCCGCCGCAAAGCCGATGACCAGTGCCGGCCGCTGGTTGCCTGGCCTGGCGATGGAAGCGAGGATGTCTGGATTCTCGGCGAGGCGTAGCACCGGTGGGCCGCCACCGTCTTTCTTCAGCTTGCGCCCGGCGGCGGTCTCGACCCGCCAGTCAGCGACAGCCGCTGCCATGACCGCGATATCAACGGGGAGGGCGGCTTCGCAGGCGGCGAGCATTTCCGCGGCGGTCTCGACCGGCACGAGCCTGACCCCGGCCGGTGCCGGCTCTTGCGTAGGCCCCGAGACGAGCACCGTGTCGGCGCCGAGCGCTGCGAGCGCGGCCGCGATCGCGTGCCCTTGCTTGCCCGAGGAATGGTTCGAGATGTAGCGCACGGGATCGATCGGCTCACGGGTCGGCCCGCTCGTCACCAATGCCCGCCTTCCGGCGAGCCTGGTGCCACCGGCCAAGAGGCTCTCGATCGCGGCGGCGATCTCCAGGGGCTCGGCCATGCGGCCCGAACCGACCTCGCCGCAGGCGAGCTCGCCGGAGCCGGGCCCGACTCGCGTGACGCCACGCTCTTCGAGAAGCGCTAGATTGGCCTGGGTCGCCGGATGCGTCCACATCATCAGATTCATCGTCGGCGCGACCAGCACCGGCTTGTCCGAGGCGAGCAGCGCCGTCGTCGCAAGGTCGTCGGCCAGCCCCGCCGCCATCCGCGCGATCAGATCGGCGCTCGCCGGTGCGACGACGACGAGGTCGGCCTCGCGCGACAACCGGATATGGCCCATCTCGCTCTCGTCGGTCAGCGACCAGAGGTCGGTATAGACCTTGTCCTCGCTCAACGAGGCGACCGACAGCGGGGTCACGAAATGATGCGCCGCCGCGGTCATGATGCAGCGCACCGCCGCACCTCTCTCGCGCAGCCGGCGGATCAGCTCGAGGCTCTTATAGGCGGCGATCCCGCCCGAAATGATCAGCAATATGCGCCGGTCCTGAAGCAAATCGATCCTCCGCCGCGGTCAGGCAGCTCCAGTATGCTACCGCCCGAAGACAAGGGCGAGAGCGATCGCAACCAGCGCCGCCGTGATGACCCACACCGGCAGAAGGAGGATCGCCAGATGGCGCGCCCGCTTGGCTGCCTGGGCAGCCAAGGTCTCGGCGTGCATGATGACGCCTTCCCGCGACCAGTCGGCGACCAGTGTTTCGAGGCTGCGTATCAGCCGCGGCATCCCGTCGATCACCTCGGCGAAGGTATCGAACCGCTGGCGCAGCCTCGCCTCGGGCCCGCGATTGTCGCGCATCCACGCCTCGATCAGGGGTCGCGCAAGCGTCCAGATATTGACCTCGGGATCGAGCCGGCGGCCTAGCCCCTCGACCTGCACCATCGTCTTCTGAAGGAGCAGAAGCTGCGGCTGGGTCTCCATCTCAAACTGCTCGGTGACCTGGAAGAGCTGGGCGAGCAGGCGTGCGAACGAAATCTCCTGTAACGGCTGGCCGAGGATCGGCTCGCCGATCGCGCGGCAGGCCTGGGCGAAGGCGTCGACCGATCGGCGCGGCGGCACGTAGCCCGCGGCGAAGTGGACCTCCGCCACGCGCCGGTAGTCGCCGGAGAGAAAGCCGATCAGCATGTCGGCGAGAAAGAAACGTGTCGCGCGGTCGAGCCGACCCATGATGCCGAAATCGACGACGACGATCGCCCCCGAGTCCTCAACGAACATGTTTCCGGGATGGATATCGGCATGGAAGAACCCGTCGCGGAACACCTGATTGAAAAAGGCGCGGGTGGCCTTTCTCAGCAGCTTGTCGATCCGGTGCCCGGCGGCCGTCAGCGCCGCACGGTCGTCAATGCGGACACCCGAAATCCGCTCCAAGGTCAGCACGCTGCGGCCGGTGCGCTGCCAATCGACTCGCGGAACGCAAAAGTCCGCGTCGCCGGCAAAATTCCCTGCAAGTTCCGAGGCCGCCGCTGCCTCGAAGCGCAGGTCCATCTCGAACCGCACCACCTCGGCCAAGGTCTCCACCACTTCGACCGGCTTTAGCCGCCGCAGCATCGGCTGAAGCCACTCGCCCAACGCGGCAAGCCACAGGAACAGGTCGAGATCGCGCGCAAACGCCTCGATGATCCCTGGCCGCAACACCTTTACCGCGACGTCGTGCCCGTCCGGGGTGCGGGCAAAGTGGACCTGGGCGATCGACGCGGCCGCGACGGCGGTTTCATCGAATGACGCGAACAGCGTCTCGATCGGCCGGGCGAATTCGGCCTCGACCAATGCCCGTGCTTTGCCTCCCGAAAACGGCGGGAGCCGATCTTGCAGACTAGCCAGGTCGAGGGTGACCTCTTCGCCGAACAAATCGGCTCGGGTGGACAGGAGCTGGCCGAGCTTGATGAAGCTCGGGCCAAGTTCGGTGAATGCCGCGGCGAGCCTCTGACCGGGGCGTGGCGCGGTACGATTTGAACGGCGCACCAGGGCACGGCCAATGCGCACGACCGGACGGGCGGCAGGGACCACGTCCAACGGAAACAGCGCGTCGTGCCGCGCGAGTGTGACCCCGATACGGATCAGTCGGGCAAGATTGCGGGCAATCCGCAGAAGCCCGAACCCAGGCCGGATGGCCTCAAAGGCGCCAGGCCGAATGGAGCGCAGCGACACCCCCCGTGAGGTTGCGAAACCGCACCTGATCGAGCCCCGCGCGCGCAATCATGTCGGCAAGTTCGGTCTGTCGAGGGAAACGGCGGATGCTTTCAGCGAGATAGGCATAGGCCTCGCGATCGCCGGTGACCATCCGGCCGAGCCGCGGCAGGAAGTGGAAGCTGTAGAGATCGTATAGAGGTTGGAGGAAGGGCGTGATCTCGGGGGTGAATTCAAGACACAGAAAATGCCCGCCGTGCTTCAGCACGCGCCGCCCTTCGGCGAGTGCGGCATCGATCCGGGTGACGTTCCGCAGCCCGAAGGCGATCGTGCAAAGATCGACACTGCGGTCGGGTGCAGGAAGCCGTTCGGCGTCGGCGCACACCCACTCGATCCCGGTCAGAATCCCTTGGTCGAGAGCGCGTGCGCGCCCGATTTCGAGCATCCGCTGGCTCGTATCGCAGACGACAACCCTACCGGCGGTGGGCGCTCCCGCGGGAGCGAGACGAGGAAGAGCCCGCAACGCGATGTCGCCGGTGCCGCCGGCAACATCGATAAGAACCTGACCGGGGCGCGGGTTCAGCCAGGCGGTCATCTCAGCCTTCCACCAGCGGTGGATGCCGCCGCTCATCAGGTCGTTCATCAGGTCGTAGCGAGGCGCGACGCTGTCGAATACGGCGCGGACCAGCGGCGCCTTCTCCTCTTCCGGCAAATGCCGCGCACCGGAGTCCAAGGTGCCGCTTGTCTCATTCTCGCTCATCGGGCAGGAAGATAACCTTAAGGGATCGTGCGCGCCACGGCGCGCCGACCTCGGCGTACCCTTGTCGGCGGAGCGATGCCCGAGCTGCCTGAAGTCGAGACCGTCCGGCGCGGCCTGGCGTTGAGGATCAGCGGGCGACGGATCGTGCGCGCAGAGCTGCGCCGGCCCGATCTGCGGCGGCCGTTTCCGCCGGAGTTCGCGGCGCGGCTCGACGGTGCCCGGATTGGCGCGCTCGCCCGCCGCGGCAAGTATATTCTGATAGAGCTCGATACGGACGGCATCTTGCTGCTCCATCTGGGAATGTCCGGCCGTATCACCGCCGGCAGCGCAGCATTACCCGCCGCCGCGCACGACCATGTCGTCCTGACGCTCGACGACGGGACTGTCGTTCGCTTTAACGACCCCCGCCGCTTCGGCCTGATGGACTACGTCAAACGTGGCGAGGCGGCGCAGCATCCATTGCTTTCCGGGCTGGGCCCGGAGCCGCTCGAGCTCGGCTTCGACGGTGCCTACCTGAGTGGGGTGTTGGCCGGCAAGTTGACGCCGATCAAGGCGGCGCTTCTTGATCAGCGGATAGTCGCTGGGCTCGGCAACATCTATGTCTGCGAGGCACTCTATCGCGCCGGGCTGTCGCCGAGACGCCTCGCTGGGTCGATCGGTCGGGGACGGGCGGACCGGCTGATCGCGGCGATCAGAACGGTCCTGACCGAGGCCATCGCGGCAGGCGGGTCGTCGGTGCGCGATTATGTCCAGGCCGATGGCGAACTCGGCTATTTCCAGCATCACTGGGCGGTTTATGGCCGAGAAGGTGAGCCCTGCCCCGGCTGCAATTGCGCCGAGGGCGTACGGCGAATCGTGCAATCCGGCCGCTCCACGTTCTTTTGCGCGAAGCGGCAGCGCTAGGGAGCCAATCGATGAGCGAGCACGCGAACGCCGCACTGATCTCCGAACTCGGTTCGGCACTGGATGATTTCGAGGCCAACGCCGCGATCGGAGCGATCGTCCTGACCGGCAGCGAAAAGGCCTTTGCCGCCGGTGCCGACGTCAAGGAGATGGCATCAAAGAGCTACCCCCAAATCTATCTCGAGGACTTCATCACGAGGGGCTGGGAACGGGTCGGACAATGCCGCAAACCGGTCATCGCAGCAGTTGCCGGCTTCGCCCTCGGCGGCGGCTCCGAGGTCGCGATGATGTGCGATATCATCATCGCCGCTGACAATGCCTGCTTCGGGCAGCCCGAGATTACGCTCGGCACGATGCCGGGGGCCGGCGGAACGCAGCGTCTCGCACGCTTTGTCGGCAAGGCGAAGGCGATGGATTTGTGCCTGACCGGGCGAATGATGGACGCGGCCGAAGCAGAACGGGCAGGGCTGGTAAGCCGTGTGGTGCCGGCGGCAGAACTCCTCGCCGAGGCCGTCAAGGTTGCAGAGCGCATCGCCGAGATGTCGCGGCCGATCGCGATGATGGTGAAGGAGGCGGTCAACCGGGCGTGGGAGACGACGCTCGCCGAGGGCGTGCGGTTCGAACGGCGGCTCTTTCACGCCACCTTCGCCACCGAGGACCGGAAAGAAGGGATGGCCGCCTTCATCGAGAAGCGAAAGCCCGTCTTCCGCGACGGCTGATACGGCAGCGGGTCCAGGTCAGGTCGCCTCTTGTTGACGGACCCAGAGCCCACCGATATAAGCCCTCCTTTCGTTCTCAGTATGGGCGAGCATGGCCACTCATAAATCGGCGGAAAAGCGCATACGTCAGACCGCCAAGCGCACCACAATCAATCGCGCCCGCACCAGCCGTGTGCGCACCTTCGTCAAAAAAGTCGAGACGGCGATCGCAAGCGGCGACAAGGAAGCGGCGCGCTCGGCTTTTCAGCTGGCTCAGCCCGAACTGCATCGGGCCATCACTAAGGGCGTGCTTCACAGGAGCACGGTCTCTCGGAAGCTGTCCCGCCTCGCCACGCGGATTAACGCGCTCTGATTGCGTTGGCTGCCGCAGACTGCGGCAAGATGTCGCGCGGTGGTATCTCCCTTGCGGTGTTGAGCCTTTGCCGGCGCGGTGCGCGCGGTTGTTTTGACCGTCGGTACAAAGCTCAACCACCGTTCTCTTTTCGATCCAGTTGCCACGCTTGTGTCATATAGCCTAAAATCCTGAATAACGGGGCCGCAATCACGCCGTTCCCGTGTAAATACCGATGAACGTGAAGAAAATGTTCTTTTCTTCACAGAACACAGCAGTAATTGAGCTGGCAAGATGAGGAGTCTGCCTGCGCAGGACGGTCGCGCGGAGCTGACCAATCAACGATCTGTCAGTGTGATTATTGCCAGCGAGAAGCCCGGCGGCGCTGCGGGCCTGCATTTTGGGGGGTGGGGCGGTGACAGAAGAAAATGGGGCGGTGCCAGAAGAAAATCGCGGAGATGGCGTTGATCCATCGGCAAGTGGTTGCAGGCGTGAATGGACAATGGTTCTGAACCACCTCAAGGGGGAGGTTGGCGAGGCTGCCTATCGCAACTGGCTGGAACCGATGTGCCTCGAGCGGTGCGACGACGGCCACGCGATCGTCACTGCGCCGACCCGCTTTCTGCGCGACTGGGTCGCGACGCATTACGCAGATCGGCTTCTTGCGCTGTGGCGGACAGAAAATCGGCTGGTCCGTCGCGTTTCGGTTGTCGTGGCGGTAATGCCGAGGCGCAACGGTATCGACGATCCGGCGGGCCCGGGTGGGAGGAATGGAGGCCTTCCCCAGTCCGCTTCTGCCCTCTCCGAGCTCCCCGCGGGAGCGGAGATCGGCGAGGACAAGGCACAACTCTCGGCCCTCGACCAACGCTTCACTTTCGAGAATTTCGTCGTTGGCAAACCTAACGAACTGGCCCACGCAGCGGCCAGGCGCGTCGCCGAGGCCTGCGTCAACCCGGTACACACGGTGCCGTTTAACCCTCTTTTTCTCTATGGCGGGGTCGGTCTCGGCAAGACCCACCTGATGCACGCCGTGGCCTGGCACGTCCGCCGTCATGCCCGCGACCGCAAGGTTATCTACCTCTCGGCCGAGAAGTTCATGTATCGGTTCATTCGGGCATTGCGGTTCAAGTCGACGATGGACTTCAAGGAGCAATTCCGTTCAGTCGATTTGTTGATGATCGACGATGTCCAGTTCATCAGCGGGAAGGAGTCGACTCAAGAGGAGTTCTTTCACACCTTTAATGCACTGGTCGATCAGAATCGCCAGATCGTGATTTCGGCTGACAAGTCGCCTTCCGACCTCGAAGGACTCGAAGAACGCATGCGCTCCCGGCTCGGTTGGGGGCTTGTCGCCGATCTGCATCCGACCACGTACGAATTGCGTCTGGGCATCCTGGAATCGAAGGTCGAGCAGAGTGGCATAAGGATCCCGCGTAAGGTGATGGAGTTTCTCGCTCACAAGATCACTTCGAACGTCCGAGAACTCGAGGGCGCGCTCAATCGCATCATTGCAGATATGCAGCTGATCGGGCGCGAGGTCACGCTGGAGAGCGCACAAGAGCTGTTGCGCGACTTGCTGCGCTTCTGTGAGCGGCGGGTAACCATCGACGAAATCCAGAGGCGCGTCGCCGAGCATTTCAACATCCGTTTGAGCGAGATGACCTCCGAGCGCCGGGCTCGTGCCGTCGCGCGGCCGCGCCAGGTCGCAATGTATCTCGCCAAGCAGTTGACGACGCGCTCGTTGCCGGAGATCGGCAAGAAATTCGGTGGTCGCGATCACACCACGGTCATGCATGCAGTGCGCAAAATCGAAGAACTCGCGCTCGCCGATGCGGCACTCGCCGAGGACGTCGAGCTGTTGCGCCGGATGTTGCAAAGCTGAGCTGCAGCAGCACCCTCCAAGGGCGTCCCGAAACCGATGCTGAGGCCGGCGTTGTTTGGTGCTACACTGTGGTCCCGTCGCCCGGCCCCCGGAGGGTGAGGTGACTGGGGCGGGCCCTTTCTCAGTCCCCTAGGGCTTGGGGTGGGCCTGCGCCGACCCGTCAACCTGCGTGTAGCAATCATGAAACTGACCATCGAACGGGCGGCTCTCCTGAAGACGCTGAGCCACGTGCAGAGCGTCGTCGAACGCCGCACGACAATCCCGATATTGTCCAACGTATTGTTGCGGGCCAGCGCCGGGGGACTGGCGTTGAGCGCAACCGACATGGATCTCGAGATCGTCGAGCGCGCGCCCTCTCAGATCGAGCAGGACGGGCGGACAACCGCGCCGGCGCACACTCTTTACGACATCGTCCGCAAGTTGCGCGAGGGGGCGCAGATCGAGATCGAGGCAAGCGGCGAGCGCAATTCGATGGTATTGCGCTCGGGGCGGTCGATCTTCACTCTCCAATCTCTGCCCCCCGAGGACTACCCGGTGATGGCGGGCGGCGAACTGCCGCACAATTTCGCGCTGTCGGCAACCGAGCTTCGGACCTTGATCGACCGTACCCGATTCGCCATCTCGACCGAGGAGACCCGATACTATCTGAACGGCATCTATCTCCACGCGACGAAGAACGACGGGGTGCCGGTCATCCGCGCGGTCGCGACCGACGGGCATCGACTTGCCCGGGTTGAATTGGTGCTGCCCGAGGGTGCGGCCGGGATGCCGGGCGTCATCGTCCCGCGCAAGACCGTGCTCGAGCTGCGCAAGCTGATCGAAGAGGGCGAGGAAGAGGTCCAGGTCGCACTCAGTCAGACAAAGATCCGCTTTGCCATCGGCGAGGCGGCGCTGACCTCCAAGCTGATTGATGGAACCTTCCCCGACTATGATCGGGTGATCCCGTCGAACAACGACAAAATCCTCGAGGTCGACTGCAAATCGTTTGCCGAAGCGGTGGACCGGGTGTCGACGATCTCGACCGAAAAGAGCCGGGCGGTTAAGCTCGCCATCGAGAACGGTAGTCTCGTCGTGTCGGCGACGAGCCCCGAAAACGGCACCGCCGTCGAGGAACTCGAGGTGCGCTATCTCGCCAGCCCATTGGAAATCGGCTTCAACTCCCGATACCTCCTCGACATTGCCGAGCAAATCGGTGGTGAGGGCATGCAATTCGTGATGTCGGATGCCGGCTCGCCGACGATCGTCCGCGACAGCGCCGATGTGAGCGCCCTCTACGTCCTGATGCCGATGCGCGTGTGACCAGGCCCCAAATGCAGCCCGTTGCCGGCGTGCGGGGGAGGGGGAGGGTGAGCGCCCGCAGGTCGGCTCCTTAGGGCCGACAAGAGCGGCCGAATGCTGGCAAGAGGGCGTCCTCGACCCCATATAATTCCGATGTTGGCCGAGGCACAGGAAGCCCGCAGCAGTGCCCGTGCCGAGGGTCAGCGCGTCGGTGTGACGCGGCTCGTATTGACCGATTTTCGCAATTATCGCGAGGCGAGGCTCTCCCTCGGCACCGAGCCCGTGGTGCTCACCGGGCCGAACGGCGCCGGCAAGACCAATCTGCTGGAAGCGCTGTCGCTTCTTGCACCAGGCCGCGGGTTGCGCGGCGCCAAGCTGACCGAGATCGATCGCCGCGCCGAACGAGACGGCGAAGCGCCAAATTCGGGTTGGGCCGTCGCTGCGGTCGTCGCCACGCGGTACGGCACGATGCGGGTCGGCACCGGCCGTGACGCGGCAGCGGGTGAGCGGCGGGTCGTGCGCGTCGACGGAGAACCGGCGCGCGGCCAGATGGCGCTCGGCGAGCGGCTTGGGGTCATCTGGCTGACGCCGCCGATGGATCGGCTCTTTCTCGAAGGTCCGAGCGGCCGGCGACGATTTCTCGACCGGCTGGTGCTCGGGCTCGACCCGCAGCACGGCTCGCGCGTCGCCGCCTACGAGCAGGCGTTGCGCGAACGCTCGCGGCTGCTGCGCGATGGCCCTGCCGACCCGGCGTGGCTTGCCGCACTCGAGGAGGTGATGGCGGAGCAAGGTGTTGCGGTCGCAGCGGGCAGGCGCGATGC
>WNEZ01023414.1_pt1 | contig 10548 bp, 11 predicted proteins | sample 5400521 | NCBI WGS metagenome assembly WNEZ01 (sample SAMN13153339, study PRJNA577476) | soil metagenome | isolation source: 120 cm saprolite under Douglas fir tree site 2 hole 1 replicate 1 | place: USA:California | collected 2015-04-18
ATGGTCGCCGTTGAAATCAGCCAGCGCCAGCGAATTGGCCGCGCCGCCAAGCGCAATGTTGGTTCCTTGCTTAAAGGTACCGTTGTTGTTCCCGATCAGAATAGTGATGCCCGAGGGTGAAGCAATGGCGAGATCAGGGGTTCCGTGGCGGCTGAAGTCGGCGGCTACAACCTGGCCGAGGCCGGTCGCGATCGTCTGGTTAACAGGTCTGGCATACTTTCCGCCGCCCAATCCTTTGTAAAAAGAGAGCGTATGGTCATTGATGGTGACGAGGTCAAGAATGCCGTCATTGTTGAAGTCGGCGGCGACGATAGAGTGGCTGGCTACATCTCCGGATGGAATCGCGGTTGTGGTGAAAACAACCTGAGCTGACGAGAGCGTGGAAGCAATTACAACCAGCAAGGAAATGGAGAGTGTACGTGCAAAAGGAAACATGGGCCCCTCACAGTTCGGGATCTAACCGGAGGAGATGCCCTGACCTGAGCTGCGCGATGGCTGTTTGAAAGCTTTAAAAAGCCCTAGTTGTTACGAGGGCATTAGGGTAGAGGCTTTAAGCGCATCACGCGATGGCAGGAATTGCGTCACAGCCAGCGGCGGACGCGCGCCTGATAGTCGGTATACTCGCGGCCGAACTTTGACGTCAGCACACGTTCTTCGGGAACAATTTGAAAGCGCGTGGTGAAGAGCACGAACAACACCGGACCAAGAATCGTCCAGGGAGCTGCCAGATACACAGCCCAACCCAGCAGTAACGAGACCAAGCCGACGTACATGGGATTGCGAGTACGGCGGTAGACGCCAGTAGTAACGATCGATGAAGCTTCTTGCAGCTTTACCGGGTTGATGGTTGTCTTGGCACGCCGAAACGCCAACATACCCGAGGCCGCTACGCAAAAGCCAAAACCTGCGAAGGCACCCGCGAGAGCGACACGCAGACGGCTGTCGATAGGCAATGAGGGAGTCATCCGAGAAACTGCCCACATTGCCGCGCCAGCAATGACGGCCACGATGGGCGGCGGAATTTTGTGTTCCAATGCGCGCATGATTGAGCTTACCACCTGCTGACGTTGAGGAACTCAACGGATGACGAGGTCGCCATACTCTGGATGCTTTGCCATGTATGCAGCGACGCTGGGGCAGATCACGTCGACTTTGATGTTGTTCTCGCGGGCCCAGTCCAGTGCTGACTTGGCCAGTTCGGACGCCAGGCCAAGGCCGCGCGATTCGGGCGGAGCCTCTGTGTGGACCAACTGAAGTACGTTTCCGGCCAGGTTGTATTCGAGATAAGCAGTCTTGCCTTCGCGATCCAGTTCAAAGCGGCCATTGACCACTTTCTGTGGCGATTGCCCATGTTTTTGGAAGAGCTGCTTGCCGAACATTCGGTCAAACTCCTATGATTCGAGGTCGCACTGATCCTGATACTCGATCAGTATTTTATCTTGAGCGGCTTTTATCGTGAACACAGGTATCGTGAACATCAGGAGAAACATGAACGACCATTTCCATCATCTTGAAAAGTTGATAAGCGCCCAGCGGGCGAGCGGTCGCGCCTACCTTGAGTTTCTTCGAATTCCCGCAATGAGCGCCGGAGTCTATTTTCTGCCAAAGGGCGCGAAGGACGGACAATCGCCGCATGAAGAAGATGAGATGTATTACGTGGTGAAAGGAAGGGCGCGGATGGTGATTGGCGCGGAGCACGCGGATGTCGTGACAGGATCGGTTATTTTTGTGGAAGCCAGGGCCGAGCACCGCTTTTATGACATTGAAGAAGACTTGCTGGTGCTGGTGTTCTTTGCGCCCGCGGAAAAAATGTAAAACTTGAATTGGGAGAACTGACACATGCCGGATATGAACAACCCGCAACAGAAAAAATGGACTGAGGTTGATAACTACATAGCCAGTCTCTTTGTGCCTTCAGACCCTGCGCTGGATGGAGCGCTTGAGGCAAGTGATGCCGCCGGTCTGCCTTCCATCAATGTGTCAGCTAATCAAGGCAAGTTGCTGATGTTGTTTGCCAAAATGCTGAATGCGCGCAACATTCTGGAGATTGGCACGCTGGGCGCATACAGCACAATATGGCTTGCGCGCGGACTGGCCGACGGCGGACGCCTGATCACGCTGGAGTACGAACCTAAACATGCTGAGGTGGCGCAGGCCAACCTGGTGCGCGCCGGATTTTCGGATCGCGTGGAGATATGCATTGGACGCGCGGGTGATTCATTGCCCAAGCTGGTTAACGAAGGCAGAGGGCCGTTTGATCTGATCTTCATTGATGCCGACAAGGAGGGATACGCAGAGTATCTGAAGTGGTCGCTGAAGCTGTCGCGACGGGGTACTGTGATTATCGCCGACAATGTGGTTCGGAATGGCAATGTAACCGATGCGGCGAGCAAGGATGAAATGGTGCTCGGGATACAGCGCTTTAACCAGGCGCTGGCGGCGGAAAAGCGGGTTTCCGCCACCGAGATACAGACGGTGGGAAGCAAAGGTTATGACGGACTGGCCATTGCCACGGTGGTAGTGGAGTAGTTCTTGTCGCTGCGCTGGCGCTCCGCTCCTGCCCTGAATTGTTGCGATATTGCATTCCTCGCGTCCGTATTTGAATTCTCAATTATCGATTGCCATTTCGTTCGGCTGAGGCAATTCGTTTCAGATGTCTTCGTTTTATCGGTGTGGGTTTAAGATATTGTCATGATTGGAATTCCTCAGGCGGACGAAGCAGCGTCTTACTATTTTCGTTACATTGATCTGGTCAGCGATGGCAACATTCTTCAAGTGCTGCGTTCGCAGATGGAAGAGGCGCTTTCGCTTTTTTCCGGCATCAGTGAAGAAAAGTCTCTGTATCGTTACCAGCCGGAAAAGTGGAGCATTCGCGAGTTGCTGGGACATGTGAATGACGCAGAACGAGTGTTCAGCTATCGGGCGCTTTCCTTTGCGCGCGGCGATAGCGGCCCGTTGCCCAGCTTTGATCAGAACGCCTGGGCGCCGGTGGCCCATTCTGACGACCACAGTTGGGCGAGCCATGTTGAAGATTTTCAGGCCGTTCGCCTGGCCACGCTCACGCTGATGAGGAACGTTTCTCCCGAAGCCTGGATGAGGCGCGGCGTTGCCAGTGATAATTCGTTCACGGTGCGAGCGCTGGCTTTTATCATCGCCGGGCATGTCGCGCATCATCTGGAACGCAACAATTTTGTAGCCGGGTACGGAAGTGCCGGGTGAACGATAACGAATTCCGAGTCTCGCCAGGGGCTGCACAAAACCTCAGCGGCTAAGGCCGAAACCTTGTTGCTCGGCGGCACTAATTCGCTTCGCTCACCCATGCCTGAAGGCATGGGCTGGCCCGGGCCCTGATACGAACCTGATCATCGCATATGGAACATCCACGTTGTCTCCGACTTCATCTGAGACGTGACGTTAATGTGAGACGAGACAATGCTACGTTTTTATGCTGGGATTGTGATTCCATCGGAGTTCGGAAAGATCGTAGTGATCCCTCGTTGCACTCGGGTGAAGAATTAACGCGTATACACGGCGATCTCGTCGTATTCGCCCTTGTCATCTTTGGCGTGGATTTTTACCGTGGTCTTCTTCTTGTCAGGTGACAGCCTGATGGTCTCGGTTGTAGTCAGGCTTTGCCCCATGCTGGCTTTGCCCGAGTACTCATGGTTCGTAACGCGATGATAGGTAGCGGTGCCTGCGGGGTTACCGTCCATCTTTACGGGTGAAGCTGAGTCCGGCTTGCCGTCATAGGTAAGCGTGTACTGGCTGCTCTGGCCAATGGACTTGATTGAGTATTTGATCCGGTTGGCACTCACGGCCTCGATCACCAGTGTTTCTTCCTTTGGGGCCGGACCATGCAGCTTTGATTGGCCAACGTCCATCTTCCAGGTTCCCAGCCAGGGATCGGGCGCGGATTTGGCCGGCGCGTGTTCTGCCTTGGCCTGAGAAATCAGATTTTGGACGCCCGATGTGAACGTTGTCATCGCAAAAATTAAAGCCACACACAAGAACGTAAGTACCAATTTTTTCATGATCCTGCCTCCGAGGTGTGATACGGAGGCTGGGCGAGAAAAGTTCCGCCTGGAATCGCGACGGCTCGATTCCCAATCCGTTATGTGACTGCCGTCACTGCGGCGACTGACTCACATTCGCGAAGATACCTCCACACAAGAGCCAGGCACATTGGGCATGCCTAGCGAACCGCCGGCCACGGCGGCACTTCCGGGGCCGTCAGTGAGGAGGACCGATGAGCAGAAACTTTGTGGTCGAGAGCACGGACGGTAACATTGCGATCGAAGCGGCAATAGACGAGACACAGAAACAGCAGGCTCTTCGTCTTTCCCGATGGTCTTCCTCACAGACGGCGTGTGCTGCATTTTTCCTACAGAGCATCATTATTGCCGTGATGGTGGTGTTGCCGCTGTGGTCATTGAAATATTGCCGGCACAGCAGTTGGCGACATTTTTGATTGCACCCCCGCCCCAGAAGGTGCGGTGGAGCTCAGAGCCATCATTTCGAGGGAAGGCAGCATCGAAGGCCTGCAACGGGTCAACGGTCATCCAATCCTGGTGGCTGCCGCTATGGACGCGGTAAAAGCAATGGCGGTATCGCCCATACATGCTTAACGGAGAACCGCTGGAAGTAGAGACCAACGTGATGGTCAATTTTCATATCCACTGATCGCTTCGCATGGATAGCGGGGGCGAAGCGCCGCAGCGAACCTTAAACGGTCCGCTGCGTTTTTATTTTGCGAGAAAAACTAGGCAGCCACGCCAGCAACTGGCGAAGTGCAGAAGGCACAGCGTCGGGCGGCTGTCGGAATCTCGCTCAGACATTCCGGACATTTCTTGTTCGTAGGATCAGCGGGCACGGCGTTTCGGGCTGCGCGTGCCTTCCAGGCGTTCATGGGCGCAACCATGGTGAAGTAGACTGCGCCGGCGACCAGCAGAAAGCTGATCAGCGCATTCAGGAAGATGCCGTAGGAAATAACAGCGCCGTTGATGTTGAGATTGAACGCGGAAAAATCCGGCTTCCCGACAATTGCAGCGATGAGCGGCGTAAGGATGCAAGATCGATCACATTGCCGCGCAAGATGAATTCCCGGAATCCTTTAAGCATAGCTGTCATCATCCTCCTCGGAATGGCGTATTGCGCGACATCATACTAGAAATTTGTCGTCAATGCTGCCAATTTGCCATCACGGCATGCTGCAATTGAGAGACAGCAAACCCGCTTCTAAGCCAGGTCAGGAGCGCGTGCGACAGAAGTAGATCAGGTCAGGCGATGGAATAGCTGAAGTTAGCCTCTGGGTGAGCCAGGGCGATCCGAACAACCAACTCCGGGAAGCGAAAACAATAACTTAACTAGCAAGATAGTTGTGCAATCACGCGTAGTATATATTTACGTTGCCAATAACATTTTTCATGTTATGGTTTTGCAGTTAAACCACAACACTATGCGCGCGAAAATAAAGCTGGTAACTGTTCTACTAGTAGCCACGTTTGCATGTGCCCAAAAGCAATCCGCCCCTGCTAAGCCGGGCAGTTCGCATTCAACGGCCAAAGCCGCGGCCGGGACGGCCCAACCAAACTTCCTGACTGTTCCTCTCGATATCAACACCAGCAATCTGGGCCCGGGCTTTGCCGGACATGACGTTGTCCGGATATACAAGGCTTTAAAGGATGCGCCAGTCCTCGCACCCAAGGGAGAGTTTGAGAGTACCGCGCAATTTGATCAGCGGACCAGTGAAATGGCGAAGAAGCCGATCATTGGATCCATTGCCCCAAATGATCACTTTGCATTCGTAATTTCAAGAGAGATGGTTCTAGGCTCGTGGCCTCTGCAGCTTGCTTATGACGCGGACCTGCGGCTACTGCAAGCAGATTTCTCGGCCGAGTTTGCAGATTTCTCAATTGATCCGGACAAGGCGCGACGCACGGCGGTGTTAATGAGACAGGTGGAGAGCAATCCCCAGCCAGGGAACAGCATTCGTGGAACCACGTCGAGAGCGGTTAATCGTCATCTGGACTACTACAGCATTAGTCTCGCAAAGGACTGGCTCTTCCAGCCGGGAAGGTCTCAGTTATCGTTCAGCCATCTAATGGATGTGGCGCCGGAGGAGGCAAAATCCCTCAAGGACGATCTCCAGGCCCTCATGGTGTGCCGACTAACTCCTCCGTGGACCCGACGCAACGTCTTTGGCCATGGGTCAGTTCGTTCCGGGGGATTGTTTGATGTCAACTATCTTGAAGCTGTTCCCGAGCAATTGTGGCTTTACAACTCGCGAACGGGCGAAGTACTTGAAAAGATCACAGAAGAGTCGCTTAACAAAAGCAAGAACCAACAGTTAGTTTTGAAGTTGCGACAAACCCCTCTGATCCTTGAGCTTTCCTCAGCAAACCTTGTCATTGCCTACTTAACAATCGATGGCGTTCCAAAGGAAAGCCAAACCTTCTACAAAGAACGTCCTTTGACAGTCACTGGCAAGCGAGAAATCGAGATCATGATTGCAAACCCAAAACTTTCCGAGTTGGACTTTCGCTTGAACGGCCAGCTGTATAGCCCTCAATGGAAGAAAGTTTCGCATTTTGTGGGCAGCCAGGAGTTCGTGGAATCAGCGACTGCCGTGATCACCGTGCCCGCCAGGTAGAAAAGCGCCGAAAGTAGAAAAACGCCGAGAGGGGCTTGCATCCGCCGTGCCCCAAACGATCTGCGCGGGAACCAACGCCATGGCTATAGTGTCAAATCTCTTCAGCGCGCGCGAATGCAAGCATCAGCTGCTCAAGGCGGCTCAGGAGAGATTCCATGTCCATGACTTTTGGTTCGCGCAGCGGGCAATCTGCGGATATGAACGTGACGCCGCTGATTGACGTTCTTCTTGTCCTGATTATCATCTTTATGGTGGTGATACCTCACCACTCGCACGGTGAGCAAGCGGATATCCCACAAGCCGCGCCCACCGATTCGCACGTCCTGCCGCCTGAAGACAATAATATTGTGGTGCAACTGCTGGATCGCGGTGAAGGAAAGCGGCCTGGGATCAAGATCAACGACTCAGAAGTGTCATGGGACGAGCTGGCGCCGAGAATGAAAGAATTTTTAGTGCCTACGGGTGCAGCGTGTGGCGTTCCTGAAAGGCGACCCTGAAATAGAGTTCGAATATGTTGCCCAAGCTGTGGATTTGACTCGTGCTGCCGGGGCGGAGCGGGTGGGGCTCATGTCCGAAAAAAAGTAGGCAATGTATTGTTCGCAGTGGCGGCCTGATCCAATTGGAGAAAAACGCGGGTGAAGGTCGCGCAGCTCAGGCAATGACCTTAGTTAAAGGGCCGTTCGGCTTTTGGTGCGAAAAGGGTCATGGATGCATCTAATCAATAGCTTGGGGCAACAGGCCAGGGTTGCCGAGAGGGTTGTTGCTGAACGGCAAATGCCTCAATTTGGGCTACTTAGCGCGATTTGGCCAATTTGTCTTTTGCCCCAAAGGAGCGTATCATAAGAACTGGTTGTAGCTGGTTTCGGCTCTAGGCTTGCACGTGCCGTGAGTGGGTTTGTAATTCCCCAATTCGATGGCGAACGTACCAGTGGGCGAAAGGCCCACTTTATTTTTGGGGCCAACAATCTCAAAATGGCGGAGCAGAAGTTTCAGCAGCATTCAGCAGCAGAACGGATTGATGGCAGCAGACCTGGACGCAATTCGGACCATCGCCACGCGCGTGGCCACAAACCATGGCGTAGAGCTGGTGGAAGCTGAACTACGTGGCGGCGGCAAGGCACGCACATTACGTGTCACCATTGACAAGCCGGAAGGTGTAACGCACGAGGATTGCGCTAATGTAAGCCGCGATCTGGGCACGGTGCTGGATGTTGAAGACGCCATCCCGAGTGCTTATCTGCTGGAAGTATCGTCGCCGGGGCTGGATCGAAAGCTATTGAAGGCGAAGGATTATGAGCGTTTTGTGGGCAGCCGGGTGAAGTTGATGACGCGTGACCCGGTGAATGGAAACCGGCATTTTGAAGGCCGGCTGGAAAGCTTCAGCGAAGGACGAATCACGCTGGAGACGATTGTAAGCAAGAAGAAGCCGAAGCCGGGCCACCCGGTGCCGCAAGGCGAAAAGGTGGAGATTGCGCTGACGAACGTTGAAAAAGCCAATCTGGTCCCGGAAATTTAGCACGCACTTCATAAGGAACTCATATGGCAAGTGATATCTATAACGTCATTGATGCGTTAAGCCGAGAGAAGGGGATTGATCCGCAGATTGTGGTGAGTGCGGTGGAAGACGCCATAGTTGCGGCTACACGCAAAAAAGACAAGAGCCAGGAGAACCTGCGCGGAGAGCTGGACAAGGAAACCGGCATGATACGCGTGTATGCGGTGAAGGAGATCATGCCGTCAGAAGACGACATTGAAGACCCGCAACTGGAGATTTCGCTGGAAGAAGCCAAGGCGCTGGATCCGAACGCCGAAGTCGGCGGGGAAGTTCGCTTTCTGAAATCAACGGAAGGTCTGGGGCGCATCTCCGCGCAAATCGCCAAGCAGATTATTTTCCAGAAGGTCAGGGAAGCTGAGCGCGACACGGTTTACAACGAGTACATTGGACGCGTGGGTGAAGTGCTCAATGCCACGGTAAAACGCATTGAAGGTCCGGATGTGATCTTTGACATCGGCAAGGCAGAAGCCAAGATGTCAAAAAAAGAGCAGTCGCGGCTGGAATCGTTCTCCATGGGAGAGCGCGTTCGCGTGGTGTTGACCCGTGTGGACAAGAATGCCAAAGGGCCGGCGGTGGTGGTTTCCCGCGCAGCGCCGGAGCTGGTGCAGAACCTGTTCCAGACCGAAGTACCTGAAATTTACGACGGCACAGTTCAGATTCGGGCGATCGCGCGGGAAGCCGGTGAGAGAACCAAGATTGCCGTGATGTCACGCGATAAGGACGTGGACGCCGTGGGCGCGTGTGTCGGGATGAAGGGAATGCGTGTGCAATCCATTATCCGCGAGTTGCGCGGTGAGAAGATTGACATTATTGAATACCACGAGGATGCCGTGACCTTCGCTGAGAAGGCATTGCAGCCGGCCAAGGTCAGCCGCGTGACTGTGGTGGACGCTTCGGGTAAGCACCTGGAAGTGGTAGTGGATGATAGCCAACTCTCACTGGCGATCGGGAAGAAGGGCCAGAACGTCCGGCTGGCGGCCAAGTTGCTGGGCTGGAAGATCGACATTAAGAGTGAGGAAGAGAAGCGCCAGGAAGTGGAACAGCAGATGACCACCCTGACCAGCGGTGGAAACACTCCTCTGGACCGAGTACCTGATCTGGGTGAGGCCCTGATCACCAAGATGCATGAAGCTGGAATTACCACGGTTGAGGCCCTGGCGGACATGACTCCAGAGCAGCTGGAGGAATTGCCGGGTGTTGGCCCTAAAACAGTGGAAAAAATCAGCATTGCGGTGAATAATTATTTCCTCACCCTGGATGGACAGCCGACGGCTGAAGTGCCTTCAGATACGGAAGCATCTGCTACTGAGGTAGTTGCCACCGCAGAAGGTGAGCCCGCAGCCGAAGGCAGCGACGCAGAAGGCGCGGAGACGCAGTCTGTGTTGGCTGAAGACGCAGCCAAAGCGCACGCCGAGAACGAACCGGCTCCGGTGGAAGCGTCGGCAGAAACAGAAGATGTGGCGCCGGAACAATCCGGCGAAAAAGATTCGTAAGGAGAAAGACGCGCGCAGCAATGCGCGTGAATGCTAAAGCCGTGAGGTCGATATGATCGCGTAGCGGAAATACCTGGAGGAAACACAGAACGAATGAAAATTCGAATAAATGATTTAGCCAGAGAGCTTGAAGTGAAAAGCAAAGCCATTCTGGATGTATTGTTGGAAGTTGGCGTTACGGAAAAGAAAACCCATTCAAGCTCAGTGGAAGAAGATGAAGCGGAGAAGGTAAGAAAGTATTTCTCTGCCCGGTCCGGCTCTGCCTCCAGAGAAAAAGCGGCGCAATCTGATATCAAACCCAAGATTGATCTCTCAAAGATTTCCAAGCCCGGCGATGTTATGAAACTGCTCCGCCAGCGTGAGCAGGAACAGCAACAGCCCCCGGCCGCAAGACAAAAGCCTGCCGCAGTTGTAACGGCCCCGCCTGCCGCACCTGCCAGGCAAGCGGAGAAGCCCGTGTCAGCAGCAACGCCGCCGGCAGCAGAGAAGCCAACGGCTGCGGCCAAAACCGCAGCGCCGGCATCGGAGCGCCCGGTGGTAATGCCTGCGCCGAGGAAGGCCCCGCCAATTGTAGCGATGCCTCCGACCGCTGAAGCCCCCAAGTCAGCGCAACCGCCCGCCGTGGTGGTGGTTCCTCCTCCAGCACCAGCTCAGCCTCCGGCTGTGGTGGTTACGCCTCCTCCGGCAAAAGCGGTGGCGACGCCTCCAGCCGGCGGCACAGCTGCCAGTGCACCGCAAAGCCGGGCGGAAGCAACACCTCCGGCCGCCGCGAGTGCGGAGCCCGCAGCTCCAGTTGCGCCGCCGAAGTCGCAACAGCCGATTGTGCAGCAGCGCCGCATGATTACGCCGCA
>WNEZ01006135.1_pt1 | contig 10547 bp, 10 predicted proteins | sample 5400521 | NCBI WGS metagenome assembly WNEZ01 (sample SAMN13153339, study PRJNA577476) | soil metagenome | isolation source: 120 cm saprolite under Douglas fir tree site 2 hole 1 replicate 1 | place: USA:California | collected 2015-04-18
CCCGGCCATCAACAGGTACTTCCCGCCGAAGCGATCTGCGAGCCGGCCGGCGAAGGGCGCCACGATCCCGGCGGTGAGCGACATCGGCGCGAACGTCAAGCCGGATTGCAATGGGGTCAAGCCAAGGACCGATTGGGTGTTGATGGTGATCGGGATGAAGATGCCCTGCATCGCAAGCGACATGCCGGTGCCGGTCCAGTTCATGACCGAAAAATTGCGATTACGAAAGAGACCGAGGGGAACCAGCGGCTCGGCCTGCCGGAGCTCCCAGGCGAGAAAGGCGACGAAGAGGGCGACGCCGACACCGATCACCATGGGGATCGTGAGCCAACCGGTGATGGTGCTCCAGTCGTAGCGTTGCCCCTCGATCAGGCCGAAGACGATGCCGAACAGCGCGGCGCTGGACAACAGGACGCCGATCCAGTCGAAGCGATGCTGCCGGCCGGTGCGGACGTCGGGGATGACGAGGAACGTACCCACCAGCGCAATCAGGCCGACGGGAACGTTGAGAAAGAAGATCCAACGCCAGTCGGCGTTGGTGACGATCAGGCCTCCGAGGGTCGGCCCGGCAACCGTCGAGATACCGATCACCGCACCCGTGATGCCAAACGCGGCGCCGCGGCGCCCGGGCGGGAAGATCGCCATGAGGATCGTCAGCGTCTGCGGAGCGAGCATGGCGGCACCCACCCCCTGGATGACGCGGGCCGCGATCAGTTGATTGGCGTCCTGCGAGAATCCGCACAGGGCGGACGCCGCGGTGAAGACGATCAGGCCGGCGGCGAACAGTTGGCGCGGCCCAAAGAGATCACCCAGCCGGCCGGCGGTGATCAGCAGGACCGCATACATGAGGAGGTAGCCGTTGAAGACCCACAGCACCTGGTCGAGCGAGGCGTGCAGACTGGACAGAATGCTGGGGGTCGCGACATAGACGATGGTCGTGTCGAGCATGATCATGAAGAAGCCCAGTACGGTCACCAGCAGGACCGGCCAGGGGTTGCGATTCGGCGTCGTCATCTCGAGTCCCCTCCTTATGACTGATTAATCACTAATTCCGGCGGCCAAATTTTTTTCATCCGAGGCCGAGCACCTGGTGGCCCCATTTGTCTGGGGCCTTCTCCGGGACCGACCCGATCGAGGCGAACACATTCATCAGCATTCCGCGGGCGAAGAACGCGGTCAGCGCGTCCCGCGGCGCCCCGCTGATCTCACCGGTCACCTTCATCAGCTGATCCCAGCGAAGCTTGACCTTGCGGCGCACGTCGTCGTCGGAGCAGGCGGCGTACGCCTGCATCTGAAAGAGCAAGAGCTCGCGTTTGGCCAACAGCCGCAGATAGGCATGGCCCATCGCGTGGAGGCGGGCTTCGGCCGGTGACGCCACGACATGGGCACCGGATTCGGGAGCGGTTGACGACTCCTGGGCCGCGCTTCTGAAGGCCGTCTCGACCCGGTCGAAGCACTGGTCGATCGCGGCCAGGAAGAGCGCTTTCTTGGAGGGAAACAGCCGGAAGATATATGGCTGTGAGATGCCGATTCGCTTGGCGATCGCCTCAGTCGAGGTGCCGTGGAGGCCGTGGAGCGCAAACTCGGCCACGGCGGCTTTGAGCACCTCAGCCCGGCGCTCGTCGGCCGTGTGCCGCTGATCGCTGCCTTTCGTCGCGGTCGCCAAACGAGCCATGTAAGTGATTATTCACTAACTAGGGCTGCCCTGTCAAGGCGACGCGACGTTTCTAGCGGGCCGGGCTCAGGAGATCGCGGATTCTGAAGCTGCCCGGCTGGTGCGATGGCAGCGTCGGTTGCCAGGACGGATTGCTTGCGAGATACGACTCGGGGTCACTGCGGATAATGCCGACAATGACCTCGGCGACGATGCGGCCGCCGACTTCGCCGAGATAGTCGCCAGCGCCGCGAACGGCGGCCTCCCGGACGATATACAGCCAGAGGGGTGTTTCGTCCTGCCAGTCACCGAGGGCGAGCTCCTGGCGCGTCAGCGGTTGTGCGCCGACCGCGCGGGCGACCGCTTCGCCCGATGGCAGGCCGGTGCCCATGCCGCGCTGGAGGTCCCGCGCGGCGAGCGAACGGTAGGCGCTGACCTCGACGGCACCGGTGATCGATTCCGGCAGTCGGATGAGCGACGCGGGTAACTGCCCATCGATCGGTTTGGCGCGTTGGGCCGAGGGGTGGCCCGGTACGTCAAAGAGAAGTGACCAATCGATGACGTGATCGGGCGTGAGCGGCCGGAACCCCGCCAGGTCGGGAAAGACGGGAAAGCGTGGGCCGCCCCGCCGGAGTTGGTAGTCGCCCTTGATCTGCGAATGGCCATAGCGGAAGGCGGCGTCGGCAAACTCGACCGGGATGAACGGTTCGGTCGTGACGCGATAGAAGCGGAAGCCATCGCGCAAGACGGTGCTCGTCATTGCCGTGCCGACCAGGTTGGGCAGAAAGTCATGGAGGATGACCCACTGGTAGTGCCAGGTGAGTGCCCGGCGAGCATCGTCGAAGAGCTCCGATTCGGAAACGCCGTCCTCCCGCAGCCGGTCGACGAGGCGGTTATGTCCATGGATGAACGCCACCTGGAGCCCTGTCATGAAGGAGTGGACATCGTTGCGCGGGTCGCCGATCAGCGCGATCCCCTGCTGGTTGCGTGGCACATCCCGACCATCGGCGCCAAGGAGCAGCTTGACCGGATCGGCTTGATCGAAGAGATACGGTGAGCCGACCGGGCCGCCACCGTACAGCGATTCGAGATTTGCTCGAGGCGAGCGAATGTTGCGTAACGCATCGAGGTCGCCATGCGCTCGGAGCGGAGACCGGTCGGCGGTGAGGTCGTGGGCCAGGTACTGGCCGAAGAAGGGTTGGCCTGCCTCGACATGGCCTTCGGTGTCACACGCGCCACCATCGCAAATGCCGCCGTCAATCCCGAGGGCGAGCAGCCGATCGTCATCGAAGGTCGCGGCCGGCAGGTCGGGGAACATGCGTCCGTAACGCCCTCCCTCAGTGACCGGAGCACCGACGGTGCGGCCCGGCGCCAGGCACAGGTCTCGCGCTGGATGGGATGTCCGCTGTCGGGTGGCCGTTGGTATCACGTCTGACTCATAGCAAGTACCGTAACGAATCTCAAATGCCGATCTCGATCAGGCTTAAGCCGGACGGGCTAGCTCGGCCGTGATCTGCTCGAGAAGATTCTCCATTCGCCGAAGGATCTCGAGCTGATCACCAAGCGCAAAGTCGTCACGGAGCTCGGTTGGCCGCCGGTAGCCGATCATGGTCTGGCCGTCGGCGTCCCATATGAGGAGCCGGAGCGGCAGCTCGTACCCAACGGAGGCATCCGCTTGCATCAATAACGTGCCCACCCGTGGGTCACCAAAGATCACCAACTCCTCGTCAGCCAGCTCGAGGCCAGCGTTGCGCGCTCCAGCCGCGTGGTCGATGCGCGCGAACAGCTTTGTCCCGGGCTTGCTAAGCGCCGCGATCAAGCGGTCGACTGTTGACGACACGCTGTGCGCGGACTTAACGGTTGTCAGCGACATTCGTTCGACCCATTCTGATCTCCTCTCGGTTACGGTCCGCCGGTTGCGTAGATCGTCTGCCCGGTCATGAAGCTCGCGTCGTCGCTGCAGAGAAAACTGATGACGCCGGCGATGTCCTCGGGCCGGCCGATCCGCCGTAACGGGGTCCGTTCGGCGGCCGCCTTCTTCAAATCCGCGTAGTCGATCCCGGTGCGTTCGGCAACGGCCTGCGTCATGCGAGTCTCGATGAACCCGGGTGCGACCGCGTTGACATTGATGTTGAAGGGACCCAGCTCGATCGCCAGTGTCCGCGCCATTCCCTGGATGCCGGCCTTCGCCGCCGAATAATTGACCTGCCCGCGGTTGCCCAGCGCCGAATTGGATGACAAGAACACCATCTTGCCCCGGCGTGCCGGGACCATCACCCGCTGCGCCGCCTGCGCGCAGAGAAACGTTCCCTTCAGATGGGTGTCGACGACGAGGTCCCAATCGTTGTCCGTCATCTTGTGAATCAGGTTGTCGCGGAGGATGCCGGCGCAGGTGACGAGGATGTCCAGGCTCCCGTACTCCTTCACGGCGCGGTCGATGAGGGCTTCTACCGAAAGGCGATCCGTCACGTCGCAGGCGACCGCCAGCGCCCGCTGGCCCTGACTGCGAATCTGCGCGGCGACCGCTTCTGCCGGGTCCTGATCGAGGTCGGAGATCACGACCTTCGCGTCCTCGGCGGCGAACCGCATCGCCGTAGCTGCCCCGATCCCTCGTCCGCCGCCGGTAACCAACGCGGTGCGCCCTTCGAATCGTCCGCTCATGTGATCTGAACCTCCGCCTCGCCGACGGTGACCCGTACGGCTCGTTGATTCTCCGCCCAGACCTCGAGTTGAAGTCGCCTCCCGGCATTACCGCTGGTTCGCTCTTTCACGCGCCCTCGACAGGTCAGGGTGTCACCAGGCCGGACCATCTCCGCGAAGCGCACCGAGAGCCGCCGCACCGATTCCGGCCCGGCCAGCCAGCAGAGATACTCGCCCAGGAACGCCATGCTCAGCATGCCGTGAGCGATGACACCATCGAGTCCGACCGTTCGCGCCGTCTCGTCGTCGGTATGGATCAGGTTGTAGTCGCCCGAGGCGCCGGCGTACTTGACGAGCTGCATCTTGGTGATCGGCGGCTTGCGAAGATCCGGGAGAAGGCTTCCGCTATCGACGTCCTGGTCCGGCCGCGCCGCGAGTACTGGACCAGTCATCGCAGGATGGCGGTGGTCGTCCCGCTGAAGACGGGGCTGCCCGACTCGTCCGTGCCGTCCATCGCCAGGATCAGAAAGGTCATCTCGCCCAGGCGGCCCTCTCGCCGATAGACGTTGGCCACTCGCACTCGGCACCGCACGCGATCGCCCGCTCGGAGCGGCCGTTCATATCGGTACTCCTGGGCGCCATGCAGCACGCGCGCCAGGTCGAAGGTCACGCCGGGGATCGTCATCCGAAAGGTGGTCGGAAAGGTGGGCGGTGCGATGTCGCCGCGAACGCATTCGGGCGTCTGGTCTTGCACGGCGTCGGCGAACTTTCGGATGGCGCCCCGCTCCACCTCGAAGACGACGACCTCGGACTCGCGTCCGATGAGCTCGCTGGTCAGGGCCGCAGGGTGATCCATGATCGCTCCAGGGCCTTGACGTCACGGCCGCCAATCAGCGCAAGCGTCAGATCGATCTCGGCCATCAAGTTGCGGATGACGCGCTCCACGCCGGCCTGTCCCGCGACCGCGAGCCCGTAGACGTAGGGCCGGCCCAACAGGACGGCGTTCGCGCCGAGGGCGAGCGCCTTGACGACGTCGGCGCCGCGCCGGATGCCGCTGTCCATCAGCACCACCGCGTTGTCTCCCAGTGCCGTTCGCACCTCGACGAGCGCATCGAGCGCCGCGACGGCGCCATCCACCTGGCGGCCCCCGTGATTGGAAACGATGACGCCTTGAAAGCCGGCGTCGAGCACTCGCCGCGCGTCGTCGGCACGCAGGACACCCTTTGCCAGCAGCGGCAACCGGGTCCGTTCGCGGAGCCACGCCAGGTCGTCCCAGCGCAGGCCGAGATTGGAGAACATCCCGACCATCGCCGCTCCGGCGCCCCGCGGATCATCTTCCGGTGGGACCGAAAGTCGCGAGCGGAACACCGGGTCGCTGGTGAACTGGGCGATGCCCTCTCCGAGGATGAACGGCAGGTACCGGTTGCGGAGATCGCGATCGCGCCAGCCCAGCTGCGGCGTGTCGAGGGTCAGAACGATCGCGGCGTAGCCGGCGGCCTCCGCCCGATGCACGAGGCTGACGACCACCTCGCGGTCGTTCACCCAGTAGAGCTGATACCACCGCGGCGCGGTGCCCATCGCCGTGGCGATCGTCTCCATCGGAGTCGAGGCAGCCGTGCTCACCACCCACGGAACACCCGCGGCCGTGGCGGCACGGGCGACCGCGAGGTCGCCGTCGGGACGGGCGGCGGAAAGGACGCCAACCGGCGCCAGAAAGAACGGCGTTGGCGACGATGTGCCCAGCACGCTGACGTTGATCTCCCGCTGCTGGTTACCGCCGAGCATCGCGGGGCGCAAACGCCAGCGCGCGAAGGCGTCCCGGTTGGCCTGCATCGTCGACTCGCCGCCGGCACCACCGGCGATGTAGTCGAAGGGGCCGGGCTCGAGGACCGCTTTCGCGCGGGCTTCCCACTCGTCCGGGTCCAGGGGGAGCTCATCCGCGTTGCCGACATAGATCTCGGCCTGCGTCGCGGGCCCAAACGGAAACGACATTTCGGGCATCGATCAGTCGGAGACCGGCCTGGCCGGGCCGCGACGCGCGCGGTCGGGCTCGTCACGCAGATCGATAGTGATGTTCGTGGCGCGGCAGCTCGCCAGCAGTGTGCCGTCCTCGTCATGGAGCTCGGACGCAGCGAAGGTCACCCGTTGCGTCTTGCGCACGACCCAGCCGGTCGCGCGGATTCGCCCTGGCCGGGTCGGCCGGTAGAACTCCGTCCTCAGGTCGGCCGTGAGGTAGACCTCGTCCCGGTCGAGTAGGCTCCAGGTCGCGCTACCCATCGCGCTGTCCAGGATGGCTGTCACCATGCCGCCGTGGACGATCCAACCGTCGCCGGCCGGGAATGCCTGGTCGCTGTTCGGCTCCCACTCGAGCACGGCGCGTCCTGCCTCGAGCTCGGCACGCCGCCAGCCGAGCGCATTCCAGATGCCCGGCTCCCCTGGCGCTGGTTGCTGCCATGAGTCCATTTCGGCGAACCGCTCACCGGGGCGAAAGCCGGTGCGCGCGGACGTCATGACCCGGTCCGCGTCCGTTCTTGTTCCACCAGGACGCGGCGCAGGATCTTCCCGGAGGGGCTCTTCGGGATCTGACTCACGACTTCGAGCTGTCGGATCTTCTTGTACGGTGCCACCTGTTGGTTCACGAATGCCATCAGTTCGTCGGGCGTGACGGCGCCCTTGAGCACAACGAGCGCTTTCGGTACCTCGCCCGCCTCGATATCAGGGCACGGGATCACGGCGGCGTCGGCCACCGCGGGGTGGGTGAGGAGAAGGCCCTCGAGCTCGGCGGGCGCGACCTGGTATCCCTTGTACTTGATCAGCTCCTTGAGTCGGTCCACGACGTGGAGGTAGCCATCGGCATCCACGGATCCGATGTCCCCCGTATGCAGCCAACCCTGCGCATCGAGCATGGCCGCGGTCGCCTCGGGGTTGTTGAGGTATCCCGCCATCACCTGGGGCCCGCGGATCCATACTTCCCCTTGCCCTCCCGGTCCCAGCTCGGCCCCGCTTGCGGGATATATCACTGTGCATTCCGTATTCGGGATAAGGAGGCCGGCCGAGCCGCCGCGCCGCCGTGCCGGGTCGACGGGTGTGGTCGAAACCACCGGGCTCGTCTCGGTGAGTCCGTATCCCTGGGCCACGAAACACTTCAGCCGGTCGCCGCAGGCCTGCTCAACGCTGGCGTCGAGGGGCGCAGCTCCGGAGTTGATCGACAGCAAGGCGTGCAGGTCGTATCGGGCCACCAATGGGTGCTTGGCCAGCGCCAGAACGATGGGTGGGACGACATTCGCGCGCGTGATCGCGTAGTCCTGCATCAGCCGGAGGAAGAGTTCCAGGTCGAAGCGGGGCATGGTGACGATCGTGACGCCCTGATAAAGGCTGATATTCAGCAGCACCGTGAAGCCATAGATGTGATAGAAGGGCAGGACCGCGATCGAGCGTTCCCCCTCCGTGGCCTGGACGACCGCGGAGGTTTGCACAATGTTCGCGACGAGGTTTCGATGGGTGAGCATGACCCCCTTCGGTAGGCCGGTCGTCCCGCTCGAGTAAGGAAGTGCCACCAGATCTTTCCGCGGATCGATCGCCACGGTCGGGACCACACCGTCCCCTTCCATCAACGCCGCGAAGGGAGTCGCCCTGGCCGCCTCGCCAAAGACGAAAACCTCCTTCATCGGCGCCTGGCGTGTCGCTTCGAGCGCGTGGTCGAGAAGTTCGGGGATCGTGACCAGATACTTTGCCCCGGCGTCCTTGAGCTGAAGCGCGAGCTCGCGAGGCGTCGACAGTGGATTCGCGGTGCTGGCGATCCCACCAAGGGTGGCGACGGCGTGGAGGGCCACCGCGTATTCGAGAACGTTCGGGCTGTAGATCGCAAAGACGTCGCCTTTCCGAAACCCACGGCGCGCGAGGCTGGCGGCCACCTGGCGGACCGACCTGGCCAGATCCGCGTAGCTGAGCGTGCGTCCGGTCGGCCCATCGATCAGCGCCGGCTTGTTGCCGAGCGCCGCGGCCCCGGCGAGCACGAACGCCGGCAAGGCGACATCCGGAATGTCGACATCCGGGTACGGGCTTCGGAAGATCACATGCGCGTCCCGATCAGCTCCATGCGCGAAGCGTGGCGTGTCCCTTCAACAGGTTGCGCGCGATCGACCGGCGCTGGATCTCGTCGGTTCCCTCGTAGATCCGGTAGACGCGAACGTCGCGCATCACGCGCTCGATCGGCATCTCCTTCGTGTAGCCCATCCCGCCGTGGATCTGCATGACGCGGTCGACGACCCGCCAGATCATGCCGGCGCCCGCCAGCTTCGCGATCGACGCCTCGTGCCGAGCGTCGCCGCCCTGGTCGGCCTTCCAGGCGGCGTTGAGCACGAGCCACTTCACCTGCTCGATCTCGACGGCGCTGTCGGCCAGCATCCACTGAATCGCCTGGTACTCGGCGATCGGGCGGCCAAAGGCGATCCGCTGGCGCGAATAATCCAGCGCCATCTCGAGGAGCCGTTGCGCCTGACCGATGGCCCTGGCCGGGATGATGATCCGTCCCTGGCCAATCCAGGCCATGGCGAGCTGGAAGCCCTTTCCGATTTCGCCGAGGACGTTTTCGTTCGGGACGCGGACCCCGTCGAAGCTGATCTCCGCCGGCCGCCACGCGCCCATCGTCTGGATCGGCTGGCTGGCCCATCCCATCGCCCGATCGACGAGGAACGCCGTCACGCCGCCCTGGTGACCCTTGCTCTTGTCTGTCACGGCAAAGACGATCGCGAAGTCCGCTTCGAGACCATTCGTGATGAAGACCTTCCGCCCGTTGAGGACCCACTCCGAGCCGTCCCGGACCGCCGGCATCTGGATGTTGGTGGCGTCCGAGCCGGTGTCGGGCTCGGTCAACGCAAAGCAACTGGTCCGGTCACCGTCGATCGTTGGGCAGAGGTAGCGCTGCTTTTGCTCGGCGTTGCAAGAGTAAAGAATGTTATCGGCGTGACCTCCGTAGGAGAAGGGGATCAGCGCTCTCGACGTCTCCATGCTGATGAGCGAGGTCATCAGCAGGCCGAGGTTGGCGCCGCCGTATTCTTCCGGCGTCAGCAGGCCCCAGAGGCCAGCCGTTTTTGCCCGCTGCTGCAGCCGGCGGACGTCACCGGGTCCCGGAAAGGAGCGGCCGTCGAGTTCGGCGCGCTGCGCCTCCGCTTCCAACGGCAGCAACTCCTTGGTCACGAACTCGCGGACCGTTCCCAGGATCAAGCGCTGTTCGTCGGTCAGTCCGAAGTCCATTGTCGTTTTCCCTTTACTATCTCCCCACTCCTTCACGCCGGAGCGGGGCCCCTTCCCTAACGATCGTTCGATCGACAATATGAACCGGCCGGTATGATGCTGTCAAGGGAAGGGGCGATGAGGAACGTCGACCGGGCAACGCTGGGTGGCACTCTGCGGATCGACCAGGTCCTCGAATCCGCCACGCGGCTCTTTACGGAGAAGGGCTACGAGGCCGCCAGCGTGCGGGATCTCGCGGCCGAGTTAGAGATACGGCCGTCGTCTCTCTATCATCACTTCCCCGGAAAGCAGCACATCCTCTTCGCGATCTGTATGCGAATGCAGACGGACTTCAACGCCGAGCTGATGCCCGAGTTGGTCGCCAACCGGCCGCCCGAGGAGGCGATCGCGTCCGCCGTTCGCCGGCATGTCCTCTTCGGGCACCGGCGGAAAGGAGAGGTGGTGGTGAACATCCGCGAGCGCCGCAGCCTGCCGGCGGAACAACTCGCCCAGGTCAACGGCCTGCGGCGGGAGTACCGGGATACGATGGCCCGTGTGATCGACGCTGGCTGCGCACAGGGGGTCTTTCGGGTAGAGGATTCCAAGCTCGCCGCGATGGCGATCGTCGACATGATCAACGGCTTGCCCCATTGGTACAAACCGCGCGATGAACAGGATCTCGAGCGGGTGGCGGACCTCTACGCGCGCGCCGCGCTGGCCTTGCTCCGAGGCTGGGAGACCAACCGCACGAGCTGAGCCGCGGGCGGCTTGACTTGCCCCAGCGTCGGCGCATACAGTCTGATCGAACGTTCGTTAGGGAGAAGAAAGGGTGGGAGAGCTTTCGCGGCCGACCCTCGAGGTAATCGACCTCACCGTCCGCTTCGGGGGGATCCTGGCGCTCGATCAGGTCTCCCTCCGTATCGATGCGGGTGAAGTCGTCGCGATCATCGGGCCGAACGGCGCCGGGAAGACGACGCTCTTCAATGCCGTTTGCGGATTCGTGCGTCCTGATACCGGC
>WNEZ01014824.1_pt1 | contig 10546 bp, 10 predicted proteins | sample 5400521 | NCBI WGS metagenome assembly WNEZ01 (sample SAMN13153339, study PRJNA577476) | soil metagenome | isolation source: 120 cm saprolite under Douglas fir tree site 2 hole 1 replicate 1 | place: USA:California | collected 2015-04-18
CCACCACCAGAAGCACCGGGCGGGGCAGCTGCGGATCGATGAAGACGTCCAGCGCCCCGGCGCTGGGACAGGTGCTCTGGTGTGAGACCACGCCCTTCTCTCCCTCCCCCTCAGGGGGAGGGTCAGGGTGGGGGTGGTTCTCCGGCGCGATCTTCACCAGGCGTGGCTGCCCGTCGCCGATGGCGACCAGCGCCTCGCGCCGGACGAGCCCCTCGGAGCAGCTGCCCCCGATCCAGCCGAACAGCTCGCCGTCGGCGGTGACCAGGGCCTTGTCGCCAGGGCTGGCGGACGTGGGTGGGTCGACCCGGACCACGGTGGCGACCGCGAAGCTCACCCCGCGGGTGCGCAGCTCCGCCGCCCGGGTCAACACCTCGTCCGCCAGGCCCAGTCGCATCGTTACTCGGCCGCCCCCTTTTCCTGCAGGGCGGTCCAGACCTTGTCGGAGCTCACCGGCATGTCGATGTTGGTGATCCCCAGGTGGCCCACGGCATCGATCACGGCGTTCACATAGGCGGCCGGCGACCCCACCGTCGCCGATTCGCCCACCCCCTTGGCCCCGATCGGATGGTGGGGCGAGGGGGTCACCGTCTCGAAGGTCTCAAACCGCGGCGTCTCCCAGCTGGTGGGCAGCAGGTAGTCGGTGAAGTTGGAGCCGATGCAGTTGCCTTCCTCGTCGAAGGTGATCAGCTCCATGAAGGCGATCCCGAAGCCCTCGGTCAGGCCGCCGTGGATCTGGCCCTCGACGATCATCGGGTTGATCCGGACGCCGCAGTCGTCGACCGCCACCATACGGCGCACCTTGACCTGGCCGGTGCCGCGGTCGATGTCGACCACCACCACGTAGGTGCCGAAGGGGAAGGTCATGTTGGGCGGGTCGTAATAGGTGACGCCCTCCAGCCCCGCCTCCATGCCCTCTGGCAGGTTGGTGTAGGCCGCGAAGGCCACGTCCTGGATGGTCTTGCTCTTGGACGGCGCGCCCTTGACGAAGAACTTGCCGTGATCGAACTCGATGTCCGCCTCGGACGCCTCCAGCAGATGGGCGGCGATCTTTTTGGCCTTGTCCCGCAGCTTGCGGGAGACCATCGCGGTGGCGGCGCCACCGACCGGCGTGCTCCGGCTGGCGTAGGTGCCGAGCCCATAGGGCGTGTTGTCGGTGTCGCCCTCCTGCACCTCCACGTCGGATGCTGGGATCCCGAGCTCTTCGGCCACGATCTGGGCGAAGGTCGTCTCGTGGCCCTGCCCCTGGCTCTTGACGCCCAGCTTGAGGATGGCCTTGCCCGTGGGATGGACGCGCAGCTCCGCCGAGTCGAACATGCGCAGCCCGGCGATGTCGTACTCCGTCCCGTGCCCGGCACCCACCACCTCGGTGAAGCTGGCGACGCCGATGCCCATCAGCTCGCCGCGCTTGCGCTTCTCCGCCTGTTCCTTGCGCAGCTGCTCGTAGCCGATCTTCTCCAGGGCCAGCTTGAGCGCCCGCGGGTAGTCGCCGCTGTCGTACTCGAACCCGGTGGCCGACTTGTAGGGGAACTGCTCCGGCCGGATGAAATTCTTCAGCCGGATCTCGGCCGGGTCCATCTTCAGCTCCACGGCGGCCGACTCCACCAGCCGCTCGATCAGGTAGGACGCTTCCGTCACCCGGAAGGAGCAGCGGTAGGCGACCCCGCCGGGGGCCTTATTGGTGTAGGCACCATCGGTCTCCACGTGGGCGGCCGGCAGGTCGTAGGAGCCGGTCACGATGTGGAAGAGCCCCGCCCGGAACTTGCTCGGCTGGGCGTCGGCGTAGAAGGCGCCGTTGTCGCTCAGCATCTTGACCCGCAGCGCCAGGAACTTGCCGTCCTTGTTGACCGCCAGCTCGCCCTGCATGTGGAAGTCGCGGGCGAAGCCGGTGGAGATCAGGTTCTCGCTGCGGTCCTCGATCCACTTGACCGGGTGGCCCAGCAGCAGTGAGGCCGCGGTGGCCACCACGTAGCCGGGGTAGATGGGGACCTTGTTGCCGAAGCCGCCGCCCAGGTCCGGCGAGATGATCCGGATCTTCTCCTCGGGCAGGCCGGCCACGATGGCGAACAGGGTGCGGTGGGCGTGCGGCGCCTGCGAGGTCATATAGAGGGTGGCCTGGCCGGTGGCGGGGTTGATGTCGGCCACGATGCCGCACGTCTCGAGCGGGGAGGGGTGGCAGCGTGGATAGAAAGTCTCCAGGGACACGACCTTGTCGGCCTTCTTGAAGGCGGCCTCGGTGGCGGCCTTGTCGCCCGCCTCCCAGTGATAGATGTGGTTGTCCTTCTGGTCCTTCTTCTCGTCGCGGATCAGGGGCGCTCCGGGCTTCAACGCCTGGTACGGATCGACGACTGCCTTCAGCACCTCATAGTCGACGTCGATTAGCTGCGCCGCATCCCGGGCGACGTAAGGATCGGTGGCGATCACGCAGGCCACCTCCTGGCCCTGATAGCGGACCTTGTCAGTGGCCAGCACTGCCTGGGTGTCTCCCGATAGGGTGGGCATCCAGGCCAGCTTGTGCTGCTCGAGCAGTGCGCCGGTCACCACAGCCACCACCCCGGGGACGGCCTCCGCCGGCTTGGTGTTGATGGACCGGATCCGGGCGTGGGCGAATGGGCTGCGCAGGATGGACATGTGCAGCATGCCCGGCAGACTGATGTCGTCGAGGTAATTGCCCTTGCCCCGGATGAAGCGGTCGTCTTCCTTCCGCTTGATGCTCTCGCCGATGAACCCCTTGGGCGGTGTGTCTATAGCCATGGCTCAGCTCCTCGCACCGGCTTCGACCGGCACCGCGGCCGCTGCCTTCATCTTCTGGGCGGCGTAGCGGACCGACTTCACGATGTTCATGTAGCCCGTGCAGCGACAGATGTTGCCGGACAGCGCCCAGCGGATCTCGTCCTCCGTGGGGTCCGGCTTCTCCTGTAGCAGGGCGAAGCTCGACATCATCATCCCTGGGGTGCAGAAGCCGCACTGGAGCCCGTGCTCCTGCTTGAAGCCCTCCTGGATCGGATGCAGGCCGCCCACCGCCAGCGACTCGACGGTCGTCACCTGCCGGCCGTCCGCCTGGACAGCCAGCACGGTGCAGGACTTCACCGGGACGCCGTCCAGCAGGACGGTGCATGCGCCGCAATGGGTGGTGTCACAGCCGATGTGGGTGCCGGTCAGCCGCAGCCGCTCGCGGATGAAGTGGACCAGCAGGAGCCGGGGCTCGACCTCGACGGTGCGCTGCTCGCCGTTCACTGTCACCGTGATCGGTCGCGCCATCCTCATCCACCTCCCCGCGCCCGCTCGTAGGCGCGTTTCAATCCGCGTTCGGTGAAGATCCGAACCACGTTGCGCTTGTAGGCTTCCGACCCGCGCAGGTCGGCCCGCGGCTCGGCCGCCTTGGCCGCCAGCTGGCCGGCTTCCTTGATGACCTTGTCGTTGAGGGTCTGGCCCTTGAGGGCCGCCTCCGCCTCGGTCGCCTTGATGTTCTGCGGGCCGACCGCGGTCAGGGCGATGCCGGCAGTCCCGACCTTGCCGTCGTCCATCTGCAGCTGGATGGCCACCCCCACGGTGGCGAAGTCGCCCACCTTGCGCTCCAGCTTCAGGTAGGCGCCGCCGGTGGGGCCCCGCCGGGCGGGGATCCGGATCTCGGTCAGGATCTCGGTGGGCTGCAGCACGGTGGAGAAGGGTCCGTTGAAGAAGTCCCGGGCTTTGACCGTGCGGCTGCCGCTCCGCGAGCGGAGCACGAACTCGGCATCGACGGCCAGCATCACGGAACCCCAGTCGCCGGACGGATCGGCGTGGGCCAGCGAGCCGGCCAGGGTGCCCCGGTTGCGGACCAGCGGGTCGGCCACCTGGGGCGCGGCCTCGGCCAGCACCGCGTACCGGTTGGCCAGCAAGCTCGACCGTTCGGCGGTCTTATGCCGGACCAGCGCCCCGATCACAAGGGCGCCGTCGCGCTCCTCGAGGACGTCGAGGTCGGGTATCCGGTTGATGTCGACCAGAAAGGCGGGACTGGCCAGCCGGAGCTTGAGCAGGGGGATGAGGCTCTGGCCGCCGGCGAGGACCTTGCCGTCGTCGGCGTGCTGGTCGAGGAGCGCGAGCGCCTCATCCAGCGTCCCAGGGGAGGCGTACTCGAACGCGGCTGGCAACATTGGCAACACCCTCCTTGTTTGCCGGTAACCCCGCGAATTTGGGACGAACTCAGCCAGCGTACAACTTCTCCCTACCCTTTGCGAGGAAGGCATTGATAATCCCCTCCCCTGTGGGGGGGCCTTCTTATAGTCCCCTTACCCACGGGGAGGGGCAGGGGAGGCGGTGTCTTCCTTGCGGACTATCGAATCTCCCTTCGCCCTTGCGGACGTTTATTTCTCCCTCCCCGCTGCGGGAATGGTCATGGTCGAGGTGTCCCAAGCCCACGCTTTCGGCTTCTCCCTCCCCCTTGTGGGGAGCCACTGACGTCAGGGTCGCGGGATTTCCCGCGTGGGCAGGGTCGGGGAGGGGGTCTCGCTACCCCGGCACGCGTGGGTCTAGGGGGGCGTTACCATGACATGGTGATCGTCACCACCACCTTCAAAGTCGCGGCACCGATCGAGGTGGTCTGGCGCTACATGCTCGATGTGCAGAAGATGGCGCCCTGCGTCCCCGGTGCCGAGCTCACCGAGGTGATCGACGACAAGACCTATGCCGGCAAGATCGGGGTCAAGCTGGGCCCGATCGAGGTAGCCTATCGCGGAAGAGTCTTTCTGGACGAGGTCGATGAGCAGACCCACACCGCCAAGCTTCGCGCTGAAGGCCAGGAGTCGAAGGGTCGGGGCGGCGCCACCGCCCGGGTCAAGGCCGAAATGCACCAGGAGGGCGCGGAGACGGTGGTGACCATGGAGTCGGACATCGGCGTGACCGGCCTGGTGGCCCAGTTCGGTCGGTCGTCGATCATGCAGGACATCTCGCAGCGGATGGCGCAGCGCTTTGCCGACTGCCTGGAGCGGGAGATCAAGGCTACCCAAACGGTTTCGACCTGAGGAGGAAGCCATGGCCACCGACTACGCGGCGATCTTTCAACGCGCAATGGACGAGGCGTTCTCGAGGGGAGATCTGAAGGCCGTCGATACCTACTTCGTGCCCAACTTCATTGAGCATGAACCGGGACCTGGCCAGGGAAAGGGACGAGAAGGCGTGAAGATCATCATCACAGCCATACGCACGGCGTTTCCGGATCTACGCGTCACCGTCCGCGACTCTGGCGTGTCCGGGGACAAGCTATGGGCCCGGGTCGAGTTCTCGGGCACGAACACCGGCGAGATGATGGGGAAGCCGCCAACCGGCAAGAGGGCAGCCTTCGAGGCCCTCGACTGTGTTCGCTTCGAGGGCGACAAGCTCGCCGAGCACTGGGGCGCGATCGATATGTTTGGGCTGCTCATCCAGCTGGGTCACATTCCAGCCCCCGCGCCGCCAGTCCACGCCCAATAGAGGCCGCGTAACCAATTCCCCCGAGGCGGCGTTGGCTTCGGCGTGACTGTCGATAGGCGAGCCGGAATAAAGCCCAGGATCGTCGTTCCAGCCATCATGGCCGGCGCCTTCCTTGTGGCGTGCGGAGGCACAGCACCAACCGCAAGTCCGTCGGCCAGCCAGTCGGGGAGTACGTCGACCGAAGACCTGGTCGCCGTGGCGAAAGTCACGTTCCCGTACCTGGCCCAGTACAAGTACTACGCGGTCTGCGGACTCACCGGCGATACCTCGCAGTGTCCGTTCACGGAGCGCCTGAAAGCCCGCCTGGCCGCGGCCAAGATCACGCTCTGTGCCTGCCAGAACCCAGCATCATCGCTGGACGTGACCGCATCCCCTACGCAGACGGGAGGCATCGCCCACGTCGTGTTGGGTTACGGGGCCGCACCGATCAAGCTGGATCTGGTCATCGTCCGGTCGGGTGGCCAATTCCTCGTTGACGACGAACTCTGCACAGGCGCTGGGGCGTCGACCTCGATCTACCTGCGAAACGGGCCCTGCTGACGAGTCTCCGTCCCGTGCCGCCGCCACGGGCCGGCCTCTTCCGGCGGTGAGGTATTCCCCGGCAAAATAAGAGGGAGGCGGGGGGGACGCCTCCCTCAAGGACTTGCGTCGCGAGCGGAGCAGGTGCTCGGCGACTGGATCGAACAACGGATTAATCCGCGAAGAGGTTACGAGAGCGCCGCATGATGTTCGCCACGACGAGCCGCCATCGAGACAGTCAAACCTGGGAGGGACCATGAGACGCCGGCAACTGGCTCCGGCGATGGGGTTGGGCATTCTCTTGGCGGCATGCAGCGGCACTGCGAGCGAGAGCAGTCTGTCGCCCACCACGTCACGGAGCGTGGCGCCGGCGGACCTGGTGGCCGTGGCCAAACGAACGTTCCCATTGTTTCCCCAATTCGGCTACTACGCCGTCTGTGGAAGCGACGGCAATACCTCGCGCTGCCCATACACCGCGCGCCTCAAAGCCCGCCTGGCGCAGCCCGGGATCACCCTGTGTCCCTGCCCGAATCCGGAGTTCTCCCTGGCCGTGATGGCCACTCCGAGCCAGACTGGCGGCGTCGCCCACGTGGTTCTGGGCTCCGGGCCACAGGCGATCAAGGTGGACCTGGTCATCATCCAGTCCGGCGGCAAGCTCCTGGTGGATGACGAGCTCTGTACTGGGGGCGGCCCTCCGACCTCGATTTACGTGCGCGGGGGCTACTGCGCCCCGGCAGTCGAGTAGGAAAGAGAAGAGGGAGGCTACTGGGGGGTAGGCCTCCCTCGTGTCACTGGCGACGATCAGTTGAGCGTCTGGATGGAGCCGAACAAGCCGTCGGCTTCGTCGTTGATACCGGCCGCGAAGTATACGAAATTCGGGTCACCACCCCGGCCGCCGTTGCCCACCCGAAGACCCCACAGGCCGTCGATCTGGATCGCCCCGCCCAGGCCGTCGCCCAGCTGACCCGTGAAGGCACCGGACGCCAGGTCGAAGCCGTTGATGCGGCCGTCGCCGAAGTTGCCCACCAGCAGGTCATCGTGGAAGTGCCGTTGATGCGGCCGTCGCCGAAGTTGCCCACCAGCAGGTCATCGTGGAAGTGGCCGAACGTGCTGGGCGCGATGGCCAGGCCCCAGGGCGAGTTGAGCGTGCCCTGCGAGGCAAGTCGCCGGACCAGGTCGCCGTTCAGGTCGAAGACGTCGACGAAGCCATTGCCCAGCCCTTTGACGTCGTCATGCTTGGCGTCGTTCTGCTTGGCGTAGGTCACATACAGCTGCCCGCCCAGGTTCTGGATGCCGAAGGGAGCGAAGCCGGCCGGGATGCCCGGATCCGAGAACGACCCGGCGCGCTTCACCGGCGTGAACGTGCTATCGAACACGTCGACCGTGCCGAAGCGGAAGTTAGCCGCGTAGAGGCGGGTCCCCGCCGACGCCGAGTCGATGGCCAGGCCCTTGTAGACGGCGCCCACGTCGCCGGCGCTGTCCACGGCGGTCGAGTTGTCGACCGCGATGATCCCGTGGAACGGGTCGACGCCAGGACTCCACCCGACGATGGTGCCGTCCTCGGTGGCGAAGAGGAATAGGCTCGGACCCGACTTCCCCTTCTCCGAGACCACGAAGTTACCGGACCCGCTGAAGACCGTTCCGGTTGGTGCCCCGCCAGGAAGATTGCCGGGTGCCGGGATCTGGACCACCAGCGGGACGGGTGTCGCCGCCCCATTGGCGATGCTGTAGAGGGTAGCGACCCCGGCATTGTTGTCAGAGGCCCAGATCGGGCTGCCCGAGCTTGACGAAAGGCCCCAGGGGTTCTTCAGGTTGGGATCGGTCACGGCTGCCATCCCCGGGATGTTCGATACCAGGTTGGTCTGCAGATAGGCGCCCCGGACCAGGCCCCGCTCGGCGGCCATGGCCGGTTGCGCGACCGTCCACAGAGCGAGCGGGATCGCAATCAAGAGCGTGGCGCTGCGGCGGAACAGGGTCGTTGCCATGCGTCCTCCTTCTTCCCCCAGGAGCTGCCGGTGAGACCCCGCTAGTTACGCGGGGAGGTTACAGTCGGCGCCTGCATCTCCTCCCATTTGTGGGAGGGTGGGATGTTAGAAGGGGATGTCGCATGGACCTTCAAGTAATCAGCTAAGCGCGACGCGACATTACCGTCAGAACATCACGTGGGTCTGCAGCAGCCCCTTCCCACGGAAAGGAACAGTATCATTCGTGGTGCGGAACTTTGTAAGGAAGGTGGCTGATGGCTAAAACAAACGTCGTACTGGAACGCGCACGAACAGTGCTGATAAGCAGCCGGCAGCAGCTACAGACCGAACTTGATGCGGTGGACCGAGCCCTAACAGCATTGAAGGGCATTGGTGGACGCGCGACAAACGGAAGGGTAAAGCGCCGGCGGCGCAGTGGTGGCGCAAGCCCGAAACTGCTGGCCGCGCTGAAGAGGGCCAGGGCCGCCCGTCAGCGCAAGATTGCGGAGAGAAAAGCCGCAGCGAGGTAGCCATCGAGACTGTCGTCGAGACCCACGGCCTGAGCAAGCGCTACCGCACCGGCGTGCTGGCCGTCGACAACCTGAATCTGAGCGTGCGGCGGGGCGAAGTGTATGGCTTCCTGGGGCCTAACGGAGCCGGGAAGACGACCACGATGCGCATGCTGGTCGGGCTGTTGCGGCCCACGGCCGGCCGTGCGGTGGTGGCCGGTCATCCCCCAGGCGCGCCGGCCGGGCTGGCCCGCCTGGGGGCGCTGGTAGAGCAATCGGCCTTCTATCCCTACCTATCCGGCCGCGACAACCTGCGGGTGATGGCGAGGTACACCGGCCTCGGCGGGAAGGTGGTCGAGACAGCTCTGGAGGAGGTCGACCTCAAGGAGGCAGCCCACCACAAGTTCAAGACCTACTCCACCGGGATGAAGCAGCGGCTGGGGGTGGCGGCCGCGTTGATGAAGGAGCCCGAGCTGCTGATCCTCGACGAGCCGACTGCCGGGCTGGACCCGCAGGGCACGGTCGAGATGCGCAACCTGATCAAGCACATGGCCAGCTCCGACCGAGCCGTCCTCCTCTCCAGCCATCTGCTGAGCGAGGTCGAGCAAACTTGCGATCGGGTCGGGGTGATCCAGCGGGGCCGCCTGATCACCGAAGGCACGGTGGACGAGCTGCGTGGCCAGGCGTTGCTGGAGGTGTTGGCCACCCCGGTGGAGCGGGCCCAAACCGTGCTCGCGCAGCTCCTGGGCGCCGACAAGGTCCGGCTGGTGGACGGCCGGTTTCAGCTCAACGTCGACCCCAGCCGGGCGGCCGAGGTGAACCGGCAGCTGGTGGCCGATGGCATCGATGTCAGTGAGCTCCGTCGGGCGGAACGCTCGTTGGAGGAGGTCTTCCTGCAGCTCACTGAGGAGGGACCGAAGCCGCCATGATCGCCAGCCTTCGCGCCGAGTGGCTGAAGTTCCGAAAGCGACCGGCCAACTGGGTAATGGTCCTCATCCTGGTGGGGACGCTGCTGGCCTTCTCCTACATCCTGACCTACGCGATCTTGACCCATCCGCCGCCGGGGTTCAACACGGAAGGCGGTCCTCCGCCCAATGTCTTGAAGCGGATCGCTTTTCCGGAGAACCTGCTCTCAACCGTCCTGGCCGACGTCAACCGGTTGGGTATTGCCATCGTGCTGATCATGGGGGCGCTCAGCGCGGGTAACGAGTACTCGTGGCTGACCTGGCAAACCATCCTGGTTCAGCGACCGGCGCGGCTGGAGGTGTTCCTGGGCAAGCTGCTCCTACTTATCCTGGTGGCCCTGGTGCTCGCACTGGCCATGTTCGGCGCGGCCGCCCTCACCAGCCTGGTCCTGGTGCAAATCGATGGCAGTACGTCGTCATTTGCGCCGTTGGCGAACATCCTGAAGGCAATCGGCGCCGCCTGGTTGATCCTGGCGACCTGGACGGCTTTCGGGCTGGTGCTCGCCGTGCTTTTCCGCGGTGTCGCCGGCTCTATCGGGGCGGGCCTGGTCTACGTATTTGTGGTCGAGGGCTTGATCGCGGGTCTCCTGCGGGGCGTTCCAGGACTGAAGGAGGTGCTCCCCATCCTGCCGGGCGTCAACGGCGGCGGGATCGGCGCGGCCTTCCGCGGCAGCATTCCCCAGCGGGGTGTGCCCGCGCCGTTGGTGAGCGCCGGGCGCGGCGCCCTGACGGTGGCGATCTATTTGCTCGTCTTCAGTGTCGTCTCGGCACTGATCGTCCGTCGCCGCGACCTAGCCTAAGCATCCCAGGATGTCCCTCCCCCTGAGGCGAGGGTGAGGGTGGGGGTGTCTTCCCTAGCTTCCAGGTGACTTTGCGGGCCGCTTCACCCACCATTCCACGTAGTCGCGGCACCGTCCCTGCTCGTCGAACCGCAAGACGAACACGTTGGCGTACTCCCGCTCCGGTCTTCCGCCCCCCGCCCGGTACCGGGTGACCCCCCGCCCCACGCCAACCTCGCCGGTGACCGCGACGGCCTGGTAGTCCGCCGTCCAGCTCCCGGGCGGATCAGTGTCGGCGATCCAGGCCGTGGCGATCGCCTCCGGGCCGCGCAAGGGCTCGTCGTAGGGAAGTGGGCGATAGA
>WNEZ01006138.1_pt1 | contig 10544 bp, 6 predicted proteins | sample 5400521 | NCBI WGS metagenome assembly WNEZ01 (sample SAMN13153339, study PRJNA577476) | soil metagenome | isolation source: 120 cm saprolite under Douglas fir tree site 2 hole 1 replicate 1 | place: USA:California | collected 2015-04-18
CTGGAGCTCGAGGGTCGCGCGGTAGGCGCAGATGGTTTTCACGCCGACGGCGCCGCGCCCAACGTCGGCTCGCAGCGCGGCGCGGACGGCGCTCAGCCATTCGCGCGGGTCCTGGGCGTAGTGAATGAGGTTCTCGGCGAGGGTCTCCAACCGGATGATCTGCCGCTGCGTGATGCCGATCGCCTGCCCCTGCTCCGGCAGGGTGAAGGACTCGGCGGTGGCAAAACCGTTGTCGACGAGCATGACGCCGGTCCCAGTTCGCGCCATCAGGCGCCGAGCGTAGCCCGCAGGGTCGGCCGCGTTGCGGTACGCGAGGATGGCTGATTCGCTCGGGTCGCAGTCAAGCTCGCCCGCGATTCGGCGGATTGCGTCCTGGTAAGCAACGGTGTTGGGGACATGATCCTCGGCCAGCTGGGGATCGAGCGCTTCGGTGAATGACGCGCGCAGCTCGAACGCCGACAGCTGAAAGGGCCAGCGTCGTAACGGATGGCAGTGATGATCGATTGCCGGAATCGCCTGCCAGTCGTCGAGCAAGGCCGCAGCCGACGCCCCCACCCTGACCCTCCCCCGCGAGCGGGGGAGGGAATCAAAACTTGTAGATATGTTGGCGAAACTCGAAGGCTTCGTCGGCAGCCGCAAAAGCATCGATGTCGAGTTCTTTGACGGCGATGTAGGACGTGGCCAGGCGCTCGCCGAGGGCCTTGAGCAAGATCTCATCTCGCTTGAGGTTGGCGATCGCCTCCTTGAGGCCTTGTGGGAGGCGGTCCACACCGATGGCCTGGCGCTCCTTGTCGCTGAGGTTGTACGGGTCGACCGTGACGGCCGGGGGCAGTTTGAGCCCGCGCTCGATGCCGTCAAGGCCGGCCGCGATCAGCCCGCCGAGCGAGATGTACGGATTGGCGCTGGAGTCGGACGACTTCAGCTCGACGTTGGTCGACTCCGCCTCGTGGCCCTTGAATGGCGAGGCGACGCGCAGGGCGCCTTCGCGATTGTCCGGACCCCAGGCGCGGAAGGCAGAGGCCCACATCTGGGGTTGCAAGCGACGGTAGGAATTGACCGAGGCGCAGGTGAGCGCCACCAGGGCCGGAAGATGCTCGAGGATGCCCGCCATGAACTGGCGCGCCAGTGGTGAGAGGTTGTATTCGGCGTCGGCATCGTAAAAGCGGTTGACGCTCTGATCAGGATTCCAGCCCGAGAAGTGCAGGTGACAGCCATTGCCTGCCTGGTCCCCCCACGGCTTGGGAGCAAAGGAGGCGTAGCGGCCGTGCTTCAGCGCGACGCCGCGCACCGTCTCTCTATAGATGATGTGGTGATCGGCCGCTTGCAGGGCGGGCGCGTGACGGATCGAGAGCTCCTGCTGGCCCCAGCCGAGCTCGGCGTAGTACTGCTCGACCGTCATCCCCTGCGATTCGAGCGCCGCGACGATTTCGTCGATGACGGCTGCGGCCATGTTCATGCCGGTGGAGGTGAAGCAGCCGCTGTCGTCGATGGGGGAGAAGATTTCGCCGTTTTTGACCGCCAGCGACCATTCGGGTTCGAAGGCCGCAACCAGCGAGAGGTCATGGTCCTCGGCGGCGCGGGCGATCATGCGCTTGAGGAAGCCTCGGCCGTCCGCGGCGTAGGGCTGGCCGTCCAGCGTTTGCATGTCGACCAGGACGGTGCCGGTGTGTGGAGCGTAGGGTGCGATCGCGTAGGTGGGCGGGTCAGGCAGCAGCCGGATCTCGCCCACCGGACCCATGCCGTCGACGCTGGCTAAGTGGTCGAGCATGGTGAAGGCCTGCATCGCGACCGTCAGGCCGATGCCGGTTTCGAGTCGGTCTTTCAGGTTGGCGATTCCGGCACTCTTGCCGCGGATGATGCCGTCGTTGTCGCAGTAGAGGAAGCGCACGAGGCGGAGGCCCGATGCCTCCGCCTGTGCGACGAGCTCTGCGCGTTTTGCGTCGAGATCGACGGATGTCGCGCTGTCGGTGAGGGTAGTCGCCATACGTCGCTCGGTTAGCTCCCTGCGCCCGCGCCGGATGTGCCGACCGCCGCGAGGGCGCGGCGCGCGGTGTTCACTCCAAGCAGGTAGACCACGACAGCTACCGCCAGCGAGGCAATGCCGACGCCGCCGACAATCAAGATCCAGGGGCCATTGTCGATAACCGCTGGGTTCCAGGACCCCTGCAGCTGGCCCGTAAAGATCCAACCACCCGTGAGGGTCACCACCACGCCGACCGCGCTCGCGATGGCGCCGGCGATCGAGGCGGCCCAGAAGACGCCCACGGGCACGAGCTGCTCGCGCTTGAACTCCTCCGGATACTTCGAGCGGATGACCAGGACGTCCGTGAAGAGGAACACCATCGACAGGCACCAGATCACCGTCACCGCCGCCTGAAGCGCGATGTAAATCCCGACCGAGAGGTTGGCGTTGCCGTTGAAGAGAAAGTAGGCGATCCCCGTGATGATCGTGGTGATCACGGCCTGCACGAGGACGGCATTTTGCGGCACTTTGTTGCGGTTGACGCGGCCCATGAAGGCCGGAAGCCGCCGGTCGAGCCCGCTGACAAACAGCAGGCGTGCGAACGAGTAGTTGTAGACCGTCGTGTTGAAGATGAAAAACGCGACCATCACCAGGGTCACGACCCCGGCCACGAAAGCGCCGAGGGAGGTCTGTACGGCGGTCAGGATGGCCGTCGTCGAGTTGACGCCCTTGACGGGAACGACCACCATGGCGCCAAAGGTCAGCAGCAAGTAGCCGACCATGACCACGATCGAGCCCCACACCAGGTAACTGGTGATCGCCTTTCGGTCGCGGATCTCGACCCCCATGTTGAGTGGAACCTCGATGCCGAGCAGGGCGAGGATCACGAGGCCATAGAAGGTCGCGTTCCCGGAGTTGAGGCCGAAGGCATTCCGCGAGAAGTCGTTGGCCGCCGGATGGCCGCCAAGTAACCAGGCGAGGCCGGCGAGGCCGATGGTGAGGATGGCGGCGCCGTAGATGACGAAGACGCCATTGACGAGGTTCTGCGTGACGCGGAACCGCAGGATCGATAGGCCGGATGAGGCCCAGATGACCGCCAGGATGATGATCCCCTGTTGCCAGAGCGCGCCGAGCGGATTCTGGATGTTGAATGGCGGCAGGCTCAGGAAGAACTGGAACAGGTTGACAACCAGGACGGCGGTCGCGACCATGACGAGCGTGCCGGGCCACCAGGCGCAGAAGCCGGCGAAGAAGCCCCAGAAGGAGCCGAGCGCCTTGTTGGTCCAGACGTAGATCGAGCCCTCACCGGGGAACATGAGGCCGAGCTGGCCGGTGACGATCGCGCCGGGAATAAGGAACGTGACGAAGCCGAGAACCCAGTAGACGAAGGCCGAGGCGCCGGCCGGTTGGACGACCGAGCCCTGGACGGCGAAGAGGACGATTGCGACGAAGATCGCGATCATGTCAAACCGGCCCAAAACCTTGGGTAGGATGCCGGGCGCGATCCGCTCTGAGAGCAGCTCGCCCGATTTCGCGGGTGCGCTGACGACAGTGGTGGTTGCCATATCCCCTCCTTGGACGGCTTTATGTGAGAACACATGTACCGTGCTGGACCAGCCGTGTCAAGGGTCTGGGAGGTAACACAAATCTGTGATGGTCGCGTTTGACTTCCCTGGGATCCAAGCGGTATGGTGGCCCATCTCCAGTGGGCACGCAAAAGCCAGGCCGCCCGTTCTTCATCCGCAACCTCGATGCCGGCCCGTTGCTCGAGACGTTCCTGGTGTCGGCGGTGGCGGCTCTGCTCGCCGTGCGCTTCATCCTGGGCGCCACGGGGTATCCGCAGCTCGGTGGCCGAGGGCTGCACATCGCGCACATGCTCTGGGGCGGCGCGCTTATGCTGGCCGCGGTCCTGGTGCTCATGGGCTACCTCGGCCACCGGGTCCGGCGGGCGGCGGCGGTCCTCGCCGGCATTGGATTCGGCCTGTTCATCGACGAGCTGGGCAAATTCATCACCAGCGACAACAACTACTTCTATCGGCCCGCGATCGCGCTGATCTATGTGGTTTTCGTGCTGCTCTTCCTCTGGTGGCGCTCGTTGGAGCGACACCGGGTCTGGGACGAGCAGACCTATCTCGCCAACGCCCTGATGCTGCTGCAAGACGCCGCGCTGCACGACCTCGATCCGGCGGAGAAGTACCACCTGATCCGGTGGTTGCGGCAGAGTGGCGCCGCGGGCACAACCCTGCTGGGCGACATCGAGCACGTCGTGGCCGCCCGGCGGCCCGACCTTCCGAGGCGGAGCGCACTTGGGGTTCGGCTGCGATGGATCCAAAAGCGCATCGAGAGCGGCCTGCGTTCGCGCTGGACCGGACGCCTTGCCATCACGGTGCTGTTGGTTAGGCTGGTGGGCGCCGTCGTGACCAGCCTCACGCTCGTCTATTCGCCGGCGACGACTGGCCCCGGAGAAAGTGTGGATCTGCCGCTGCTGCTGGCCTCCGCCGTGTCCGGCGGTCTCACCCTGGTCGGGCTGGTGTATTTGATGCTGCGGTCACGTCTTCACGCGCTGCGCTGGTTCAAGCGCTCGATTCTCGCGTCGATCTTCCTGACGGACCTGTTCACCTTCTATTACCAGCAGCTGGGTGCGGTCGCCGACCTGGCGGTTGACCTGATCTTGTTGGCGGTGTTCGAGGCGCTCATCGAGGTCGAACACCGGCGGCGCGGAGCAGCCTGAAGCGACCGCGGGCTGAGGCTTAGACTGGGCCCGTGTCTGAGACGAAGTTGATCAAGTCGCTGCGCTCGGTGCGTCAGTTTTCGGACCGCGAGATCTCCGATGACGTTTTGCGCGACATCCTCGACACCGGCCGCTGGGCGGGATCGGCCAAGAACAGCCAGCCATGGGACATGGTGGTCGTGACGAACCCCGACACGCTGGCGGCCCTCTCGAAGTGCGGCAAGTTTGCCTGGCACCTCGCCCAGGCGAAGCTGGCGCTCGCCCTGGTCATGCGTGGTGACGATGCCTGGAGCGCCATGGACGAGGGGCGGCTGATGCAAAACCTGATGCTCGCCGCCTGGGCGCATGGCGTCGGCTCCTGCATCGGCTCGATCTACCCAGAGCATCAGCAACGCGCCCGCGAGCTGCTGGGCATCCCGGCGAACCGCTATCTGCGGACGGTGCTGTCCATCGGGTATCCGGCCAGCCCTGAAGCGTTACGCTTGCCCGTCAACGCCGGCATCCCTCGAGGGCGCCGGCCGCTGGACGATCTGGTTAGCCGGGAGCGGTTCGGGACGCGCTGACGCGCTCGTGGCGGAGCCAGCGAACGAGCTCGGCGACGACTTCGTAGCGGCCGAAGGAGGGCATCAGGTAGACGCCCTGCACCAGGTGCCTGGTCTCGTTCAGCAGCTCGCGCGATTGCGTAAGCCCCTCGGCAACTCCGTTTTCGCCTGCCGCTCGCATGCGGTCGCGAAGCTGCTGCGGGACCACGATGCCGGGGACCTCGTTGTGCATGAACTCGGCATGCCGTGACGACTGCAGCGGGAGCACGCCGAGCAGGAATGGGATCGGCAGCGGGCCGGTCTTCTCGAAGAAGCGCTCCAACGTCTCCAGGTCGTAGAGGGGCTGGGACATGGCGACGTCCGCACCGGCCTCGATCTTCTGACGGAAGCGATCGATTTCGTTGTCGAGGTCCTCAGCCGACGGGTTGACGGCGCACGCAATCGTGAAGTTGGCCGGCTTGCCGATCGATGTTCCGAGCCAGTCGTAGCCCTCGTTGAGCCGCTGCAAGATCTTGATCAGGCCGATCGAATCGACATCCCAGACGCCCGTCGCCGACGGATAGTCGCCGATGCGTGGCGGGTCGCCGGTCAACGCAATGATGTTGCGGATGCCGAGCGCGTGGGCGCCGATCAGCTCCGCCTGCAGCGCCATCAGGTTCTTGTCGCGTGAGGTGAAGTGGATCAGGGTGTCGATGCCGACCTCCTGCCGGATCATGATCGCCAGCGACAGGGCGCTCATGCGGACGCGAGCCATCGGGCTGTCACCGATGTTGATCGCATCCGCGCCGGCATCTTTGATCAGCTGGGCGCCGGCGATGCACTTTGAGGGGTTGAGACCGCGCGGCGGATCGATCTCGACGCTCACCACGAACGACCGCTCCGCGAGCCGCTGGGCGAACGTCGTGGGGGGTAGCTGCTCCGCGGGGTTGAGATCGATCGGAACCGAGGTCGTGTGGGTGGCCGGGCGGATTCGCGACGCGCTGGCCACCGGTTGAAGGGCGGCGCGCATGGCGGCGATGTGCGCCGGGGTGGTGCCACAACAGCCGCCGATGTAGGCCACGCCGAGATCAGCGGCCTGGCGGGCGTAGGTCGCGAAGTACTCGGGGGTAGCGAAGTAGAAGAAGCGCCCTTCGACACGCGCCGGAAGGCCCGCATTGGGCTGGCCGGAGAGTGGTAGCCGGGTCTGCTGGCGCATCGCCTCGAGGACCAGCAGCGCGACCTGGGGGCCGACGCCGCAGTTGACCCCGATGACGTCGACGCCGGCCCGCTCCAGCGCCTGGACCACCTGGCTGGGTTCCTCAGCACTCAGGGTGAGGCCATCTTCCGCGAAGGTCATCTGGGCGACGATCGGGAGGTCCGCGGTCTTCTTTGCCGCCGTGACGGCGGCCATCAGCTCGGGGAGGTTGGTGAAGGTCTCCAGCACGAGGAGATCCGCGCCGCCTTCGAGCAGGCCGGCGATCTGTTCCTCGAAGGCGGCCGTCGCCTGGGCGATCGTGATCCGCCCGATCGGCTCGAGCTGCTGGCCGATGGGGCCGACCGACCCGGCGATGAAGACGGGCTCGCCGGAGATCTCGCGGGCCTCGCGGGCCAGCTTGACCGCTCGGAAGTTGATGTCGCGCACACGGTTGTCGAGCCCGTGGCGGGCGAGCTTGATCCGGTTGGCCCCGAAGGTATTGGTCTCGATCAGCTCCGACCCGGCCGAAATGTACGCTCGGTGAATCTCCTCGACGATCTTGGGCTCGGTCAGGTTGAGCTCGTCGAAGGAGCGCTCGAAGCTGACGCCCCGGGCGTGCAGTTGCGTGCCCATGGCGCCGTCGCCCAGGAGGGGACCGCGGCGAAGCCGCTCGAGGAAGGGATGTTTGCGTTCTGTTGCAGAACTCACGGACCGCAATAGTAAGGTAGGAGGCCGAATTCGGGGCGAAAAGGCCTGAATTCAGGCTAGTCGGCGCAAGAGGGGCCGGTTGGCGGGAGTTGCTTCCTTGCCGATGGCAGATGCGACTTCGCCCGGTTCGACCAATCACGTGGTGGTCATGGGCGCCGGGCCCGCCGGCCTGTCGGCGGCCTACGAGCTGACGCGGCACGGGACGCCCGTCACGGTCGTGGAGAAAGACCCGCGCCAGGTGGGCGGCATCGCCCGCACGCTCGAGTTCATGGGCTGCCGGTTCGACGTCGGCCCGCACCGGTTTTTTTCGAAGAGTCCCGAGATCGAGGCGCTCTGGACCGAGGTTCTTGGCAACCAGATCCGGCCGGTATCCCGCCTGACCCGGATCATGTACCGGGGCAAGTTCTTCGACTATCCCATCAAGGCCTCGAACGCCTTTCTGAACCTGGGGCCGTACGAGACGGCGCGCTGCCTCGTGAGCTACGCCCAGGCCCGGCTCCGTCCTGTGGTCGACCCGCAGTCCTTCGAGGATTGGGTGTCGAACCAGTTTGGCCGGCGGCTGTTCGAGATTTTCTTCAAGACTTACACCGAGAAGGTCTGGGGGATCCCGACCAGCCAGCTGTCCGCCGACTGGGCAGGGCAGCGGATCCGTGGCCTGAACCTGCTCGAAGTGATGCGCAACGCCCTCCTCCCCGCGTCGTGGCGGGGCGGCGAGCACGCCATTGTAAAGACGCTCGTCGATTCGTTCCGCTATCCGCGATTGGGCGCCGGCCAGATGTGGGAGTCGGTGGCGGCGCGACTGAAGGCGAGCGGACACCCCGTGCGGTTGGGAGAGGAGGTGGTGGCCGTCCGTCACGCGGGGGGGCGTGTCCTCTCGGTGGTCGTGCGCGATGGCTCGGGTGGGACGCTTGATGTGCTGGGAAGTGAGTTCATCAGCACGATGCCGATCCGCGAGCTGATCGCGAAGTTGCAGCCGGCCGCGCCGTCGATCGTGCGCACAGGGGCCGACGCGCTCGGCTACCGCGACTTCATTACGGTCAACGTGGTGGTCGACCGTGCCGACGTGTTTCCCGACCAGTGGATTTACGTGCACGATCCGGACGTCAAGGTGGGACGGATCGCGAATTTCAAGAATTTCAGCTCCGCGATGGTGGATGACAGTGGCTTGACGGGACTGGGAATGGAGTACTTCTGTTTCGAGCAGGACGGCATGTGGAGCTGGTCCGACGCGGAGTTATTGGACATGGGCCGGCGCGAGCTAGTCGCGTTGGGCATCTGCCGGGCGGACGAGGTCAAGGCGGGGCTGGTCTACCGGCAGCCGAAGGCCTATCCCGTCTACGATGGCGCCTACCTCGGCAATGTCGCGGTGGTGCGCGAATGGTTGCAGCGGGCCTTGCCGAACCTGTGGCTCGTCGGCCGAAACGGCATGCATCACTACAACAATCAAGACCACTCGATGATGACGGGGATCCTGGTGGCGCGGAATATCGCCACGGGCGCGCACTACGATCCGTGGCTGGTCAACACCGACGCCGAGTATCACGAAGAAGAGCGGGTAGGGGAGGCAGGTGGCGCGCAAGCCGGCCGGCAGATCCCGGAGCGGATCGCGAGCTAGCGGGCGGAGGTTGGCGGATATACTGGATCGCGCCTGGCGTTCCGGAGTAGCTCAACGGTAGAGCAGCGCGCTGTTAACGCGACGGTTCCCGGTTCGAATCCGGGCTCCGGAGCCAACTCGTTTCGCTCCCCGGTGCCGATCAGCCAGAAGCGGTAGCTGACCGCGTTTTCACTCTGTGGCTTTACGGCTGGAGGAGACCGCGATGCACCGGCCGGCACGAGCCGTCGTGCGACGGCCGCGTGGGTGGCTGACCGCAGGAATCGGGCTCGCGGCTTACCTGGCGCTAGCCGTCCTGCTGTTCAGCAGCGCCTGGGCGTCACCACAGACCGCCGCCGTCGGCCTGGGGACCGACCCGATTTTTTCTATCTGGTTCTTGCACTGGGTGCCCTTCGCCTTGGGCCATGGATGGAATCCCCTGCTGACGACCTACCTGGACTATCCCGCCGGCGCCAACCTTTCATGGAGCGGTCTCTTTCCGCTTCCAGCGCTGGTCCTGTCACCGGTCACCCTCTGGCTCGGTCCGGTGGTGGCCTACAACCTGCTCGCGACGCTGGCGCTCGCCCTTTCGGCGTGGGCGGGCTTCTTTGCGGCCCGGCGGTACGTCAGCTCGCCGTTCGCCGCGGCGCTCGCCGGTCTGCTATACGGATTCTCACCCGCGCTGATCGCGCAGTCCCTGGGGCACCCGCAGATTGCCGTTGCGTTCATCCCTCCCTTGATGTGGCTGGCTCTCGACGAGATCCTGGTGCGCCAGCGGTGGATGTACCTCCGGAGCGGCGCGCTGCTCGGGGTGCTCGGTGCGGCCCAGCTGCTGACCGGCGAAGAGCTCCTCGCCGCCGAGGTCATCGTGGGCGCGGCCGGAACGGCCTTGCTAGTGGCGGCCAAACGTAGCGAGATCGCTTCGCGCCTCGGCTATGCCCTGCGCGCGGCCGGGGTGGCCGCCGCCGTTTTCCTAGTGCTGGTAGCCGGACTGCTCGCATCGCAATTCCTCGGTCCACAACGGGTGGTTGGTTCGCTGCAACCCGCCAACGTCTACGTCAGCGACCTCCTCAATTTCATCGTCCCGACCAGCGTGCAGCAGTTCGCGCCGAGCTTCGCCTTGCGGCTCAGTGACCAGTTCTCGGGGAGCCTCGCCGAGTGGAATGCCTACGTGGGTGTGCCGCTCCTGGTACTCCTCATCTTTGCGGCGATCAGGTACCACGAGCATTTGGTGATGCGCCTGTGCGCCCTGCTCGCGTTTCTCTTTGCGCTGCTCTCACTGGGCATCACGCTGCACGTCGGCGGGACCGTCACGCCGATCCCGGTCGTGCTCCTTGGCATCAGCTTCGTTGGGCTGCGGGGCTGGATCCCGCTTCGCGCCATCCTCTACGCCTTCATCGCGCTCTGGGCCGGCCTCGCGATCGTCCCGGTGGTCAGCAACATTTTGCCCGGCCGCTTGATGCTGTTCGTCTTTCTCTTCGCGGGGATCCTGCTCGCCGGGTTTGTCGACCAGGCCTTGCGCTGGCCCAACGTGCGCCACCGCGCGCTCGCGCTGGCGGCGGTTGGACTGGCGTTGCTTCCTCTCACACCACGGACACCGTATCCATCCGCCGCGATGTCGACGCCCTCCTTTTTCTCCGGTTCGGTCGGGTCCGTTATGCGAGACGGCTCGGTGACGCTGGTCGCCCCCTATGTCAGGGGCGGCAACACCGAGGGCATGCTCTGGCAGGCACAGTCGGGGATGGCGTTCAAGATGCCCGAGGGCTATGCCTTGATCCCGGGGCCGCGAGCGAACCCCCCGAACAGCGCGCTTGGCAGTGAGATGGTCGCGATCG
>WNEZ01006139.1_pt1 | contig 10543 bp, 10 predicted proteins | sample 5400521 | NCBI WGS metagenome assembly WNEZ01 (sample SAMN13153339, study PRJNA577476) | soil metagenome | isolation source: 120 cm saprolite under Douglas fir tree site 2 hole 1 replicate 1 | place: USA:California | collected 2015-04-18
CATCCGGAATGACGATTTTCATTTGCGAATTTCCTGAAGGCTCGATGTGATGCTGACTTAAGAATGCCCAAGCCGTTGACGCTGCTATTCCGCCGTAATGCCGGTCGCGCGGATGAGGCGGCCCCACGTCTCGATCTGCCGCGCGAGGAACGCCGGCGCATCCGCGAATGAACCGGAGTACGGCTCATATCCCAGCGTTCGCAGGCGTTTGTCGGCGGCGGGCTTCGCCAGAATCTCGTTCACCGCCGCGTTGAGCCGGGCGCAAATCTCCGGCGGCGTTCTTGCCGGCGCCAGGATCCCGATCCAACCGTTGATGTCGAGGCCCGCGAAGCCGACCTCGTTGAGGGTGGGAACGTCGGGAAAGGCCTCGGCTCGTCGCGGACCTGTGACCGCCAGTGCCTTCACGGTCCCTTGCTGGACCTGCGGGTGGACCTCGGCAACCGGTCCCACGACGATGTCGACGTGCCGGCCGAGCAGCGCATTCAACGCGGGAGCACCGCTTTGGAACGGCACGCCGGTCGACGATGACTTCGCCACGACCTTGAACACGTACTCGGCCGCGATGCGCGCCGACGAGCCGCCGAACCCGAAGCTGAACGGCTTCGATCTTGGCTCCAGGAATTCCGGCAACGTTCGCGCTGGATTGTCCGCGTTGACCGCGAGAGCTTGGCTGTCGATCGCCACGAATACGACCGGGCGGATGTCTTCGGTGGCGTAGCCCGGATTCTTGTAGAGCGTCTGGTTGATGGCGTAGCTGTTGCCGGTGAACAGCAGGGTGTAGCCGTCAGGCTGCGCGCCCGCGACCATCTTTGCGGCGATGTTGGAGGCTGCGCCCGCGCGGTTCTCGATCACGATCTGATAGCCGAAATGATCGGTCAATTCCTGGGCGATGACGCGCGCAAACGTGTCGATGCCGCCGCCCGGCGCGAATCCGACCACGAAGGTGATCTTGCGGTTGGGATAATCCGAGGGCTGCGCCTCGGCGGAGGCGAGCGGCGCCAGCAACGCAAGTCCGAGGATCGCGAGCAGCGTGCGCATCTTCGCTCTCCGCGCGGCCTCAAGATTGCGCAAGCGCGTCCCGAAACGCCTGGCGGACCTGCGGGCCGTGGATGCGGCTGTAGTCGCGCTCCTGCGGCCCGCTCGACTCGAGCTTGAGATCGACGAAGATCGGACCCGCCTCGGCGAGGATGGCGCCGACCTGCTGCTCGAAGATCTTCAGATCGGAAAACTGGTGCACGGCACGATAGCCGGCCGAGCGCGCGAAGCCGGCAAAATCCACGGCGGCGCGGCCCGGAATGGGATGGCCGCCGTTCGCCTCGTACGTTCCGTTCTCGCAGACGAAGTGGAAAAGATTGGGCGGCGCGACCTCGCCGATCGTGACGAGGCTTCCGAGATTCATGAGCAGGCTGCCGTCGCCGTCGAGCACGATCACGCGCTTGTCCGGCCGTCCGAGCGCCAGCCCGAGCGCGTGGGAGGAGGCGAGCCCCATCGCGCCGTGGGAGAGATAGTTGAGCGGGTGCGGCCGGATCGCGATCCAGTCGAACGCCGTGCTGTACACCGGCAGGACGATGTCGGCGTCCGTGACGTGGCGGGCGAGCGCCTTGAGACAATCGTCGCGCTTCATCATGACGGCCTCCGTCCGATCAGCAGCACGACCGGATGCGACCGCGCATAGGCGTCGTCGATGGCCGGGCGGATTTTTGCGACGTCGTCCTCCGCCTCGAGCTCGTGATAGGGGATGCTCATGGCGTCCAGGATCGGCTCGACGATGCGCACGCCGTATCGCTTGGACTGACGCGGCGGGACTCCGGGCTCCTTTTCCAACAGGCCTACCATCATGCAGACCGGCAGCGAATACTCGACCGCGACGCCGCGGATCGCATTGATCGAATCGAGCATGCCGGTCTGCTGGATCAGCAGCAGCGCGCGCCGCCCGCAATAGGCGAGGCCGGCGCAGATGCCCACGCCTTCGTCCTCCTTGCACACGCGGATGAGGCGCGGCGCTTTGAGCTGCGCGAGCGGACGCAGCAGGCCCTCGCTGGTGGTGATGTCGGGGACCGAGACGACGAATTCGATCCGGCTCGCCGTAATTTCCCGGATGATGCTGCTGCCGAGAAGCCGCGGACTCTCGGTCGTCGCTTGAAGTTGCATGGGCCCTCGCAAGAAATCTGCGACGGCCAACTATATAGCCTGCGCGGGCACGACAACAGCGGACCGACGGAGAGTCAGTTCACGCGATTGCCCGAAATGGCGAGCTGCGCATAGCGCGCGGCGCCATCCTTGGCGAGGTCGCCGGTAATGGCGCGCTCGTGGTCCATGCCGAGGATCGCGCCGCGGCGCGCATCGGTGATCATGTTGTCGGCGATGATGGCGCCGCCCGCGCCCGGCACCACCGAGACGGCGACGCCGATCCTTGCGGCGCGCACCACGTTGCCGGTCACCGTGACGTCGCGCAGATAGCGGCCCCAGCCGGCCATGATGCCGCAGAACGTCGCGTTCTCCACGACATTGCCGGTCACGGCCGTATCGGCCTCCACATAGATGCCGGTGCCCTGCTCGGGCTCGCGGTTCTGGCGCGGCGACAGGTTGCGGAAGATGTTGCCCTGCACGACGGCGATGCGGCCGCCCTCGTTGAAATTGCACACCGAGACGCCGGTTTGCGCGCCGTCGACCGTGTTATTGGCGATCACGGCGCCTTCGAAGCTGAATTCCGAATAGAGCGCGACCTCGCCAAGCTCGCTGCATGTATTCCCGGTGATCGCGATGTTGGACGCCGAGTTGCCGCGGATCGCCGAGAAGGCGCAATTGTGGATGCGATTGCCGCGCACGATGACTTGCCCGGCACGGTGCGCGTTGATGCCGTTGCCGAACTGGCCGGTGCCGCCATCGACGTTGCGGATGTCCTCGATGCGATTGTCGATGACCATGGTGCCGTCCTCGCCGGCCACCTGGCGCAGGATCTGGATGCCGTTGTTGCCGGCCTCGCGCACGATGTTGCGCGCGATGGTGAGCCCGCGCGCCTCGAACGAGATGATGGCGACGTCACCCGCGCCGGCGATCGTGGTGCCGGTGATCTCGCCGGCGATCCCGTCGAGCGAGATGCCATGACGGCCGGATTTGACGATCTCGCAATCGGCGATCTTCATGCCGCGGCCGTTCATCAGCGTCAGCAGCCCCAGCCGGTCCGGCAGCCGCATGCCGCCGCCATCGAGTACGAGCCCCGTCAGCGTCACCTGATCGGCTTGCGTCGCAGTGAAGATCGGACGCCCGCGTGTCGAGACGAGCCGCGTCGCGCCGCGGATGCCGGTGATATGCGCGCCCGCCGGCAGTGACAGGTCGCCGACGCGGTAGACACCGGGCGCCAGCGCGAGCGGGGCGCGTGCGGCGGTCGCCTGATCGATCGCGCGCTGCAGGGCGGCGGTCTGATCGTCGGGGCTGCCGGCGCGCACGCCCAACTGCGCGGCGTCGATGCCGAAGGCGGAGATCGGGGCGGCGCGGGCGAGCGACGGCATCGCGGTCGCGCCGAGGCCGGCGAGAAACAAGCGGCGATCGATGGGCATGGCGGCTCTCCGAGGACGCTGCGCGTCCGAGCGCCGCCAATCATAAATCCCGGCGCGAAAGGACGCCGATTTCGTTCATCCGTTAGTTAACGGGTGGCCGCGGCGAGGGTGGAGAGGATCGCGCTTCCCGCGTGCACGAGCTGGTCCATGGTAAACGGCACGCCATTGACGGCGGAACCGCGCGCGGAGGCGCGCACGTTCGGCACATGGACGAAAACGGCCAGACGCGGACCACGCGGTTTCGCCGCGCCTTCGAGGGCGCGCCAATAGAGGTAATTGCAGAGATAGGCGCCGGCGTCGCGCGAGAACCTCGTCTTCACGCGGGTCGCGCGTGCGGCGGACAACAGGTCGGCAAACGGCGCGCGGCCCGGCATGCGCGCCGGCGCGCCCGCCGCGATCATCGCCCGCATTGGCAGCGCGCCGCCGGCATCGGGAGCCGTCATCGACGTCTTGTTGTGCGCGCAGAGCTCGATGCAGAGACGCCGCCGGCGCGCCGCGAGGCCGAACATCAGGATCGCATCGGGGCGATGGCGCGCGATGAGGGCAGGCAGCTCGCGGTCGACGGTGGCGTAGCGGGTTGCGAACACATGGCCGATGCCACGGATGCCGCGCTGGCGCGCGGCTTTCACGAGATGGCCGACCAGCGTCTCGGTCGGGTTTACCGGCGCGCCCGGAAAGGCGCCGAAGCCGGTGATGAGAATTGTCGGCGCCATCACAGGCCCATTGCGGCGACGATCTGGTCGACCGCGCGCGCCGGCGAAAGCTCGCCGGCCGCGACGGCGGCCTCGATCTGCGGCAGCTTGGCCTTGAGCTTGGCGTCAGCGGCAAGGCGCCCGCGGAAAAAATCCTCCAGCATGGTCCACATCCATTTGACCTGCTGCACGCGCCGGCGCGCCTCCAGTTCGCCCGACGCGGTGAGCTTGTCGCGATGGGCGAGCACCTGCGCCCACAAGCCCGCGACGCCGTCGCCGGTCAGCGCGGAGTAGGTCACGACCGGCGGCGTCCAGCTTGGCGAGCGCGGGCTCAAGATATGCAGCGCGGCGCGATATTCGGCCGCCGCCGCCTTGGCGCGCGCGACGTTGTCGCCGTCGGCCTTGTTGACGGCGATCATGTCGGCGAGCTCGACCAGCCCTTTCTTGAGCCCCTGGATCTCGTCGCCGGCGCCCGGAAGCATGAGGGCGAGAAAGAAATCGGTCATGTCGGCGACCGCGGTCTCCGACTGGCCGATGCCCACGGTCTCGACCAGGATCGCGTCGTAGCCGGCGGCCTCGCAGACCAGCATGGTTTCGCGCGTCTTCGCCGCGACGCCACCGAGCGTGCCGGCGGCCGGGGAGGGGCGGATGAAGGCGTTATCGTCGGCGGCGAGTCGCGCCATGCGCGTCTTGTCGGCGAGGATCGAGCCGCCGGTGCGGGCTGACGACGGATCGACCGCGAGCACTGCGACCTTGCGGCCTTGCCCGGTGAGATAGCTGCCGAGCGTATCGATCGTCGTCGACTTGCCGACGCCCGGCGCGCCGGTGATGCCGACGCGCACGGCGCGTCCGGTCGCGGGCAGCAGGTCCTGGACCAGCTGGCGCGCCGCCTTGTGATGGTCCGGCCGCTTCGATTCGATGAGCGTGATCGCGCGCGCGAGCAGCGAGCGCTCGCCGGCGCGGACGCCGCGCACGAGACGGGCAACATCGGGTGTCTGGCTGCGGGTCTTCATGCGTCAAGGGCCGGGCGGCACCACGACGATCGCGAGTGCGCCTTTGGGATCGCGTTGGGCGGCGGTGGCTTGCGCGAAGGCCATGAGCGCCTCGCGTGTCGCGATGCGGCAGCTTGAGGAGCTCGACTTCGTGCAGAATTTTGTCCGCGTCGCTTCGTCCGCGTCCTCTTCGTCGATTGCAAAGACCAGATATGTCGCATCCGTCAGCTTGCGCGCGACGGCATATTCGGTCTTGTCCTTCTGCTTCGCGCTGACCGCCTGGAGAATGAGATCGTTTCCGGCCAATGGATGCGCGGTGACGGCGGCCACGCTGAACGACACGCGGCCAACCGCCCGATATTGCCCGCGCTCCCACTGGAAGGCGCCGATCTCCGGCCCGGATGCCTGGCCGCTGATGACGCTGTAGGCGTGCACGCGAAGATGCGGACCGAAAACGGGCTGCGCGCCCGTGAGGATCGGCGCCGCTGAATCGATACAGCCCGTGAGCCCGAGCGCCCCGGCCAGCGCCAGAGTCGCGATAATGCGCGATTTCGCTCGCACGGTATGTCTGGGCGGAACCTCAGGATGGTTTTGCACTGCCCGGGTCATCAAAAAAATCTCTTTTTCATCAATGGGTTGTCGCATGGTTAAAGAAAGGTGAAACTTTCCGCTCGTCTCCCGCAGGCAACAGTTTATCATCACCCTCGATGGGGTGCGCGGGAGAGGGTCTCATGCGTCACGCAGCATTTGCGGCGACGACGTTCGTCGTTGCGCTTTCCGCCGGATTCACTGCAACTCCTTCGAAAGCGTCCGACCTCGTCTGGGAGGTCGAGAACCCGTTCCGCTTCTTCAAACGCTCTTCGTCTTTCGACATGCAAGAGCGGGCCTTCGCCGCGGTGCGTGGCGACGTGAAAGCGCCCATCCCGGACAAGATCATCTGGAAGACCGAACGGCGCCTCAACGATCCCGATTGCAAGGACGCCTCCAATCCCGACGCGTGCGCCGCGACCGCGCGAGCGCGCTACGAAACGAGCCGGCAGGGCTGGGCGGCGCAGACCGTCGACTTCACCTGCTTCGACCGCAATGCGCGGCCGCGGCATTATTCCGCGATCTGTGATCGTCAATACTCCTGGGGCACGGCCAGGGAGGACTACGTCCTTCCCGATGCTCATACCGTGCATGTGCGCATCGCGCCCGAGCATCTCGCGACGCTGCCCGCCGGTGACTGCACCTGGTCGTGGACGCCGCGCCGCGCCGGCGTGGCCGGCGAGACGCGCAAGCAGGCCTGCAAGGACAAGTTCGTCATCAAGCGTGTGCCCTATTCGAACGACCGCAACGCGTCGGGCGCCGCCGTCAAGGTGCTGCTGCCGGACGGCCGCGAGTTCGTCGACCCGAGCGTGATCGTCGAGGATCTCTTCATCGTCGCGATGGGCGACAGCTTCATGTCGGGTGAAGGCAATCCCGACAAGCCGGTCGTGCTCAGCGCCACGCGCGAGATGGTCTACGATCCGGTCAACGCCGACACGCGCGACGTAGCGACGCGCGCGCTCCGCGATCCGGCCTACGGCGTCGCATCGGCGCCCGGCGCAACCGATCCGAAGTCGCTGCCCAAGCGGCGCATGGAAGACGAGCAGAAGTCGCTGATCTTCCGTCCCAACTCGGCCGAGTTCGAGCGCGCCTTCGACAAGAGCGGCGCGCAGTGGCTCTCCACCGACTGTCACCGCTCGCAATACGGCTATCCGTTCCGCGTGAGCATCGAACTCGCGCTCGAGAACCGGCACCGCGCCGTCACGCTCGTCAGCCTCGCCTGCTCGGGCTCCGACGTGGTCAACGGCTTGTTCGACACGCTCGACGCGCGCGAGAAGTTCAGCGAGCCAGGCGGCGCCAAGGTGGTGTCGCAGCTCGATCAGCTGAGCGATCTCATCTGCCGCAACGGAGCGGCGGGACGGACGACGAGCGGGTCCTACGCCTTGCCCGTCTTCTCCTCCGGCAGCACCTCCATCAGCAGCCAGACCTTCACCAAGCGCTGGTGCCCGCCCGCGAACCGCAAGCGGTCGATCGACCTCGTTCTCCTCTCCATCGGCGGCAACGACGTCGGCTTCTCGGCGCTCGCCATGTACGCCATCACCAACGGCGCCGATGATCTTGCCCCCATCGCCGGCTGGATCGGCTCGCAGATCCGCTACAGCCCGCAGGTGTCGCGCGCCTACATGGGCGTGCTCGACCAGCGCTTCAAAGCGGTGAAGCAGGCGTTTGCCGACGGGTTCGGCATCGAGCCCTCGCGCGTGCTGCAGACCGCCTACGAGCAGATCCAGTTCGACGAGACCGGTGGCGCCTGCGGCCTGCAGCCGACGCTCGGCCTCGACGTGCACCCGAAGCTCGCCTACCACCGCGACCGCGTGACCGAGGTCTCGGCCTTCGCGCGCGAATTGCAGAACCGGCTCGAATGCATTGCCGATGCGCGCAAGGGCGGCTGCCCGGCCGGGCTCGCCACTGGCGCCGGCACCGGCTTCCGGCTGGTGACGGATCATCTGCCGGAATTCAACAAGCGCGGCCTGTGCGCGCGCGATCCAGCCCGCGCCTTCGCGGATCAGGTCGCCATGGGCATGCCGCGCATGTCGCGCGCCACGCAGAGCTTCGAGCCTTACTCGCCGGCTGGGGCGCTGCCCTACGGGCACAAATGGCGGCTCGTGCGCAATCCGAACGATGCGTTCCTCATCGCCAATACGCATCGCGAGGGCATCTCGCTGTTCGACCTGCTGCAGCCCGCCTACGCGGCGCTCTTCAGCGGCGCGTTCCATCCGACCGCGGAAGGCCACGCGATCGTCGCCGATCATGTGATCAAGCACGCGCGCGAGATCCTCGAACAAAAGAGTGCGGCGCCGCCGCAGCGGCAAGCGCTGCGCTGACGCAAGCAGCAACTCCCGACGTGTCATGGCCGGACCTTGGTCCGGCCATGATCGTTTTGTGGCGGCCCCACCGGCCGCGGAACTCCCGGAACCCGCCTCCCAAGCCTGCGTTTACCCCTTCGGTAGCGGCAGGCCGCGCATGAGCGCGCCTGCGTGGCGACGAAAGTGGAGGTCAGTGATGAACTGGGACCAGATCGAAGGTAATTGGGTGAAGGCCAAGGGCAAGCTGCACCAGCAATGGGGCAAGCTCACCGACGATGACATCATGCGCATCAACGGCAAGCGCCAGGAACTCACGGGACGTCTGCAGGAGCGCTACGGCTGCGCGAAGGAGCAGGCCGAGCGCGAGATCGACGACTGGATGAGGCACGCGTCGTAGGGCGGGTATTCTGGCGATACCTGATCGTTGTGCCGGCCCGGAGCATTTCCGGGCCGGCCTTTCTTCATCTGGCTGCATGTGTCGCCAGTCGCGCCGAAGGATGGCAAATGCTATGATATCGGTCGTTGCAACACGGTCGCCGCTATGAACGTTGCCGTCACCACAGCCGCCGAAGGCTTTCCCCGCCGGGCATTCACCGTCGACGACATCAGTCGCATGATCGAGGCCGGCGTCATCCGCGAAGACGAAAAGTTCGAGCTGATCGAGGGGGAAATCGTGATGATGGCCGCCAAGGGCATCGTACATGAGCGGATCAAGTCGGCCCTCAACGTCGCGGTGGTCCGCGCGTTGCCCGGCCATCTAACTGTTGGCGTTGAGGCAACCCTTCGGCTGACCAATACGATCATGCTTGAGCCGGACATCGCCGTTTTCCCGAAGACGCTGTTCAAGAAATCAGAGAAGGGATTCGCCCAGCTCGATCCTGGCGAGGCACATCTCGTTATCGAGGTCGCCGCCTCGAGCCTCGCCTATGACAAGGGCCTCAAGGCGCGCCTCTATGCGCGGCACGGCGTCAAAGAGTTCTGGGTGATCGATGCCAATGAGCGCATCACCTGGGTGCATACCGGTCCGAGTGGCGATGGATGGTCATCCATTGTCGAGCGGGTCCCGAAGGATGCGCTCACCACCCTGGCGCTACCCGGCTTTTCGATCCGCCTCGCCGAGATAGACTGAGAGTAAGGCAGCTATTCCGCCGCGGCGCGGCCGTGACCGAGGCGCTGGTTGAGCTTGCGCAGCAGCTCCGCGGCGGCCTCGGCGATCACGGTGCCGGGCGGGAAGATCGCCTCGGCGCCCGCCGCTTTGAGCGTGTCGTAGTCCTGTGGCGGCACCACGCCGCCGACGACAATCATAATATCATCGCGGCCTTCCTTTACGAGCGCGGCCTTGAGCTCCGGCACCAGCGTCAGGTGTCCCGCCGCGAGCGAGGAGACGCCGACGATGTGCACGTCGTTCTCGATCGCCTGGCGCGCGGCTTCCGCCGGCGTCGCGAACAGCGGCCCGATGTCGACGTCGAAGCCGAGATCGGCGAAGGCCGAAGCGATCACCTTCTGGCCGCGGTCGTGGCCGTCCTGGCCGACCTTGGCGACCAGGATGCGCGGCCGGCGGCCCTCGTCGGCCTCGAATTGCGCGACCTCTTTGAGCACGCGTTCGACCGCGTCCGACATGGCGCCGGCCTCCCGTCTGTAGACGCCGGAGATCGCCTTGATCTCGGCACGATGGCGCCCGAACACTTTTTCCAGCGCCATGGAAATCTCGCCGACCGTCGCCTTGGCGCGGGCGGCGTCGATCGCGAGCGCCAGCAGATTGGCGTTCCCGCCGTCGGCGGCGCGGGTGAGCGCCGCGAGCGCTTCCTCGACCGTGCCCGCATCGCGCTCGCGCTTGAGCCGTGCGAGCTTGTCGATCTGCAGCTGCCGCACCGCCGAATTGTCGACCTTGAGCACCTCGATCGGGGGCTCGTCCTGCGGTCGGTACTTGTTGACGCCGATGACCGACTGCGCGCCGGCGTCGATGCGCGCCTGCGTCTTCGCCGCCGCCTCCTCGATACGCAGTTTGGGCAGGCCGGCCTCGATCGCCTTGGCCATGCCGCCCATCTCCTCGACTTCCGAGATGTGGCCCCAGGCGAGCTTCGCGAGCTCGTAGGTCAGGCGCTCGACGTAGAACGAGCCGCCCCACGGGTCGATGATGCGGGTGGTGCCGGATTCCTGCTGCAGAAAGAGCTGGGTGTTGCGCGCGATGCGGGCGGAAAAATCGGTCGGCAGCGCCAGCGCCTCATCGAGCGCGTTGGTGTGGAGCGACTGGGTGTGGCCCTGCGTCGCCGCCATGGCCTCGATCGCGGTGCGCATCACGTTGTTGAACACGTCCTGCGCGGTGAGCGACCAGCCCGAGGTCTGGCAGTGGGTGCGCAGCGACAGCGAGCGCGGGTCTTTCGGCGCGTGCGGTTTCATCAGCTTCG
>WNEZ01007298.1_pt1 | contig 10543 bp, 8 predicted proteins | sample 5400521 | NCBI WGS metagenome assembly WNEZ01 (sample SAMN13153339, study PRJNA577476) | soil metagenome | isolation source: 120 cm saprolite under Douglas fir tree site 2 hole 1 replicate 1 | place: USA:California | collected 2015-04-18
AGTTCTATATTGAACGTAACGCCTTTCTCTTTCGAAGACTCTACCCCGATCCGTCCACCGTGCCGCTCAACGATCTGTTTGCTAATGGCTAGACCAAGACCCCATCCTTTCTTTGAGGAGGATTGAGCATCAGGAGTGCGGTAAAATGGCTCGAAGATGTGTGTTTGCTGTTCTCGCGGGATAGTTGACCCTTCATTGTGTACCCGGATCAGAGCTGCATGCCTGGATTGACTGACTCGCACCTGCACAGAGCTGTTATCCGGTGAATACTTGATGGCATTCGCTACTAAATTCGTCATGACCTGGCTGAGCCGTTCGCAATCAGCTTGCAGTACCACAGGTGAGGAAGGAACCTCTAGCTCGATCGAACGACTTGAAAGGGACTGCTGTTCTGTTATGACCTCACGGCATATTTCTCCCACGTCACAACGTGTAGCGCGTAAGGTCATTTTGCCGGATCTCAGGATGCTCAAATCTAAGAGGTCATCGACGAGACTTTGCAGACGATGGGTGAGTTGATCAATGCGCTCCAAGGTAGTGCGTAGTGGGGCAACTTCGGCTGACAATTCAGCTTGCTTTGCCAGACGGCGGATTCCCAACTGCGCTTGACCGCGAATACTGGTAATAGGGGTTTTGAGTTCGTGCGATGCCATCGAAAGAAAATGCTCTTTGAGTGTATTTGCCTGCTCAAGCTCCTGGTTGGCTCGCTCAAGTTCCTGGTTGACCCATTCAAGTTCACCGGCGTAGGTTTCTAACTCTTGCCGTGCAAACAGTATTTGTCGCCGGCCTCGCTCACGTTGAGCAACGAGAACGACGATGATACTTTCAGCAAGCACGAAAGGGATGAGCTGCAGCAATTCGTGCCAATTATGCACGAGTGAACCAACTGGAGGAAGAAAATAGATATCAAAAGCCAGCGTCCCAAGAAGAATAGAAAGCACGGCCGGCTCTGTTCCCCAAATCAGTGCAATGATGAGTGTGACCAGCACAAAGGGCGTATCCAGGAAAGCGTTCTCTATTCCCAGGCTTTGTAAACCAAATGGGATCAAGAGGCCTATTCCGACGAGAGGGAAGGTCATGATATAGCCAACGGGGGGTTCACGCCACCAGGGGAGTCGAGCCAGTTTGTGTTTATGCGTCTGAACACGTTGCTTACGATGGACCAGTGCAATGGAACGATCTTGAGTCTTGTGGTCTTTCCCATGTACGTTCATACTGCATCTCCACTATCGATGGCGCAGCGCCGCTTCGTGTCACGATAGCTCGTTAAGTTACCTCAAAAAGTTACTTCAAATATAGCAGACAAGTTGAGTGATCAGCAAGCTCATCTGGAAGCGGTGTCTTGGCTGTCATCCTGAGCGCAGCGAGGGATCTCTTCATCCGGCGAGCCAGACCCTTCGCTGCGCTCAGAGCCTGCCCTTGAGCGCAGCGAAGGGGTGACAGGCATGCTCTCCAAATGTCTAGATTTGCCTTAAGCCTCGCCACTCGTCTCATCCAGGCGGGCCGGTGTTTCTACCTGGTTGAGGCGATTCCAGAGCAGGTAGTCCGTCTCTTTCTTAGGAACGTACGCGTTACCTACATCGGCAACCATATCGGATGTGGCGACGAACTCGCCCTGCTCCAGGTGTCTGAGGTCGATATACTTCGCGCCCTGCTCCAGGCGAGTTCCCGCAGGCAAGATCGTAATGCTCTTGAGCTCATCGTTCGTCAAGTCCGCAAGAATGGTGTGCATGCTCTTGAGTTCATCGGCCGAGAGTGCGCCAGGCAAGAGGGTCTGGTTCTCACCATGATCCTCCCCGGTCCGGTCGCGAGCATTCAGGTCGCGGGTAAAGTCGACAGCGGGTTGGGCATCATAAAGAGGTGCATTCTCATCTTTATGGCCCTCGTGTAGCCTGGACCGCTTTCGACCGGAATGGGCATCAGAATCACTGCCACTGCGCTTCTCGCCGCGTTCTTGCATGAGTCGTGAATCAGCTTTTTTGCTAGACTTTTTCTCGTATCTTTCTGGCTGGTGTTTTTGTCCTGGCATCTATCTCGCTCCCTGTTTTCAAAAATGCTGCTCTCTATTCATATACCCAGTATATTATACGCTAAAACCAATTGCCAGGGATTCCTACGCATGTGCAGTCAAAGCGGCCTCACCCTCTGCTCCCTCTCCACTGCGTGGAGAGGGCTGGGGTGAGGCTGAGGTCGCACATCCGTATCAGTCGCTGCACTTTCACACTTATCGCAGTTCCTCGATGGGCCGGGCATTGCGCAAGTGCTTGTTGAAAGTCGCGGCTATGCACAAGATGAATTGTGGTACGAAGAGTACCAGCACCGTCGAGACAGGCCCTATCCACTGGATCAGCACTCCTGTCACGGCCAAGCCTATTGGCTGGCCCCCGAAAGCAATCAGTCGAAACACGCTATTGACACGCCCCTGCAAATGGTCGGGAATCACTGCGAGCCGGTAGCCGAACTGCACGGAGGTGTAAATCGGCACGATAATGAAGGCAAGCGATGTTACTATGCCTAGTATGAGCGGGTTGGGTGCGATAATGAAGAGCAACCATGTCAAGGCCCAGATCCACGTGGAGCCGATCACGAGCTGCGGGAAGCTGAAATGCTTCTGAAGTGGAGCCACTAGCAGAGCACCGAGTATACTGCCTACGCCGCCGCAGGCGAAGATCAGGCCAATCACAAAAGAGGACGCGTGCTGACCCTGGGCCAGTACAATCAGGATCAGCGCATAGCCTACGACCGGCATGGTGATGCCACCGGTGAGTATCGCGATGAAGCGAATAAGCGGCTGATGCCAGAGCCAGGAAAGGCCCTCTCCAATATCGGCCCATAAGCGCATTGGTGCGTGGTCCCGTTCCTCCTGGAACTTTGCCTTGATTAAGAACAACGAAAGAACCGAGGCCGTGTACGAGATCGCATCGGTTAAGAATGGGATGGTGCGTCCGATGTTATAGAGAGCACCGCTGAGCGATGGGCCAAGCATGCCTGAAATGGAGTCAATGACCGTGCTCTGCGCTGCGGCGGTAGGGAGCTGCTCTTTTGATACTACCTGGGGCAAACAGGCAGTCTCCGCCAGGCTGAAGAAAGTGAACAGCGTGCCCTCGACCAACGAGACAATGTAAAGCTGCACAATTGTCAGCCGGCCGAGTGCGAGCGCGAGCGGGATACTCCCCAGTGCGAGTGCGCGCCCAGTGTCGCAGAGGATCATTACGCGCTTGCGATCCCAACGGTCAATCACTGCCCCGGCGGGTAGGATAAAGAGAGCGTAGGGTAGCCCATGCAGGGCGGCTATTATTCCTGCCTGTGCCGGTGAGTGGGTGATGGCGAGGATCAGCAGCGGAAAAGCCAGCAGGGAGACCTGGGTTCCAATAGAGGAGACCGTCTGCCCGCTCCAGAGCAATACATAATCGCGGTTGCGCCATAATGAAAGCGGGCGTTTGGGTCCTGGTGGCTCTGCCGTCTTCCCTTCGTTGAGTGATTTGTTTTGTACCTGTGACATTGCATTTGCTCCCTTTGAGTAGTTTTATAGATGTTGACATGGTCAGCTGATGGGCAAGCTCTCGTGGATGGATGCGACGGACAGGGTAGCAAAAGCAGCGGCGTTGTCGATCAGCAACGTGGAGAGACGTGCCCGGCGACACACACCGAGGATGTAAAGCGAGGGAGGAAAGCAACTACGTAGATGCGATGAGATGATACACTACTTACTCCGGCTTCTCCCGTGAGTAAGCAGGTGCATGAGGTAGCGCCATTTCCTGCCGCGTAAGCCCGGCGTGATCGCCTACGCGGCTGAGTGGCTCATTAGAATATGCATGATGGTGATGGCCCACTCGGTCAACTGGTTGTAGCCAGAGTGGTATAGTGATTGTATGCTCATGTATATGATACTAACATTATCACTTGCGAACTGTCAAGTATGGGTTCCACGAGAGGAACATAATGGTTGAGTTATTTGAGATGTGGGCGATGGTCGAAGCGCTGGGGCTGATATGTTTGCCACTCACCATTACAGTGTGTCATAATCTGCCAGATCGTGGCTGGGCTTTCAGCAAAACGATCGGGGTTGCGTTGCTAGCTTTCTGTGTCTGGCTACCCCTGATGAGCATACATCTCCTCCCGTTTAGCCAGTTTTTCATCCTGGGGATCGTCTTGATCATCCTGGCCTGCAATTTGCTGGGATTCTGGCGTACGTACCATACTATTATCAAAATGGTGCGCCGTAATATTTCCTACATCATAGTCACCGAAGTGGTGTTTGTGGGGATGGTTTTGCTTCTCGGCTGGTTACGCTCCTACCGGCCCGATATCCGCAACTTTGAAATGTTTATGGATGAGGGTTTCCTTGCAGCAATTATGCGTAGTCCTCATTTGCCCCCAAACGATATGTGGCTGGCAGGTTATAGCATCAATTACTACTATTATGCTCACTTCACAATTGCAGTCCTGGCGAAGCTCCTGGGACAGATACCTTCCATTGCCTTCAACACAGGAATCTCTGTCATCTTCGGCTTGACCGCTGTCAATTTGTTTGGTGTCACTTGCAACATAGTCTCCTGGGCACATCATGTGCGTGCGCATGCAAGAACACAGCCTGCGCTACCACTTGCAAGACCAGATCAAGTGTATCCTCCTCTGCCTGGCTCGATGCCTTATGGGCTGTTTACGATAGTGATGGGGCTGGTGCTGGGCAACCTGGCGGCTACACAGCAGTGGTGGGAGAATCATGGCGATGGCCTGCTGCAAGCGCATTTCGACTGGTTTGGCCCCTCACGTGTCATTGAGAAGACCATTAACGAGTTTCCCGCCTTTAGCTTTTTGCTTTCCTGTTTCCATGCACATACGCTGACCCTGGCCTTTACCATCCTGGCTGTTGGCCTGGCCTTCAACCTGTACCTGGAACGAGGGGGCAAGGGTCTCTTTGTTTTTGGACGAGGTTGGTCGCTCCCGCTCACCCTGGGCACGACAGCGCTGGTGCTTGGTGGACTCTTCGCCATGAACGGCTGGGATTTCCCAACCTACCTGGGAATAACCCTTATCTGCATTGCCTTACAGCAATGGTTAGCCCACCAATCACGCTTTAGCTTAGAGTTAGTACTGGACGTGCTCACAGCAGGAGCAGTTCTTACATCACTCTCAGTATTCTTGTTTGTCCCCTTCTATGTCAGTTTCATTTCACCATCACAGGGTATTGGTATAGTAGGTCCTGGCGACCGCTCACAGTTTCGTGATGAACTGCTGATCTATGGTTTGTTTGCCTTTCTGTTTCTTTCGCTCCTCGTGAAGAGCGCATTAAAACGCCTGCGATTTGCGTATTCCCCCACGATGGGAACGCTGCATCATCTACAACCAACTACTCCTCGTCCCCGGTTGGGCCTGGGCCTGGTAGGTATCCTGCTCATAGTAGTGTTGGCGCTTGCTACGCTCAGGTTTGTGCAGAATAGTACCACGTTGGTGGTCGCGGCCAGCATCGCTCTGTCAGGGATTGTGTTGGTGCTTTACAATACAGGAGATCACTCGCATGCGTTTACACTTTTATTGGGTGCCGTTGCACTTGGCCTTGTTGCTTTTTGTGAGGTGTTCTTCCTGAAAGATGTGTTCGCGGGCAACTATCCGCGCATGAATACTGTCTTTAAGTTTTATTTCCAGGCATGGGCTTTACTCTCGATTGCTTCAGGCTGCGGACTGTTCTTCTTGCTGGAGCACTTCTGGCGCATCGATTCTGTCTCTGTTCCCCTGCGCCGGCTACAACACAGCGGGCGGGCACTCTGGGCTGTGGGGTTGCTCGCGCTGGTGCTAGGGAGTACGGCCTATCCCCTGCTCGCGCCCCCGGCTCGCCTGGCACATTATGATTTTCAGGTAAAGCAACTCGTCCTGACACGGAGCAATAGCCTGGACGGGTTAACGTATCTCCAGAACTGCCGTCCTCCCGACCTCGACCCCGATCCGGTTCCTTTCTGCACCTATGATGTCTCCAGCGATTATGCCGCGATCCGCTGGATCAATGCGAATATTCAGGGCGATCCAGTCATCGTAGAAGCGACAGGGAACGACTACAGCCTCTACGGGCGTGTCTCGACATTCACGGGCCTGCCTACCATCATGGGGTGGGTGGGACACGAATACCAGTGGCGTGTAAACTGGCTCAATGATGCTCTCAATGCTGCTGATTTCTATCGTCGAACTGCAGATATCGACGTGATCTATACCAGCCCTGATGCAAATCTGGTGCTCACGACCATGGCTCGCTACCAGGCTCAATACCTGTATGTCGGCCCTCTGGAGCGTATTAAATATCCGCATGTCAACTTACAGCGCTTCAGCGCATTTATGCAGGTAGTATATAATGCGGCTGGCGTAACCATCTACGGAAAAGTCACGTAATCATTCATCTTAGGCGAGGTTCAAATGCACGTGACCGTTCCTCATCAACAGCAAGGTCCAGCCCTGTCATCCTGAGCGCAGCGAAGGATCTCGCTGCCGATTGCGACAGACCCTTCGCGGAGTTTACACTGAGCGAAGCGAATGTGCTCAGGGTGACATGGGGTGGCCGTTCAAACAGTCAAGGACAATTCGTCCAAATTGAACCTTGCCTTAAGCAAATACCCCGGATACCAGTAGGGGCCGATTTATCGTGCACAGCGCCGATTTATCGGCCTTTGCTAGCTGTTCCGCTATCCCGCTTCATTTGTTAAAACTCATCATTGCGCCCCTACACATCCCCCTGCAAGGACGGAGAAGTTTTTCACACCAATTCCCCTCGCAAAATGGTGACCGCCTGTCCTCCGAGATATACCCGGTCTCCATTTAGGCGAACGTACACTACCCCACCACGGGCTGAAGCCTGGTAGCCGACCAGCTCGTTTTTGCCGAGGCGCTTGCTCCAGAAAGGGCTCAAGCAGCAGTGTGCGGAGCCGGTGACGGGGTCCTCGTTGATGCCTACCTGGGGAGCGAAAAAGCGCGAGACAAAATCGTAGTCTTTTGAACCGGCAAGACTGGTGACAATAACGCCTCGCGTTGGTACCTTTGCCAGCAAAGTAAAGTCCGGCTGCATGTTGCGCACTATGTCTTCGGAATCGACCTCTACCAGGTAATCAAATTGGCTCTTGCCGGTATACTTCACGGGAACACCCAGGGCTTCTGCCAGTCCAGGAGGGGCGCTTGCCGGCTCTTCCGGCTTGGCCGGGAAATTCATCTCGATCCACTCTCCTCTGCGGTCAGCCGTCAGAAGGCCGCTGCGGGTGTGAAAGCGCGCCTGTTCACCTGCCGGCAGGTGGCCTGCTTCCCATAAGATGTGCGCACTGGCAAGCGTGGCGTGTCCACACAGGTCAACTTCAACTGCTGGAGTAAACCAGCGCAGGTTGTAGCCGTCGTCCTGCCTGAGCAGGAAAGCAGTCTCTGAGAGATTCATTTCTCGCGCTACATTTTGCATCCAACCAGCATCTTGTGGTTCGGGTAGAAGACAAACGCCTGCCGGGTTGCCCGCAAAGGGTTTATTGGTGAACGCGTCTACTTGAAAGATTGTCAGTCCCATACGTTACCTTTCTCTTACCTGGACCCTGGTGCATCCCCAATGAGGTTTGTGTCATTTGTGTCATTTGTGTCACTTGTGTCACTTGTGTCGCTTGTGTCGCTTGTGTCCGTCGTATCGCCGTGTTAGCTCGTGCAGCAACAGCAGAGATATTCAGGGGACGCCTCCCATTCCTTTCCCTGCATATAGAATAAGGTGAAGGTGCCTGACCGTAAAGAGCCAATGATGGGTCCAGGTCCTTCCAGACGAAAGACAATACAGATTCGTCGAGGAGCACGCAAGGGCGGGAGCGCGATGATGAGTTTTAACAACCAAGATCGGTAATACCCTGATGAATTTTGACGACCGAATGGGGGAATCATATCCATTGAGGCGCTTGCGGCCCTGCCTCCTGATGAATGGTGCCGACCGAATCGGGGAAGGTGCGTCCTGCATCCTGATGAATTTTTCCAATCGAAGAGGGTAATCACGCCCATCGGGACGCGTGCGTCCCCGGCGTTCTGTAGGGACAAGGGGCGGATGCGGAGATGGGTGGGGGCCTTGTGCTTGTCCTCGTGAATGGCGATTCCGCCAGGGGTTCATGCTGACCCGTTGGATCATCTCACCCGGACGAGGACAAGCACAAGGCCCCCTCATCCACCCCACCCCACCCCTTGTCCCTACAGGACGGCTTACGTCTCTTGCTGCATTCGGTCGTCAAAGTTCATTAGGACGGAGGCAGACATTCCCAATCATTCCCCGATTCGGTCGTCAAAATTCATTAGGCGCACAATTTATTGGCGCACCGCCGATGTATCGGCCAATGGCCCGTCGATGCCCTCCCCAGGCCGATAAATCGGCACCTACGGGTATCCGGGGTATTTGCTTAAAACCCATAATCGCGTCCCTACGAATCACTCGAATGGACGCGCATCCTGCTCACCTGTAACATAGTCTTTGGGGGGAACAGGAACTCGCCCAGGGGGTCGTGGGCTTTATAGCGTGCCAGCGCAAGATCACGGTGCTGTACGGCGTAGCAATAGACACAGCCATGTGGGCAGGTATCGTATTCCCCGATGTCCTTTGATGCGAAGCAGCCGCACTCTTTACGGTTGCCACGTCGCTCAATCCTGGCTGTGATTGGAGTGCCGGAAATCTTCTCGAGGCGTTCTGCATCAACGCAGCGCGCCTCTTCGGTAATTCCTAAAATGAGGAAGGCTTTCTGCGAGCAGACCTTCAAGCGCATGCCATACGAGCGGGCAATCCCGGCCAGATCAGTAATCAGAGCTTGCACGGCGCTGGTAGTTGTTGCTTCGTGTTCATGCCAATCAAAGCCAAACTCGCGGGCGGCCCAATCCATGTTGCGCCTGGTCTTTTTATAAATCTGGGCAAACGATACAACTACCTCGTCTGTCGTACCTGCAAGGGACTGTGCCAGCATTGCAAAGTTGTTGCGATGCCAGGTATAGGGAGTTAAAGAGGAGATGACAATAGGATCATAGCGCCAGACAGCCACATGTGGCCCGTACGTGCCCGCCAGCTCCTGCATATGCTCAATAGTGCGAGTAGAGTTGATGACGCGATATTCCAGTTCGCGTGGGTAGCCGGTGATGGTATGCTGGACAATAAATGGGTAGCCCATCTCCCGCACTACCTGCAAGTGCTTGAGAAATGGTCCAATATTCTTTGTCCAGAACACAAAACCGTCTACATTCTCGGGAGTCAGATCGATGGTGTAGACCTGCTGGCTATAGGGATTGACCATTTTACAGTAGCCAGCATGCAGGCGATTCGTGAACCATTCGCCATAGAAAGCCGGGATATCGGTTTTGTAGCTGGCAGAGATGATCATGGCTTAGTGTTCTTCTAGCTCGCGTTTCCCGGTCACCTCGTAGCCGTGCCCGGTCATGAGTGACCAGAGATAGTCGTCATCCAGTAGTTTGAGCAGTACCCACTTGTCTGATGGGTCGTAAACGAGCATCTCGCCCGCATCTGTTTGGGCGATTTTCACCGCCAGTTTATTCTTCTCGATCACCTTTTTGATGTTTTCGATGGTGATCTTGCCCCAGTAGGGTTTGGCTGCGATGTTCCTGAGCTTCTCCAGCTTGGCAAGGTGACTTTCGCAGTCGCGTGCGAATTCATCGAAGTTCAGAATGGGCACTGTAGCTCTAATGGTGTCCAGTGTTGCTTTGGCAACTTTGCGTATCATTTCAAAGAAACGGAATATTTCGTAAAAGTTTTCTTTTTTGAAGATGAAGATGAGTCGATGTTGTGGTCAAAAAGAAACATTGGTTCGGTCACGCGATCATACACACCTTTGTTGAACACAATCGCGAAGAGACGGGAACGTTCGAGCATCTTCTTGGCGGTGTACAGGCGAAAGAAGTATACAGGATCGCCGCTGGGTGGCTGAACGGTAACTACATAGAAGCGCAAACCTGAGACAAATCTCTCATCCGCCTGGAATAGCTCTAGATCAGCAAGAGCCGACAGTGGGCTTACTTGTTCCAGGATGCTTTCGTAGGCCGACAAGTCCAGGTGTTCGACTTCATAGGAGTCAGGTTTGCTTTCGACAGTGTAGCTACGTAGAACAAGATTGCCGGTGCTGTGCTCTCTGCTGTAATGCGCAAGGTTATAGGCGGCTACACTGCGGAACACTTCCGTAAGTTCTGCGGAGAGGAGCAGCCTCTCAAATCTTGGCAGGGCTTCATCTTTGGGGGACGAAGCCAGGCAGACGGTGACTTCACACTTGCTCAAATCAAGTTCGAAGAGTTGCTCCAGGACAGCTTTAGCTATTGTCATCGCATTTTTACCCCCTTTTCCAGAAAAACACCATCTCCGATGTCAATGATGTGTATTGTGTCGCCCAGTGCGATGTGTTGATGGGTGATGAGAGCATGTGGCCTCTCACTGTGCTCTACGATAATCTCATAGAGGTGGTAGCCCATCAGGTTAAGCATCGGGTTAATATGGATCATATTCGAGTTCACATACACTATTCCCAGGACGATAACAAAAATGAGTAGTGCAACC
>WNEZ01006141.1_pt1 | contig 10541 bp, 9 predicted proteins | sample 5400521 | NCBI WGS metagenome assembly WNEZ01 (sample SAMN13153339, study PRJNA577476) | soil metagenome | isolation source: 120 cm saprolite under Douglas fir tree site 2 hole 1 replicate 1 | place: USA:California | collected 2015-04-18
GAAATTTCAGAATCATATTTTGAAATTTCAGAACTGTACTCTGAAATTTCAGAACCATACTCTGAAATTTCAGAACCATATTTTGAAATTTCAAAACTGTATTCTGAAATTTCAGAACTGTATTCTGAAATTTCAGAACCGTACTCTGAAATTTCAGAATCATAGTTTGAAATTTCAGAACCATATTTTGAAATTTCAGAACTGTATTCTGAAATTTCAGAACTGTATTCTGAAATTTCAGAATCATATTTTGAAATTTCAGAACTGTACTCTGAAATTTCAGAATCATACTCTGAAATTTCAGAATCATACTCTGAAATTTCAGAATCATACTCTGAAATTTCAGAACCATATTTTGGAATTTCAGAATCATACTTTGAAATTTCAGAACGGGTATGCTGAGATTTCAGAATTGTACTTTGAAATTTTAGATGACTTGGGCAATATATCAGATGACTACCCTAGGATCAATCATGTTTGTGTACTAGGGAAACCAGTCTTTCTACCTCCCCCTCCTCCTCTTTATCTTGCTCCTCTAAAAACATTACATGCTGATCGTCTAACTGCAACACAGTATCGGGTAAGGGGTTAAAGTCTCCAAGCTCAAGAAATTCATTTGGATCCTCCTCATCTGGATATGAACTAGGCCCTCCCTCAACATTGGGCCAGTGAGACAATGGAAGGAACCTTGAGGTATCCCATCTCCATTGGTTGGCGATTAAAGTTAAGTACTTGTGATGCTGTTTCAGCTGATGAAGTAGGGGCTCATCTGACAATATGGATTAGTATAGGGAAGCGGATATGCACCAACTGCTGACCTGTGCATGCCTTGAGGGCGTGATCTGTGTTCTCCAGCTGAGAGCTAATCCATTGTGCCATAGAAACAGCCTCTTTTTGAAGGCGGTGCTCTTCCTCCTCAGCCCTATCCAACACAAGCTTGGCTGAGATCCCTTCCCTGACCCTGCTGTCAAACATATAGGGAGGAGGTTGTCCTCCACTCTGGTAAAGCCCTTGGCTCATCCACATATGCTGATTTGCTTCTGGGTCAAACAGCCGATCCATATTCAGAGGGGTTGGAGGGGCAGCTGAAGGGTGTTTATGTTGACCAGAATGAGTATTGAGCTCGGCACACATGACGTTGTAGCGCTTAGCCAGAACCCGAATGGCAGGGACCCGACGAGCAATTGAATCTTCCGTTTGCTTCCTGATTTTTACATCTATGTGCAAGAAGGTCATCCGCTTGTTTTAATTTCAAAACTCAGCAGTCTGTACCTTTCTTAGCTCTTGAGATCCTTCTCTTGTATGGCACTGCTGCTAACAGGGATTGCTTGACTTTCCGGTGCACTTGTGTCAGAATAGCATACGCCTTAAGGCGTTTCCCTAAATAATCATCCTGTATTGCCATCAGAATTGATTCCTTGGTGCCTGCATTAGTTCCAGTGAGAGAATTCAAACTGAGCTCAATCCTCTGTTCAAGTCGGGCTAAAACAACATGAAGATCTTCAAGAGTCAACATGGCATCAACCTCCTGCTCTTCAGTCTGATTAGGCCTGCCCAAATTCTCAGTCATCCGCTTGATAAGGCTTTGAGTTTTCTCCTTGGAATCCATCATGGAGATAATCTTGTTGGCAAACTTAGAGGTTGCTGCCTTGGATGCGCCTATTGCCATTATTTGCGTTTAACAGCTCTGCTCTTACAATTAAATAATTAATAGGCATACTGGGGGGCTTCTTTGTGGAGTAAAATTGTTGGCGGCTCCACTCGTTTTTAATACCCAGCCAAGTGATTCCGCCATTTTTGATTTGGGCTTCTGCTGCAGTTTTCTTTGCTTTGAGAGACTCCATCTTCCTCTTCCACCATCTACCTTGCTGAAGGAGCTGTGTTTGGTTCAAATGAGCCAGCTGGCGGTCTAAGATGTAGAGCCTCCTATGATACTGTGGATTCTCAGAATGGAAATGAGCCTTTGTAATAAGAGACGCCCTTACCCCAGACACCCTAAGGCCAGGAATTAACTTCTGGATAGATGCCCAGACCCTTTCGCAGCCCTCCCCATCAGTAAATCCAAAACCTTCCCTCTTCTGAGGGTGATATGCCACTTGGCAGGAGAACTCGTGTCCGAATGCATGAAAAGTGGAGACTCCCCATGTAATCCGATTGGAATATTCAGGTAAGAGGTTATACTGAGCAATTCAGGCATCAAAAGATGAAGAAGTAGCATAATGAAGAAAACGCTTGCCTTGATGATAGATTGGTGAAGCTGGCACCCAATATCATATAAAAACCCCACACGCCACTGAGGCGGGAGCTCTTTAAAATACCTCTTTGCTAAAGCAATCACGTTATATTGCCTTTCCCCAGGGTCTTGGAGAGTAACCATGAACAGAGGGCGGTCATGGCGACATACAAGGGCCATCAGGCCTGTATCTTCAAACACAGAGGCTTCTGCTTTCTTATTTAGCTCCCCAGCAGCAAGAAAGTGAGCGCCACAGGTGGAGTAAATGTAATTCGGCATGAATAAGCCAGGCGTGGTGTCATCGAGGTCAGATGTTGCAGAAGGGAATTTGGGGGTTGATTTTCGTGCACGGTCTACTTCCTGTCGAGCCTCCTGGACCTCCTCTTTAGTAAGGAAATAGGTTTGTCCCTTTGGAATAGGCTGGTCCCCACTTCCGGCATGGCGGAGGCGCTTTTGGTTGAAGCATCCATCAAAAGAGCTTGCGGAATGGAACCCCTCATATTTGCCTCTGAATTAACAGCTCTGGTTAGGTTGCGTGAATTTTCAGAAGTTGAATCAAACAGCACCGGGTAAAAACTGGAGGTATGCTTGCCGGATGGCAAGCAGAGCATGCCATTTGGAGATATCGACTAGGGGCGTTGTCGGCAGGTTGGTGATCCAGTGGATTAGGGCAATGGAGCACCCATGCATCCTCCTGGCTACGGGCCTGAACCTCCTCTGTCGTAACAACCTGTGTTGGAGGGGGGGGTGGGGGGTCCCCTTGGCTTGGTTTGTATGCCTGTGCATTGGGTACCGGAGGAGGAGTAAGAGGTGGAGGAGGAGGGGAGCTAGAGGAGAATGAGTGTATGACATTGGTAACCAAATGGGTCACACGGTCGCGAGTAAGTTCGTAATGCAACAGGGCTGACTGAATCGGGCGGTGCAGAGCATTCTGCTGAAAAATATCAAAGAGGACCCAAAAATCAAAGGGATTGCCTCACTGGACTTGGCACCTTTTCTATCCCTTCACTGGACAAAAAAGATGACGTGGCGTTGCACCAGGCTGTGACGTCTGGAGTCCCAAAAGTAAATTGCTTCGACATAAAATCTAGAAGCTTGATGCTGAATGCCCATTTTGGAGGTCGGACAGGGGTAGAAGAGAAGGCCCCTATTCTCAGCAATGCCACTGAGGGGGGGAGGTGCTTGCAGTGCGATACTGAAACCTGGGATATGGCTAAAACCCATTTGTCAAACAGGGGTTGTAGAGTTGAAGATGGAGAGCTAAATATCTTACATGCAAATGAAATAACATTCACTTTCCTCTCTTGCCGGGTGCAGTTGCAATTTAACCTTGACCTTGGGGCCTCCCTCTCCCCAGCCATCCATTTCATAAGCGGGTATACAAGCTTGGGCAGTAATTCAGCCCATGCAGCTGCAGTGGCCTTTCTATGCTGGGCATGCTCTGACTCAATTATTATGGAACCCCCGATGCTTTTATAGAGTTGGCTTGGGGTCCTCTCCTGGGGTTTTTCCCTGAAAGAGGGCGAGACGCCTTTGCTTGGCTGGCCAACCCCCTCATTGAGCGGGGCCTGGTCCGCTGTTGGAAATGGCTCAGGCTCCCCATCCAGAAGAGCCTCTGCTGCTTTCAAGGAAGGCTGGAATACTTTTGTCTCAGCTGCCTGGGGATGTTCCTGGGCTACTAGGAGCAGTTTAGCTTGGCACAAGGGAGAGCTTGCCCAAACAATCCCAACATACCAGCCCCTGGCCCAGCCTTCTTCAACAGGGCCCTTGTGGAAGTCTTTTTAGGCATAAAAGAGACAATAAACACGTGGTTGAAAATTCTTCAAGCAAATACAACTATCAATAATAGGGCAAGTGGCTAAAGTAGTCACAGGGGCAGCCTAGACTATTGAAAAACATCCCATGGCCTTTATGAGAAAGGAAAAGGCTATGGACTAAGGCTCCACTCCAACCTTGACTGAAAAGCACTGCAAACACCCTAAATTAAGTTAACAGCTTATAACCTTTTTAATCAATGGCTAGAGAGGCCTCTAAAATATGAGGATTAAATGGAGCAGGGTTAATAGATCAATGAATGAGATAAAAAGAATACCAAACGCTTTAGCTGGGATAGGGATCTCTGTTCTGATTGGCAAGATATTACATGAGACGCTGCCATCAAATGAAGGGCAAAGCCTCCAGGGGGTGAATAAATACAAAGCAGGCACAAGGCCCCCTCTTGCTCATCTACCACAAACCATGCGCTGGAATGTTGGCCAATGAGTAGAAGGCCTGCTTTCCCAAAGTTAACTGGAAGCTTAGATTATATACTTTCTGATCAATAGGGACCTAGGACTCTGAAATAGGTAGGGAGTCATGCAAATAAATCAGTGAAGGGGATACATACTTTAGCTGGGAGAGGGATCCCTGTTTCAATCAGTGACGTTATTCAAACAAAGGGCAAGGGCATGAATAAATAGAAGGCAGGTACAGCCCCCTCCTGCTCATCTACCACAAACGATGCACTGGAATGTCGGCCAATGAGCAGGAGGTTTGCTTTCCCAACTATTCCAATCGAAAACAAAAATCTAAATTACGTTGACTGCCCATACCTTTACAACTGATAGGGCTGAGGCCTCTGATGTTGATAGATCAGTGAAGGAGATAAAGAGTATGCGGCTACCTTTAGCTGGGAGAGGGATCTGTTCCAATCAGCTAGATGTTTAAAGACGTTTGAAAGGGGCGCTGCTGTTTAAACAAAGGGAAAAGGGAAAGGGGCCTTCCCAGGGAGTGAAAAAATAGAAGGCAGGTACAGGCCTCCCTCCTGCTCATCTACCACAAACGATGCACTGGAATGTCAGCCAATGAGCAGGAGGTTTGCTTTCCCAGCAATCCCAATCGAAAACAAAAATCTAAATTATGTTGACTGCCTATACCTTTACAACCTGAGGTCTCTGATGTTGATAGATCAGTGAAGGAGATAAAGGGTATGTGGGTACCTTTAGCTGGGAGAGGGATCCTTTCCAATTGGCGAGATGTTTAAACAGGGCGCTGCTGTTTAAACAAAGGGGAAAGGGCCCTTCCTATAAGAGGGGTTAGTGCGCCTATACTTGCGTAGGCACGCCTCTTGGTCCTTAGATGGGCAGATATACCTAGCACCTAAGAACCAATATGAGTCAACAAATGTAAGCACCATCCCTAAATAGATGTGGCGCGTGGCATGAGGGTAAACTCCTTACACTTCCAGGGAGTGAACCAATAGAAAGCAGGTACAGGCCTCCCTCCTGCTCATCTACCACAAACGATGCACTGGAATGTCAGCTGATGAGCAGGAGGTTAGCTTTCCCAACAATCCCAATGCGAAACAAAAACCTAGATTAACCTGGATCAATTGGAGTCTGATTAATAAATCAGCTAAGAATATAAAGGGAACAAGGGATACTTTAGTGGGAAGAGCAATCTCAGTTCCAATCCACAGAGATATATCTAAACTGGGCTCTGGACGCTCAGGCTTCAGGTGAGTTAGTAAGATTCCATCAAAGGGGGGCTTTGTTCATGCCAAGTATGAGGGGAATAACAAAACCGATAGACACAAGTGAAATTAGTTAATCGGCTACAATAGTTAACTTTTTAACGCTTCCGCTTTTTTTCAGAGCGTGTTTTTCCAGTCTCTTGTCTACATGCCTCATAATATCTCTCGACTCGCGCATGGCTAGGATGAGGGCAGGGTTCTAAGGGAGCATTCGAATCGAAATACACTTCCACCTGGCCATCCTCCTTCATTTTGAGCGTCTCCACCCAAGGCCCTATGTCTTGTCGGCGCTCGCCTGACTGGAAAACATAGCCATTGAGCCCAGAAGATGGCCTCACAACTGATCCAACATAGCGCAAAACAGCACGATAAGGGGCCCCAGCTGAGGGAAAGACTTCGGAGGAGAAGGGGGCCCGGCGCTTGCATGCATGAAGGACTAATGCCAATCGCTGGAATTGAAGGATGGCCTCAGGCGACAGGCCACAGTCAGAGGGCATGACCGAAAAAGCTAGGTCAGCAAATCGCTCAACTGGGAGTCGGAACATGTCTTGGGCAACGCGACGGGGTGGCGGTTGAAACTGGGAGGCAACGATGGGAGGGACGGGGGAACTGGAGGAGGATGGCGACGACAAGGGAAAGGGAGGGGCAGAGAGGGAAGCGGATGTAGAGGAGGAGAGTTGGGGCGGGTACTTGGAATCATACTCGAACAACGTCCAATGGCAAAGCGTGGTGAGGTATGCTCGCTCAACTTTCCTCCGGTCTTCAGAAGAAACGCCAGATATTGCGGGGGTAATGGAGCATGGGGGCGCAAGAGCAAGAAGCTCTGCACGGCGGCTTGCTGGCAGAGGACGATTAAACAGGACAGAGACGTAAACCCAATCTATAGGTAGATCAAACAAGTTGATCCAAGCCACATCCTTCCCTGCATGCGCCTGCATCTCGACAAGCAAATGAGGGAAGTCTTTCCGTATGGCGCTCGCAGCCTCTCCCTGCGCTTGGGCGGATTTGAAGAGGAGTTCCGCCTGATAGCGTGACCTACGGATGGAGTGCCCAGCTTCATCCTTCTTCTGGACTTTACAGAGAACCCATCGGTAGCCAAGAGCGCCTCGTGGGCGATAAGATTCAAAGAGGCAATTTGCTTCTGCTTCATCCCCTTTTCCCAACCCAGCTGCTTCAACAACATACCAATCCATCAAAGGAACGCTGGGCTGAGGCAGTTCCAGAACACGTCCAGGGGCATTGAGGCGTGACTTTACGCCCCTGAAGTCAAGCGGGTATGAATTTGAGTCATACCACGTCGGTGGAATTTCGACGGCCGCCAGCAGAGCCCCTTTGTGTCCACACTCATGCACCCCGTCGCGAATCTGGAGCCACCAGGAGGGCTCCTTTGAGCTGGTATGGGCGTGGCTGTGGTGGTGCTGCGATTCATGTTTGCCCCCGCTCCAAACCCCTCCCAGAAGGTTCATCATCTCCTTGTTGAATGCGTCAAACGTCGTTCTCTTGCGTGACTCAGGGTCCACAAAAGCGGAGATCGCCTGTTGAATTCTCCGCCGTGCTTCTGGGTCTCGTGGGAGAGGTGCCGAAGACGGGTCAAATGGACGAGATGCGCGTCTAGACCCCACAATAACGTTTATGCTCTTCAACTGGGCAGGCAGATCCCTTTGGATCAAAGCCCTCACGCGTTTTTGATGGCGTTGCTCTATTGCTGCATTGCCTATTGCGGGTCGGCCGTCTGGCCCAATATCCAAGCGTATGTTCCCACGCCGTCCAACCTCACACCACAAAGGCACTCCCCAGCGCTCCAATTTGCGTGCTCTCACTTGAAAAAAGTAATTGTCCTCTAGCTCAGAGGAAGAGCGAGGGGCCTTTGGGATCCAACAACCTGTGAATGACGGGTTTGGAGGCCACACAGGGAGCTCCACGCCCCCGAGCACTGCACATGCATCCAACGCCTCCAGCAGTGCAAAGTCGAATATTGCATGCGCGCGGGTCAACCTCTCATTCAGCGTCTCCACTTGAGAAAAGAGCTCGGAGGGTACGTTGTACGCTTGAGACAGTTGCTTATGAGCGATCGAGGCATCGGTCAACGCCCCCAGCGTTTTCAGGAAGTGTTCTGGGTCTGAATTTACAAGACCATAAACGTTAAACATGCGTGCCCGAGTCATGGATTGCATGAAAGGCATCATGTTGTCACACAGGAGTTGGATCTCAGACCCGACCGCGGTCAATCGGCGCACCTCAGGTGGCCACAAGCAATAGCCACCCATGCTGGACGCGTGTACATGCTCAGCGCCTGCATGAGCTATAGGCGTCGGGTCTGCAAGGCGAAGGGGGCCCCAAGGGATATGAATAGCGCAGCGGTGCGGGGTATGACGGGAGCCAGCGGGACCTTGATAAATAGGCGGCAGTGGATCCCATTGCGGGCGATTGAACGGACGAGGGGGGGTCGGGATGCCTTCGGCATTGATTGATGTGAGGTATGACGGCCATTGCTCATAGACTAGCCGCACTTTGCGTTCATCAAAGGCGTAGTACGGATTTGACAGAGCCGAAGGAATGGATGGCTCCTCAAAGAGCCGCTCTACAATAAAAAATTTTATCAAGATATGGCCTGTTAGCATTGATAAAAGCCGACTTACCGGCTGTGTGGATGTGAGTTGAGGTGTCCTCGAGATTGCGCTGTGAGTCGCTGTGCTCAAGAATCGAGCGTTGCGCCTGTCTCCGCCACGTCCCTGTCATCACCATCTTCCGAAGGTTGACCCAGTTGTCAGGCCCTTCAAACAAATCGCGGATAGCGGGATCCACGGGGCCTGCATCTAACTCGTGAGCACGGGGTCGCTTTAGAGCAGCAATTCGATTGGATGTAGAAGTCACCCGACCGCGCTTTCCAGTAGATGAAGAGGAAGCTTGATTATAATCTGGGAACAAACATCACTGCCTTGCCTTGCCGTCCACATAGCATAAAGCGGGAAGTAGACGCACCCATTGCTATGGTTGAATAAAACAGCTCTGTTGATCAGCGTGGCGGTTACTGATTGAGGCGGTTTGAGTCGATATAGTTGGAGCCAACGTCAACACGGCGACCCAAAGAAAACCATGCAAGAGCCCCAGCAAGAGTTCAGTCTCTCCATGACGGAGGCACCAGAACTGCTTTGCCAGGTCGACTGAGCGCCAACTCACCTAGATGGAAAGGGTTTGTTTTTTTCAGAGGCTGATTGCGAAACCGTTGCACTGCTTGCCAGCTTACCAGGTTTATGATGCGTGTATGCAGGGTTCTGGGCAAAGAGGGAGTTGGGAAGACACACAGCTGAGTTGGGACCTAGTACAGGCGTGGATGATGTGGAAAACAAGAGGAAAGACCACGTTAGGAAAAACAAAAAACAAAAAAAAACAAGCATCACGTGATCAGTTCACAATAAGGAATGTATTTCTTCTTCATGAAATAGTACTCCCTCCATGACCAGGCTGGCGCCCTGGTATACTGGTTTTCACATCAGCCTCTCATTTAATGACCGCCAGATACACATGGGGTTTTTGTGGGATATAAACCAGACGCATTCATCATGCAATACCCCATGCATTCGTATAACAATAAATACAATGGCTGGACATTGTCTCTAGTGTAACAACGTCCCCGACACAAACCAAGTTAGGAGGGTTTTCGGGGGTTCGTGTCAATTCAATCTATTCAGCCGCACTTTTTCGGAATCCGTACATTTCGGGTGCTGTATGCATGCACGCTGTTGGGCTCTGCTCCTCATGAATTCCTCCTATACGCCTCATGCTTCATTCCGCGCTACATGGATTTCTGGGGCTACAAACTTCCCTCCACTCATAAGCCTCTGTATTTATATATTTGAGCCGTCGCGTTTTAATGGATTGCAGTTTAACTGCGCTTCTTGGCTCCTCCTGCACCTGATATCAAAAAGCGAAGGCCATGCACAGTGGATACGCTGTGCTAACTCAAGCATTTGTACACCTAACTTACATCCAGAAGAAGGTAGCAGTCGAATGTAAGCTTTTATGTAAACCTCGTGAATTCCCCTTTCCTTCTGAGTCAGTAGCCATTCTACCTGTTCCATTGGACGCTATACTGCAATAAATCCCCCTAACTTTGGGGTTGGGGCGGCGTTTCCGTTTGGTTGTCGGGGACCCACCGCTACCACTACCCGCCAGTCCATCACGTGCACAGGGCTGAAGTTTTGTTTCGCATAATTTTAAAATCTATCAGTATCAAGCTACCTGCAAAAACGCAGAGAAGGCTGCTGGACCAAACAAACAACAACAGCGGGGCGATTTTTAGTTTTGAGTACCAAATGACGTCCACATAGTTCCCTGAGAGGGCTTGTATCACGCAAATGTTTCATAAGCAGACATACTGGTTGCCCACATGATAAAACAATTGGAAACCCCTCGATATTATGACAACTTGTACAGACGATGAGGGGTGGAGTTGGCGAAAGGGTGAAACTATGATGAGGGGCGCAAGGTATTCAAGGACAATGACTGGCAGGAGGCCAAACGCAAGGCCTCCTGTATTAGATGCATCCCAAACGTCGCGCGTGGTGGTGGATCAGGTGTTAACAAAACACACCAGGAGAACGGGCATGTCACCTCGGGTGTCTGATCAATAGTAATAGCGCCGCGAGGCGTGAGAGCCAACCACGTTACTCTGCCTGTGGTCCCTGAATGTTTCAGAGTCCTCTGAGGCAGTTGCCGCGAGGCGTGAGAGTGAACCACGTTACTCCGCCTGTGGTCCCTGAATCTTTCGAGTTTCTCTCAGGCAGTTGCCGCGAG
>WNEZ01007123.1_pt1 | contig 10541 bp, 8 predicted proteins | sample 5400521 | NCBI WGS metagenome assembly WNEZ01 (sample SAMN13153339, study PRJNA577476) | soil metagenome | isolation source: 120 cm saprolite under Douglas fir tree site 2 hole 1 replicate 1 | place: USA:California | collected 2015-04-18
ATCGCGGAGCGACGCAATCCGATCCCCTCTCCCCCTCGGGGAGAGGGTCAGGGAGAGGGGCGTAAAGCACCTCGAAAACCAAGGTCGAAGAAGGTTGGCTGAGCAGAGAGGGACCGTTGGCGGCCCCGTATTGACCGAATGGTTCGCGAAGCCGGACCTTCACAAGCTCGACGTCTACGAATCCCTCGGCGGCTACGCGGCTCTGCGCAATGTGCTCAAAGAGATGACCGCGGCGCAGGTGATCGACGAGGTCAAGAGCTCCGGCCTGCGAGGGCGAGGAGGCGCGGACTTCCCAACCGCCACCAAATGGTCGTTCGTGCCCAAGGACCATCCAGGTCCGAAGTACATCGTCGTCAACGCCGACGAATCCGAGCCGGGCAGCGCCAAGGACCGCTACCTGATGGAGAACTCGCCGCATATGCTCGTCGAGGGCGCAGCGATCGCCTCGTTCGCTATCGGCGGTCACCAGGCCTGGATCTACATCCGCGGTGAGTACGACCTTCCGTACGAGATGCTGCGCGACGCAATCGCCGAGGCCCACGCGAAGGGTTATCTCGGCGACCATCCCTTCGGCACGGATTACGCCATGGACGTACGGCTGTACCGCGGCCACGGTGCGTACATCTGCGGAGAGGAAACCGCGCTGCTGGAATCGCTCGAGGGCAAGCGGGCTCAGCCGCGCTCACGGCCGCCGTTCCCGGCTGTTAAGGGCGCGTGGGGCATGCCCACGGCGGTGAACAACGTGGAGACCCTGTCGACCGTGCCGTGGATCATGCGCCACGGCGGCGCCGAGTACGCGAAGCGGGGCACCGAGAAAGCCAAGGGGACGCGCATGGTTACCGTCAGAGGCGACGTCCAGAAACCCGGCAACTACGAAATCTCTACGCCTTCGAGTCATGCGGCAAGTGCACGCCGTGCCGCGTCGGCGGCAACTGGGCCGTGCGAACCTACGACCGCATTCTCGCCGGCGAGGGCTCGCAGATCGAGCTGGGCATCCTCGAGCGCGTGTCGGACGGCCTTCAGAACGGCCGCTGCCTGTGTGGGCTTGGCGACGCCGCGGGCTGGGTGATCGAGTCGACCATGCGGCACTTCCACAACGAATACGAGGAGCACAGCCTGCACAACGTCTGCTCGGTGGAGGCGGCGCTGGCGCATGCCTGACATCAACCTCACGATCGACGGTCACAAGCTCACCGTGCCTGCGGGCACGCTCATCGTCGAGGCGGCCAAGCTCGTCGGCATCGAGATCCCGGTCTTCTGCTACCACCACAAGCTCGATCCGGTCGGGGCCTGCCGGCTGTGCCTGGTCGACTTCAGTCCCGGCCCGCCACGCCCGCAGACGGCGTGCACGACGCCGGTCGCGGAAGGCATGGTCGTGCGCACGCAGTCCGCGATGGCGGTGCAGGCGCGTGCCGACATCCTCGAGTTCGAGCTCGTCAACCACCCGCTCGACTGCCCCGTATGCGACAAGGGAGGCGAGTGCCCGCTGCAGGATTTCACTTTCCGCCACGGCTATCCGACGAGCCGCATCGACGGCCCACGACTGCACTTCAAAAAGCCAATCCCGCTGTCGGAGACCATCGCCCTCGACCGCGAGCGCTGCGTCCTTTGCTATCGGTGCACCCGCTATTACGACGAGGTGGCCTGGGAGCAAGAGCTGACAGTCGGCGAGCGCGGCGTGCAGTCGTTCATCACCAGCCAGTTCGCCGAGCCGCTGCAATCGATCTTCAGCGGCAACATCATCGACCTCTGCCCGGTCGGCGCCCTCACGTCGCGCGTGTGGCGCTTCGAGTCGCGGCCCTGGGACATGACGCACACCGAGAGCATCTGCTCGAAGTGCGCGGTCGGGTGCAACGTGAACCTGTGGCAGCGGCGAGGGCAGCTGGTGCGCGTCACATCGCGTGAGAACGACGACATCGACGAAGGCTGGATCTGCGACCGCGGCCGGTTCGACTACACCGAGGTCAACGATCCGACGCGTCTGCGTACACCGCGCATCAACGGCGTGAAGGCCACGTGGGCGGACTCGCTCAACGCGGTGGCTGATGGGATCAAAGGCAAGGGGTCGAAGCTGGGCATCTCGCTGCCGAAGGACATCACCAACGAGGAGGCGTTCCTGTTCCGCCGCCTCCTGGACGGCCCCCTGCGCGGCGCCAAGGTGAAGATGCACGGGCGCACGGCCCTGCCCGCGCCTCCGGCGGACACGCTACGCATCAAGGAGATAGAGGACGCGCGCGTGATCATCGTCGTCGCGTCCGACACCGAGGACGACGTGCCGATCGTGAACCTGCGCATCAAGAAGGCCGTGTCGAAGCGCGGGGCAAAGCTGATCGTCATCCACCCCGACGGCGTCGACCTCGACCGCGACCCGCGGACGGTGCACATCCGCAATGCGGCGGGCTCCGCCGCGGGCGAGGTGCGCAGGCTCGCCACTCATGAGCTTCTCAAGTCGCCCGGCGGGCCGGTGGCCATCCTCTATGGGGACGGCCACGGGAACGAGGAGGTCTCAGACCTGGCGCAGGCGTGCGACGAGCTCGCGGCCAAAGTCGGCGCCAAGGTCATGCCCCTGTATCGGGCCACCAACGAGCGCGGAGCGCTGGCGGCCGGCGTCGCGGGCTGGGACTCGCTCCAAGGCGTTGAGGCCCTCCTCGTCTGGGGTCCACCGCCGGCCGCGGGGATCCCGTCGAAGGTCCGATTCCTCGCTGCCTGGGATCACCTGCCTCGGGCCGAGAACGAAACCGCCTCGGTCATGCTGCCCGCGACCACGTTCGCCCAGCGCCAGGGCAGCTACACCAACCTGGAAGGAACAGTGCAGTTTCTCCGTCCGCCGATCGAGGTGGACCCGCCGCTGAAGGAGTCGTGGGAGGTGCTCACCGAGCTGGGCGTAGCGCTCGGCCTGAACCTTGACTACGCGGGCATCTTCGCGATTCAGCGCGATGCGGCGGCCGCCATCCCAGCGCTAGCAGCCCTTGCTCAGCCACCATCGCCAGAGCCGGAGCCCCAGCCGGTTCTTGTGGGACCCGCCCACCCGTGAACGACCTCTACAACAACGCCATCGGCCACTGGGTCGTGGTTTCGGCGGCGATGCTGGCCCTGGTCTTCGTCGTGCTCACCGCCACCGCATACACGGTGTGGTTCGAGCGCGTGGCCCTCGGGCACATACAGCGCCGGCCCGGCCCCAACCGCGTCGGTCCCTTTGGCCTTCTGCAGCTCGCGGCGGACGGGGTCAAGCTCGCCTTCAAGGAGAGCTTCCAACCCACCAAGGTCGAGCGAACATTGTTCATCGTCGCGCCGGCCATCGCGGTTGGCGCCGCGTTCCTGTCCTGGGCCGTGATCCCGATCGGGCTCTGGTACAACGTCCAGTACTGGATCGCCGACGTGAACATCGGCGTCCTGCTCGTGTTTGCGTTCAGCTCGCTCAACGTTTACGCGATCGTCATCGGCGGCTGGGCGTCCAACAACAAGTACTCGCTGCTCGGCGGGCTCCGGGCTGCTGCGCAGCTCATCAGCTACGAGCTGGCGCTCGGCCTCGCACTGGTGCCGACCTTCATCATCGTCGGCTCGCTCCGGCTGAGGGACATCGTCGACTACACGGTCACCTGGGGTCCATATCACGGACCGATCCCGCTGATCCTGCTCACGCCGATCGGATTCGTCATCTACCTCACCGCGGCGGTCGCCGAGACGAACCGCGCGCCGTTCGACCTGCCTGAGGCAGAGCAGGAGCTGATCGGCGGCTTCCTCACCGAGTACTCGGGTCTGAAGTTTGTCATGTACTACCTGGCCGAGTACGTGAACATGATCACGGTCTCCGCGCTGGCGGTCCTGCTCTTCTTTGGCGGCTGGTACCTGTGGTTCGTGCCGCCGGTGCTCGCGTTCCTCCTCAAGGTCGTGCTGCTTCTGTTCCTATACATTTGGCTGCGCGGCACGTTCCCAAGGCTTCGTTACGACATGCTCATGCGCCTCGGCTGGAAGGTGCTGCTGCCGCTGGGATTCGTCAACGTGATCGTGACCGGGACCATCCTGGTGGCGACGCAGGGGTAGTTGATGGCAGACGAGGAACCGAAAGCGGACGAAAAGTCGGAGCATCCGACTCCGCTGCGGGGGTCCGGCGAAGGCGTCCCACCGAACCCGGAGGGAAAGCGGACCAACGTTGCCGCCGATATCGGCGCCCTGGCCACCGGCTTGAAGACGACCCTGGGTGAGTTCTTCTCGCCGATGGTCACCACCGAATACCCAGAGGACAAGTCGCCGCGATCGGAGCGCTATCGCGGTCGCCACTACCTCCGCCGCTATGAGAACGGGCTCGAGCGATGCATCGGCTGCGAGCTGTGCGCAGCGGCCTGCCCGGTCGGCTGCATCCTGGTGATCGCGGCCGAGAACACCGACGAGACCCGGGTATCGCCGGGCGAGCGCTACGCGAAGACGTATGAGATCAACATGCTGCGCTGCATCTTTTGCGGCTACTGCGAGGACGCGTGCCCGGTGCAGGCGATCGTGCTGGGTCCCGAATACGAGCTGTCGGACACGAGTCGCGAGAAGTTCATCTACACCAAGGAGAAGTTGCTGGAGCCGCTCCCGCCTGACGTCCAGGCGCGGCTTGATGCTAAAGCGAAGGAAGCAACCTAACTTTGGCGATCGCGATCTTCTTCCTCACCGCCGCCATGGCAGTGGCGGGAGGCATCGGCGTGATCAGCTTCCGCCAGCCGATCCGGAGCGTGCTGAGTCTTGTGGTGGTGATGGTCGCGCTGTCGATCCTGTTCCTCCTGCTCAGCGCGCAGTTCATCTTCGTCGCGCAGATCATCGTGTACGCGGGCGCGGTCATGGTCCTGTTCCTGTTCGTGATCGCGCTCATGGGCCCCGCGAAAGAGATCGCGCGCGGCCGGCTCCGGTTCCAGACATCCCTTTCCGCGCTGTTCGTGCTCGCGCTGTTCGGGCTTATCTGGGCGATGCTGCAGGGTGTCCAGTACCGGCAGCCGGAGCAGACCGACCTAAGCGCCTTCGGCACCGTGCAGTGGATCGGCGTCTACCTGTTCACCAACTACCTCTACCCGTTCGAGCTGACGTCGATCCTCCTACTGGTCGCGGCGATCGGCGCGATCTACCTCAGCCGTAAGACAGGCGACGATCGATGAAAGCCCCACGAAATCTGAGGCTTCGCCGATTAGGGGTCCCCGCGAACTCAAGCCGAAGGCTGCGAGTTCGTGGGGTCTTTTCGCGGGGGCCCCGTAAATGAGCGGGTTCGACGTCGGCGGCTCGCAGGTGGACACGTCTTGGTTCCTTCTGCTCGCGGCTGTCCTCTTCATCCTCGGCACGATCGGGGTGCTGGTCCGCCGCAACCCCCTCGTAATCCTCATCTGCATCGAGCTCATGCTCAATGCGGCCAACCTGACCCTGGTCGCCTTCTCGAGACAGCTTCAGAACTACGAAGGCCAGCTGTTCGCGCTCATGTCGATGACAGTCGCGGCGGCTGAGGCGGTGGTGGGCCTGGCGATCCTCGTCGACATCTTCCGCCACCGCGACGCCGAGGACATCGACGACCTGAGCGAGCTGAAAGGATGACCGCGAACTTAGTCGCTCTTCTGATCCTCCTTTTCCCCGCCTCAGGGGCGATCCTGCTCGCCGGCCGGGGCTGGCGGCTGCCGCGAGTCGTGACCGTGATCGTGGGCCCAGGCGTGGTGTGGGCCTCCTTCGTCACAACCCTGGTCCTGTTCTCGAACAAGGTGGTGGGCGACTTCACGTACTGGACGTGGATTCAGAGCGGCTCGTTCCAGGTCCCCTTCAACCTCCTGGTCGACAACCTCTCGATCTTCATGTGCCTCGTCATCACCGGGGTTGGCGGCCTGATCGTCACCTACGCGGTCGGCTATATGGAGAAGGAGGACGACCCGAGCTACGCGCGCTTCTTCACCTACATGGACGTCTTCGTGTTCTCGATGCTGCTGCTCGTCCTTGCGGGCAACTTCATCTTCCTGATCGTCGGATGGGCGCTGGTCGGCCTGAGCTCGTACTTCCTGATCGGCTTCTGGTACCACCGCCGGTCCGCGGTGCTGGCAGCGCGCAAGGCGTTCGTGATGAACGTGATCGGCGACGTGGGCATGATCCTGGGCACCTTCGTGATCTTCGTCCAGTTCCACTCGGTGACCTATGCATCGGTCTTCTGTGGCGGATGCTCGGCGAACGGTTATGGCCCGAAGCTCACCGAGAGCCCGGCCCTGGAGCTTGCCGCGTTCCTGCTCCTCGTCGGCGCGATCGCCAAGTCCGCGCAGCTGCCACTTCACACCTGGCTGCCCGACGCGATGGAGGGTCCGACCCCGGTCAGCGCCCTGATCCATGCGGCGACCATGGTCACGGCGGGTGTCTACCTGGTCGGCCGGATGCATCCGATCTACGACATCGCGGTCTACGCGCACGGAGCGGTGGCGATCGTCGGCGCGGTCACCGCGCTTTTCGCGGCCACCATCGCGATCGTCCAGACCGACATCAAGCGAGTCCTCGCCTACTCGACGATGAGCCAGATCGGCTACATGTTCCTGGCCGTCGGCATCGGCGCCTACAGCGCCGGCTTCTTCCACCTTCTCTCCCATGCCTTCTTCAAGGCCCTGCTCTTCATGGCCGCGGGCAACGTCATCCACGCGATGCACGACGAGCAGGACATGCGGAAGTACGGTGGCCTGTTCCGGCAACTGCCCCGCACGTCGTGGTCTTTCCTCATCGGCTCTCTGTCGCTCGTGGGCGTGATTCCTTTCGTCGGCTTCTTCTCCAAGGAACAGATCCTCGGCGCCGCCTTCTCGAAGCCCGATGCGTCGCTCGCGCTGGCGGTGTGGGTCTTCGGCTTCATCACCGCGCTCGTGACCGGCTTCTATACCGGCCGCATGTGGTGGATGTCGTTCGCCGGCAAGCCATCGCCGCAGCGTCCGGTTGAGCACCCGCACGAGGCGCCGCCTGTGATGCTGGTGCCGGTCCTGATCCTCACCCTCCTGGCGACGATCGGGGGGTTCATCCAGACCCGCGCCCTCGGCTTCGGGCCACACCTGGTCGACGACTTCCTTCAGGCCGCCGCCGGCAAGCAGTCATGGGAGGGCGGCGCCTCCGAGGTGATCGCGACGTTCGTGACGATGATCCTCGCGAGCCTCCTCTTCCTCGGCGCCTACCGCATCTACATCCAGCACGCCTGGAAGCCGTGGAGCGCAGTCGTTCCCTGGGCGCAACGCCTGCTCGAGCGCAAGTACTACTTCGACGAGATCTACGACTTCGTTTTCGTGCGTGCGATTGACGGGCTCGCCCGCGTCGGGATGCGCTATGTCGAGCTGCCGATCATCGACGGCGCCGTGGAAGGCACCGGCGGGCTGACCGAAGACGCCGCGCACAGCCTCAGCCTCACGGAGACCGGCTACTTCCGTAACTACGTCCTGGTCTTCGTGGCGGGCGCTGTCGTGGTGGCGGTACTCCTGCTGGCGAGGGTGAGCTCATGACGCTGACGGTCATCTGGCTGCTCCCGCTGGTCGGTTCCGCCCTCATCGCCTTCATGCCACCACGGTTTGCCAAGTGGATGAGCGTCGCGACATCGCTGGCCGCGCTGCTCATCGCCGCCGGCGTCGCGTTCCTGTTCGACACGACTGCGCGCGGTTATCAGTTCAACGAGCAGCTCCCATGGATCACGCAGCTCCATGTCTTCTACCACCTCGGCGTAGATGGGATCAGCGTCTGGCTGGTCGTCCTCAACGCCCTCCTGACGGTCATCGCGGTGCTCGCGACGCCGCTGTCGACGAAGAATGTCAGCCGGTTCCTCGCGTTGATGCTGGCCATGTCTTCGGGACTGGCGGGCGTGTTCCTCGCGGTCGACCTCGTCCTCTTCTATGTCTTCTGGGAGGCGATGCTCATCCCCGCCTACTTCCTGCTGTGGATGTTTGGCGAGGGCGAGAGGCCGGCGCGCGCCGCGATCAAGTTCGTCCTCTTCACCCTTGCCGGCTCTTTGCTGATGCTGGTCGGGGTCATCGGGGAGTACGTCTTCACAGGCCAGCGGACATTCGACCTGGCGCAGCTGGCTACCATCCCGCCTTCAGCTTCGATCCAGTTCGGCCTGTTCTTCGTCTTCGCCCTGGCGTTCGCGATCAAGACGCCGCTGTTCCCATTCCACTCCTGGCTCCCAGACGCTTATATGGCCGCGCCGACGCCAATGCTGATCACGTTCGCCGGCGTCATGGGCAAGGCCGGCGCGTATGGATTCCTGCGGATCGCCGTCCCGCTCTTTCCCGACCCGGTGGGCTGGTGGGACTGGAGGTGGGTCGTGCCTGTCCTCGCAGTCGCGGCGATCATCTGGGGAGCGCTGATGGCCATCGCGCAGCGCGATATGAAGCTGCTGGTCGCCTACTCCAGCGTGAGCCACATGGGCTTCATCGTCCTGGGCATTTTCTCCTACAACATCCAGGGCCAGCAGGGCGCGGTCCTGCAGATGGTCAACCACGGGATCATCATCCCGGCGCTCTTCCTCTTCGTCGCCTGGATCGCGGACCGTACGGGCACCCGCGACCGATCGGCGCTGGCGGGCCTCGCTCCGCGCATGCCCGTCATGGCCGGCGTCTTCACGATCGTGGTCCTCGCCGCCCTGGGACTACCAGGCCTGAACAGCTTTGTCGGCGAGTTTATGACGCTGCTGGGCGCCTGGGAGAGGGCGCCAGTGCTGGCGGCGATCGGCGCGATCGGCATGATCCTGGCGCCGGTGTACATGCTGCGAATGTTCCAGGGCGCGATGTACGGCGAACCCACCGGGCCTAGACCGTCTGGGGACATCTATGCCGGTCAGGTCGCCCTGGTGGCGCCCCTTATCGTCCTCATGTTCGCGATCGGCCTCTACCCCTACGCGCTGACCTCGCTGATGACTTCTGTAGCGCAGGTAGGCCTCTACAAGTGATCCTCGCGCCCGCGATCCCGACCTACACCTGGGCGCAGGCGCTCGCCGACCTCGGCCAGATCTCCCCCATCGCGACGCTGGTGGGATTCATGCTCCTGGGGATCGTCGCCGACCTCGTGATTCCGCTCAAGCGACGAGGCGGAGTGGTGGCGATGATCGCGGTCACCGGTCTTGCCTACTCGCTCGGCACGGCGGTCTATCGCTGGATCTACGCGCAGGGCGGGTCCGCTTACAACGGGATGGCGACCGGCGACAGCTTCGCGCTGTTCTTCGACATCATCTACGCCAGCCTCGGCATTCTGACCATCGCCATCTCGCATTCCTACCTCGTGAAGCGAGGCATGCGCGAGGGCGAGTTCCACATCCTGATGCTTGCGTCGGTCATCGGCATGATGGTGCTCGCCGCGGCCACCTCGCTGGTCACCGTCTTCCTGGGCCTCGAGCTGCTGTCGCTCGCGCTCTACGTCGTGTGCGGCTTCGCCCGGGACGAGAGCCGATCGCAGGAGGCAGCCGCGAAATATCTGTTGGTCGGCGGGTTCGCCAGCGCATTCGTGCTGTACGGGATGGCGCTCGTCTACGGCGCCTCGGGCACCACGCTGATCCTCAAGATCGCCACTGTGCTGGGAAGTTCGGCGGCCGGCAATCCGCTGCTGGTCCTCGGCATCGTGCTGATGGGGGTCGGTTTCGCATTCAAGGTCTCGGCCGCGCCGTTCCACATGTGGACGCCGGACGTGTACCAGGGCGCGCCCATCCCGGTCACGGCATTCATGTCTGTGGGAACCAAGGCGGCCGCGTTCGCAATGATCATTCGCGTCTTCGCGGGAGGGCTCCCGCATCTCGCCCCCGAGTGGCAGGCTCTGCTCGCCTTCGTCGCGGCAACGAGCATGGTGGTCGGAAATCTCACGGCCATCGTCCAGTCCAGCATCAAACGGCTGCTCGCCTACTCCGGAATCGCGCAGGCAGGCTACGTACTCATCGGCGTGATAGCGGGCGGCAAGGCGGGGCTCGCGGCGGTCCTCTATTACCTCTTCATCTACATGTTCATGAACTTCGGCGCGTTTGCGGTGGTCACTCTCCTGGCCGGTCCCGACGGGGACCGTGACCGGCTCTCGGACCTTCGCGGCCTTTACAAGCGCAATTTGCCGATGGCCGTGCTGATGACCATCTTCATGCTGTCGCTGGCAGGCTTCCCGCCGTCGGTCGGGTTCTTCGGCAAGCTGTTCCTGTTCACCGCCGGCGTCAGCGCGGGCTACACGTGGCTGGTGGTCCTCGCGGTGATCATGAGCGTGGTGTCCGTCTACTACTACGTTCGGGTCCTGATCCCCGTTTGGTCGACGGCCACGCGGGTCGAGCCGCTGCGAGCGCCCGTCAGCACCACGACGGCGATCGCGTTGAGCGGAGTCCTGTCGCTGGTGCTGGGCATCTACCCGACGTCGCTGCTGCTCGCGGCCCAGATCGGCGCGGGCCCGTTTTTCGGCCCCTAGCTATGCGCGCAGCTTCGCGATTGCGGCGGCGAGCCTTCGCTCGCGCGTCTCCGGCTTCTTCGCTTCCACGAGAGACCGCGCGATCTCATTCTTGTTGGTGAAGGAGAGCTTCTCCCACGCGGCCGCCGCCTTCTTGTCTCGGG
>WNEZ01016137.1_pt1 | contig 10541 bp, 10 predicted proteins | sample 5400521 | NCBI WGS metagenome assembly WNEZ01 (sample SAMN13153339, study PRJNA577476) | soil metagenome | isolation source: 120 cm saprolite under Douglas fir tree site 2 hole 1 replicate 1 | place: USA:California | collected 2015-04-18
CGCCAGAAGGCGAAGATGACCAGCGCGATGGCGATCCAGCCGGCGCCGGAGGTCATGCCGTCCACCCAGTTGGGGGAGATAGCCAGGCTGAAGTAGGCGCCGCCGACCCCGGCCAGTGCGCCGCCGATGAGGGTGTGGACGTACCGGTAGGCCGCCACGTTGACGCCCATGGCGTCGGCCGTCTCGGGCGACTCGCCCACGGCACGCACGTGCAGGCCGGGCCGGGTGCGGTAGAGATAGAACATCGCCAGCGGGACCAGCAGCCAGGAGGCGTACACCAGCGCGTTCTGGTGGAACACCAGGGGTCCCAGGATGGGCGTCTGCCCCAGCCCGAACACGTCCACTGCCTTGAATTCGTGGAGCCTGGCATGCCCACCCAGGTGCCCGATGTTGCCCAGGTACGAGGAAAGCCCGGCGGCGCCGGCGAAGATGGTCAGCGCCAATCCGGAGACGATTTGGTTGGCCCGCAGGCTGACGGCCAGCACGGCGTGGATCAGGGACGTGGCGGTGGCCGCCAGCGCCGCCACCAGCACCGCCGCGGACAGCACCACCCAGTCCGGGCCGTGAAGGTGCTGCACCGTCCAGAAGGCGCTCACCGCGCCCACCAGCATCATCCCCTCCACCCCCAGGTTGAGCACGCCCGAGCGCTCGGCCAGCAACTCGCCCACCGACGCGAACAGCAGCGGCGTGCCATAAAAGATCGCCGACGCGGCGATCACCACCAGCAGCGTGGCGTTGAGGTTCATGTCGGCGCCACCATCAGCCGGCGGAAGCGAACCCGATAGCGTACCAGCAGCTCTCCGGCCAGGGCGCAGAAGAGGATCAGGCCCTGCAGGATGCCCACCAGCCCCGCCGGGAAGTCCGGACCCTGCAGGCTGTAGCCGGCGTTGGTCAGGCCGCCCAGCAGAAAGGCGACCAGGATTACCGCCAAGGGATTCAACTGCGCCAGGGCGGCCACCACGATGCCGGCGTAGCCGTAGCCCGCCTGCTGAAGGCCGCGGGGGTCGAGCACGTGGCGGAAGTCGCCGATCTGGCTAGCCCCGCCCAGGCCGGCCAGTGCCCCGGACAGCGCCATTACCGCCACGATCTTGCGGTTGATCCGCATGCCGGCATAGCGGCCGGCGGCGCGCGAGTCGCCAATCACGCGCACCTCATAGCCAAACCGCGTATAGCGGTACAGGACAAAGAGGCCGGCGGCGGACACCACCCCCACCAGGAAGCCGAAGGGGATCACCAGGGAGCCCGCGCCCAGGGCCGGCCAGCTGGCCGCCGGCCCGAGGTACTTGCCCTGTGGGAAGACCCGCGCCGTAAAGGTCGACAGGTCCCGCCAGTAGGAGTGACTGTCGAAGATCAGGTAGCTGATCAACAGCCCGGCCACGTAGTTGAGCATCAGGGAGGTGATGATCTCGTTGGTGTTGAAGTACGCGCGCAGCAGTCCGGGGATGGCCCCCCAGGCGGCGCCTGTCAAGCCGCCGGCGGCCATCATGGCCGGGATGATCAGCACCGGCGCTTGATCGTGCAGGAAGATGCCCGCCCCCGACGCGCCCACGGCCCCCATCACCAGCTGTCCTTCGGCGCCGATGTTCCAGGTCAGCATCCGAAACGCGGCGGCCGCGGCCAGCCCGGTGAGCAGCAACGGCGTGGCGGTGACCAGGGTGGCGCTCAGCGCGCCGGAGGCGAAGAAGCCGCGGTCGATCAGGCGGCTGGTGGTGGCGATCGGGTCGTGCCCGGTGGCCAGCTCGATGACGCCGGCCAGCACCAGGGCAGCCAGCAGCGAGGCGACCGGCACCACCACCCGCAGCCACCGGGGCGTGGTGAGCCGGCGCTCGATCCTCACCGCGCCGAACCGGCCATCATCAGCCCCAGCTCCTCGACGTCCGCCTGGGCGCGGTCGACCACGCCCATCACCCGCCCCTCATAGAGGACCGCGATCCGGTCGGCCAGGGTCAGGATCTCGTCCAGGTCCTCGCTGATCAGCAGCACGCCCATGCCGCGGGCGGCGGCCTGGAGCAGGAGCGAGCGGACGGATTCGGTGGCCGCCACGTCCAGGCCGCGGGTGGGGGAGGCGGCCACCAGGATCCGGGGCGAGCCCGACAGCTCGCGGGCCAGCAGGACCTTCTGCACGTTGCCCCCCGAAAGGAGACGCGTGGGCGTCTGGGGCGATACCGCCTTGATGTCGAAGCGCTCGATCAGGTCGGCAGCCCGGACGCGCACCCGGTCGTAGCGGATGAGGCCCGCGGTGGTGATGGGTGGTCGCCGGTAGTCTTTGAGGATCAGGTTGTCGGCGATGGTCAGGCTGGGCGCCACCCCGGTGCCCAGCCGGTCCTCCGGGACGTGGGCCAGACCCAGGTCGATGGCCTGCCGCGGGTCGGCGCCGCGCAGCGGGATGCCGGCCACCGCCACGCTCCCGGCGACCCGGGGGCGCATCCCGGTGATGACCTCCGCCAGCTCGCGCTGGCCGTTCCCCGCCACCCCGGCGATGCCCAGGATCTCGCCCGCGTGCAGCTGCAGGTCCACGCCGTGCAGCGCCACCGTCCCCAGGTCGCTCTCTGCGTAGACCTCACGCAGCTCGAGGAGAACCGTCTGTCCCACGCTGTGCCCTTCGGGCTTCAAGGAAAAGACGACGTCCCGCCCCACCATCAGCCGGGCCAGCTCGCGGGGCGTGGTGGCGGCGGTCAACACGGTGCCCAGGGACCGGCCGCGGCGCAGGATGGTGACCCGGTCGGAGACCGCCATCACCTCCTCCAGCTTGTGACTGATGAAGATCACCGTGCGACCCTCGGCGGACATCAGGCGGAGGGTGGCGAACAGGTTGTCCGCCTCCTGGGGGGTGAGCAGGGAGGTGGGTTCGTCCAGGATCAGGATGCGGGCGCCCCGGTAGAGGGCTTTCAGGATCTCAACCCGTTGCCGCTCGCCGACCGACAGTTGCCAGATACGGGCACGGGGATTGACCGGCATCCGGTAGCGCTGGGCAAGCTCGGAGACCCGGCGCTCGATGCCGCCCAGCTCCAGCCGAACCCCGCGGCTCTCGTGCGTGCCCAGCGCGAAGTTCTCGGCCACGGTGAAGGAAGCGGCCAGCCGAAAATGCTGGTGGACCATGCCGATCCCGGCCGCCAGCGCATCGCGCGGGGCATGGAACGCCACCAGGACACCGTGGACATGGATCTCGCCCTCGTCCGGCCGGTACAGCCCGGTCATGATGTTGGAGAGGGTGGACTTGCCGGCGCCGTTCTCGCCCAGCAGGGCGTGAATCTCGCCCTGCAGCGCCTCGAAGTCGACGTGGTCGTTGGCCACCACGCCGGGGAACTGCTTGACGATCCCGCGCAAGGTGACCGCTGGGGCGGCCCCAGCGGTCACCGACTCAGCGTTGCGAGACGATGGGGTCAGGCGCCCTTCGGATTCCCGATGACCCCCTGCACGAACCAGTCCATCGTGAGGATGTCAGTGAGCTGGAGCTTGCTCCCGCTCGGCACCTTGACGGCGCCCGACTGGTCCTTCAGCGGCCCGGCGAACTCGTAGAAACTGCCCGAGATGAGCGCCTGCTTCTTGGCGCTGATGGCAGCCTGGGCGTCTGCAGACACGGACTTCCCAAACGGGGCGATGTCGACGAACCCGTCGGCCAGGTTGCCGTAATAGCTGCCGCTCTTCCAGGTGCCATCGATGGCGGCCTGGACGCGCTTCGTGTAGTACGGCCCCCAGTTGTAGACGGTCGCGGTCTGCCAGATGTCGGGCGCGTACTGGGTCTGGTCCGAGTCGTAGCCGCTCCACGGGATCCCGACCGCCTTGGCGGCGTCACCGGTGGCCGGGCTGTCCTGGCCCTGGCCGATGGCGTCCACGCCGGCACTCAGCAGGCTCTGGGCCGCCTGCTTCTCCTTGGTCGGGTCGAACCAGGTATTGGTCCACACCACCTGGACGGTCGCGCCGGGGTGGGTCGTCTGCGCGCCCAGGGCGACGGCGTTGATCTCCCGGATCACCTCGGGGATGGGGAAGGGGGCCACGAAGCCGATCTTGCCCTTCTTGCTGGCGGCGCCCAGCGCCATCCCGGTCAGGTAGTCGGCGTCCTCAGCGGCGCCGAAGTACTCGGCCAGGTTGGGCTCGGTCTTGTAGCCGGTCGCCTGCTCGAAGAACACGTTCGGGTGCGCCTTGGCGGCCGCGTCCATGGCGTCCTGGAAGCCGAAGGAGGTGGCGAAGATGATCTTGTTGCCGTCGCGGACCAGGTCCTCGATGACCTGGGAGACCTGCGGCCCTTCGGGCACGTTCTCCTTGAAGGTCGTCTGCACCTTGCTCCCCAGCTGCTGCTCGACGTACTTGCGCCCCTTGTCGTGGGCGGTCGTCCAACCGCCATCGGTGGTGGGCCCCACGTAGATCCAGGCGGCCTTGATCGGACCGGCGCTGGCGCTGGGGCTCGACTGGCTGGTCGTGCTCCCGCAGGCCGCGAGCCCCACCAGCGCCATCACGGAAACGGCAAACAGAGCTGGTCGCTTCATCTTCCCTCCTCAGAAACCCCAAAACGATCCCCCGAAGGGAGCATATTACAGGGGTCAGCCGGCCGAGTGCAGCAGGTAGCGCTCCAGGTCGCGCAGGTGGCCCAAGTCGTGTTCCAGGTCGATCTCGAGGTAACGCTCGATGGTCAACTCCCCGAAGGTCTGATGCTGGCCCGTGAAGTGCTGCTGCTCCGGGGTGAGCCCGGCCGCGACATCGCGCACCGCCCGGCGGCGAAGCCGCGCAGCGACTCCTGCAGGTCAACCGACCCGAAGTCGCGACCGTCATTCCGGTAGCTGTCGAAGTGCGGGTGGTTGCCGGAAGCGATTTGCTGGACACGCACCAGGAGGCATTCGCGCTGGGTGGCTTCCAGGTGGGCCGCGATCTCGCGAAACGACCATTCGTCGGGAGCCGGCCGCCAGTCCTGCCGGTCGGCCACCGACAGCAGCACCTCGCGCAGCCGCCGCTCGCTGGCCTGCAGGTCGGCGATGGCCTTTCGCATGCTGGCACCGTAATGTAATGCCGGAGCGAGATGGACGTCTACTTACCGCGCACCCTGGACGAAGCCCTGCAGCAGAAGTCGGCGCACCCGGACGCCATCAGCCTGGCCGGCGGCACGGACGTCATGGTGGAGATCAACTTCGGCCGGTTGCGTCCGGCCGGGATTATCGATCTGACCCGGATCCCGGAGCTGCGTGAGTGGCGCCGGGAGGATAGCCACCTGTTTCTGGGCGCCGGGGTGCCGTACAGCCGCATCGTTCGCGAACTGGCCGACTTCGTGCCCCTGGTGCAGGCGTCCCGGTCGGTCGGCTCGCCGCAGATTCGCAATCGCGGCACGGTGGGCGGCAACCTGGGAACCGCCTCCCCCGCCGGCGACGCGCTGCCGGTGCTGGCCGCCTACGATGCCGAGGTGGTGCTGCAGAACCGGCGTGGCACGCGCAGCCTGCCCTGGCACACCTTCCTGCAGGGACCCAAGAAGACCGCCATGGCGCCCGACGAGCTGATCGTGGGCACCCGCTGGCAGGCGGTCAACGGTCCCGGTTCGTTCTCCAAGATCGGGACCCGGAATGCGATGGTGATCGCGGTGGCCGGGCTCTGCCTCCAGGTGGACCTGGATGCCCGACAGGTGCGGGTGGCGCTCGGCTCGGTCGGCCCGACGATTCTGCGGGCGACCGAAGCGGAGCGATTTATCGCCGAGCGGCTGACGTGGGACGACCCCGGCGCGCCGGTCACCGACGAGATCGTGGCGGAGTTTGCCGAGCTTGTTGGCCGCGCGGCGAAACCGATCGATGACGTGCGCGGGACGGCCAGGTACCGGTTGCATGGCTGCACGGTGCTGGCCGGCCGCGCGCTGCGCTGGGCGCTGGAGGAACGGAAGGCCTTCAAGTGGTTGTGAGAACCAACGTCAACGGCGAGTGGCGCGAGGCCGACATCTGGCCAGGCGCCAGCCTGCTCACGCTGCTGCGCGACGCCTTTGGGTTGACCGGGTCCAAGAACGCCTGCGAGCAAGGGGAGTGCGGCTCGTGCTCGGTCTGGTTGGACGGCGAGCTGGTCTGCGCCTGCCTGGTGCTGGCGGCCCAGGCGCACGATCGCCACGTCCGGACGGTCGAAAGTGTCGGCGGCGGGCAACCGATGAGCGCGGTCCAGGATGCCTTCGTCGAAGCCGGCGCGGTGCAGTGCGGGTTTTGCACCCCAGGGTTCGTGGTGGCGGTCACCCACCTGTTGGCCCAGGACCGGAACCCCAACGAGGTGCAGGTGCGGGAGGCGCTGTCCGGCAACATCTGCCGGTGCACGGGCTACGCCAAGATCCTGGATGCGGTCACGCTGGCGGCCTCCCGGCTGCGGGAGGACCGATGATCCTGATCGAAGGTTGCACCGGGGTGGCCTTGATGGACGATGCCCAGACCGAGATCGAGGGCGGCTCCATCCTGATCGACGGGGGCGTGATTCGCTGGGTGGGTCGCGGCCAGCCGCCCACCACGGAGGCGGTCGAGCGGGTGGAGGGCAACGGCCTGGTGGCCATCCCGGGGCTGGTCAACACCCATCACCACCTGTACCAGGTGCTCACCCGAGTGCGTGCCCAGGAACAGGGGCTCTTCGGCTGGTTGGGCGAGCTGTACCCCGACTGGGCCGCGCTGGACGCCGATTGGGAGCGGCGCGCCGCTGAGGTGGGCCTGGCCGAGCTGGCGCTTTCGGGCTGCTCCACCACCACGGATCATCACTATGTTTTTCCAACGGGCGCCACCGGCCTGCTGGAGGCTGCCGCGGCTCCATGGACCTCGGGGCATCCCACGGTGGGTTGCCGCCGGATGAGATCGTGGAGGACCTCGATGAGGTCCTGGCCGACACCGAGCGCCAGATCCGCCGCTATCACGACCCCCAGCCCGGGGCGATGCTGCGGATTGCGGTGGGGCCGTGCTCGCCGTTCTCGGTCAGCGGCCGCCTGATGCGCGAGTCGGCGGCGCTGGCGCGGGAGCATGGCGTGCGCCTCCACACGCACATCGCGGAAACGCGGGATGAAGAGGCCTACTGCCGGCAGAAGTTCGATCGCCGGCCGGTGGAGCTGCTGGCCGACCTCGACTTCCTGGGCCCGGATGTGTGGCTGGCGCATTGCGTCCATGTCGATGGCGACGACATCGCCCGGCTGGCCTCGATCGGCCTGGCCGTCGACGGCTCGGCATCCAATGACAGCGGCCACCTGCTGGCCGAGGTGCGGCAGGCCCTGCTGATGACGCGCGCCCGGCTGGGGCCGGCGGCCCTGACCGCTCGGGAGGCACTGCGGGTGGCCACCCGCGGCGGGGCCGCCTGTCTGGGGCGCGACGACATCGGCTCCATCGAGGTGGGCAAGCGGGCGGATATCGCCCTGTTCAGCGTTGAGGGGATGGCTTTTGCCGGCGCGGAGACAGACCCCGTGGCATCCCTGGTGTTTTGTGCGCCCGGTCCGGTGCGGCATCTACTGGTGGACGGGAAGTTCGTGGTGAAAGACGGAACGCTGGCACAGAAGGGCGCCATGGTGGCGGCGTGAAGACAAAGACCCGGGTCCGGGGCGGCATCGGCCAGTCGGTGCGCCGGGTCGACGGCGTGTCCAAGGTCAAAGGCGAATTCGAGTACGCCAGCGACCTGCGCCGGGACGGGATGCTCTGGGGCGAGACCGTGCGCAGCCCGCACCCCTATGCCCGGATCAAGGCCATCGACATCCGGGCGGCGCTGGAAAGCCCCGGCGTGCGCGCCGTCCTTCTGGCGGGCGACGTGCCCGGCAAGAAGACCTATGGGCTCGACGTGCAGGACCAGCCGGTGCTGGCGTGGGATGTGGTGCGCTTCGCCGGCGAGCCGGTGGCGTTGGTGGCGGCCGAGCAGCCCGAGCAGGCGAAGCAAGCCGCCCCAAAGATCGAGGTCACCTACGCAGTGCTCTCGCCGGTGACCGATATGGAGGCGGCGCTGCAGTCCGATGCGCCCAAGCTCCATCCGCAGGGCAACGTGGTGCGCCAGCTGCGCGTCATCCACGGCGACCCCCACGCCCAGGCCGAGGTCTGGGTGGAAGGGACCTATGAAACCGGGATGCAAGACCAGGCGCCGCTGGGGCCGGAAGCCGGCCTGGCCGTTCCGGCTGCAGACGGGGGCGTTGACCTCTACATCGCAACCCAGTGGCTGCACGCGGACCTGGAGCAGATCGCACCCTGCCTTAACCTGCCGCCGGAGAAGGTGCGACTGCACCTGTCCGGGGTGGGCGGCGCCTTCGGCGCGCGCGAGGATGTGAGCATGCAGATCCATGCCTGCATGCTGGCGCTGCGGACGGAGCGGCCGGTGAAGATTGCCTACGGCCGCCAGGAATCGTTCTATGGCCACGTGCACAGGCACCCGTCGCGCATCTGGATGCGGCACGGCGCGACCCGGGATGGCAAGCTGATCAATGTCCACGCGAAACTGCTAGTCGACGGCGGGGCCTACACGTCCACCTCGCCGGCGGTCATCGGCAACGCCACTACCTTCGCGGCCGGCCCCTATGCGGTGCCCAACGCCCGGCTGGAAGGGACGGCGGTCTTCACCAACAACCCGCCCTGCGGCGCCATGCGCGGGTTCGGCGCAGTGCAGGCCTGCTTCGCCTATGAGGCGCAGATGGACAAACTGGCCCGGGCCGTCAACCTGCATCCGATCGAGGTGCGGCTGAAGAATGCCCTCAAGACCGGCGATGTGCTGCCCACCGGACAGCGGGTCACCGGCGCCGCCCCCGTTCGGGACCTGCTCTCGCGATGCGCGGCCCTGCCCATGCCGCCCGAGGAGTCTCCCCTTGATCGCGACCGGATGTTGATTCCGGGCGGCGCCGGGAATGTCGGGCGTGGCGAGGCGCTGACGCGCGGCGTCGGCTTCGCCGCGGGTTACAAGAACCTGGCCTACAGCGAGGGGTTCGACGATTCCTCGGAGGCCTGGGTCCGCTTGTCGGTCGATCAGGAGGGCCCGCTCGCCGAGGTCAAGACCGCCGCCGTCGAGGTCGGCCAGGGACTGGATACCATCGTCACCCAGGTGGTGCGGACGGAGCTCGGGGTGCAGCGGGTGCTGGTGCACCAGCCGGACACCGCCATCGGGTCGGCGGGGTCGAGCTCGGCGTCGCGGCAGACCATGATGACGGGCGGTGCGGTGCAGCTCGCGTGCCAGGCGGTGCGCGACGAGCTTGTGCGTCGCGCCGGGACCTCGATCATGCCCGACCCGCTCGATGAGTACCTGCGACCGGCAATCGAAGCCACCCGCGTATTCCGGCACCGGCGGACCGGCACACTTGACGCCAACGGGCAGGGCGATCCCCACGTGTCCTTCGCCTTCGGCGCGGCGCGGGCGGTGGTCGAGGTCGACACCGAGCTGGGGCTGGTGCGGGTGGTGCAGCTGGCCGTCTCCCAGGATGTGGGGCGCGCCTTGAATCCCCAGAGTGTGCGCGGCCAGATCGAGGGCGGCAGCGCCCAGGGACTGGGCCTCGCCCTGATGGAAGAGATCGAGCTGAAGGATGGAAAGATCCGCAACGCGTCCTTCACGGACTACTTGCTGCCTACCATCCTGGATATGCCCCCGGTGGTCTCAGACCTGGTCGAGGAGCCGGAGCCGGGACTGCCCTATGGCGCCAAAGGGGTGGGGGAGCCGTCCACCGTGGTGGTGCCGGCGGCCATCGTGGCCGCGCTGCGGGCCGCCACCGGGCGTGAGCTGCCCCGGGCGCCGGTCAAGCCGGATGACCTGGTGGGGCTTCGTTAGATGACGCGCGCCACGGTCTCGACGCATGTGCTCGATGTGGCGGCCGGAAGTCCGGCGTCCGGGGTGCGGGTGACGCTGGGGACACTGGTCCCGCAGGTCACCAACGCCGAGGGACGGATCGCCGACCTGAGCGGCGGCGGCGGCATCGAGCCGGGGACGTACCAGCTGGTGTTCGAGGTCGATGGGTATTACGGTTCCCGGCCCCACCTCTACAAGAAAGTCGTGTTCGAGTTGGAGCTGGCCGAGGGGCGCCACTACCATGTGCCGCTGCTGATCTCGCCCTTCGGCCTGAGCAGCTATCGCGGCAGCTAGCCCGGATCCATCGATCGGACGATGCAGATTGGGATGCGGGGCGAGATGAGCGGAAGGAGGCGACGAGCACGCGAAGGCGCGCACCCGTCGGTGCGTAACTGAGGCGCGCAGGAGACGACGTACCGATCGCTCGTCCCGCGCCCAAGATGCAAGTTCGACTCGGTGGATTCGGGCTATGCCCGGACCGCAGTCAACGCATCGGCAGCATAGGCGAGCTCGGCGTACCAGTCGTCGCGCCCCTGGCGGGTAAGGTCGAGCATGTTGTAGACCGGGTTGAGCAGGTCGAGGCCCCGCTGGTGGATGTCGTCGGCCATCTGTGGGTGGGCGGTGTAGAAGTGACGAACCGTTCCGTGCTGGTCCCGGGTGAACACCGACAGGGTTGACTCCTGGTTGCCGCCCTCGTCCTCGCTGCCCAGGTCATACTTGAAGCTGCTGGTGCCGCAGCTGAGCAGCCGCAGGTTGTTCCAGCCGCAGCTACGGGCGTGATCGCGGAGGGTGGGCGGATCGGC